>Ga0155949_1049_pt1 | contig 25905 bp, 22 predicted proteins | sample RifCSPlowO2_02_FD_107603 | JGI IMG/M metagenome (GOLD analysis project Ga0155949, IMG submission 107603) | Acidobacteria bacterium RIFCSPLOWO2_02_FULL_61_28
CATGCTCAATAGCTGCGCCTCGAACGTCGCCGTCGTCAACATTGACAACGGCTTCGGCGCCGCCTGCTTCGCCTCGGTCATAAACCGGCTTTAGGTCTGCGATTTCTTCTTCGGAACTATGCGTAAATCAGATCTTTTTGGAGGAAGTGCTTGGGTGGGAGCCTTCTTACACTCTTCACACAACGGCACTCAAAATCTCTTCGATGAACTAGTCAGTGACTTCACTTCCAAGCTGAAGACTTCATCAGCCCATTGGCGGCATTCTGTGCCCGTCTGGTGTGGGCAATCGAGAACACATCTACAGCGTTCCCGATCAGCGGCGTACTTCAGTGCTCTTCGACAGTCGTCTGTAGTCAGACTCAAACGAATGAGAAAATCCTTTAATGGAATGTCGAATGTCGTCCCTCCTTTCTTTTGAAACCCACAATTCAACGCGAATGTCGGCCTCACCTGGTATTGTCCGAATGACTATCTTGCAGCCGCGCTTCAAATTGAACCAGATCATCGCGCAACCGCCCGCTGGCGACGCTTGTGGGATGGCCTCTGTGGCAGCCTCGCCGCTGCGTTCTTGACGGCCCGAAGGGTTTCATTGACTGCCTCGTCATTGGGGAAGACCTCTGCGACATCGCGGTCCAGCAATGCGAGATTCGTGCCCTGCCGATACCGCTGCACGTATTTCCCTCGCACTCCACCCGGCATTTTTGCAAAATCATATTCGGGCTGGAGGTCGTCTTTAGTTTTTCTACCGCTCTTCTTCATAAAACCTCCGCTCACGACGGGTCGCTCGTCGTGCGCTGATGATCCTGACGGTGCCCTCTTCTTCCGTATGGGCGACAACGATAATTGTACCTCTCTCTGTCATGCCAATCGTAATGGAACGCTGTTCCTCTTCCGAGTGAGCCAGGTCGGGATACGTTGTTGACAGTGGATCACCCAATATCGTGGCAGCTTCCCGAAAAGAGACACTGTGTTTTTCTTGGTTCTGTGCCTCCTTTCCCCTGTCCCATTCGAAGAACATTCAGCGAGTTTATCACGAGGCATACGATCTGACAGTAAGGCCCACATTGGGATTCCAGGTTCCGAACAGCCTGGCGAAGATGGTGTCCTTAGTGACAGAGTTGACTGGGAAGCTGCGGCACTCTCGCTGCGCCTCGAACGTCGCCGTCGTCAACATTGACAACGGTTTCGGCACCGCCTGCTTCGCCAGCATGGTGAATCGGTTGTAAACTGACCTCACGCGGCGAGTCCGGCAGATAAGCGCAAAAGCGAAAACCGCTACCTTCCCGCGCCTTCTTCATGCGAGACTTCTAGAGGATGGGGTGCGGGAATGGATCGTTCGTCCGAAGCCTCGGCGCAGGACGGAAGCCCTTCGACTTCGCTCAGGACAACCCCAGTGAACGGGGCTGAAAGAGAATCGTTGTTATTGCCCACCCAGGTCCCGCCAAGCGGGACCTGGGCTAGAGAAAATTAGCCCCTTGCTCCAATTGAGACACTACGGGCGAAGCTATTACATTGATTTAGCTCGACTTGTGCGGTACAATCCCTCTTTGCCCACGCGCGATCCATCAAGGGTACCGGCTGAAATTCCCTTTGCATTTCCCCGCGCTCGATGGTAGGCTGTGCCACGTTTTGATGACTTTTGGAGAGAGCGATTATTATTATGCGAATTGTTGACCTGATCCAGAGAAAGCGCGATGGAGGAGAGCTTTCCCGGGATGAAGTGGATTTCCTCCTCAAAGGCGCCGTCAGCGGCGAGATACCGGAGTACCAGGCCGCCGCCATGCTCATGGCCGTCTTTTTCTCCGGTCTCACCGAGCAAGAAACCGTGGACTGGACCGAGAGCATGTTGAGCTTGGCTCCCGCCCTGGACTTGAGCAGCCTGCCGGGACCGAAGATCGGCAAGCACTCCACGGGAGGGGTGGGGGACAAGACCAGCCTGATCGTCGGGCCGCTGGTAGCCGCTGCCGGCGTCACCGTGCCGATGATTGTGGGCCGCGGATTGGCCCATACCGGCGGCACCCTTGACAAGATTGAGTCCATCCCGGGTTTCAACTCACGGCTGACTAACCAGGAATTGAAAACGGTCCTCAAGAACGTCGGTCTGGCGCTGATCGGGCCTTCGGCGGAACTGACCCCCGGCGACCACAAGCTCTATCCGTTGCGGGACGCCACGGCCACGGTCGAAAGTATCCCGCTGCTGGTTTCCTCGATCCTCTCGACCAAGTTGGCCGAAGGAACCGATGGAGTGGTTCTCGATGTAAAAACCGGATCGGGCGCGCTCTTGAAAAAAATGACCGATTCCCGGCGGCTGGCGCAGACGCTCGTCACCGTGGCCAAGCGGCTGGGCAAGAAGGTGGTCGGCGTGGTTACCGACATGGATCAGCCGCTGGGCAACGCCGTCGGCAATGCCCTGGAGGTGATGGAAGCCGTGGAGACGCTGCGCGGGAACGGGCCGGCCGACCTGGTCGAGCTTTCCCTGGAATTGGGTGCCCGGATGCTCCTGCTGGCTCATCCGGACCGCACAGTTGAAAGCACCAAGGAGCAATTGTTTAAGTTGCTGAACGACGGCGCGGCTCTCCAGAAGTTCCGGCAGGTCATTGAAGTGCAAGGAGGCAACCCGCAAGTGATTGACAGCTTCGAGCTGTTCCCCACGGCCTCCGCCGAATTCGTAGTCTCCTCGCCGCGCGCCGGATTTGTCTCGCGCATCTCGGCCGATGACATCGGCCAGGCGGCCATGCTGCTCGGCGCCGGCCGCGATCGGATGGACTCGAAAATTGATCCGGCCGTGGGCATCGTGCTCGAGCACAAGGTCGGCGACCGCATTCAGGCGGGTGAGCGCCTTTGCACGATGTATTACAACGAGGAAACCCGCGTGGAAGACGCCGCGCAAATGGTCGAGGACGCCTTCCGCATTTCTTCCGCGGCCCCGGAAGCGCGTCCCTTGATCTACGAGGTCATCCAATAAGAGAGAGGGAATAGGGAGTGGGGAATGGGAACAGGATTGCCAGCGGCCCCACTTCCTCCTCCCCACTCCCCACTCCCCACTCCCTCCACAGTAGCGTCCCGCTGGGCCGTGTGGCTAGCCACGGGCCTCGGCGCAGGATACCTGCCGGTGATGCCGGGGACCTACGGCTCCGCCCTCGGCGTGGTGTTTTATTTGGGCCTGGCGGCCCTGGCACGAACGACCGCCTATCCGGGATGGGTCCTCGGCGGAGCGCTGGTGGCCGCGTGCGGCATTGCGATCGGGGTCGTTTCCGTCGCTCTGCGCAGCTTTCGAGAACATGACCCGCAGGTCATCGTGCTCGACGAAGTAGCCGGCCAGGCGCTCGCGCTGCTTCCGTTGCCCCTGACGGCCCCGACGCCGGCCTCGTATTGGGGCGCGGTAATAGGGGGCTTCCTGCTCTTCCGCGCTTTGGACGCCATCAAGCCTTACCCGATCTGGAAACTGGAACGGCTGGGAGGAGCCTGGGGAGTGATGGCGGACGACCTGGCCGCGGGTTTGATGGCGGCCGTCCTTTTGGCGATGATTCTCCGTTTCGGATTCGGAATGTAAGGAGGCCCACATGTTATCCGACAAGGAACTCGTGAAGTATTCCGAGGAAGACCTCTTTTATGAAATCTGGATGTTGTTCGGAATTGGAGAAGTTCTGGCTCGCTCTCCGGTCACCTCCGAGATATTCCGCTATGCGCTGATTGAATCGTTCGTCATCCACCTGCACACCTTGATTCTCTTCCTCAACCCTGCGGGCAAGGCAAAGGCCGGCGGCGTCACGGCCGCGCATTTTCTCGACCGCGCGGGAAAAGGGAAAAAGAAACTGCCCGCGCTGTCCGCAGCGCTCCGCAAGGCCGGAGCACAGGCCCACAAGGATGTGGGGCATTTTACTGCCGGGCGGATTTCTCGCGCCCTTCCAGAGAACGCCTGGGACGTTCGAAAGCTCTTGGACGACTTGAAAAAGCGATTGACGTTGTTCGCGCAGTTGGCGTCGGAAACGCGGCTTCATCCAAACGTGAAAAAGCTGGTAGATTCGATTTCGCGCAGCGCCGATGAAAAAACTGGCTAGTTGGGTCGTACTTCTGCTCCTCGCCCTCGCCATCGGAAATCCCTTCACGATGGCCTGGATCGCCGGCCGCCTGGTCGTCTCCGACGAACTGGAGCCCGCCGACGCCGTCCTCTCCCTGCGAGGGTCGCACGAAGAAGAACAACTGCGGATCGGAGAAGCGGCCCGCCTGGTCCAGGGAGGGAATGCGCCGCTGTTGCTGGTCAGCGTGGAAAGCAAACCGTATTTCGGCCAGCCGGTGCGCCGGCTGATCGAGACGGGTTTGCGGGCGAAAGGGTTTCCGATGCAGAAGCTGCGGTTTTGCGAGAATAACGCGGACTATACGCGGGAAGAAGCCCTTGCCCTGCGGTCTTGCCTGCGACAATTGCGGGCCAGAAAGGTGACCGTGGTGACATCGGAGTACCACACCCGGCGGACCCGCTCCATCTTCCGGCGCGTGCTCTCGAACAGCGGAATCGCGGCGCGGGTTCACCCGGTCTACAATCCGAATTACTGGGACCCGCACTGGTGGCGCCGGAGACGCTGGACCAAGACCTTCGTGATCGAAACCCTGGCGCTGGTCTGGAACAGCATCGAGCAGTTTTGGCCTGTCCCGGAGCCGGCCGGCTCCTGATTTTTCCTGCCTTTGAGGAAGCCGGATGTTCAAGGCAGCACTTTGAAGATAGCAGAAGCGCAAAGGCTTCCGGGTGCCTGGCGTGGCTCCATCCAGCAGCCGCCTGGTTATCGCACCCCCGCCGTGGCTCTCTTGAGATTCCCTTCCAGGAAACTCTTCGTCTTCTCCCAGGCGTCATTGGCCGCGTCGGCATTGAAGGAAGCGCGGTCGCTGCAGAAGAAGCCGTGCCCGGCGCCGGCGTAGACGTGGCTGGAATAATTCTTGCCCAATTGTTTGAGTTTTCCCGTAAACGCCTCGACGTGCTCCGGCAGGATGAACTGGTCCTTCTCGCCGTAAAAGAGCAAGAGCGGACATTTCACCTTGGAGGCTTCGTCCATGGGATTGAGCGTCTGACCGCCGCGCATGTTCTCGCCTGCCAGCCCGCCGCCGTAAAACGAAACGGCCGCCGTAATGTATTGCGGATACGTTGCCGCTGTCAGCGCCGACAGGCGTCCGCCCATGCAGAAGCCGAGCGTCCCAATGGCGTCGGACTCCACAAAATCCTGCCCGCGCAGGTAGCGAAGGCAACTTCCGGCGTCCGACATAATCAGGTCGTCTTTCAGATTCGCCGCCAGCCCGAAGGCCGCCTTCAAGTCCGTGTAGGGTACGGTCCTTGTGTCCAGACGCCAGTAGTAGTCGGGCGCGAGCGCCGCGTAGCCTTCCTGCGCGATCCGCCGGCAGACGTCCTCGATGTGTCCGTTGACGCCGAAAATCTCAAAGTGCACGATAACCCCGGGCGATTTCTGCCCCGCCGGATGGGCCAGATACCCGCCCACTCCGTCCACTGTCGTGATCCGTTTCGTTGTAATCTCCACGTGCCTGTCTCCTTCATGGATAGAAAATCCGTGCCCGCTTCGTCCTGAAGGCACGTCCGAGAATTCTACCTGCGCCAGCGATTCCCGGCAAGCCGGGGTGGAATGAGCAAAGACTGCGGGCAATTCGACTCAGCGTGCGGGTCAGCCCAGTCCGAGCCTCTTCGCCTCTCTCTTCGATAGCTGTACGTTCGGAATCGAAGCGTTACCTTTACGGGCAAGTTTGTGCAATGCTTCATCAACTGAGGTTGTCCATATGTGCAAGCTAACCTCAAGAAACCTGCGAAGTTCTACGAGGCCTTTGATATGCCTAGCGGGTACGGCACCGCCCGGCCCTGTGTAAGGAGAGAAGATAACTACATAGACGTTCTCGTGATTCGGTTTGTTTTGATCGAGACCGACGATATGGATGGAGCCCTCCGTGAGAACCTTAACCTCTTGCTCCAGAGTCTTGACGAGGGTGTCATTTGGGCTCAGAACTGACACTCTGAGTATCGGAACATCTTCGTAAATACCTGCCTGCTGAAGCGCCTTGATGACACGGGAAACCGCTTCGTGCGCCCCTTTGCTGTCATACAAGGGAGTCGCTATGACGAGTTGCCACTCCTCGATCTCGGAAACATAGTTCCAGTCAACTAATGTAACCGGAATCTTACCTCTGCTCAGGGCCTCCAGTATGCGACCCTCGATTTCGAGATCACTTCTTACCAACGTTGCTTTATCCATGGTAAAAGTCCGTTCTCTGCTGTAATAGCCTCATACAAGGCTTTGCCCTGGAGTCCTGCAGTGACGTATCTTTTGCTTTCATTCCAATCCTTGACGACAAGCCAATTTTCTGCAAGGGCATGGTTTTTCTTCATGTCGTCTTCGAGTTGCTTGTCGAGGTCTGCCAACCCGAAAAGGTCCTTCAATTTATGCGTGTACACCTTGTCAACGTATTCTTTTTTCGGAAAGTCATGCCGTTTTGTTTTCTTGGCAATACACGCTTTCAGCGCGCATTCGACCGCGTATCCAGCCAGGTAGTAAGCACCTTCCTCGCAACGATTGCGGGCAAGATTGCCCGCCTCCTTTGCTCGCAAGCCGGCCAGACGTTGAAAGTCCCGCCGTGTTAATGGTAACTCGCTCATCGCTATGAGTGTACCTTGAGGACGCCGTTAGAGGCGAATCGAAAGGGCTGCCTTTGGTTCCCAGCGACGGGGTATCCTACGGAAGCCCTAACACGGTTGCCGGGTTTCGCTTGGACATGCGGTCAATGTCGGCTTCCGTGAACCCTTTCTCTCGGAGCGCCCGGAAAAAGGCCGCCAGCCCGTCGGGGTGCAGCGGGTTGCCGACCTGGCCGAGGTCGCTCGACAGGATGCAATGCTCGGGTCCGACGGCGCGGATGGCCGCCTCATACTCCTGAATGGTCAGAGGAGGGTTATCGGTGTTGACGGGCCGCGCATGATAAACGAGTTCGATGTACGCCCCCAGCTTGGCCGCCGCTTGCATTTGCGCCACGCTCATGTTGACGGAACGCGACAGGGCGTGGGTTACGACGATCCGCTCGACTCCGAGCCGGCGGGCTTCGCGGATCAGCAGCAGGCTCTCCTCGGGCGCGGAATGGCCGGTCGCGAGCGTCAGCTTGTACTTGGCGACGAGCGCCAGCACTTCGTTCACCTCCGGCCGCAATTGGCCGTTGAGCGTGACGGGGACAAACGGCCGGTTCGCTTTTTCGTAGCGCACCTGGTTTTCGGCCTCAGCCGTGGGCATCCAGACCACCCGGCCCCATCCTCCTTTGACGGCGACCATCTGTTCGACGGCCGCCGGATTCACGCCGCCCACGGCGCGGTTGAGCACGATGCCGCCGAACACCTCGATGCCCGGAACCGTCTTCCGGACCAGATACGCCAACGCGGCCGTGGACTCGTTATGGTTCTTGAAAAGCAAGGCGCGCATCCCCCGCGCCTGCGCCAGTTTCGCAAGGTCCACCGCGTCAATGGAGCGCGGCCTGCTGTCGGGATCGGCATGGACATGAACGTCCACAACGCCCGACAGCGTTTGCGCGCTGAGCGCCAAGGGGAAGAACAGAATCGCCAACAGCATCATGGTTTCCTCCGGAGACAAGAGACCGTCCTATTCCGAATCAGTCATTACTTGCAACACACGGCTCGCAACACATTGCTCGCAACACGGGTCTTGCAACACAGGCTGACGCCGACTCCTGAGACCCCTGGAGAAGCCTTCGAGAAACAATTCAGCGGGATTGTACCCTCCCCGGAACCGCGCCGCAAGGAAAACCTTCTCCGCACTGCCGCCATTTGCCGACACCGGCGGGACGGGGTAAGATGACAGTTCCCGTTTTGCGCAGACGATGAGGGCGACCCTCGCATGAACTTCGATCTCAAATCGCCGGAATTCTGGGACCCCCAGGCGACTCGGCAGGAGTTGCTCCGGGTCTTCGACGTCTGCCACGGCTGCCGGGTCTGCGAGACCTATTGCCCGTCGTTTGTGGACCTGTTTCGGTTCGTGGATGACAATTTCGGCAACGTGGACTCGCTCAGCGAGGAACAGATCGGCCAAGTAGTGCGGGAGTGCTACCAATGCAAGCTCTGCTACACGGTCTGTCCCTACGTTCCGCCGCACGAATGGGACATTGACTTCCCGCGGATGCTTCTGCGGGCGCACTTCGTCGAGGCAAAGCAGAAACGACCCGCACTCGCTGCTCGCCTGGTTGACCGCCTGGTTGATCGAATGGTTGATCGAATGTTTGGCGACACGGACCTGGTCGGGAATTTGTCGAGCCTCGCCGCGCCGCTCGCCAACTGGGCGAACCAGAATCCGAAAATCCGCGAACGGATGGAGAAATATCTCGGCATCCACCGCGATCGGCTCCTGCCGACCTTCCACTCCGAGACCTTCGCTAAGTGGTTCGCCAAGCGCCCCCGAATTAGGCCATCCGAGAAAACCGAGGGAACCGAAAAGGTCGCGCTGTTCTATACCTGCTTGATCAACTATAACGAACCGGCGATCGGCAAAGCCACTGTCGCGGTTCTCGAAAGAAACAAAGTTGACTGCATCGTACCGGACCAGCAGTGCTGCGGGCTTCCCTTCCTCGACACGGGACAGGTGGACCGCGCTTTGAAGAAAATCGAAGCGAACGTGGCGACACTGAGCAAGACCGTCAAACAGGGCTATAAAATCGTAGTGCCGAGCGCGAGTTGCAGCTATATGCTCAAGCTCGACTACCCACGTTTCCTCCAGACGCCGGACGCCACGCTCGTCGCGGAGAACACCTATGACGTGTCGGAATACTTAGTGAAGCTCCACCAGGCGGGAAAGCTCGATCTGAACTTTCAGCAGAACCCCGGCAAGATTCGTTACCATCAGCCCTGCCACCTGAAGGCCCAGAACATCGGCTTCAAAGCGCAGGAATTGCTGAGCCTGATCCCTGGCGCGGAGGTCAAGCGGATGCAGTGCTGCTCGGGCCACGATGGCAGTTGGAGCGTCAAGAAAGAGAACTTCGAGGCTTCAATGAAAGTCGGCAAGCCGCTCTTCAAATTCATGAAAGCAGAAGGATCCTCCACCGTTACCGACTGCCCGCTCTCGGCGATCCAGGTCCAGCAGGCCAACGGCCAGAAACCAGTTCACCCCATCGAGGTGCTCGCCCAGGCATACGGCCTCGGCAATAAGAAATAAGCCACAGAGACTCGGAGGGACAGAGCATGGAAGGGGACAGCCTTCCCAATTACTTTTCTCTGAGTCTCCGTGCCTCTGTGGCTAGTGTGCTTTCTTCAGAAAATCCCCGAGTCGAGCAACTGGAAGATGATTTCTGCGAGGCCTTTGTCCACCTTGCCCCTGAGCGCCCCTCCACCCCGGCCAGCTCTTCATGTTCCAGCAGGGGAAGCCACCGTGCCCCTTCACCGCTGCATCATTGGCATCTGGGGCATCTGGGGCATCTCGGTCTTTTTGAGGTTGGCGGGCAGCGTGAACAGGCCGGCATCGAGCGGTTTAGTCTCGATTTTCACCACCACCCATTCCGAGGCCGGCTTCTGTCCCTCATAAACGACCGTCCGCACCGGGAATCCTTGAATCTCTCGCAGGGCGCTCGACACGCTCCAGCCGCCTTTGGGAACCTGGCGGCTCAGCGGTTCGTAAAACGCGGCCAGGGCCTTGAAGGTTTCGAGCGCCGAAGCCTCGAGCTGCAATTGCGCTGCGGGTGCAGCGCAGATTTCTTCGGTCACCTGCCCCTGGGTCAGAACCTCGTACCGGGTGCAGACGAACTGCCCCACTTTCTCTCCCCGGCTCTTCTCGCGCACGGTCACTTGCGGGGGAGCGCTGTTGCCCATTTGCTGTTTCATCATCTGCTCGACCATGGCCCGCTGCTCCGGAGGAATCTGGGCGAGCTGGGCCTCCATCTGCTGCATCATCTGCTGCATCTGCTGCCCCATGCCCTGGACCTGCGCGGCGGTCATTTCCAGGTAGCTCCCCTTACCGGGGTCCATCATCCAGAGGACCTGTTTGGCTTGGTCAAAGATCATGGCGAACTTTCCGCTACCGGGGCCGCTGCCGGGGTTCTCCCCCTCCACGCGGAGCTTGCCCGCATCCACCGAAAGGGTGACCCGGAACCGCACTTGGTCGCTCCCCGGGTCCCGCTGCTCCTGCTGAATCACCGTTCCCGCCTGCGCCTGCCAACCAATGCAACTGAGCAACACCCAAAGACCCGTTTGCAATACTCTGATGTTCATGCAGCCCCCTAGAATTCGTTTCTATCCTGACAATTGTCCCATGTTACGGGGAAGGCGTGAAGAGGTCAATGAAAAGATGGGAAGAGCGAGCGGTGACAAACGGCGACGATACCTGAATAGCGGGGGCGCTCGTGATGGCTGGCCGGATGGAGTCCTGGAAAATCCCCAAATCGAGCAACTGGAAGACGATTTCTTCGAGGCCTTTGTCCACCTTGCCGGTGAGGGGGCTAGGCGCGGGACAGTTCCCTTTTGACCCGTTCCGCCAAAAACATTTTGAGAAGCGACTGATAGGGCACGTCCCGCTTGTTGGCGAGCAGTTTCAGTTCTTCCAGAAGGGAAGCGGGAAGTCGGAGCGAGATCGTCTTGAGAGTGGGGCGCAGTTCCGGCAGAACCACCTTCCGCGCTTGCGACCAGTTGACATATTCCGTGGAATCATGAGAGGCCCAAAAATCGCGCTCCTGATCTTCGCTGTCAAACCGAGGAATTGGTTTCTTCCGCATGACGATTGTAAAGTCTCCTCTCCTTCCTACTCATGTCTCGAGCCGAAATAACTCGGATTCGCCGGTCTCGGATGGTAAACGCCAGAAATAGGAGTCGGCCTGCGTCCGTCATCCCCAGGCAATAGAACCGCTCTTCCGGCCCGGAGGGATGAGCAGCAACCCCCACCAGAAGCGGCGCGTTCAGGAAAACCTCCTCCGCCTCCCAAAACGCAACCCGGTGCTTCTCCCAATTCTTGGCGAGATTGCCCTCATCCCAATCGAATCCGGGGCACTGAGCCAGGCGATCCCACAGGTCCACACAGATTAGTATATGACCTTTATATACGGAGTCAAGCCGCTATGCTCCCCCGCCCCTTCCAAGCAATCACTGCTCCGGATGCGAGTGCGGGTAGCCCACCAGGAGGACAAAGAAGACGAAGGGAACCTTCAGCGGAGGGATTGCTAGAAAATCCCCGAGTCGAGCAACTGGAAGATGATTTCTTCGAGGCCCTTATCCACCTTGCCGGTGAGGGAGGTGAGGGTTTCGCCTTTTTTGAGATGTTGGTCCACGATGCGGTCGGCGTCGGCTTCCTGGACGCGAGCGTACCAGACCTTATCCGGGTAGATGACCACGTTGGGGCCGTCGTGACAGCCGCCGAAGCACATGTAGGGGCGCACTTCGACGTTCTCGAAGCCGTTCCCCTGCACGCGCTCCTGGAGGCGGTCCATGATCTTCTGGCCGCCGCGCACGCGGCAATCCACGTTCATGCAGACAAAGACGTACCGCTTCTCAGCCAAACCCGTTACCTCGGCCGTTGCGGTTGTTCGGGGTTGATGATCCAACCCTTCTCCTTTTCCAAACCGATGATGAACTGCTCGTCCTGCGGCGATGGGAAGACTCCCTTCAAGTAGGCTTGGTATTTCTCGGCCTCGATGGTTTCGCCGGTCACGGTGTACGTCTTGCCCGCAAAGTCGCCGATGCTGCGGTTGAACTTCTCATCGGGGATGAACAGTTTCGGCTGCTCCGGCTTGACGTTGCGGTTCAGCGAGTCAATGATCGCCTGCACTTCCTTGTGATACTGCCCGCGCGAGATCGCGTTGATCTCCCCCATGTCCGGCGGGCCGTCAAACAGGTGCTCGTCGTAGCGCCCTTTGACGCCCCACAGATACCCCCAGTGAGCCGTCGCGGAATGGTCCTGGCCAAACAGGTCGTGGGCGGTCGAAAGCCACTTGTTGAAATACTTCTGGATAATCGTAGTGGGAATCTGGCCCGCCTTGACGATCCGCATCAGGCCCGTATTGCCGGTGAGCAAGTGATAGGCTTCTTCCTGGAGCATCGGGCGCATGCTCTTCGCCAGCGGCGCAAACGCGCTCCGGCTGAGCATGTTCAGTTGGTATTTGCCGTCGCGGTCAATAAAGTCGGTGTAGGTGAAGAAGTCCAGCCAGTTATTCACCGGCTCGTTGAAGGAGCCGAGCAAGCGCGTGTGCTCGCCCGCCCGGCGTTCGAGCAGCCGCTCCGAGCGCTTCTTGCCCGCATCCCCGAAATGGGTAACCAACAAGTAGCCCATCTGCCAGCCGTGCCGCATCTCCTCGCGGTTGACGCGGAGCATGGCTTCCTTGTCATACTGCGTCGGGGCGCGTTCGAGCAGGTTCTTCTGCTGCTCCACGGAAGCAAACTCGGTGTCACCTTGGTACTCGATCAGGTGAATCAGCGAGTCTTTGATGCGCTGATCGGGGATGTCGGCGACCTTCTCCCACTTCTTCTGGCCTGCATAGTGGCCGAACTCGATCTCGTCGCTCTCCAGCTCACCGAGCTTCGTCTCCCACAGATATTCCTTCCCGATCATCTCCGTCGGATAACCGATGTCTTCGCGCCATTGATGGAAATAATCCACCCAGTCATCAAACGTGCTCACTCGGGACTTCTTCACCAACATTGTGCTTGCTCCTTCTTCGGGTTACTGGTAACTCGCCTGCCCGCCGCCGCCAGGGGGACTGCCCGGCCGGACTTCCCTCCGAGCGGCCTGCCCGTCGCCGCCAACCGCGTCCCACGATAAGCAGTTTAGTGCCGCTTGACATTCCTGGCAAGGGAAATATAATGCATAGAGAGGTTGCCGATGCACAAGCACGAGACCGAGGGATTTCTGCACGCGCTCGGGGCGCGGGTCCGCAGCCTGCGCCTGGCCGCGGGCCGCAGCCTTCAGGAACTGGCCCGACTCGCCGAACTCTCGCCCCGCTTTCTCTCGGAACTCGAAGCCGGGCGGGGCAATATTTCGGTGGCGCGTCTGGCGCGGATCGCCTCCTCGCTCGGGCAGCCGGTGCAGACCGTGATTCCGGTGCCCGCCGATGACGTATCCCTGCGCGCCAGGGTGTGGGAGATGGTCGAGACCTGCGACACCGAGAACCTCGAGCAGCTTTATGCCTGGCTCTCGGCGCGCCAGCGGAAGCAGTTTGCAAAGAGCATCGCACTCGTGGGCGTGAGGGGAGCGGGCAAATCCACCGTCGGCAAGCGTCTGGCGGCGCGGCTGGGGATTCCCTTCATCGAACTCGACTCGCTGATCGAACGCGAAGCGGGTATGTCCTTAGTCGAGATGTTTACGCTCCACGGCGAGGGTTATTACCGGAGGCTCGAACGGGAGGCGATGGAAAAGCTCCTGGCGAGTTCGCCCCCGGGGGTGCTCGCGACCGGAGGGTCGCTGGTCACACATCCCGAGACCTGGGGGATGGTGCGCCGGCAGTGCCATACGGTTTGGCTCCAGGCGCGGGCGAAGGACCACTGGAACCGCGTCGTTGCCCAGGGCGACTTGCGCCCCATGGTCAACAATCCCGCGGCGATGGAGGAACTTCAAGCATTGCTGCGCGCGCGCAAGCCGCTCTACTCTCAAGCCGAGATGGTGATGGATACGTCCAAGCATACCTTGGAGGAAATCGTCGAACGGATCGCGCAGCGCTTCGGGCAGAGGGTTCATCAGAGCCGCGACCGTAAGCGAGCGGTGACCTCCAATCCGCGCCGCGCCCGCGTCCCCACGAAGTGACCCGCAGATTACGCAGATTACACAGAAAAAAACCGCAGGCGTGAAATGGGAAGTCTGCTATTGAACTTCGGCGCTGCCCCGTGAGAAGACCTTCTTTGTGTTTTCTCTGCGAAATCTGCGTAATCTGCGGATCAATCCTCTTGCCTGTTCTTCTGACTTCTGCCTTCTGACTCCCCCGGCCCGGCTGAGCGCCTGGCGCGGGGCCGTGGCTGACTTCTGTATTTCCCCCGCCAGTCGTTCCACCGAATCCGGAGCAGATCCAGGAACATGCGTTGCCCGTCACGCAAGGGGTGCACTTTGGTGCGCGCGTCATTGCCCCAATGAACCGGCGTTTCGAGCACACGGTATCCGAACTTCCGGGCAAGGTAGAGAATCTCGACATCAAACCCAAATCCTGGGATCGTCTGGCAGGAAAAAACCGCTCGCGCCGCCTCGCGCCGGAAGGCTTTGAACCCGCATTGGGTGTCGCGGAAATCGAGTCCGGCAAGGGCACGGACAAAAAGATTGAAGGTTCTCCCGCCGGTTTCCCGCAGCCAAGGCTGGCGCGGTTGAACCCACTCCCGCCGGAGCGCGCGCGAGCCGATCACCACGTCATAGCCTCCCCGCAGCGGTTCCAGTAGCCGCTCCGCCTCGGTGATCGGCGAGGATAGGTCGGCGTCGGTAAAGACCAGGTACTCCCCGCGGGCGTTCAACATGCCGTCGCGCACGGCGAAGCCCTTACCCTGATTGGCGGGGTGCCGCAACGAGCGCACGGCAGGGGTCTGCCGACAGACCTCAGCCACTCGCTCCGCAGTGTTGTCGGTGGACCCATCGTCCACAACGAGAACTTCGTAGCTTTCCCCGCGCCCCTCCAGATAGTCGAGAATTTGCCGGAGCGCGGACGGAATGCGGAATGCCTCGTTGTAAACCGGGATCACGACGCTCAGATGAGGACGAGCCGCTTCGGGCGAAGAGCCGGCCGTAGTTTCCGGACGATCGGAGATACCCTTCATGGTCTGCGTGCAAGCGAAGCGGCAGAGGCGGTCCCAAACGCCCGGCAGCAAAGCTCCGCCCCACCGATGAGCATACCAGGGAAACAGCGTTTGTTACACAGACGGTCGAGCGGAATGAGAGGCCCTTTCTCTGCCCCAAAGCACCGCGCCGAACAGGAGTGTTCCCAGGAAGGAGAGCGCCGTCAATACCCCTCCGATCCGCACCGATCGCGGCCGGTAGCGCATTGCGATCCGATTCTCCCCTGGCATAACGACAATGCCCCGCAGCAGGCCGTCCACCTTGTAGAGACGGGCCGGCTCGCCGTTCCGCGTGGCTTCCCATCCGGGGTAGAACACTTCGCTGAGTACCAGCAAGCCGGCGCTTTGGACGCTGGCAGCCAATTCCATTCGGTCTTCCCGGTAGTGATCGAATCGCACCGCTTCATGCGATTCCGGCGCGCTTCCCGGTTCGGTCTGTAGCGGTTCGCTGACGTACGCCGTCTGGAGCGGCTCAAATTGGTCGTCCAGGACCCGACGGCGAATCGCTTCCTCCGACGGTTCGACGATCACTTGGTGGACGATCCAGGCCCGGGGGGAATACGCCGGATTCTCGTAAACCTTCCAAACACCGCTGCGGAAGAGGAGCGTGCCTGGACGCTCCTTGTCAGTAGCAATGTAGCGCACATTCAAAAGCTCCAACCCCTTCGGATGATTCATATAGGAAGCGTAGTCTATCAGCGCCGTGGCCCCGGGAGCCCAAGTGGTTTGGACTCCGAACATATCACCCAGATTGACATACACCGGGTAGTTCGGTTCCAGGTGAACCCGAAACAACCCCGGCTGGGATTGGAAAAATTCCGCCAGAGGACGGCTCGCCATCAACTTGCCAGAGTAACCTCGCCCTTCCTTTTCCTCCCCGGCCGTATTCAGTTGATTCCAATTGAACACATGAAGATCAGACACAATGAGAGCAATCAGAAGAAATTTCTCCATGCGTGTCCGGTGGCCTTTGTGGATGGAGCGCAGCAATCCCCAGCTTGAAATCCAGAAAATCAGGCAGACGTAATGCCATTCGTTGACCTCCGGCACACCGTAAATCGAAGGAATTCCCAGGATCACCACGAACCCCAGCACTACGATTCCGAGCCAACGCAGGAACCGGGAAAAGAAGGATACGAGGGAGTCTGGGTTGCTCCACAAGGACTGCACGCCGAAGCCAACCAGCAATGCCATAGCGAAGTGGGTCAGGTAGATGAAGCGGCCGGCTTCCCGCGCCATGTCCAGGTAGGGGATCAAAATATAGGCCAACCCGAACACAAACGAGAACGGGCCAAGCGTAAAGAGATAAACGACCACCGCCAGGCCCGCCAGGTATTTGACCCACGCTCGATGCCAGTTCAAGCAGAGGCCCATAACCAGAAGCACAAAGGGAAGAACCCCCAAGTACGGACGAAACTCCGCATTGCCGATGGGCGCAACCGCAAACAGGAAGGAAAACAGAGAACGCGGCGCCAAGTACTGGCCCTCCGTCAGGACGGCATAGGGAATTTTCTTGGTGCTTACATCGGCCCAGTTCCCCGCCCAGCGGACCGATTGCGGCGCGTATTCGAGCGATGGCAGCAGTTGCACGGCCCCGGCGGCAAAGGCCACGGCGCCCACGACCAAAACCAGCGACGCGACCCATGTCAAACGAGAACGTCGTGTCAGCCGCACGGTTGCTTCGTCGGGTGTCCGGAAGGCGTAATACGCGGCGGCGCTTACAACGACCAACACGTTCATCATCGGAATGTGGAGGCTCCCCGCCAGGATGGCCATGCCGAAGCCCAATCCGCTGAAACAGGCGTTCAAAATGCCGCGCGCACGATCCTCCGAACGAAGCGCCCGAAGAAAGAACAGAAGAATCAGCGGAAGCCAGATGGAGCTGTCCAACAGGTGGGGCCACTGCGTGGTTCCCACGAAGCCGCCGAGCGCAAAACAGAGCCCGGCTACGAAGGCCGCGAAGCGATTCGCAATGCCCAGCTCTCGCGCCAGAAAGAACATGAAACAAGCGCCGAGCAAATGACCCAAGACATAGAACTGGTTAAACAGCCGTGATGAAAGAACTCCGGAGTCCCCCAACGGCCACAGATAGAGCAACAATTTGAGAGGATAAAACAAACCCGGCTGCATCTCCCCAACGAAGGAGCGGCCCGAGAAAGTGTATGGGTCCCAAACGGGGAGGATGCCCTTTTGGATCGTGCTAACAGCGAATTGATGCCAGGCGTAGGCCTGGTTAGCCCCCTCCCAATCCTCCAGAATCGAAAATTGCTTGGTGAACAGAATCTTCCAAAAAAACAGCGCCACGGCGGCGGCCATCAGCAACATCCACGGAAGGTTCGCGCCCCTGGCCCAGCAGAAAGGCAGACCCACTGCCGGGGTTGCATGATTTTCGGATTCCTGGACCGGACGAACCGACACGCGGGAGCCTCCTGCTCTGGCTGCTAGATTTCTTCCCATCCATGTGCTCCGCGCAACGGCACGAAGCGGCAGTAGCCGAGCTGGCGGGAGACGGGCTTTCCCCCGCTCTTGCGGACCTGGCACAGTTCCTGGCAATCGAGTTGGCCCACGGGGATTACCAATCGCCCTCCCTCAGCCAACTGCTCGAAAAGGCAGGCGGGAATTTCTGGAGCCGCGGCTGCAACCAGAATGCCGTCGTAGGGCGCCGCCGGCGCGTAACCCAGGCTGCCGTCCCCTTCGATCACGTCCACCACATCGCCGAGCCTCATCGAATCCAACCGCTCTTTGGCGGTGCGGGCCAGCGCCGGATCGCATTCGATGGTATAGACGTGAACGGCCAGGCGCGCGAGTACAGCGGCTTCGTATCCGGACCCGGTCCCGATTTCGAGCACGCGCTCGGTTCCCTGGAGTTCCAGGGCTTCCGCCATCGCAGCCACCATGTAAGGTTGAGAAATGGTCTGGCCCCCGCCGATCGGCAGGGGATGATCTTTATAGGCCTGATGGACCAACTCCGGCGGGACAAATTCGTGCCGCGGGACCTGGCTCATCGCTTCCAGGATTCGCTCATCCCGAATGCCGCGACGCCGGAGCTGCTCCTCGACCATGGCCTCGCGCTCTGCGGCGGCCCACTCCAGCAATTCCGTGACATGATCCTTCCGGCCTCCGTTGCCGTGTCTGGCTCGAAGAGAGGAGAAAAAACCTCGGGTGTGCGGATCGTTGGATTCCATGTCCATTCAGCGGAAGCGCAGCGTCATTTGAAAGTTTACTCCAACCAGTCCATTCTCGTCACGAATGGCCGCCACGGAGAAACGCGGGCTGATGGCCCATTCCCCCCGGATGATCTGCTGGCGCACCGAAGTGACGTTGGTGATGTAGGTCAGGGTGAGATTCTCCCGGATCTGCTGCTCGAAGGCGACGCTGGCGTTCAAGGGGCGGTCCACTCCGGCCAGTTGCGGGTCCACGCGGATGCGTCCGGCGCCGAAGATGCGGTCCAGGCGGCTTCCGAGCTGGGCCGTGAGCGCCTGCGAGAGCAGCGAGCCGGCTCCGATCTCAGGAACCGGCTGGGAGGCGGCGGTCTCGGCAACGCTGGGACGGGAACTCCCGGCCACCAGCAACGCCAGGATGTCCCGCGTCGGCAACGGCGGATCGGAACGATACGTCAGCGTGAGGCGGTCCGGCGGCCCCGCGAAGTCCATCGAGATTTCATACTGCTGCACCCGCGCCTGCACGCTCAGGCTCAGGATCGGTTCGATACGGAACGGGTTCAGAAACGCAATCTCCCCGCGACTCACGGTATATTTCTTTCCGGCAAAAAACAGTTCTCCCTCCTGGATTCCGATCCGGCCCAGCCAGACGGGACGCTCCAGAGTGCCCTGCATCCGCAGGTCCACGTCGCCCTGAAGGTTCCTGACGGCGGCCGTCTCCAGGCGCACGTCGGGGGCGGAAGTTACTTGGAGGTCCAACCGCATGTTGCGGAGAAATTCGTTCCGGGTCGAGGAGCCCGTATCGCCGCGCGAGTTGACCAACGCCTGGGCCAGGTCAAAGCCCGGGCTGACGCTCTGCCGTCGAATCACCAACGCGCCGCCCAATACGCTTTCTCCGGCGGTCCCGCTCAGCGTCAGCCGGCCGCTCAGGACGGTGCTGATCCCCCTCGGATAGCGCACCCGCACCGCGTCTGCATCCGCCGTAAGCTGAACTTGCCAGCCGGGAGCAGCGTTTTCAAAGGCCACAAATCCGCCAAACCGAAGCTGCCCTCCTCCGCTCTCCGCCGCGAAGTCTTCGAGCAGCCCCCGATTGCCGTCGAACACGACAGTCCCTTTGATTTTGGCAAGGCTGTTGGGGAGATTGCCGTAGCGGAGGCTGCCGTCGGAGAGGAGCAAACGGCCCCGCCAAACGGGTTTCGCCAGCGTGCCGTTCAGGATCGCATCGAGCGAGACCTGGCCCGCAGCCGAGAGTTGCGGGTCCCCCACCGGTAAGGCGGCGAGGTCAGCGCGGCCCCGCGCCGTCAGATTGAGCGCCGGGTCCGCCCCCAGACGAATGCTCCCCGTGGCCTCGAGGTCCAGGTTCGACCCCGCCAAGTGAAACTGCTCCAACTGAATCTGCCTGTTCTGATACCGGAAGCGCACCGGGCGGTCGGCACGCACCTCGACGGCTCCGAGCGCCGCATCCATTGTGGGAAGGTCCCCTTGAATCACGATCCGCTCCGGATGCCGGAGGTCCCCTTCGACCAGAAGCGTTCCACTCGCCCGCCCCGTCAGCGACTCGGGAGGCTGCCGGACAGGCCGGATCATGCGGGGCAGGTCCACATCCACAAACTCAAGCCGGGTCGAGGTCGGGAACGGCTCTTCGAGAAGCGTCTCGCTCGAAACCCGCATCTCGGTTCCGAACAAGCCCGCTGTGCCGCGCAGATATGCCCGCCGGTCCCGGGTCTCGACGTCGAGCGACGCCGCGCCGTCTCCCTCGCCGTCAAGCCCGAGCCGCCGGACCTCGATCTTCCCCCGCGCCTGCGGCCGGTCGCGGCTCCCTTCCCCCGTCAAGGTGATCTGAGCCACACCGGAGAGAGAGAAACTGTCCGGCTTGAGAAAACGGAACTCGCTGAGCGGCAGGTCCGATCCCGTCAGCGCGAATTTGTATTCCTCTGTTCTGCGGTTCACCGTCGCATTGCCGGCAAGCGTCGCCGCGCCGCGCTCGATCCGAACCTGGCTCGCGGTGAACAGATCGCGCGTGTCCCCGCTCAGCCGCGCCGTCAGGCGGTCAAACGGTTCGTCATAGATGGTTCCGGCGGCAATGGCAATTGTGCCCTCGCCCCGTGGCTCGTCCGGTGTTCCGAACAGTCTGCCGGATGCGTCAAGGGTTCCCAGAATCGGATAGACGACGCCCAGCAGACGCTGCAACTCATCGAGATTCACGTCGCGCACCGTCCCGTCAACCGAAAATGGATTCCGTCTGGCCAAGGAACCGTCCTCCAGACCGAACTGCGCTTGAAACTCGGCGTGAGACTTTTCTTTCACAAGCCGCCCCGAGTCAATCTCCACGCTGGCGAAGCGAACCGGCGCGCCGGCACGGGATTGATAGTGCAGAGTCCCGGAGAATTGGTCCCACGGCTTGCTCTGATAGTTAAACCCGGCCAGTCGAAAATCGCCGTCGAATCTTGGGCGGGGGACGCCGCCGCTCCACAGCAGGCGCGCTTCCACCCGGCCGCGGTCGGACAACTGAAGCGGCAGTTCGGCGTAGCTCTCTCCGAGCATCCTGGTCAGCGGGCGGACCTCTTCCAACTGCGTGGTATCGAGTCCCAGATCGAGGCGCGAATCGTGGTCATCGAGCCAGCCGCTGGCGCTCAGCCGGGTCTGCGGAAGATGAAGGACGCTGTCCTGGGTTTCGAGGCGCTTCTGCGCGGCTTGATAACTTCCTTGCAGCCTCCCGGAAGCAGGCAAGAATCCAGTGGGAACGACCGCGGGCGGCTCGACCTGCCAATCGCTGCGAATCCGCAGGTTCTCGCCCAGGCCCGCGAAATCGGCTTGCACAGGACCGGAAATCGCCCCGGCCCACGCGAGCCGCCCCAAGGGAAGCCGCTCTGTGGCCAATGCCTCGAGCAGAGCGGGCAGGCTGATTCGTTGAGCCTGAAGGTCCATATGAACCGCCGGCTTGGGCGACCTGATCTCGACGGTGGCGGAGCCTGTGAACCGGCCGCCCAGCGCCGTGACTGCAAGCCCTTGGAGTTCCGCCCGCCACGCCGAGGAGTTAGGACCATTCTCCGGCGAAGGCAAGGGAGCGAGGCGCAGCTTCGACTGGGCGCTCCACGGCACGCCGCGCAACGCCGCGATTCCTCCCTGAGAAGTGCGGACTTCCAGGTCTCCCTCGAATTGCCATCCCGGAGCCCCATAACTTCCTTCACCCCGCCAGAGGACGTCTCCTTCCCATCCACGGCTTCCCGCCAATTCGCCGGCTTCGCGCAGGTCGAGCTGTAACTGGTAGCGAGCCTGCACGCGGGGAGAGCGGAAGTCTTCCACCACGCCCTGCGCCGAGAGATGCGAGCGCGCCGTGCGCCATTCCAGCGATTCAATCTCCAGCCGGTTGGGATAGAGGAAGAACTTTGTCTGGGTTTTGGAAAGTAGCGGCGGCGCGTTCCCGAACGTCAGGGCGGCGTTTTGATAATCGAGCCGCCCGGCAAAACGTCCTTCCCTTCCCTCGAATTCGAGCACCGCCAGCAAGTTTTCTGCGCGGAAATCAAAAGGACGGCGGCGGTCGTTCCAGCGAAGCTCGCCCCGCAGAGCTTCCAACCGGCGGACGCGCAAGGCGAAGATGCGCTCGACCCACGCCCCGCGGTCCGGCGCCGCCTGGGGCCGGAGCGGGAGGTTGCTGCGGCCGTCACTCGAGACGGCAATCGAGATTCGGGGACTCGACACGCGCAGGCGAGCCAGATCGGCGCGCAGATCCCAGATCGAAATGACAGTCCATTGCGCTTCGATCCGTTCGGCGGAAAACAGCGGCGGCTCCTGCGGCCCTTCCCGGCCATGAAGTATGAAATCCTGGAAATTGATTTCCAGGCGCCACGGGTCGAATGAAAAGTCCTTCCACGCGACGCGCGCGCCAGTGGATTTCTCCAGGGCTGCGGTCAGTCGCCGCCCGATCAGCTCGTGGAACCACTGCGATTGAACAATCCAGCCGGCGAGAAACACGAGGGCGAACATCGCTGCCAGGGCTGCCGCCAGGACTGCCGCGAGCCATCGCAGGCGGCGACGGGGAGATTTCTTCGCGTTGTTTTCATCAGCCATCGCGTGCGCCTTACTGCCGCCTACGGCAGAATCTTGATCCCCCTCCGTTCGCGCAGATCGCGCAGCCACTCATCAAGCCGGCGATTGATCTCTTGTTCGGTCAGCACCTGTTCGATTCTCTCCCGCACTTCGGCCAACGGCGGGACGGCGCTTTGCCCCTGGCGGCGCAGTTCGGGCGTGAGTGTCTCCGAGTAATAGTGCTCGACCTCCGCGGGATTGAGCCGGACCTGCGGCCGGAGGCGGCGCTCGACGAACGCCATGAGATTGGCTTCTCGCTCCAGGCGTGCCACGAGGTCCGCTTCGGTGAGCCGATAGCGCGCCAGCGCTCGCTGGTACGCTTCCGGCTCCGGAAACCGCTGCCGGATTTCTTCCAGTCTCCGCCCTGCCTCCCCTTCGTCGGGAAAAGAAAGCGGAAGAGCATCGCGCTCCTGCTCCAGGAGCCGCTGGTCAATCAGCCTCGAAAGAATCGGGTCTCTCGGAAGAGATTTGTCAGGGGTTACCGGTTCCTGGCCGCCCAGGAAGGCTTGGTAGTTGGTTTCCGCCAGCACATCGCTCCAGGTAATCACCCGGGTTCCGACCACGGCCAGGATGCGGTCCACAATTTCGGCCCGCAGGGGAAGCGCGACAAGCGCAAGGAGCAAAACGGTTCGGACGGGAAAAGCTATTGCAAATCCCCTTTGTCGGCCGTCAGGGCACGACTTCAGTCGTGCCGTAAGAGCCGCGACAAGATTCCTTTTCCTTACGGCTTCAGCCGCTGCGGGACACACCTTAGGGGCTGAAGCCCTCGTGGGGCTGACTCGTTCGGCATGGCTAAAGCCATGCCCTGACGATCCATTCGTCGAGGTTACGCAATCGTTTGACTTCATACGCCACATCTCAAAAACTCTGTCCGATGCTGAAGAGGAACTGCCAGCGCGAGAGCGTCTGGACGCTCCCGGTCGGGAGCACGACGCGGGTCGGGTTCAGGTTGTAGCCCAAATCAAACCGCGCGGGACCGACCGGGGTCCGATACCGCAAGCCAAGCCCCGCGGCGTGCACGAGGTAGCGGAAATCCTGCGGGTGGGGCTGGTGTTGCCGCAGGGTCAGGTCGCGCACCCGGGCAAAGGTGTTGCCCACGTCGTGGAACATCACACCGCTGATATTTTCTTTCCATACCGGGAAGCGCAACTCCACGCTATTGAAGAGCAACACATTGCCGCCCACAGCGAAGCCCGTCTGGGGGTCGCGAGGTCCGGCCTGATTCACGCCGAAGCCGCGATGCGAGTTGCCGCCGCCTGCGAAGAAGCGTTCCGCGATCGGTATCTCGCGCGTGACGACGGACTGCCCATCCACCTCCACCCGCCTCCCTTTGCCGAACGGGGTCTGCAGCCCGAACTGGAAGGAGCGCGCCAGCGTCAGCCGTCGCCGGACCGGATGGTACGAGGAGTTTTGGAGGACGAAGCGCAGAAAGCTTGTCTCCGATCCGAGCTGCTTGGCGGCCACTCCGAAGTCCACGCTCTGGAAGAGGCCCTGCCGGGCGTCGGTGGGATTGTCCCGCGTATCGCGCAGCCAGGTCTGGCTGAGCATTCCCACCAGCACGGGACGGCGCAGGAGCGGAATCTGGTCTGGAGAAATCCGCAAGCTGGACGTGTCCACTTTCACGCGGCGGAACGTGTAGCGGTCAATCAGCGTAGTGGCGCGGCTGAGCTTGCTCTCAAACTGCAGGGCGCTCTCCAGACGCTGGGCGGAGAACGTGCGCACGTCTCGCGTCTCATCGAACAGGGCGATGGCGCTGACGTTCAGCCAGGAATAGTTGAGAAACCGCGGCGCGGTGTAGGTCAGCCCCGCGCGTTTTTGCAGAGTGCTGAAGCGGGTGCGCAGACTCGCCGTATGCGGCCGCCCGCCGACGTTGAGCCGCGCAATCTCGAAGGAGATGTTGGGGCTGATCTCCGTTTTTCCTTCTACGTCGGTCACATCGCCGGACGCGCCGCCGAAGCGTCCGATGTCCACGCCGAGGCCGATCTTCACGGTGTAGCGCCGGGCTTCTTCCAGATTCAGCAGAACCGTTCGCCCCGGCTCGGAGCCTTCGGGATTTTGAATGGCCATCCCGACCTGGCTGAAAATCCCCAGGTCGTAGAGGCGGCGTTGGGTCTCGATCATCTGGCCCTGGCTCAGCGGCTCGCCGTCCCGAAATTGCAATTGACGGTTCACCACTCCCCGGCGGGTGTTCTCGAGGCCGCTCACATAGACGTGCCGGATGTATTCCCGCTCGCCCTCTTCGATGCTGTACCCGAGATGGACGCGCGTTCCGTCTTCCGACGGAGTGGTCCGATGCGTGAAGCGGGCTTCGGGGAAGCCTTCATTGAAGTAAAACGTCAGCAGATTGTCCCGGTCGGAGGCCACCACGGATTCGCTGTACGGCTGGCCGCTGCCGGTGTTGATATAGGCCTCCAACTGCTCTTGCGGAAACGATCGGTTCCCCGTAATGGCAAACTCACCGATCAGCACCTGGGGGCCTTCGGTGATGACAATGTGCACGATCATTCCCTCCCCCGGGTCGGTTCCGCGCTCCACGAATCGCGCGACGGCCTGAGCCTGGGAGAAGCCGTTCGCCTGGTAAAGCGCCCGAATGGCCGCCAAATCCTGCTCGAGCAAACCGGAACTGAACCGCCCGTGCCGCAAACTCAGGCTCGCCGGCTCGATGCGCAGCCGCTCTTGCAAGGTCTCCGCGCGGAAGTACTGATTGCCGCTGAATTGGATCTCCTCCAGGTGCTCGTGGCGGCCCAATTCCACCTGATATTCGATTTTCTGGTTCCCGTCCGGGAGCATCTGGCGGACGGCGCGGACCGTAGCGTCAAAATACCCTTCCGACTCGAAGTAGTTCCGCAGGTTCCGCTCCCCTTCCCGCAATAAGTCTTCATCCACGGTTCGCTCTTCAAAGATCGGGAGGAGGCGGGCCAGTCGCGAGCGGCTCAAGTCGGCCCCTGTTACGGAGACTTCCACGCGCGGTCCCGCCGCCACTTCGAGCTCGAGGTCCACGCGGCGGGTCTGCGGGTCAAACGTGCGGCGGCCGATGCGGAGGGAGGCCTCCAGATAATTCTCGCGGCGATAGAGGTCCTGGAGGCGGGCGAGACCGTCCTGGACTTCTTTGGACGTGAAGGATTTTCCGCTCTTCCAGCGAGTCTGGCGAATGACCTGGTCCGCCGGGAACACGGGGGCCCCGGTCACGACCACGTTGCCGAAACGCGCTCGCTCGCCCGGCTGGACCTCAAACGTAACGTTAACCTGTTGTGTTTCCGGGCGCGGCTCCGGACGAGGCACAATCTGGGACTGAAAATACCCTTCGGTTTCGAGCGCCCGCCGCAGCCCTTCGACCGCCGCCGGCAGGTCCTCGTCGGAAAAAACCTGTCCGAGTTGCAGGCGCGTGGTCGCCCGCAACAGGGCCTCGGAGGGTGGGGCCGGCACGCCCCGAACCCGCACCGCTCCCACGAAGTAGCGCCCCTTCGTGAGAAAGCTAACAACCACCCCGCCCGGTTCCCGCCGGGCGTCCACCTGGATGTCGGCAAAGCGTCCGGTGGCAAACAGCCGCTCGATGCTTTCGCGAATCTTCCGGCTACTGTACGGCTGGCCCGTTTGCAGCGGGACGATTCGTTCGAGCGCGGCAGGCTCCAGCGCCGCCTCTTGCGGGACCTCGGGCTGATGGCGGATTGCCAGGACCGGCGTGTTTTCCAATTCTTGGCCCAATTGTTGGGATGCCTCTTGGGCCGGCAATGGCCGAAGCCCAAGTCCCAGCAGCACGGCCAGCCCTCCCGAGCCAAGGCGTCGGAGGGCCAGCCAGACTACGCCCGTTCCAAAGCGGATTTGCCTAAAACGCATTTGTGAAAAGTGTAACAAGCCCCATGGCGGAATGTCATCCAGGGATTG
>Ga0155949_1093_pt1 | contig 25647 bp, 22 predicted proteins | sample RifCSPlowO2_02_FD_107603 | JGI IMG/M metagenome (GOLD analysis project Ga0155949, IMG submission 107603) | Acidobacteria bacterium RIFCSPLOWO2_02_FULL_61_28
CAGAGAGGTAGGAATCATGGACCATCGCCTTCCCACGGCTCACGCGGTTCGAATTCGCTCACGGTTCGACTGTCGCTCACCGTACTAAGCGGAGTCGAATGGACCGTCCTGAGCCTGTCGAAGGGCCGTGGGCTATTCTCTACCGCCCCGTCCGGGGCTGCCAGGACTCTAGCGGGGTGGTGGGGGACGCGGTGCGCCTAACGAACCGGCATTATCGGCTGGCAAAAGCGCGGCTTTTGCTAGTACGAGTTGATGGACGGTTTAGACATTGTGGTTATTCCCTGGACCTTTAATTAGCCATTTATTGAGTTCTGGGAAGCGGCGGAATGGCCGATCCCAATCTGGTCGAATGTTGTCATAGGCCTTCTGCCAGTTACTTTGATAACGTGACCACGAGTCTCTATCAAAGTAAGCCGAGTTCACAATTACGAAAGGAATACCAAGAACCCTAAAGAATGTTATCAAGACATGTATACCGAAGTATTCAATTAAAAGGGCTATAAGATCAAAAGGCAGGGCAATGATACAAATTGCTAATCCTGCAACGTACACAGGGACGCGCATTATGAAAAAAACGAAATCCATCCGGCCGTGCCTTCAGAATTCCTCTTTGAGTGCTTAACGACTCCGGGTTCAGCCGCTAACGCTCCTTGCGAGTCGGCTGGTACCCACGGTTGGGGCCTAAATCAATTCCTTTTCAACGTACTCCACTCCTTTGGGAGAAAGAATGATCGATTCGCTGTCTTTGTCGAATTCCAGAAAGCGTTTTTTGTGCAATTCGCGGATGATTACATTCTTGAACATTCGGGGATTGCAATATTCAACCCATTCGCAAAGGTCTTCGAGGAGAACGGCTGAGTTCTGGTTTGAGTAGAGAAGCAGCAACGCTTGATCTTTTGCCTTCAATCCATCTTTCAGCACGCGTTTCTTCCCAGCAACCTCCCAAATTGCTGGGAGTTGGCGCACAGATATTCCGTCGACGATATCCTGTGCTTCCTCAAGTGACAATCCGTGGTTGATTCTGACGAGCTCGCAGACAATCCAGTCGGCAGTCTTGGCCATCGCCGCAATGTCGATTGCATTTGCATCTACATCGCCACCAACATGACCAATGCCGCGCTTGCTTCGCATTGTGTAGAGGAACACTAAAGCACGAGGAAGCATGACCCGCTCTGACTCGTTCCCTGCCGTATTTGGTGCCATTATCAACTTTCTGCATTCATCGGCGTAGTTATTGATCTTTGTGCCAAACGGAGTGAAGCTACCATGCACCTTCTCCTGCAAGAACCTGAGGACCACCTCACAAAACTTTCCGGCTGCCAACCCAGCCGGTTCGTATCGCGCCTCTGCGCAATTCTTTTTGAGATCGAGATACGTATGGATCAATCGCGACCGAAATGTGCTGGGGACGTTGGCAAGTGCAGCGGCTAGAATTGGATTAGGGCTTTTTGTACTCATATTGCTTGTCAGCGTTCTTCTCTCTTGTCAATTCGTCATCGCGCACCATGCGGCCCAATTTGCCTGAGAATTCGTTTGCCTTGAACGTGTGCGCGAGCTTGTGCTTGCAATGCTCAATGATGTTGTTAATCGTGCGCGGCTTGTCGAAGAAGTTGCCTGAAAGCAATTGAGTCAAAGTCGCGTTGGCCCCGCTGCCGGCGGGTGCTTTCTTCCGTTTACCTGGGGCACCGCCATCTGCTCCCTTCGTCTTCGGCGCGCGACGCGCCCGAACCCTCCGGGTAGGTTTTCCTCCTTCCTCTTGGCCAGCTATCTCCTCCTTGGATTTGCTTCCGAGAAGCAGTTCGAGGATGCGTAATTGAACAGCTTCCGATTTGAACGCGTTCAAGACTGAGGCTAGTTCAGATAATTCCTTTTTCATGCTCACGAATTTCTCTATCATGTTGTTCTTCCTTTCTTGCCCCAACTCTTGTTTAGGCCGACCTGGGTAAAACCCCCATGGCGGGCGGCGGCTACGCAACCGCTCCCTCGCGATCCACGGCTGGCCGGGATGTTCCATCGCGGCTCTGATTACGGTACCCCCCACGATGGCGGTGCTTATTATAACGCCGCTGATGCTCATCGCGGCGCAAGGCAGCGAGAATTCGTCAGGGCATCCCGGCAAGCCGGGATGCCGAAAGAGCACGGCAATCATCTTTAATACCACTCTGCCGAAGGCCGTCGCGCAGCGGCAGCGTAGCGACAAGAACCAGTGTTCTGGCTCTTAACGTATTCTATGCCGACGTTCAATCCACGCTCCGGCTGCGCCTCCGCTCTTGCCTACGGCAGTAAGGAAGAAATCATCTCTCACAACGCGGTCGGCACGGTTAAAACCGTGCCCTGACAACGCCCCAAAAAAGGTTATGCAACGGCTTCTACTCACTATTCCTCATTCACGGCCCGTTCCTCTGCGGCCTGCCCTGAGCGTAGTCGAATGGGTCGCGGCTCGGATTCAAACCCACCGCTCCCTTGCGGCCTGCCCTGAGCGTAGTCGAATGGGTCGCGGCTCGGATTCTATTCCCTGTTCCCTAATCCCTGTTCCCTATCTTCCCTATTCCCTTCTTGATCTCCTCGACTACGCGGGCCTGTTGCTCGTCGGTGAGTTCCGGATACAGGGGGATGGAGAGGACTTCCTGGGCGGCGCGTTCGCTTTCCGGGCAGTCGCCCATGCGGCCTCCCAAAGACGAGGATGCCGAAGCGAACGCCGGTTGCAGGTGGAGTGGTAGAGGATAATAGATGGCGGTCTCGATGCCGCGCTCTGACAAATACGAAGCCAGTTCGTCCCGCCGCTCGGCGCGCAGAGTGAACTGATGATAGACGTGATCGGCTTCCGGCGACGTGTACGGCAGGACAACCGGAGCGGCGCGGCTGGGATAGATCGCGGCGGGGTCTGACAGTCCGGCATCGAGAAAGGCGGCGCGGTAGAAAGCGGCTCTCTTGTTCCGCTGCGCGGTCCACTCATCGAGATACTTCAATTTCACGAGCAGGATCGCCGCTTGCAACGTGTCCAGGCGGCTGTTGAATCCCAGACAGGCGTGGCGATAGCGATCTGCTCGTGGTGAGCGGTTCGGCTGTGGCTCACCACCCTGAGCGAGAGTCGAAGGGCTTGCCGAATCCACAGCACCGTGATTCCGCAGGAGCCGCAGGCGCTCCGCGAGCGCGGCATCGTTGGTGGTGATCATTCCGCCGTCGCCCCACGCTCCGAGATTCTTCGTGGGATAAAAACTGAAACAACCAAAGACGCCCATCGCGCCCGCAGCACGACCCCGGTAGCGGGCCGCAATCGCCTGGGCCGCGTCTTCGATTACCTCTAAGTCATGCTTCGCCGCCAAATCCGAAAGCGAATCCATGGCGGCGCATTGCCCGTAGAGGTGCACGGGGATCATGGCTTTCGGCACGCCCTGGATTTGTCCCCCGCGCAGAATTGCTTCCACGGCGCTAGGAGCAAGATTGAACGTGCGCGGATCAATGTCCACGAACACCGGCCGCGCACCGGTTCGGGCCACGGAGCCGGCGGTCGAAAAAAAACTGAAGGCCGGAACCAGCACCGCGTCGCCGGGTCCGATGCCCAGAGCCAATAGGGAGAGCAGCAGAGCGTCGGAGCCGGACGCGCAGCCGATGCCGTAAGCGCAGTCGTGGCGTCGCGCCACCGCCTGCTCCAGCGCGCTCACCTCCGGCCCCAGGATAAAGTCTTGCCGTTCGAGCACGCGGCGAATGGCAGCGTCCGCTTCCTCGCGGATCGCTTCGTATTGGAGCTTCAAGTTGATGGCTGGAATTTTAGGCTGCATCTGTGCCGCGAGCGAAATTCGAGATTACCGAGCGGCCATTCTACCTGCGGGCCGTCGGGTTTGTAAATCGCCCGATAGGGTTCGGGCCGGGCAACCTTCCCGGGACCATCGGCCTCGAACGTAGGTGTCGGAGCGATGAGGGGAGAGGTTTGCCCTTGGATAAGTCCTGTAGATACCGGGACTAAGCAGTGGTAATCAAGAAGGCGAGGGACCGGGGATTCCGAGAAAACCGAAAGAACCGAGTGAACCGAACCGGGGAAGGGATAGAACAGGGTAGAATACGATTCATGCGGTCCTGGATTTTGGCAACGATGATTTGCTTCGCGGCGGGCGTCTCCCTGGCGGCTCAGGATTCTGCGTCGGAGAGCGATCGAGATCAGGAGATTCGTCGGAGCCTCGAGAAAATCACACGGGTGTACCATCTGGTGGCCACACAGTTGGCGGACCCGGTGGAACCGGACCGGGCGATCTTTGATGGGGCCATTCGCGGAGTGCTGGCCGCGCTCGATCCGTTCTCGGTTTTCCTGGACGCCGACCAGTTTCAGGCGTTCCAGCAGCAGCAGCGCGGCGTACAGCAAGGGTTCGGGGCAGTGCTGAGCGTGCAGCCCGGCCAAGTGATGGTGCTCCAGGCGATCCCCGGCGCTCCCTTCGCGCGAGCGGGTCTGGGGCCGGGGGACCGCATCCTCCGGATCAACGGGCATCGCGTCGCTTCGATGGATTTGCAAGAAATGGTCGAGGTGCTGCAGCAGGCCCGCTCCGGCCGCGCGCGGCTTTCTGTGGTCCGCAGCGGGCAGGTCGTGCCGGAGGAGTTGGAGCTGGATCCCACCGAGGTCCCCAGCGCCACGGTGGACAAGAAATTCCTGCTGGCGCCCGGGATTGGCTACCTGCACGTGGCCGGAATCGAGCAGAGCACTCCCGAGGAAGTGCAGGCGGTTCTCGCAGAATGGGCTGGAGATAATCTCCGCGGGCTGCTTCTCGATCTGCGCGGCAACCCGGGCGGAAGCCTGGACGCGGCGGTCGCCACGGCGGGTTTGTTTCTTCCCAAGGGGACGGTTGTAGTAAGCTTGCAGGGTCGGGCGGTTCCCGAGCGGGCTTACCGCGTGGAGAATGGATCTGTCGCTCCGGCCATCCCACTGGTTGTGATTTTGGACCGGAGAACGGCGAGCGCGGCGGAAATCATTGCTGCCGCCTTGCAGGAGCATGATCGGGCCTGGCTGGTCGGGGAAGCGAGCTTCGGGAAAGGAGTGGTGGAGTCGGTCCTGCCGCTGGGGGAGGGCACGGCCTTGGTGCTGACCACGGCCCGTTACCTGACCTCCGCCGGACGCTCGGTACAACGCCCCTTGCCTGGAACCGCGTTGGCTGGTATTCTAGGCGGGAAGGCTCGGGCGTTCACAAGCCGCCGAGGACGGCCTCTGGCGGAGCAAGGGGGCGTGGAGCCGGACCAGAAAGCAGAGTCGTGGCGACTGGACCCCTGGGCGCAATTTCTGGAGGAAAGCACTGCCTTTATTAATTTTGCGCAACGGCATCTGGAGCGGCACGGGAAGATCGGAGAGGGATTTGAGGTTGGGGACGCGGTGGTGGAGGAGTTCCGACGGTTTCTTCAGGAATCCGGAGTTATCATTCCTGCTTCCTGGCAAGCCCACCTGCCGTTTCTGAAAGCGCGCATCCAGACGGAGTTGTTCAACCTGGTGTTCGGGATCACACGAGGCGATGAAGTTGCAGTGAAGGCGGACCCGCAGGTTCAAGCCGCCCTGCAAGCCGTCGAGCGCGCGCGCGAATTGCTTTCCGCCGGAACCGTCACAGGCGGAGTGGAACGTCGTTAATCCGAGCCGCGATCCACGACCCCGGTCGGGACGGGGCCGTGAGGGAGCGGTCAAACCCGCGGCTGTAGCGGGTCAGACGAGAACTGCCGGGCCGGGAAAGCTAGGGAGATTCTACGAGAGGGAGGAAAGGAAGTTGTCTATAAAAAGAATGCAAAAACTGTTTGGATGGGCCGGAGCCGTGTGCCTGGTTGCGACGTTTGCTTCGACCGCGTTCGCCAAGAATAACCTGAACTGCACCATTGTGGACGAAACCGGCAAGCCGCTTGCCAAGCAAGAAGTCATCTTGGTGCCGGTCAGCGGCGGGAAAGAAACCAAACGCAAGACCAACGACCAGGGAGTGGCCGAGTTCAAAGGATTGGATGACGGCTCGTACCAGGTCCGGGGTGCGATTGATGGTTATGTGATCGGCAAGTCCGCTCCCATCCAACTCTCCGGCAACAGCACGCAAACTTGCACCTACAAGATCGCCAGCGTGAGCTACGCCAATGGGCTCTTGCAGGAAGTCCTCAATCTGACCCGGCAGAGGAAGTTTACCGAAGCGGAAGAGCGCGGAAAGAGAGCCATCGAGCTGCTGCCGGAAGAATCCGGAGCCTACTATGTTCTCGCGGTTGCCTATGCCTCCGCAGGGAAAGAAACGGAAGGAGCCGCTGCCATCCAGAAGGCCGCCGAGCTCAACCCCGAGAAGTATAAGGAAACGGTCCAGGTGGTTCGTCTAACTGCGATCGGGGCGCAGGCCGATGCGTTGCTGGCAAAGAACGATCTGGACGGCGCCATGAAGAAATACGAGGCCATGCTGGCGATCAAGCCCGACGAGTCCACTGTGTTCTACAACATGGCGGTCGCTTACGGCCGCGCCAACAAGTTCGACCAGGCGCTCAAGTCTATTGACAAGGCCATCGAGCTGAAGCCCGATGATCTCGAAGTGCAGCAGATGAAAATCAAGCTCCAAGACATGTACTTGAAGGCCATGGACAAGAAGCTGGAGAAGTAAGCCTGCCGACGGGCGAATCCGAGCGAAGGCCGTTCTTGACCGCGAGCGGCGGCTCGATTATTATCAGCGGAAGTACGGCGAATCGTCGCGGTCGAGTCAACTGATCTTGGAGAAGGAGACGGACTGGATGAGAAAAGTATTTCTGGCAATTGTTGGTCTATCCATTCTTGGCTTTGGGAGCAGGGGTTTCGCGCAGGACAAGGCTCCCAAGATGGCCATCATCAACATCCAGGCTGCCATTGCCCAGAGCAATGACGGCCAGGAAGCCGCCCGGCAGCTTCAGACCCGCTTTGCGCCGAAGCGCAACGATCTCGAAAAGCAGCAGAAGGATATCACCGACCTCCAGACCCAGTTGCGGAATCAGGAGCGAACGCTCAGCGACGAAGCGAGAACGCGCCTGATGCGCCAGGTGGACGACAAGACCAAAGCCTTCAACCGCTCCAATGAAGACGCCACGGCCGAGTTCCAGCAAGCCGAGCAGGACGCCATCAATGAGATCGGCCGCAAGATGATGGGAGTGCTCGACGAGTTTGCGAAGAAGAATGAATTTTCCGTGGTCCTCGACGTTTCCTCGCCCCAGACGCCCGTTCTGTTTGCGGACGCTTCGATAGATATCACGCCGAAGATCATCGAGCTGTATAACCAGGCCACGGCCAAACCGGCGGCCAGCGCCACGCCGGCCCCGGCTGCTGCGCCCGCGGCCGCCCCGCCGGCAGCTAACCGGCCCGCTACAGCTCCTCCGGCGGCGCCACCAGCCAACCGGCCTGCCGGGGCTCCGTAGGACGGGTTGTTGGAATCTCACTGGTTTCCGGGGATCGCGTCCTCGCTGTCGCGCTGTTCATCCAGTCCTTTTTATTCCCCATCTCTCCTTCTTTCTTCTCGGAAAAAGCAATTGCGGCTCCGTTGTTTCCTGTGGTAAGGTAAGGCGCTTGTCGGAAGAGGCGCCGGGCGGCGCTGTGCGCGGGTTTTTTTGCACCAGTCTTTTTGCGAGACGCTTTTTGCGGGGGAAAAAAATCATGAAGAAAATAGCGACTCTGGTATTGGTGTTATTGATTGGGAGACTCTCGGCGGGGGCGACGACGCTGGTGCGCCTGGACCTCGACGACCTGACGGGCGAATCGTCCGCGGTCGTGTATGGGAAGGTTGTCGCGAGCCGGGTCGAGTGGAACCACAGCCGGACCTTGATTTATACCGTTTACACCGTGCTGCCGGTCGAATACTTCAAGGGCCGCTTGGGGCCGGTGTTTGAACTCTACGAGCCGGGTGGAGCGCTCGACGGGCTCCAGATGAGCGTGGCGGGGGTCCCTGCTTTTGAGATGGGGCAGGAAGCGGTTCTGTTCGTCTGGACCGATCCGCAGGGACAGCACCAGGTTACGGGCTTCGAGCAAGGCGTGTTCCCGTTGCGCGCCGATCCCCAGACCGGACTCAAGATGGTGGAGCGCGTGGCCCGCCTGGGATCGGCCCGCGTGGCGAGCGCGGTGGCTTCGCCGACTAGCCGGCTCCTCCCGCAATTCTTCGATCAAATTCGTTCCTCGGCGGCCAAAGCCCGCCGTCCGGAAGCAACCCAATAGGAGCGATGCGATGAAACGACTGCTGCGATTGAACGGACTCCGAACCACCGCTCCCGTGCGCTCCCTTCGGCTTCGCTCAGGGCAGGCAGGGCAGGCGCGGCTCGGACGAACTGTTGTTCTTCTGATCTGGTATGCGCTGCTTGCCGCTCCCGGCTACGGGGGAGCGATCCAACGGACTCCCCTGGGGCTTGCGAAGCGATGGCGGCCCAACACGCCGATCCCCTACGTGGTCAACCCCGGCGGCGTTCCCGGGTTTACGGGAGAGCTGCAACGCCTGGTCGTCGTCGGCGCGATAGACGATTCGTTTCGCGCCTGGACGGAAATCCCCGGAGCCGCCATTGTGTTTACCAATGCGGGCGTTTCCTCGCAGACCAACGCAGCCGTGGACGGTACGAGCCTGATCAGCTTTCAAGATACTGCTTTCCAGTTTTCCCCCGGCGTGCTGGGCGTGGCTCTGGTGGTTTCGGCGACAGCGCCCGGCCCCACACAGGTCGGAAGCCGAGTCATCAATGCGGAGTTTGAGGGGCAAATTCTGGATGTGGACATCGTGTTCAACCCGAGGCCGCCCGGCAACACGCCCTTTTCTCCCGTCGGAGCAAACAACACGATTGACCTGGTCTCGGTGGCGATCCACGAGGTCGGGCACCTGTTGGGCCTGGACCATACGGGGGTTTTCAGTTCGATCATGAACCCGTTTTCCGAATCGGGGGCGGGCATTGCGAGCCGGATATTGCAATTGGATGATACGGTCACCGCCGCGTCGCTTTACCCGGCGGCCACCTTCGCGGCGGACCGGGGCACGATCGCGGGTTTGATTTCCAGCTCCACGGGGGCTCGGGTGAAATCCGCGCACGTCATTGCGGTCAGCACCACGGGAGGAGTTCCGGTTGCGTCACAATTGAGCGGGCCGGATGGGAGTTACGAGATCAAGGGTCTCCCTCCGGGCAGCTATCGCATTTTGGTGGAACCCCTGGACGGACCGATCAGCCTGGGCAATTTTCCCGGCTTTTACGCCGATGGGTCGGCCAACTTCGCCTCGACATTCTTTGGTGGATTGACCACCCCTGCCCTCGCCACGGTAATCGCCGGGCAAACTTTTGTCCCTTCCGCCGACGTGACTTTGCCGGCCCGGCCTGCCGATATATTGAACATTGACGCACTGGGTACCAGCACCCAGACACCGACGGGGACCTCGTTCCTGTTCGGAGCGGCTCCGCTGTTCTTGCCGCGGGGCAGGTCGTATCAAGTCTTCGTGACGGGACCCAACCAGACCAGCGACACAAATCTGACCCAGACCGGCGCCGGCATTACGGGTGGGGCGACAACCGGGGCTTCCTTGCCGAATGGTCAGCCGATTCGCCAGCAGACCGTCACCCTCAGTGCTACGGCAACGCTCGGCCCCTCGAACCTGTCGCTCAGTAATTCCGGTTCGGCCTCGTTCTTTCCCGGCGGCCTCGTCGCTACCGTGAATCCCAGCATATCCCCCCCGGTACGCGAGGGGGCGGGCTTCACCAGCAACGTTACCCCCGGGGCGATCGTCTCGATTTTCGGAACCGACCTGGCGCTGGGGCGTGGTCCGCAGGGAACGGAACTCGCCGTGGCCACACCGCTGCCGACCAGCATGGGCGGAGTGAGCGTCAAGGTGGGCGACCGATTCGCTCCGCTGTTCTTTGTCTCTCCGACACAGATCAATGCGATGATCCCGTTTGAAATTACCGGCGCTTCCGCCGACATCACTGTCGTCACGGGGCCGAACGCAGCGGGGAATACGGTGACCGCCAGCCTGAGCCCCACGGCGCCGGGCATTTTCTTCGTCAATCTCGAGGGGAGACAGCAGGGAGCGATCTTGAACGGCTCGGACAATACGCTTACAGTTCCGGCCGGCAGTCCTCTCGGACATCCGGCCCGTCCCGGAGAGGTCGTCGTGATCTTTGCCTCGGGCTTGGGGCCCGTGTCACCGGTCTTGCCGAGCGGCTTGGCGGCGGGCGCGGGCGGGACTACGATTCCGACGCTGACCACTCCTCCCCGCGTGCTGATAGGAGGCCAGCAGGCCACCATTCAGTTCGCCGGTCTCGCTCCTGGATTTGTGGGCTTGTATCAGGTGAATGCCGTCGTCCCGTCCAATACGGCGGCGAACCCGGCCGTGCCGGTCCAGATCACCACGGCCCAAGGCCAAACGAGCAACCTCGTCACGATTGCGGTCAGTCCCTGAGGCGAACCGTTTCCCATCCTCTCGTTATCCCTCCAATCCGGAGGGAAGGCGGGAGGGTTTTTCTTCCTTTGCCAACGGCCAAGCTTTCCCTGCAACCACCTACCCGCAATGGGTTAAATCCCGCAAGCGATGGGCGATTCCCCCAAGTTCCGGGGAACTGGCGTCCCGATAACCCATGTTTCTTCAAGTATTTCGGACTCTTGCGGGGTTTCGGGCTGATCCCACAGTGGTACGGAACGTGCTGTCCTAGTTTGTTTACACCATCATAGATCCTTCGGAGGCATTCACCATGCGCACTACTCTTAGCGTAATCAAAGCGGATGTTGGCTCGATTGGAGGGCATATCGCGCCCTCGCAACAGCTCTTGCACCGGGTCAAGGAGTTCGTTGCGAACGAGGGACGCCGGCTGCTCTTGGATTCGTACATCAGTTCTACAGGGGATGACATCGCCATCCTGATGACACACACGCGGGGCGAAGGCGACCCGGACATCCATGAGATGGCCTGGAACGCCTTCGTGGCCGGGACGGCCGTCGCCAAGGAACAAGGCCTGTACGGAGCAGGCCAGGACTTGTTGAAAGACGCTTTCAGCGGCAACGTGCGCGGCCTAGGCCCGGCGGTCGCGGAGATGGAGATTGAAGAACGCCCCAATGAGCCGTTTCTCTTCTTTGCCGCGGATAAGACCGATCCCGGCGCGTTCAACTTGCCGCTCTATCTCGCCTTCACCGACCCCATGCACTGCCCGGGCCTGATCCTCAGCCCGAAGATCAGCAAGGGCTTTCATTTTGTCATCATGGACGTGGGGCACGTCGAGGGAGACCGGGTGATTGAGCTGAATGCGCCCGAGAATCTCTATGACATTGCCACGCTGCTGCGCGACAACCAGCGCTTCGTCGTCGAAGGCATTTATTCGCGAGCCACCGGAGACCAGGCCGTGGCCGTCAGCACCACCCGGCTCCACAACATTGCCGGCACCTACACCGGAAAAGATGACCCGGTCATGCTGGTGCGAACGCAGTCCAATTTCCCGGCGACCGGCGAGGTGCTGGCGCCGTTCAGCGTGGGACACTTCGTAGCCGGATGCATGCGCGGCAGCCACAACGCCCCGCTGATGCCGGTGAGCCTGAATTGTCCCACGTCGTATTTTGACGGGCCGCCGCTGATCAGTTGCGCCGCCTTTTGCGTCCACAAGGGCAAGCTGACGGAGCCGGCCGACGCCTTCGCGCATCCCTTCTGGAACCACGTGCGCGACAAGGTGGCCCGCAAGACGCTCGACATCCGCGAGCAGGGTTTCTTTGGCGCGGCCATGCTGCCGATGTCGGAACTGGAATACACGGGAGTGATGGAAAAACTTCACGCGCTTGACCAGCAGTTCTACCTCCGGAAAGAGAAAATGGCCCTGGCTAAGTAGGCGCCTCCGGAATTCCCCCCAGCCAGGCTTGTTGGATACGCCAACGGCCTGGCTTTATTTTCTTAGGGCATTCTCAGCGTTGCTGTACAGCATGTGGGGACGTCAGGGCACGACTTCAGTCGTGCCGTACCGCGAGTCGAATCAACTCCTCTTCCTTGCGGCTTCAGCCGCTGAGGGACTTACCTCAGGGGCTAAAACCCGCTCCGCGAGGTGCGTCTTTTCGGCATGGCTGAAGCCATGCCCTGACGAGTGAACTTCGCTCTGCACCAAGTCTGAAATTAATTGGTCTACAGAGAGTCGTCCCTCGTTTGGCTTCCGGCCTTCGCGGTTGCGCGTTGACACCTGAAAAGGAGCCGCCTAGAATCAGGAGTGAGATCCGATTCGGGATCGCCCATCTTCGCGGTGTCGCGGAGAGCGTTGCTGGAAGAGAAAAGACGTCCTCCATCAGGGAAGGCCAAACATGGAACTCGATGACAACCTCAAGCAGTTGATGAAGGAGTTGGGAATGGCGATCAACGAATCGCTCTCGGAGTCCGAAACCATCTCCGAAGCCATCGCCAATATTCGCGGGGCGGGCTACGACGTCTTTCTTGTGCTCGAAGCCACCATCGGCTTCAATAAGCGGCGGGAGGGGGATGCCGGCCCCGATTCGGAAAACGAAGGCGCTGCCCAGCGCGTGCCCATGCAGTCCGGAGAGTTGCGCCTGACCCCCCGCGACACCGAGTTCCTCAAACTGCTGCGCATCAGCCTCGGCGAAAGGCAGAGCGGCTGAAGCGGTTTCCACTGCGGTGTGGAGTGCATATCGGCGCTTCGGGATGTTGTCGCTTCCGCAATATTCCAAATTCCAAGCCTCAAATTCCAGACAAGTTCCAAGCTTCTAGAGCATTTCTCGAGAAGGTGTAGACCATCAAAGAACGGTCGTCAGAAGCCCCGGAGGGGCGGTAGATTCTAGCCCACGGCGCAAGCCGTGGGTAAGAAACGCAACCAGCAGGCCAGCCCCGGAAGGGGCGAAAGACAGCTTCGTGGGATTTTCTGTCGCCCCTCCGGGGCTTCCCTTCTTCGGCTGCTTCCCTTCCCAGGGCTGACGCCCTGGGCCACAATCTATCGCTCCTCCGGGGCTCCGGCTGTGGTCTACAGCAACGAGAGAAATGCTTCTAGCCCGGATTTCTCACCACGCGAGTCCCGCTCAGCGGGACGACAGAATCTAGCCCGAAACGACATAGATATGTCGTTTCGCGTAAGTGCTGGGAAACCGGAGGACAAGCGAAAGAGCCCCGGAGGGGCGACAGAAATTCTGTTTCGACAGTCCGCCGGGATTGTATTCTTTCGCCCCTGCCGGGGCTGGTCGTCCCGGCTGGCCGGGATCGCTTCCCCACGGCTCGCGCCGTGGGCTAGAATCTTGCGCCCCTCCGGGGCTGATCACAGGCATCATAACAATCCACACAAATACAGAAACCGCTAGAGCGTGTTCTTCAGTGGGTGAAGAAAAAGCAGCCGACCAGGATGGGGGAAGTCGTAACGATTATTTTCGCGTCTTCGAGCCGTGCGCGAAACTCCGGCGACGGGATGGGTTTTTCTTCGATCCACGCTTCGGGGTGCAACGAGATGGCCCCGCCTTTTGCCTCCGAGGAGACGGTGAAGTGCACGTAGGCGATCTGCCCGTTGGGAAACTCGCGGCTCGATGATTCAGGAAGAGTGAACGTCAGGTCCAGCGTGCCGTTGTTGCCGGACCCGCCCTGGACCGCCCGCAGTTCTAGGCCCGCCCGCCGGGCCAAGTACGCGGCCTCGAGTTTGTCGTACGAGAGTGCCGCGGTGGGAAACGACAGCCGCAGCCGCAGCTTTCGAATGTTGGGGACGTCCGAGCGGCGCGTGAAAAAGACGGAGAGGGCCACCGCCTGGCCCGGCATCCCCACGGCGCGGCCGAACGTCACAGCGTAATCGCTCTCGTCCTGCTTTTCCGTTTCTGTTGGCCGGGATTCTTGAGCGTGCGCCTGCGTTCCCAGCCACGCGCCCCACGCGCCAAAGACCAGCGCCAAGAGGCACGCAACGACTTTACGGTTTCTCGTAGACAATGCGGCCTCCCACAATCGTCATCACGACCGGGATTCGCTCGATCTGGTCTTGCGGCTCGGTCAGAAAATCCGCCCCCAAGACGGCCAGGTCGGCTTTCTTGCCTTTCTCAATCGAACCGAGGTCTTTGTCCTCGGCGATGTAGCGGGCTGCCCAAAGGGTTTTCATGCGCAAAGCGGTGGGCCGGTCAATGGCCTGGTCCGGTCCCCAGACGCGGCCCTGGCGGTCCTTGCGGGTGATATACGCCTGCAATTCCCGAAACGGATTGGTCCCTTCGATGTGCACCGGATAGCCTTTCTGAATCAGCTCGGGAACGGGTTGGACGTCGTGGATGCGGTCGCCGTAGAGTTCGACGGCCTGCGCCGTCCCCGACCACATCTTGCCCAATCCGCGCCGCACGTCGAGCCGTTTGATCATCTCCTCCTGGGAAGGATTCCAGAACAAGTTGTGATCCATGCCAAAGGGCCTCCAGGGGCGCAGCACCAGGTCCGGCTGCTTCAACGCCTCGTCAATGGACTCCAGCCAAATCTGCGTCGCCTGATCGCCCACATTGTGAACGCCGGTCGTCGGCCAGCCATACTTGACGGCCGCCTGCACGTTGGTCCACTCCGTCAACTCCTTCGGAACGGTCTTGTCCGCCCAGCGACTTTGATGCGGGCCGTATCCCAGCCACTTATTTTCTCCCTCCGGAGCGAAGGCGTAGCCTCCCGAACGAAGTTTCGGCTCGATCGTCAGCGCGCTGCCGATATCGGCGTTGCCGTCGGCGGAGGCCAGTCCCGCTCCCACGATCTTCACCATGTCGCCGAGACCGAAATCCACGAGGTTCCCCAGCCGCCGGAGGTAGGCTTCGGCAAACGGGTTCTGGCGGAGAAAATCGTGAGCGGCAAACAGCCGCATCGTCAGCTCATTCCGGTGATACAGAACGTTGACCACGGAGAGGCTGAAGCCCTGCGTATGGGCGACCATCGTAGTGATCCCCTGCCGGTTCAGATCGAGGAACATCTTCTTCTGCTCTTCCGCCATGGCCTCGTCAATCGTGGGCCACGGGCGCAGGTCCCATCCAACCACCCCGGTCGCCTGCCCATAGACCTGACCCGTGGGCTTGCCGTTCGAGTCTTTGATAATCGCCGGATGCTTTTCGCCCATCGGCATCCGCTCCACGAGCTTTGCGAGCATGAGCGAGTTGACGATCATGTCGGAGGAGGTCACGCTGGCGGCCACAGGGTTCCGCGGCGTAACGGGGTCCAGATCATCGCGCGTGAGCCGCAAAGCATCTTGGCTCTCCTCCGGCAGCCGGAAGAAAACCATCTCGCCCGGCGGGCGGGTGGCCACCCGCTGCTGCACTTCGCGCAGGATTTCCGCCTTGGTCTTCAGCTCGTCCAGCGTCCCGAAAATCTTTCCGCCAATCAGCGTTTCCTTGTAGAGATTGCCCGCCACCAGGTCGTTGTCGGCGTCGGTGGCGACAAAGCCCGGAATCACGGTCTTGCCTTGCAAGTCAATGACGCGAGTTGCCGGACCGCGCAGGCGGAGGACTTCCGCATTGCTCCCCACCGCCAGGAAACGGCCATCCCGAATGGCCACGGCTTCCACCGTTCGGGAACTGTCGTCCACGGTCAGAATTTTTCCGTTCTGGAGGATTGTGTCGGGATACCAGATCAATTCGGGCGGTATCTCCGTCTGAGCGCGAAGTCCTGCCGCGCTCAGGCAAACCAACACTCCGATGAGGATTGTCCTCTTCATACATTTACCTCCATTCGGATCTCACGGTTTGTATCCCAGAACGTTCGCGCCCCGGACGCCGAATTTTTTGGCGGTCTGCTCCTTGGAAGTTCCGCGAAAACAATCAAAGCGCTGCGCGACGCGGACGTTTGCCAGGCCCATCCGACCCAAAACTTCGATCAGCTCCGCCTCCGGCAGAGCGCCGGCGATTCAGCCGGTCCAGAGTTCGATATTCCTGCGGATGTCTTCGGAGAGTTCCGCCTCAACCACGATGTCGGCAATCTGAAGTCGTCCGCCCGGGCGCAGAACCCGCACGATTTCCGCAAAGGCCTTTTCCTTTCCCGGGACTAAATTGAGCACGCCGTTGGAAATCACTACATCTACGCTGGAGTCTGCGAGCGGCAGGTCGGTGGCGTCTGCTTTCCGAACTTCCACATTCCGTAAACCTGCTGTGAGCGCTGCGTGGCTCGCGCGCTCCAGCATAGCGTCGGTCATGTCCACTCCCATTGCTTTTCCGCTCGGCCCGATTCGTCGGGCCGCCAAGAGCAAGTCCATGCCCGCGCCACTCCCGATATCGAGCACCGTTTGCCCCGGCTCCATCGCTGCCATCGCCAATGGATTCCCGACGCCGGCAAATGACGCCGTGGACTCGACGGGCAACAAAGCCAGTTCCGCTGCGTCATAGCCGAGGAACTCGGCCGCGTACGCCGGGCCGCGATGGAAATGAAAGCTGTCATCGGGATGGAATGCGACCCGACCATAAATCTTGGACACTTCTGTCCGCAACTCGCGGGTGTCCAGTTCGACAGGGCACACCAGAGCCATCGTTCACCTCCGTTTGCAGATGTTTGTAGGCCAAGGGGCCACCTTGCCCATCCCGCTTGGGTGGGCCTTCCGTCGGCCCAAACCCGCCCTGCTTTCCTTCTACCTACGGGAAATTCTAGGCCGGGCTGCCAAGCGGGGTCAAGCTCCGATCCTTCCCGCCGGTTTGGGGAATCGGATTTCCATCGGGAGATACTCGTGGCTGCGGTTCACCTCGACGCTTTCCGGCGCCAGAACCAGTACAACGGCAAACCGAACAGGATCGTTGCAATGGCGAACAGCGCTTCTGCCGGGCGGCCGCGCAGGGTATACCAAAGAATCCACGCCGAGAACCCCAGGAACAGAAGAGGCGTCAGCGGATACAGCGGGACGCGGAAGGGGCGCGGCAGGTCCGGACGTCGCCAGCGGAGCACCATCACCGACGACACGGCCAGCGCCGAAAACAGGATCAAAGCAAACCCGGAATACACCACCAATTGCTCAAACGTGCCGCTCAGAACCAGAAGGGATGTCCAAACGGATTGGAAAAAAATGGAGGCGGCGGGGCTGCCGTATTCGGAGTGGATGCCGGCCATGCGTTTGGGAAACAATCCATCGGAGGCCATGGCGAAGTACACACGGGGTCCGGCCAGGATCATGGCGCTCGCCGAGGCGAGAATGGACAGCGCCATCAAAGCGGCGACGAAATAGGTTGCCACCGGCCCGAACAGCGCCAGCGACGCTTTCTCCCCGATTTGCAGGACGCCGCTCATCCCCGAGATCGGCAGCGCATAGAGGAACAGCACGTTCAACCCCATGTAGAGCACCAACACAATCCCGGTCCCGGTGAGCAGAGAAAGTGGGATATTGCGGTGGGGGTTGCGCACCTCCCCGGCGAGGTACACCGAGGCGTTCCAGCCGCTGTAACAGTACAGAATAAAGATCAAGGAGACCGCCCCGTTGCTAAGCGCCTGCGAGGGAACCAGTCCCGCCTCGCCGGATCGGAAGTGTCCCCAGTCGCCGGCGCCGAGCAGCAGGCCGAGGATAATCAGCGCCACAATCCCCGCGATCTTTCCGGCGGTGAGGGTCACCTGCATTCTCCCGCCGCGCCGCATGCCGGTGATATGGACCAGCGTCAAAAACCACAACGCGAGCAGCGCGACGATCTTCCCGCCGCTTAGCGATAATTTGATTCCGCTGATCTCGACCGACCCGAGCAGGTAGTCCGGCCCCAGCGCCGGGGCGAAGAGGGAAAGGTAGGCGGAGAACCCAATGCAGGCGGCCGCGATGGGCGCGGCGAAGCCCGTAAAAAACGAGGTCCAGCCGCACAGGAACCCCCAAAGAGGGCCATAGGCTTCCCGCAGATAAATGTATTCTCCGCCCGCTTCCGGGTAGGCCGCCCCGAGTTCGCTATAGGACAACGCCCCGGCTAATGATAAAATGGCTCCGATGACCCAGATCGAGAGCACGGCAAACGGGCTCCCGAGGTCCCGGGCCAGAAAGCCGGGCGTGGTGAAGATGCCGACACCAATGACGTTGGCGACCACTACGCACGTGGCCGTGAACGCTCCCACGGATCGGGTAAGCGCGAGTACAGGGCGTTCGGCCGGGAGGGTTGGAGAAGCCATATGGTTCCTTATCGAGGAGGCGAAACGGTGAAACGAGTTCTCTTTCCTAGCTTGACCTCGCTGCTAGTTGCAGTAGTTCTAATCGTACAGGGAGGTTGTAGTGGCGGTAACCAAGAAGCTGTTCCTCCCGCCGCCCGGGAGAGCGAGCCGCCACGGCCCCCGGCGACGGCCCCAGCCCAGACGGATCGATCCCAGATGGAACTGTTGGAGACAAAGCAGTCAGCCACGCAAACCACCATTGATATTGTCGGTCAGGTCAAAAACATTTCTACGCGGGAAGTCAGCGGAGTGACCGTCTATTGCGATTTCCAGGACGCGGCCGGCAAGAGCGTGCGCGTCGTGGAGGGTCAACTGGACACCGACCCCCTGGCTCCGAATAAGATTTCCACCTTCAAGATCAGCACCCGGTCCAGTCCCGAGGTCAAGCGTTTCAACGTTACCTTCGCCCAAATCTTTGGAGGAAGACTGGTCACCAAGGACAGCCGCAAGCCGTAGAGCGCGATCAGGCGGACCGCCCACCCTCGGGAGAAGTCCCACCGAGATCCCGGGGGTTGCTCTTCATCCCCTGTGATGCCGGGGTCCTCCTGGAGGGCATGTGAGGGGCCCTGGAAGGCGCCATGCTCGCCGATCCCGAAGCGTGGCGGATCCGCCCTCGGGGGCGTTTGCTGCCGGAAGCAGTATCGAAGCGTGGATGGTTACCTCAGTAGAACAGGCAAGAGAGGGCTTCCACGGTGATCGAACGCTTCAGTCCCTTCTCGCTTCGCGCTTCTTCAGGAGCACACTTTTGCCATACGGCCGCTGGTAGCTGACGAAATACCGGTCGTCGAACACGGAGAATTTTTCGGCCGGATAGAAGCTGATGGCCGCCATCCAGGTATCCACATCCGACTGTTCCAGCCACATCCAACTTTCCCCCGAATCCACCCGGTTCCTGTCAATCACCACGATCCGTCCGTCCGGCTTGAGGTACTTCGCGGTCGAGGTTACATAGGTCTGCCGGTGTTCGATCATGTGCAACGTCCGATGGAAAAATGCCACGTCCACGTCCTTCACCGGCATCTTGGGATCATCGTATTCGCCCAACACGGTGCGAAGGTTGGTGACGCCTTCTTTCTTGGCGCGTTCGGCGACGTAATCGAGCATCTTCTGGTCAATGTCCACGGCATAGAGAATCCCGTTGGGGGCGATCGCTTTCGCCATGGGAATGGAAAATGTCCCGCTGCCGGAGCCGACATCGGCTACGATGTCACCCGGCTTGAGTTGGAGCTTCGCAATGACCTCGTCAACCTTCACGACCCGGTCGGGCCTATCCATCAACTTGATGTAGTCTTCTGCCGGCCGTTGTTGCAGTTGGAAAGCGGAAGCGTCGGCCAGGCCAATTCCTAATAGCCACACGGAAGCGTAAAACAAGATTCGGAGCTTTCTTTGCCTTGTCATTGCAACCCTCCTAAAACGCTGATTCTTGATCTCGTCATCCCTTGCAGGCTAAATCCTATCCCAACCGCAGGATCGCGGCAAGCTACGAATCGCTAACGCGCAAACTGCACTTGCGGCACCTGCCGCGCCTCTTCACTCGTGCGGAAGTAGGCTTCCTCCCGCTGGAATCCGGAAATACCAGCGACCAGGTTGTTGGGGAAGAGCTGAACATACGTGTTGTAGTCCTGCACCACCTGGTTATAGCGCCGCCGTTCGACCGCGATGCGGTTTTCCGTTCCCGCCAGTTCGTCTTGCAGCCGCAGAAAATTCTCGTTGGCTTTGAGGTTGGGGTAGTTCTCCACGACGACCAGCAGCCGCGCCAGCGCGCCTTCCAGTTGCTGGTTGGCGGCGATCCGCTCGGCAGGCGTGCGCCCTCCCATCAGCGCCGCGCGCGCGTTGGCCAGGTCTTCAAATATTTTCTGCTCATGCGCGGCGTATCCTTTGACGGTCTCGACCAAGTTGGGGATCAGGTCGGCGCGCCGTTGGAGCACCACGTCCACCTGCGACCAGCTCCCCTGGATGGCTTCCTTTTGCCGGACCATCTCGTTGCGCCGGCTGAAAAAGGTCGAGGTCACCGCCAGCGCCAAGAGGGCCAGGACACCGATGAGCACCGTCGCAATCGTCCAGCCTCGGGACATGTTCCCTCCTCCCTTCCTTCGAGCGTCGGATCGCCAGCCGCCGTGCCAGCTTTTGAGTATAGCAGGTTCCCCAAACACAGTGACGAGTGACCAGTGACGAGTAGTGACGAGTGATGAGCATTGCAATGGTGCCTTCGCTTGTCACTTGTCAGGGCATGGCTTCAGCCATGCCGACGAAACGCGTTTATTGCGGTGGGCTTTAGCCCCTGAAGTTTGTCCTCAGCGGCTGAAACCGCAAGGAAATACATCCATCTTGCGCTCATTCCGGCACGACTAAAGTCGTCCCCTGACGGATCAACATGACGTTATGCAGCAGCTTTCTCCTGTCACTTGTCACTCCATGGCTTCAGCCATGCCGACGAAACGCGTTTATTGCGGTGGGCTTTAGCCCCTGAAGTTTGTCCTCAGCGGCTGAAACCGCAAGGAAATACATCCATCTTGCGCTCATTCCGGCACGACTAAAGTCGTCCCCTGACGGATCAACATGACGTTATGCAGCAGCTTTCTCCTGTCACTTGTCACTCGGCAGGTTTCACTCCGTGTTACAGCCGGTCCACGGCTTGGGCGAGCTTCCGAACCTGTTCCAAATATGCCGCGAACAGGGAATGGACCTGCTCTCCGGCCGGCTTTTCCGTTCCCTCGCGGACGCCCAGCACCGCGCGGAAGGGGGCAGGGTCCAGGGCGAAGCGTTGCGATGTCGCCTCCAAAACCTCGCGCTTCTTCGCCGGCGCGTCCAGTCCGGCTAGGATCAGAGCATGGCGCGCCAGCGTGGCAACGGTTGCCAGCGACTTGGCCATCAACTGGACCACGTCTTTGTCGCTCGAATGCGCGCTCAGGTATCGCTGCCTCAGACGCAGCAGGGTCGAACGCAGCTCGTGCTCCACTTGTAGGCGATGGCTGGTCCGTTCCACGCTGATCCTGGCAAACATCTCCTCCCCGTACAGAACGCGGTGGCTCTGGTGGATGTCGAGCGATTCAATGGGGAAGACATCCTGTGCCTCCCGCACTTCCTCGGCGGAAAGCATCAACGGCGCCGGCTGCTTCTGTTTGATCCACCACTGCATGGCCTTGTCGCCTTTGCGCAACTCTGCGACGCCGACCTGATTGAGAACGCAAATCACGTTCAGGTCGGAGAACTTCCCCTGCTGGTCGCCGCTCGCCGCCGAGCCGTAGAGCACAACGCTTACCAGATCGCCGCCGTAGGCTTCTTGCAAGCGTTGCACGAGTTCATTTAATAGTTTTTCCATAAGTGATTACCTCAAATCCCCGCCACCATCCGAGCCGCGCGCGTGAGCAAGCGGGCCGATTTCGGTTTGCTGACCGCTGGTTGTGCCCGCTCCCTTACGGTCGCGGCTCTGATTTCTCACCACGATCCCGAGGCGCCGCCTCCGCCAAAGCTGCCGCCGCCAAAGCCTCCGAAGCCGCCACCACCGCCACCGCCACCTCCGCCCCATCCCCCAAAGCCACCGCCCCCGGAATCCCCGGACCACCTGCCCCACCGCTTGCTCCGGGGCGTAAACAAGATTCCAAGAATGGCGATGGCGAACAGTGACACGACCAACCACACGAATCCCCCAAAGGAACCGGATCGGAGAATAGTCGGGATGGCAATCGCTAACACAATGAGCGAAACGGTCAACGAAATGGGGGACGCCGACGCAAGGATGAGCGGCAAAATCACCAGCCAAATCACCCCCATCAACCAGGAGTTCCCGCCCGGCGATGATACATCCGAGGGCGGGCGGCCGGCTGGCTGTGGGATCGCTGCTCCGGTGAGCGTCACCCCGGCGTCCTGGGCAATGATCTGCGCGATGGTGGACGCGCCAAGCCGCATCGCGCCGTCATAGTCGCCGTTGCGCAGATACGGCGTCAGGGAGCGGAGAATCGCACCAGCTCTGCCATCGGGAATAATCGGCTCCAGGCCGTAGCCAACCTCGATGCGGTTGCGGCGGTCTTGAATGGCGAGGAACAGCATCACGCCGCGGTCGCTTCCTTTCGGTCCGATGCCCCACTTCGTCGCCAGGTCAACGGTGAACTCTTCGAGCGGGCGGCCTTCTAGTGACTGGACCGTCACAATCGCCAACTGTGCTTTGGTCTTCTGATCCAGTTCTGCGCAGAGCGCCTCCAACTGCTGCCGCGCCGCGGGGCTGAGCACTCGGGCGATGTCATTGACGTAGCCTGCGGGTTTTTGCGTCGGGAACTGGGCGGGAAGGTTCAGTGCCGCAAGAAGGACGACGGCAAAGGTTTGAATTGCGTTCCGGATCAATGAAAATCGCCCGGTAGCAAAGTGCTGCTCGGAGCGGTCGGAGCGGAATGCAGGGCTGCGCATGGCCCATAGCTTACCGCACTTTAGACCAGGCGCAGTCTTTGTTTGGCAGGGACACCGATAGCAACCAGAAAGATGGCGCTTTTGCCGGCGGCGTGAGGAGAGAAGAAGTTGGTTACGTCATCATCGAAAAACGTCAAGCCGGTGGCGCCGAGCTTTTGCGCGTAGGCGGCGACATACAGTTTGCCGCCGATGATTCCGGCTTCGATCTGTGCGGCGCGATAGCCTCGGTTCCCATACCGCGCAAAGATTTCTTTGAGGTCAGCCAGGAAGAAAATCGCGACGGCGGCATCGGCCGGCAACGCCTGTTCGAGGCCCAGGTAGCCGGCCTGATCGCGGAACTGGCCTTCTTTCAGAAGCTCAAGCTGCGGCTGGTCCCGCCGCAGATAATATGCACCCGTCGGTAGGCCATCCACGGCGTTGACGATCAAGTAAATATCATTCAATCGGCTTCCGGGCAATCGGCTGCCGGTCGGATCGAGGAAGTCAGCAGGGATTTCTTGAGTTGCCCGAACGAGCATGGTCGAAAGCTGCTCGAAGCGGATGGGGGCGCGCGCAAAGCGTCGGGATGAGCCACGGCGCAGGATCACCTGTTCGATCGTGTCACTCGGCAAATCTGAAGCCGCCAACGGCTTCAGATCGCACGTCGTGCTTGCGCGCTCCGGCTCGGCGAGGACGGCCGTCCGACCCCGCCAATTGCGCACTTCCTCGACGGTGCCGAGCGAGCTGGCCGCATGGGCTTCCCGCATAAGGGGATAGTCCACTTCGCTCTTGGATAGCGCGACCGTCTTCAGGTCTAGCGGCACGATCTGACCCGGCGAATCGGGCGCGGGATTGGGACTGCGGCCCAGTGCGACGAGCGAAATGGCCACTTCGCGCTGCGTGTCGAGGTCGAGCAGTTGGTTCACGTCCTGATCGGCAAACCCCATCACGAGCCGCGCCGGAAGCCGCAAGGCCGCAGCCATGGCCAACAAGTTTGCCAGCATCGTTCCGTTGTCCCAGAAAAAATGACGGTACGTCCGCGCCTGATATTTCCAAGCGTTGCGCCAGTAGGTTCCGGTGCAAACAATCGTAACGGGCGCGTGGGCAATGGCCGGCTCGTTTGCGGTTGCACGCGCGAGGAATCCCCTCCAATCGCCGCTCCGCAGCCTGCGAAGGGCGAAGTCGGCCGCATTGAAGTGGTAAAGCCCGGCTTCCAAATCAGGAAGCGGGCCGCAGACCAGGTAGAGTTCGACCTCGTAGAGCGCGCCGGTGCAGGCGGCGGCGCGAAAGTAAATCTCGCCGCCGGCATATTGCCGGCGCCGGGTGATCCCGGCGGAATGGTGGAGGATTGAAGGCAGGGTTCTCAAATCCGGCGCGGATTCCGGCTCCGTTCCGGACCCGAAGGCCGAGATGGCGGACAGCGCGTCCATTTGGGAATTGGGTCCGGACTCGTTCCACTCACGCGGCAAGGGAATGGGTTCGAGGTCCGAATAGATTTTGAAGGGGAGAGGGTGATTCGTCCAATCGAGATAGTGGCCGCCCGTGCGAATGCTCTGGTAAGAGTGCTTGGTAGTGTCGTGGTAATGCCAGAGCGTCTCGGTGTCTCGGTTGGACATTGGGAAGAATCAGCCTGGTTTCGGCCGTTATCTCTTGCCCTCCGCCGTCGTGGGATCAATCACGGACTTCACCTCCGAAACGCGGTTGGCGGGAAATCCGCCCTGGCGCGCGTGCTCGCGAATCGTTTCGGCATCCGGCGCGATGTAGACACAATAAATCTTGTCGTCGGTTACGTAACTTTGGAGCCACTGAATCTTGGGACCAAGACCGTTCAGCGCGGTGCAGGATTTCTGCGCAATCGCTCGCAGTTCTTCCGCCGACAACTTTCCCGCGCCGGGAAGGTCTCGTTCAATCACATATTTCGGCATGGCCGCCTCCTGAATCTTCAATCCTGGGATTCTCCAGGAAGTCATCGTATGCAATGCTCGACACCAAAGTCAATCCGATCGAGTGGCCGCCACAGGTTTCCGCAACCGCAACGGAGTGGCAGTCGAGTGCGGTATGATAATAGAACATACGGCGGGTCCCGATTGAGGACCAAAAGGGAGGAACGATGAACGAAAAGAAGATCGAGGAATTGGCGTTTCGCTTTGAGAAGCTGCCGATTGACAATCCGTTTAACCAGTTTTTTTCCCTCCGCCGCTGAACGGAACCGGCTTGTTTACTGGTCCGGGCGATGGCCCCGGGGTTATCAGGAAAAACATGGGACATCCCTATACGAATCCGCTGATCCACGAGACGAGTCCGTATCTGCTCCAGCACGCGCATAATCCTGTGAACTGGAATCCGTGGGGGCCGGAGGCGCTGCGGCTGGCGGCGGAACAGAACAAGCCCATCTTCTTGAGCATCGGATATGCGGCCTGCCACTGGTGCCACGTGATGGAGCACGAAAGTTTCGAGGACGAGGACGTGGCGCGGATTTTGAACGAGCACTTCATCGCGGTGAAGGTGGACCGGGAGGAACGCCCGGACCTCGATGAAATCTACATGAACGCGACCATCCTCTATACGCGGGGGCACGGGGGCTGGCCGATGAGCGTCTGGCTCACGCCCGACGGCCAGCCGTTTTTTGCCGGGACCTATTTCCCGCCGGAGGACGCCTACGGGCGGCCCGGATTCAAGACCGTGCTCCAGCATCTGGCGCAGCTCTGGCGAGAAAACGGAGCGGAGCTGGCCGCGGATGCGAACAGGGTGACGAAGATTCTGGCAGGGATGCACGCGCCAAGCCCGGCGGCAGTCCTGCCGCGGGAGGTTGTTTCCGAAGCCGCGCGGCGCATGGCCGGCGTCTTTGACGCCCGTTACGGCGGCGTCTCGAGCGGGTCCAACAAGTTTCCGCCGAGCATGGCGATGGAGCTGCTGCTGCGAGAGCACCGCAAGAGCGGGGAACGCTATATGCTTTCGATGGTCGAGACGACGCTCGAGGCGATGGCCCGGGGCGGCATCTGCGACCAGTTGGGCGGCGGCATCCACCGCTACAGCACCGACCCGCAGTGGCTCGTTCCGCACTTCGAGAAGATGCTCTATGACCAGGCGCTGGTCAGCTCCATTTACCTGGATGGCTATAGTGCCACCGGGCGCGCCGAATTTGCCGCCGCCGCCCGGGGCATCTTCGATTATGTCTTGCGCAATTTGCAGAGTGAAGAAGGCGGCTTTTATTCGA
>Ga0155949_1077_pt1 | contig 24881 bp, 24 predicted proteins | sample RifCSPlowO2_02_FD_107603 | JGI IMG/M metagenome (GOLD analysis project Ga0155949, IMG submission 107603) | Acidobacteria bacterium RIFCSPLOWO2_02_FULL_61_28
CGGGCGGTACATGACCGAAACCTTTGACGACGACGCTTCCAGCGAGGTCGAGATTCTGGCCCGCATTGCCAAAAATCTCCAGGACTTTCCTCTCGCCGGATTTGTGTTTGCGGGATGGTCACCCTACAGCTTCCAGAATGAGCAAGGGGAAGCTGCCCTGGCCAAAGCGGTCTTGCGGGGGCTGCCCGTAGTCCGGGTGGGGCGCGGCAACCACGAAGGAATCACGCCGGTTCTTCCCAACAATCTATTTATTGAGGGGGACAATCTAACGGCCCCGAAAGCTCGCCTGCTGCTCATGGCGTGCTTGATGAAATTCGGCGCCCTGCCGGTCCCGGCTGACCCGGAAAATCCGACACCGCGCGAATTCCAAGCGGTTCGGGATAAAGTCGCTCAATACCAGGAAATCTTCAGCACGCACTGAGAAGGCCGGGCCGGCGACAGAAGGCCGATGAAAGCGGGCCGATGAAATACGCCGTCATCCACCGCTGCGGAGAAAACTCATCACTCATCACTCGTCATTATTGATCTCCCTACCCCTGTTGGTATTGACCGCCTTGTCGGCCTTCGCCGCCGCTTCCCCGCCCCCCACTTCCTCCTCACAAACAGCAGGTGTTGCCGCTTCCACAGCATCACCGGGACGAAAAGGCTCTACCGAATGGGGTTGGACGAGCGGCGGGGGCGCGCGCATTCCGGGGGGAGCGGGGGAGGGGAATTTCTGGGCGATGCAACTGCGCTGGGGACGCGTGCTCACGGCTCCGCACGGCCCGGGCGTGCTGCGGGGGACGCTCGAATATGCCTTTGAAGTTGTCCCCGCTTTCGTGATGGTTCAGTCAGAAACTCTATTCGGCGGCGGCGTCAACCCGCTGCTGCTGCAATACAACTTCACGCGCGGGCGGCGCTTCGTTCCTTTTCTCCAAGCGGGCGGCGGGCTGCTCTTTACCACGCAGGACGTCCCGGCCGGGACCGCGCAATTCAATTTCACGCCGCAAGGCGGAGCCGGCATTTACTGGAACCACTGGGAGCGGGCGAGCGCGGTGTTCGGCGTCCGCTACCACCATATCTCCAACGCCGGACGCATCCGCCCCAATCCCGGCCACAACGCCCTCTATTTTTATACCGGCATCTCCTGGTGGCGGTAGCCTCACCTGCCGCCGGTCGCTATCTGAGACACCGCGCCGGCCGCCGGGCGGATTTGCACCCGAGCGATCTTGTTGGTCCCGAATTCCGGCACCCAAATGGTGGGAGGATCGGTCCGGTTGTCCACGTCAATGGAGCGGTTCCCGCTCCCCAGCGACGGCAGCGGCAACTCGGTGAACTGCTCGGTGACCGGATTGAACTTGGCGATCCGGTCCATATTCATCAGCGTCACGTAGACCATGTGGTTCTTGTCCACCGCCACCGCATAGGGCAGAGCGTCCTTCCACGGAACCCGGTATTCTTTGACGAGCTTCTTGCTGTTGATGTCTATCTTCGCCAGGCGGTTCCCCCAGTATTCGGCGACCCAGAGCGTGTCCCCATTGGGATCGGCGGCCATGCGGCGCGGACCTTTCTGGAAGGCGTGCGAATCGGTGCTGGCGCCCGATATCCCTGCGAGGCGGGTGACGTTTTCATGATCGCGGTCCGTCAAGTCGTCCGTCAGTGGATCGAGGACAATCTCGCCGACCTTATCGGTCTGGGCGTCCACGAACACGATCCGGTCTCCGTTGATTTGCGTGAACCAGGCGTTGTCCTTGGCGTCCACGGCCACTCCATAGGGCGCGCCGCCGGACTTGGAAGCCAGGTAATCGGTGTACTTCCCGGTTTTCGGGTCGAGCTTGACGATTCCATCCGGGTTGCTGTGCAGCGCCCAGGGATTGCCCTTCGAGTCCACGCGGATGTCGCTTCCCACGGGCCGCATTCCGTCGGGCCGGGGAAAGACCTGGAATTTTTCCGTCTCAGTGTCAAACCGCGTCAGCGCGCCAGCCGCGTTATTGGTGAGCCAGACGTTTCCTTCCTGGTCCACGGTCAAACCGTGCGTACCGCTGGCTTCATTATTTCGGTCGGCCAGCACGTAGTCGGTCACCTTCCCGGTCCCCGGGTCGAGCTTGGAAAGCGTTCGGCCGGGAACATAGGTGTCGGAAAACCAGATGGTGCCGTCCGGGCCCATCTTGATCGAATGGAGCGCGCGCGCTTCATGCCGGGACGGGAAGCCTTCGGACCAGTCGGTGCCATTGTGCGGGGAGATATAGCCCGGCTTGTACCCGGGAGAAATATCGTATTCGGTGACGATGACCTGGGCCGCTTCGCCGGTTGGCCGGGGAAAGGGCTTGAACTTGAGCGCCATGGGATTCGGCCCGCGAATTTGCGTCAAGTACCCGACGACTTCTTCCTTGTACGTGTTCATGGCCTGATTGACGTTCGGCCGCTGGTCCACGTAGGGGGTGGTCCGTTCCATAAAGTTCACCATCATGCGCCAGCCGGAGGCGTCAAAGCGGTTCAGCAGCATGAAGGAGCTGACGTGGCAGGTGTTGCACTGATGATGAAGAATGTTCTTCAGGCGGCGGTCCTGCGGCGTGTCCTCCGGCAAGGCGGCCATCCATTCGGCGCCGGAGAGCTGCTTGCTGATGTCTTTGAACGGGCCCATCGTGAAATTCTGCTGCGCTCTCCTGCCGGGCGCGAGATCGAGGTCCGCCTTGCTGAGAGAAAACCCGACGGCCTGCGCAAAGATCTGATAATGGCCGCTGTCGAGCGCGGGGAAAGAATATCTCCCTTGCAGGTCGGTATAGACCGTCGTCGTAAAGGTCTTGCCGCTGGCGCGGGCCGAAACGCCCACTCCTTCGAGGGCCTTTCCGTCCGCCGAGCGCACCACGCCCATCGGCCCCGTGTCGGGTCCGGACGCGGTCTGCGCCGCCGCGAACCGCAATGAGATGAACAGGGCCACAGGAATCAGAAACAGCATCTTAATATTCCGCACGGCATTCCTCCCTCAAAACCAAATTTACAGCGTCTTCACGTAAGCGATCAGATCGTCAAGCTCTTTGGGGTCCAGCCCGTACTGAAAGCCGGGCATGTTCGGGCTGCCTTTCAGAATCTGGTTGCGCACCGTCGCTTCTTTAGCCGGGGGCGCATTCTTCAATACGCCATCGAGAAGCGGCGCCACTGCCGGAACCGTTTTTGGCTTTTGGATCTTCGGCAGATGACACAGGGCACAGCGCTGCAAAAAGACGCCGCGTCCCCGCTCTTCCTGTTCGGTCAACTTCGGCTCCGAAGAAGAAGCGGGGTTGTCTTGCGCCGCTCCGTTTCTCGGCAAGAGAATGAATAAGCCGGCCAGCAGTCCGGCGGCAATAGGGAGTGCGATGTTCATGAACCACCTCGGGAGCATCCGAAATTCCGGTACAATAATCGAACTCGCGCCGTTGCGATTTCTTTCAAACGTATTAAGACATTCCATATGATTCCTCGATTCACGACGGGAAATGGACCCGTGTCCGGGTGAAGTGCTCCCGATCACTTTGGAGAAAGGGAATAAGGAACTTACTCGATATGGTGGGGAGGGCAACCGACCTCGCTCCCTCCAGTCAAAATTGATGACAACACACTACCAGCGGATATATTTACCCACGTCGTCCCAGCCTTGTCAATTGATATTTCCGGAATTATCCCTTTGACAAGCCCAATCAATAGATGACCCACATCAGGAAGGAAAGAAATAGCAGGAAGACCCCAAAGCCGATCATCCCGAAAAGTTCTTTAGCGGTGCTGCGGTTCGTTTTCCACTCAGACCGTTTGTGGATAGCCTCACGCGACCAATAGCCGGGCTGTATCCCCAGGAAGCACACCCAAGTGAAAATCAATACCCCCAGAAGTCCGCCGCGCACAAGGTTCCACATTTCACTTTGGCCTAGTCGCCTTTTTCCGGCTCTTTGGCTTCCGTTCCTTCGGCTCCGGCTTCACCTTCAGCACGTCCGCTATCACTTCCTCAAACTTCAGGGGGTAGATGGATAGCGGTTTTAATCGTCGCTGTTTCTTTTCCACGTAGCCTCACTTTGACTTCCGGCCATTGTATACGTTCCGCCCGTCTGATCTCACTGCGTTTTGGCCTCCAGTGTAGCTGCGAATGGCCGTTCGGGCTAATCATGCAGACGAATGGTGCCCGCAGACTGGAGGACAATCGGATAATTCTACGCAATCCAGCTTGCAGAGCTTTGGCCATTGCTGGACCGCCTTGCGTTTTGTTGCTGAACTCAAAGACCTTCATTCGATAGTGAATCAAGGTTAACCGCTCCAATTCATTAAATCGAAGCCGACCATCCTTCGTTAGCAGTATCCAGTTTTGTTCGCCTACGAGGGGCATCCAAACGGAATCCTCTGTCCCAGCTTTTGGGAAATATCGAAAATGCTGATGGGTAATGATCCCGTTACTGCGCAGAACTGAGAGAATTGGCTCGCATCGCTGTAGATTTTCGTCAAGATAGATTTGGAAGTTCTTAGGCGGCTTTTTCCTTTTCCCACCTAATCGCTTCCTCGATTTCTTGTATCTTGCGGCCATATTCTTCAGCCAGACTCGCTACAGATTCTCTCCCGTTGAATCGGGCCGCGACTAATGCGGTGCTGATTCCAGTGCCAGCAATTACCGGCTTTCCGAACGCAATCTTCGGGTTGATCTGAATTAAGCGAGGTTCGGCCTGCGTCTTTTCCTTCACGAATGGGTAAAGCACTAGCGGAAAGCGGCCGGGGTCCCACTCTATCCGTTGCAAATAAATCTCCAGTAGTTCCCTGAAAGCCCGCTGCCCTCCCATAGATTCATTCACCAAATCTCCCGGAAGGGCTTCCGAAAACACGTAGACACCGTCCGTAGACAATGTTGCTTGCAGAAGCGGATGAATGGGCCATCGCTTCGTCATGGAGCGGACAGCCTCTCTGATTCTCTTTAATCTAACACCCTTCACGCGAATGGTGCTCAATAGATGGAACTCCACAAGATTATTGAAAGAGAAACGTGGTGGATGCACGGACGGGACTAGTATGACCGGAGGCTTTCCATTCCCAGCAATCCAATACTCGACCGTTTTACGTGGGATTTGAACGTAAGCCGAGACCTCTTCGACGCTGTAAACCGGAATTTCCCGAATATCTGTTGGCCGCACGTTTTTCTTTCTCATCGTCTGCCCTCCCGTGATACACTTCGAGTAGGCAGTCAGCAAATGGCGTTCGCAGCGCCAAGCTGATTAACTGAAAAAGCCAAAGATTTCGAGCCGTGATTCGCAGTCACGGCTTTTGTTTTTTCATGCCGCAGGTTTTGAGTCCCGCAGCATGAGACGCTTTCCATTCGCTCCCTTGACGGCCAGAGCCGCCCGCTCTCCGTCTGCAATCCTGCGCGAATTATACCTGAAATCGAACTCGCTTAGATAGCGGTGCAAGTGCTGTTTTCCGACATGGTGATAAACGCCGTTAATCCCGCGTTTCAGAATCGAGAAAAACCCTTCCACGCCATTCGTCGTGATAACGATGCCGTTTTCGCGCCTCACATATTCGCCAGCGGAGTGGTTCACCTGAAAGTGCTTCCGGCCCCTTCCGGCGCTCTCTAGCACACTGGAAGTATCGGTCATCAAGTGGGCATTCTCCGCAACCATTTCTTTGATGATCGGTTTCAGCGTCTTGGCTGTAACGCGCTCTACGTGCCTAGATTGAACGCGGCCCCCGCGTTGCAGAACGGAAACCACTGCGGCTTTATTGGCAACCGGGCTGAGATAATCTTGTGGCCTCTCCCCAGGCTTGGTGCTCTGCGAACCGCACCGGAGCTTCCCACCAATATACGTTTCGTCCATTTCGATTGTGCCGGTGAGCTTTGATGATAATGGCTCTTGGCTCATCGTGTACCGAATGCGATGCGCCATGAACCACGCGCTCTTATACGTGATTCCGAGCATCCGGTGAAGCTGGTGCGCGCTCATTCCCTTTTTGCTGGCGCACAACAGATGATAAGCCAAAAGCCATTTGTGAAGCGGAATATGGCTGTCCTCAAAGATCGTCCCGACCGTAACGGTGAACTCTTTCCGGCAACTCGCGCATTTCCAAACACCCTTGCGTACGTGGGTTTTCCCGTTCGGAGTGGGCGTTAGACGATAAGCCTCTCCGACCAATCCGCAATGCGGGCATTCCGGGCCTTCTGGCCATCGCTGTTTTTCCAGGAATGCGCGAGCCTTATCTTCGTCGCCGAAGTGTTGGGCAAGATCAACTAGGTTCATAACGGCCTCCATTACAAACCAAGTGTATCAGGAAATCATGGGCTTGTCAAGTATATAATTCCGGATATTTCGGCTGTGTCTCCGTTGGCTCTGACGCCTGTACGCCGATCTTTTTTCTAGCCCCGGCGTCTACGCCTGGGTTCGTGGGCCAGAGAAAATCAGCCCCCCCACTCCCATTGGGAAACTTCCCGGCAGCGTCAGTTCTTGATTTCGACGCTGGCGATGCCATTGATCCCGCTCAAAGCAAGCCACAGGACGCCCTGCGGGCTGGTCACCATATGGCGAACAACTCCGCCGCCGGAGGGGATCAGCCAGGTCTGGAATTTCTCCGTCTTGGGATCAAAGCGCACGACCGTGTTCTTGTCCACCCCGGACTCGCTATACCAAATGATGTTCCCGACGGTGGAAATCCCGTAGGGCTGGGACTTCGGCCCGCTCGGAGAGGGCCATTCCTTGGTCTGGCCGGTCTTGGGGTCGTAGCGTCCCAGGAAGCCGCGGGCAAAGTCGGTATACCAGACGGCGTCGTCGGGGCTGATCGCAAGACGCCGGGGACGAGCGCCCGCGTTCGGCAGGCCATATTCCCGAATTTCCATCGTCTCCGGGTCAATGCTGGCCAGCTTGTTGGTTCCGAACTCGCAGAAGAAAGGAATCCCCTTGGAATTCACCACAATTCCGTAGGGACGCACGTTCGGAGTCGGCGCCGTTACCAGCTTCACCTCGCCGGTCTTGGGATCGAGCTTTCCCACCATGTTCCCGCCTTGCACGGTGAACCAGAGGGTTCCCTTTTGGTCAAAGATGAGCGTATGCGGATCGCGGGCTTTGGGGTCGGGCATGCGGTATTCGGTGGACTCGCCGGTTTTCGGGTCGAGTTTGCCGATATGCATTCCCGCATTCGCCGTGTACCAGATGTTGCCCTGTTTATCGGCAACCAGGCCGTGCGGGCCGGAATTGGGTGTCTTCAAGCGGTATTCCTGGATCTGGCCGGTCTTGGGATCGAGCCGCCCCAGCAAATTCTTGACCTGCCCCGTGTACCAAACAGAGCCGTCGGGCGCCGCGAGGGGATCGTGGGGCCGCGAGCCGGGTGTGGGCAGGGTCCACTCTTTGATGGAAACTTCGACGTTTCCTGAAATCAGCACCCCGGCCGGCCGCGGGTCGCCCGGAAAATTCCGGAACAAATACTCGACGACCGCCGGGACCTCTTCGCGGGTCAGCGTAGCCCCGAAGTCAACCATTAAGTTGACGACGCTTTGCCAATCCTGCCGGGTGAATCGGGCTCGGGTCGCCCGCTCAATCCCGTGGCAGGGAGCGCACGCGCGCTCGATGACCTCTTTGCCGTTTCCGTCGGGCAGCGGACTTTGACTCCAGCCAGGGAGCACGACACAAAGAGAGATTACTGACAGCAACGCCACGCTCCAAAGTCCACTGCAATCACGCGCCTTACTTCCAGAGATCGCGTTCATACACCCTCCATTGAAATTCTTTGATCGCAACTCTGCCAATCTGTGATACCCCAAATTCTATGCCGCTTTCCACGGCAATTCAAGATGAAATTCCCTGTTGGCCGCCAATCGGATGGGGTCGAAAGAACCTTAGGGAGGGAGGAAACACGGCATGAAACCAGGCCGGATCCAGAGGCCCGTTGTGCCTGTGAATCTCGATTGCGATTTCGGGTTGAGGGGGGAGGAGGTTGTGTGAAACAATAAGTGCCAACTTCACTTGGGGAGGGGTTATGCGGATCAGGTCCACACTCGGTCTTGTTTCGGTTATCTGCTTTTTGGTTTTCGTTTCCTCTCTGACGGCTCAAGACCTGGGTTCGCAGTTCAAGAAGATCAAAGGGGGAATCTACGTGCAGTCGGCGATGGAAACCAATTCCAATTGCGGGGTCATCCTGACGCAAGAGGGAGTCGTCCTGGTTGACAGTGGCTTCAACCCGACCGATTCCCGGGCGGTGCTGGACGCGGTGAAGAAGCTGACCCCGCGCCCGATCCGCTTCCTGATTGATACCGAAACCCATCCCGATCACACGACGGGCCACTTTGTCTTTTCTCCCCCGACTATCATCATCAATCACACGGGCGCCGGCGAGGCGATGCGGAAGGACTTCGATCCGGAGCGGCTCAATACTCTGATGAAACAATCCCCGGCGATGCGCGAGGCTGCGCAGGGCTACCGGCTGGTGGCGCCGCAGCTCGAGTACGGCGACAAACTCACGCTGCGTTTGGGCGAGCGAACCATCGAGGTGCTGCACCTCAAGAACGTTCATAGCGGAGCCGACTCGGCGATCTGGCTCCCCCAGGAGCGGGTCCTGTTTGCCGCCTCCGCAATGGGTCCGAGACGCCTGAACAATATCCGCCCCTTTGTCACCATCCAGGATATGCTCCACGCCATCCGGATGATGAAAGCGCTGAATCCGGAGATCGTGGTTCCCGGACACGGTTCCCCCGGACCACCTTCGATGTTCGACGACGCCGAGCGTTACTATGCAGTGCTCCTTGAACGCGTCGGCGCGATGGCGCGCGCCGGCAAGACCCTCGATCAAATGAAGGCGGAGCTTAAGATGCCCGAGTATGCCGCCTGGGCCAATCAGGAGCGGTTGCCGAACAATATCGAGGCGGCTTATCGGGCCGTCCAGGGGAGCAAATAGTCGGGGTACTCCATCGGTTGATGTAAAATCAGCAATGGAGGAATGGGTGAGTGGTTGAAACCGGCGGTCTTGAAAACCGTTAGCGTCGAAAGGCGCTCGGGGGTTCGAATCCCCCTTCCTCCGCCATCTTTCCAGTTGGACCAGAAATCCTTCCCGCCCGGCCAACGCAGATAGCTCCGAGTGGAATGCTCGCTGTCCGTGTTATATCTAATATGAAGATGCCACGCCGCTGGTTCCAACTCGCGGCCATTCTGCTCCTGGCACGGCCGGGAGTGGAATTAGCAACACCCATCTTCGACGAGGGCGAGTTCGGTCGAGATCCTCCGCCGGTGCTCAGCAGCGTGGGAGGCCCGCTCCCGCGTTTGCTTCCTGCGCGTGACTCCGAAGACGGTTCGGAACCCGATTCCGATTCCGAACAAGATTGTTACTGCTGCGCGCACGTTGTCCCGACGGCGCACTTTTCACCTTCCCATTTGGAACGGACCGGGAATTCGCCGGCTTGCCCTCTCTTCCTCCTCCCGATTGAAAGACCCTGGAGCCTGTTCCACCCGCCGCCTGCCTAAGCTCCGCGTTCCCCAACGATCTCGGTTGAGGAGTCGAGGTGTCTCTGGACGTTTTGGCCCCGGCTGAGTTGGGTTCACTTTTTGCACAAGCATCCCCGGCCACTGGGACGGGAAGGGGCCCGGCTCTTTGCGGACTCGTCCGCCCGGGAAGCCCCGCGATCTCCGAGTGGAGCCGGAGTGAACAGGAAACAGCGCCATGCGCTTCCGAAAGCGGTTCTGCGCCAGCACGTTATTCTTAGTCGCAATTCTTAGGAGATGCCCATGATGGGGAGTCGAATGCTATCTGTGTCCGTCGCCATCGGTGTGATCGCAGTTCTCGCGCGAGGGCAAACTGGCGTTTCTGCCCTGGCCGCAGCCGATCTGGTTGAAATGGCAATGCAGAGGAATCGGGAGTTTTTAGCGGTCAAGCAACACATTGCCGAAGCGCAAGGTTTACTCCGTCAGGCAGGAATCCGGCCAGCCCCCGCCCTGGAGATCGAGGAATCCACCGGCCGGCCGCTGGGCACTCGGGGAGAAGGGGAGTTCTCGGCCGGGTACTTCCACACCATTGAAACATTTGGAAAGAGAGACAAGAGGATCGCGGTGGCCCAAAAATCAACCGAAGTGGCCGAGGCCGAACTGGCCGACCGCATTCGGTTGTTGACCTTCGAGGTGATGGCGCGATACGCCACGGCGGTGGCCGAGCAGCAGAAATTGGAAGCGATCCAGCGACTGCTCTCGACCAACCGCGAGTACTACCGCCTCACGGAGTCGAGAATCCAGCAGGGGGATGCCGCACCGCTCGAGGGGCAGTTATTCCTGACGGATTTGAACCGGGCGGAAGCCCAGCAGGTGGGACTCGCCGACCGTGCCGAGCGTGCCTTGCTCGAACTCCGAAAGGTGGTAGGCGTCCCGCCTCCGGAGCCGCTTCCTCTCCGCAGCGCCGCGTTTCCCAGCCCCAACCGGGTGGGCCTTTCGGAGTTGCAGGAACAGGCCGTTCGCAATCGCCCGGATCTGCGCATCTTCCGACTCTTGGAGGAACAGACTCTGGCGGAAGTGGATTTGGCCCGCGCGGAAGGGAAACCCGACCTCACCGCCTCTGCTCGCTACGCGCGGAGAAACAGCGCCTTCGACCAATTCGGTCTCAACGGCACGGGACAACTGACGCCGCTCCGAGACCGCGACAACATTTTAACTTTCGGTCTATCGGTCCTCCTTTTTCAACCCCAACGAAATCAAGGCGCGATCGAAGCGGCCCTTGCCCGGGGCGCCGCTGCCCGGCTCCGCAGAGAACACCTCGAGTCGGTAATTCGTCTGGAAGTGGAAGCGGCCTTCCGGCGGTGGGAAGCCGCCCAACGCACCGTGGAAATCCTCTATCGCGGGGTCCTCGGCCAGTCAGAACAAAACCTGGTGGTCATTCGCCAGGCGTATACCCTCGGCCAACTGCGAATCCTGGATGTGCTGAATGAGCAAAGGAGGTTGATCGAGACACAAATGGTTTATCTCGACGCACAGTCGGAACTCTTCCAATCCTTTGCCGAACTAGAACGTTCCACAGGAGGGTCAATTCAATGAAAAGAGCAGCGGTTGCGCTCGTCCTCGGCCTCACCCTTCTTTCCTGCTCCGGACCGCAGCCCGAGACGCAAGAAGCGGCCCCGCCCAAGCAGGATACGAGTGTGGTCGAGATGGGAATGGAAGCCCAAAAACACATTGGCTTGACGGTCGCCCCGGCGACCCTCGCCCAAGTGACCGAATACCTGCATGTTGCCGGAACCGTCCAGCCCATTGACAGCCGCATCGGCGCCGTGCGTCCCCTGGCCCGAGGGCGTGTGCAGGAAGTCTTGGCAAAGATGGGGGACCGGGTCGCAAGCGGCCAGCCCCTGGCTTTGTTGGACAACATCGAGGCCGGCGAACTCGTAACAGAATCGCAGGCGGCCCAGGCAGAGCTTCAAAAGTTGAAAATCCAACAAGCCGCTTCCGCAAGACAAATGGAACGAAGCAAGCGTCTGGCGGAGATCGGGGCCACTTCCCAAAAGGAGTTCGAGCTGATCCAGGCGGAGCAGAATGCGATGCTGGAAGCCATCAAGGCGCAAGAAAGTCTGCTGGCCGGACTCAGTTCGAAATTGCGGCGCTTCGGCCTGACGGAAGCCGATCTGCAGCAATCCTCGATAACCACCATCCGTTCGCCCTTTGCGGGCGTGGTGATTCAAGTCCAGGTGGCTCCCGGCGCGGTGGTGGATCCCGGCATGGAGCTTTTCTCCATCGGGGACCTCTCGGAGGTCTGGATCCAGGCCGAGGTCTATGAAAAAGATCTGGGCCGGATTCGGATGGGCCAATCCGCCTTGATCTCCGTGGACACCTATCCAGATGAGAAGTTTTCCGGGAGGGTCACTTATATCAGCGACACCCTGGACCCCAAGACTCGTGCTGCCAAGGTCCGCTGCGTGGTGCCCAACCCAGACTTGCGGCTCAAGCTGGAGATGTTTGTCGCGGTGGATGTGCCCACGACCTTCAGCCGCAAATCGCTGGCGGTGCCGACCGCCGCGATTCAGCAGATTGCCGGGAAGAATATTGTTTTCATCCGGGAATCGGAGCAGAAGTTTGAAGTGCGCGAAGTCCAGGTTGGGAGGGTGGTTGACGAGCAAACCGAGATTGTAGCCGGCCTTGCGGAAAAGGAGCTCGTTGTCATCCAGGGTGCGTTTCATCTGAAGGCTGTCCTCATGAGTAAACAACTGGGGGAGGATTAACCCATGCAACGCCTCGTGGCTCTAGCCCTCGAATTTCGTTTTGTGGTGTTGTTGGCGACTCTGTTGGTCGTTGTACTGGGAGTCTTTTCGCTTCAGAGACTGCCGATCGAAGGGGTTCCCGATATCACTCCCAACCAGGTGCTGGTGCTCACCCGAGCGCCAAGCCTTTCGCCCCCGGAGGTCGAAAAATACATATCGTTCCCCGTCGAGTGGTCCATGAGCGGCCTGCCCGGCATTACGAACATTTATTCCCTCTCCAAGCAGGGCTTTTCCTACGTGGCCATCTATTTTCGCGAGGATATGGATATCTACTTTTGCCGGAGATTGGTGATGGAGCGGTTGGCCCAGGCCCGAGCGTTGATTCCGCCCGGCATGGGATCTCCCGAAATGGGACCGATTTCTACTGGGCTGGGAGAAATCTACCAGTTCAAAGTAACTGGCGGCGGGCTTTCGAACATGGAGTTGCGCAGCATCCTGGATTGGGACATTGCCCCCAAGTTGCGCTCCGTGCCGGGTATCGTCGAGGTCAACGTCCACGGCGGGGAATTGAAGACTTACGAAGTCCAGGTAGATAGCGATCGGATGACCGCGTATCGAATTCCCCTCTCCACGATCATCCGCGCCTTGGGAGAAAGCAATGGCAATGCCGGCGGGGCCTACTTGGAACGTCCGGGACAGCAGCAATCCTTGATTCGCGGCGAAGGGCTGATCTCGAGCCTGGAGGATATTGAAAAAATCGTGGTCGGAGTATCCGACAGCGGCACGCCGATTACCATCCGCAATGTGGCCCAGGTGCGATTTGCCCCGATGGTGAGGCAAGGCCTGGCCTCCCAGGACGGGAACGGGGAGATTGTGATCGGGGTGGCCATGCTGCTGATCGGTGAAAACGCGCGAATCGTCGTGGACCGCGTGAAAGCGGAATTGCGGGAGATCGAGCAGTCTCTGCCGGCCGGAGTGCGGATTGAACCGTATTATGACCGGACCGATCTGGTCCGAAGAACGATTCGGACGGTGACCAAGAACCTCGTCGAAGGCGGCCTCGCGGTAATCGCGGTCTTGCTGCTTTTGCTCGGAACTCTGAAAGGGGGGGGGATCGTTGCCGCCGCCATCCCGCTTTCCATGCTCTTTGCCTTCACCGGAATGGTGCAGGCGGGGATATCGGGAAACCTGATGAGCCTGGGGGCCATTGACTTCGGGTTACTCGTGGACGGCTCGGTGGTCATGGTGGAAAACATCTTGCGCCGGCTGGGCCAGCGAAAACCGACTGAGAGCGCCCTGGAGGTCGTTCGGCGAGCCGCCCAGGAGGTAGCGCGGCCTGTTTTCTTCGGAGTCACGATCATCTTCCTGGTCTACGTGCCCATCCTGATGTTGCAGGGCACCGAGGGCAAGATGTTTCGGCCGATGGCCACTACGGTGCTGTTTGCCTTGGGGGCCTCCTTGGTCATCGCGTTGACGCTGATGCCGGTCTTGAGCTGGCTGGCCTTCCGGAAAAGGGTCCCCCAGGAACATACTTGGCTGATGCGGGGAATTGGCGCCGCTTATTCTCCGGTCCTGCAACGCGCCATGCGGCGTCCCCTGGTAACGTTCGGCGTAGCCACGTTGTTATTTCTGGCCTCCCTGAGTGTGATCCCCTTTTTGGGCGCGGAGTTTATACCCCGGCTGGATGAAGGCTCCATTCTGGTCACTACCTTCCGGCTTCCGGGAACTTCCCTGACGGAATCCTTGCGCGCGAATGGAGTCGTGGAACGTGTGTTGCTACGGTTTCCGGAGGTAACCACGGTGGTCACTCGGACGGGCAGCCCAGAAATTGCCGCCGAGCCGATGGGAATCGAAGAGAACGACTCTTATGTGATGCTCAAGCCGATCGCCGAATGGCCCAGCAAGCGCACCAAAGAAGAGTTGGTCGCCGCCATGGAAGAAGCCCTCGAGAAGGAGGCGCCCGGGGCCTTTTACAGTTTTACCCAGCCCATTGAAATGCTCATGCAAACCTTGATGGAAGCCGGGTTGCGTACCGATATCGCGGCGAAGTTGTACGGCGAGGATATGGATGTGCTGAACCAGAAGGCGGGAGAGATTGAGGCCGTGCTGCAAAAGGTTCGGGGAGCCGCCGACACCCGGGCCGAGCGGGTGGCCGGGCTTCCCTACTTGCGCATCCACATCCGCCGCGACGCGATCGCCCGTCATGGGTTGAATGCCTCGGATGTCCTGGATAGCGTGGAAGCCATGGGCGGCAAGGTGGTCGGACAGGTTATCGAGGGGAACAAGCGATTTTTCCTCCAGGTTCGTTTCGACTCCCACGATCGGGCTACCACCGAAACCATCAAGAACATCAAAGTGGGGGACCGCGAAGGTCACTTTATCCCACTCAGCCAGCTTGCCGATGTGATTGAGGAGGAAGGCCCCCTGCAAATCGGCCGCGAAAAGATTCACCGCAGGATCACCGTGGCGACGAATGTGAGGGGGCGGGACATCGCCAGCTTTGTGGCCGAAGCGCGACAGGCCATTGCCGCTCAGGTGAACCTTCCCGAGGGGTATTGGATCGAATGGGGGGGCCAGTTTCAACAGTTGGAGAGCGCCCGGGCACGGCTCCTGGTGGCGGTTCCTGTGACACTACTGTTAATCTTTGTGCTTCTCTACTTCAATTTTAATTCGGTCCGGCCGGCGCTGCTCATCTTCTTGAATGTCCCGTTGGCAACGACCGGCGGTGTTCTGGCATTGCTGGCCCGCGGAATGCCCTTCAGCATCTCCGCGGGCGTCGGGTTCATCGCCCTTTTCGGCGTCGCCGTGCTGAATGGCGTCGTGCTTGTTACCTACATCTCGCAGCTCCGCCAGGAAGGTTTACCGGTGGACCAAGCGGTGACGCGGGGGGCAATCACGCGCCTTCGGCCCGTCCTGATGACTGCCTTGGTGGCCAGCCTGGGATTTGTGCCGATGGCAATTTCCACGGCCCCTGGCGCTGAAGTCCAAAGGCCGCTGGCCACAGTTGTAATCGGCGGGCTGGTAACCTCCACCTTGCTTACATTACTGGTCATCCCCAGCATCTACCGATGGTTCGAAGGGAAACGCGCAGAAGCGGAATTGTAGCGAAAGGGATTCCCGAATGAAAGAAATCAAAGCAATCATTCAGTCATTCATGGCAGAGAAGGTCTTGGACGCGTTGCATCAGATTGCGAACGCGCCGGGAGTTACCGTGTCCGAGGTCCGGGGCTACGGGAAGCGGCCGGCCGCCGGTCCTCCAGCTCGGGAAAGAGAAGGGGACGTCTTCGGGGAAAAAAAGGTCAAGCTGGAACTCGTCGTGCCGGACCATCTGGTGGAGCAGGTCGCCCAGACCATCGCCCGCAGCGCCCACACCGGACATCCCGGCGACGGCAAGATCTTTATTTACAAGGTGGACGACGTGGTGAAAATCCGCACGGGCGAACGCGGCGAACGCGCGATTTAGACCGGTTTTCAGATTTGGTGCAGAGGGATGCGATCTCGTCAGGGCATGGCTTCAGCCATGCCGCAAAGAGGGCCTCTCGGAGCGGGCTTTAGCCCCTGAGGGATGCCCCTCAGCCGTTCGACTTCGCTCACGGCCCTGAGCCTGTCGAAGGGCGGCTAAAGCCGCAAGGAAAAGGAGTTGATGTGACACGCTGAACGGCACGACTGAAGTCGTGCCCTGACGTCCCCGCATCCTCAACACAAATGCGGAAAACGCCCTAAAAGGCGATTTGATCTTTCCTGGCTTCGATTTTCGTGGTGTCCAGATCGGGGACCTTGGCGAGGTCCTCCCACTTGGCGAAGGCGCCGTTCTTTTGCCGGTGCTCGACTACGGCCTCGGCTTCTTTGTCCGAAAGCCCCAGCCCTGCGGCCAGTTCTTTCGCGGTGGCCTTATTCACGTTGACCTTTTCCGTCTGGGAGCCTTCCGCGGCTTTCTCCCTCCCAAAATGCTCGGCGAGATACACCACGGCGGTCGCCGTTTCCTCCTCGGTCAAGGGAGCGCCCCGGGAGATCATGTCCCCCACCACCATCTTCCAATCCGCTTTGCTGAACCGGGAGTTCGTGACATTGGACAGGCCGTGGCATTGCGTGCAGACCGTTTCGACCAAATCCTTTCCTTTTCCCTCCGGCAAGGATGCCTGACTCCCAGCGGCTCGGGCCGCCCCCACCACCAGCAACGCCCCTGCCAAACCGCGCCAACAAACACTCCTCCATCTTCTATCCCGCCTCATCCGGAAATCCTTTCTGGCAATTTCTCCTGTCTTTAGATCCGCCAGTCAACGGAGAGTCCCTTACTCGCCCCCGCCCTCGGCCGTGAATTTGGTGGCAAACTCGAAGTTGATCTGCGGTCCCACCGGCGGCGTGCCCCACTCATCGGCCAGCTCCTTGCGCAGTACGATGGTCTTGCCGCCGAGCACCGTCAGCAGCGGGAAGATGCTGGGGATGTCCGCTTCCGCAACCGCGAAGTAATCCTTGTTCAGGACCACGAAATCGGCGAACTTGCCGGGCTGGAGCGAGCCAAGTTCCTTTTCCTTCATCAGGTAGTAGGAAGGCCAGGTGGTCATCATCTTCATCAGCGTCACCCGATCCACGGCCTCCTCCGGAGCCACCGGCTCACCCCGGCTGTTCTTGCGATTGAGGAAATGAATCTGATGCGCAAAGTAAGTCGGTCCGGTGCCGCTTTCCACGTCCACCTCGGCCTCGGCCGTGACCATGATTCCTGCGTCGAGCATGGTCCTGTTCGGGCCGATGCGGTTGGCCTTGTCCTCCCCGTAAACCTTCAACCAGGGATAGCTGCGGTCCAGAAACATCGGGTCGCAACTGATAACCATGCCGAGCCGCTTGATTCGCGCCAGTTGCTCTTTGCGCGGGTAGAAACCGCAGTGGTCGGCGGTGAGCCGCCGCGACCGGATGTAGTCCAGCGTGATGCCCGGCGTCGTCTCCACCACCCGCTCCACGGTGTCCATAAAAGTATCCATCGCCTTGTCGCCGTACACGTGATTGACCACGTAGCGTTCATAGGAGCGCAGGGCGGCCGCGACAGCTTTTTCATACTCGCTCCCGGGAACCAGGATGCACTTCTCCTTGGACTTGTATTCCGGGGCCGCGTCCATCGAGGTGCAGATGTTGGGGGGGCCGGTGTCAATCCCGCCGAGCGTTACGCCCACGTTCCAGAAATAATCGTTGCCGAGACCGGCGGTATCCCCGAGCCGCATGAAGCAGCCCGCCATGTCCGGCTCCACCTGCTGGCAGAACCGCTGCGCAAACCCGAAGCGGATCGGCATCTGCCCGTCGCGCACCAGTTTCATGTAGGCGTCTTGAATCCGCAGCCCCACGATGTGCGAGCTGAAAGAGGTCAGCCCGAGAGCCGCCTGATGTTCCAGGCCGTCTTTGATGAGGTCGGCCATCTCTCCGATGCGCGGCGCAAAGTAGCGGTCCACAACCAGCGACCGCCGGATCGTGGTGTTCATCGTGAGAGCCTTGTCCACGTTCTCTTCGCTCCAGTCCACGCCGTAGAGGTTCAGGAACGAGGTCTGGGCCGACTTATTCAGCAGCCAGGCCGGGTGCGAGTTCAAAAACACCGGCGTGCTGGGCGCCCACTGGTTCAGTTCCTCATGGGTGATTCCCTTGTCGTTGAGAAACTTCACCCCGATTCCCGTCCCCGCGTTGCCGCCGTTCGGAAGCTCAATGTACGCCCACTGGCCGGGCCGGGCGCGCGCCATTTGCTCCTTGACGACGAGCTCGATCCCGCGTTTGAGTTCGGCGTAATCTTTCCCGGTCACGGAGAATGCCCGCTGCACTTCCAGAATCTTGTCCTGGTTCGCGCGAGTCCAGCGCCGGATCGAGTGGTCGTGCATGTGGGAGTGGGTGTTGATCATGCCGGGGATTACGGTTCTCCCCTTGAGGTCAATCCTGCGGGTCTCCGGTCCCGCCAATCCCAAGATTTCTGCGTTGGTTCCGAGCGCCAGAATTTTTCCCTGGCGGGCGGCCATCGCCTGCACGATGCGTCCCGTGGTGGCTTGCAAGGATGGGTCGTCCATTGTCACGATCTTGGCGTTGTGAACAATCAAATCCGGGTAGCCCACCAGCACTCGGGGAACCGTAACCGTTTCTTGCCCCCAGGCTACGGCCAGCGGAAAGACCACCGCCAGGAATCGAATGCCCATCGCAAGGATTCTCTTTTTCATATGACTTCACTCCTCTCCCCCGTGCGGTTCCGGATGGTCAAAAAATTCCCCCGTCCGCCGCGTGCCTGCGGACACTTCAGAATTTTATAGAAGCCCCACCGGAAAACCCACGGTACGGCACAGCCGCAGAATTTGTCAAGGGGCACGCATGGCGGAGGATTGGCTCAACTCGTTCGCGCGGCTCACGCCGACCTGAGGCAATAGGGTTCCATTTGCCACTTCTGTTCGAGTGAGTCGGGAACAGAAGTTCTTCCGCACCCCTTCCACGTCCGCTCTACAAGTTGTATAATTCCCACAAGCCAAGAGGAGGGCAGCAAAATGCCAATGAGAATAACGAAATTACTTGTCGTGACACTTGTATTCGTGGCGACACTCCCCGCTTTCGGCCAGCGGCAGTTTGACGACGTGGAATATCTCAAACCTGCTGGCTCAAGTGAAAAGAAAGGACAAACCGTCAAAGGTTTTTTGCGATTTGACAACAAGGAGAAGGAACTACAGTTTGTGGGCAAAGCAACAAATTTCACCGTCAAATATGAAAGGGTGAAAAATCTGATATACGAACGAACTGCCAGACCGCGTTACGTAAGCGGAATCCTTCTTGCTTGGCCGTTACTTTTCACTAAGGGAAAGAAACACTTTCTTACGGTTCAATATGCTGACGACACTGGGGCTGGCCAGTTTGCGACCGTCCGCCTTGAAAAGGGTAACTATCAGGAGATACTCGTTACGGCTGAAGCGGAAACAGGGATAAAGGTAGAACGCCACGCAGAAAACTAAAGCCAATCAGCTTTTCTAAATTTGCACGCCTTTGAGCCACCCAGCTTGGCTGGACTGCCTCTGTTGAAGGGACCTTTTGCGCGGTTCAGGACGGGCGGGAGAGTTCCGCAACGCGGCGGAGGCCCGTCTGGCGGCAATACTCCTCGAGTTCGCGCGCGATGCGCACCGTGGCGCGCGGATCATAGAAGTTTGCGGTGCCGACCTCGACCGCCACTGCGCCTGCCCGCAACAGTTCGGCTGCATCCGGCCCGCAGACGATTCCCCCGATGCCAATCACGGGAATCCGCACAGCGCGGGCCGCCTGATACACCAGGCGCACGGCGAGCGAATGAATGGCGGGGCCGGAGAGGCCTCCCGTTCCCCCCGGCAGCGTGCGCCGGCCGGAGGAATCTTCGATCTGCATCCCCACGAACGTGTTCACGAGCGAAATCGCGTCCGCGCCGCCGGCCTCGGCGGCTTTCGCAAACGGCCGTATGTCGGTCACGTTGGGCGAGAGCTTGACCCACACCGGGCGGCGGCTGATTTCCTTGACCGCAACTGTCACTTCCTGGATCAGCGCGGGATCGCTCCCGAAGGCGATTCCGCCGTGTTTGGTGTTGGGGCAGGAAAGGTTCAATTCATACGCAGCCAGCCCGTCCGCCCCCTCCAGACGCCGTACGACGTCGACGTAATCTGCGGTCTCATTCCCGAACACGTTGGCGATAACGGCTGTTTCGAGCTTCGACAGGCGGGGAAGCTTGTCCCGAATGAAGGCATCCACGCCGACGTTCTGAAGCCCGATGGAGTTCAGCAGCCCCGCCGGAGTCTCGACCAGACGCGGCGGCGGGTTGCCCGGCATCGGCTCGCGCGAGAGTCCTTTGACCACTAAGCCGCCCAGTTCGTTGAGGTCCAGGAGGCTCGAAAATTCCAAGCCGTACCCAAACGTCCCGCTCGCGGCAATCACCGGATTCTTCAGGCGCAGCCCGGCCACTTCGACCGACATGTCGGGCGTTTCCGTCACGGGGCTTGCTCCTGGGGCGTGAACCAGACGACCGTCGCCCCCCAACCTCCCGCTTCCATCGGAGCATCTTGAAAGGATTCCACAAAGGGCGTCCGGCGCAAGACCGCGTGCACGCGGGCGCGCTGCACCCCTTTCCCTCTCCCATGAATGATGCGGACAGTTCGAATCCCCTTCGTCCGCGCCTCCTCCAAATAGGTTTCGACCACGGCGGGGATGTCCTTGGGAAGAAACGTGTGCAGGTCCAAAACGTCGGTGACTTCAAGAACAGTGACGAGTGACGAGTGACCAGTGACGAGCGAAGGCGTTTTCTGTGGATCGTTTTGCTTGTCACTCATCACTTGTCACTCGTCACTGGTTTTTCCACCATCGGGACAAACCGCACGGGGATCACATTCCGCCCGACAATCTGGTCGGAGGTCTTGCTTTTTTCCAGCACCATGAGTTGCTGCGTCCTGCCGGACTTCCCCACCGGCACAACCATCCGGCCTCCGCGCTTGAGCTGGGCGAGCAAGGCGGGGGGAATTTCCGGCGGCGCCGCCGTAACGATGATGCCGTCGAAGGGAGCATGTTCCGGCCAACCGAGATACCCGTCTCCGGTTTTCACCTGGACGTTCGAATATCCCAGGCTTTGGAGGCGGCGCGCGGCGTCCTGGGCGAGCGGAGGGACAATCTCAATGGTATAGACCTGGCGCGCCAGGCGCGAGAGCACCGCCGCCTGGTATCCCGAGCCGGTCCCAACCTCCAAGACTACATCGCCGGGCTGCGGGCGCAGCAGTTCCGTCATCAAGGCCACGATGTACGGTTGCGAAATGGTCTGCTCTTCCCCGATCGGGAGAGGCTTGTCGGTGTACGCCTGCGCTTGCCAGCGTGGCGGCACAAACAGGTGCCGCGGGAGCTCCCGCATCACGCGGAGCACCCGCTCGTCCTTCACGCCGCGCGCGGCAATTTGATCCCGAACCATGGCCTCGCGGAGGCGCTCAAATTCCCGTTCTGATTGTGCCGCCCGAGCCGTCCAGGCAGAAAGAACCAGCGTTGCCGCCAGACAGCGAACACCGCAGTTCGTGAAGGGCTTTCGGGGATTCATGGCATCAAGGCCCCATGGGCTTGTCCAGGAGGAGGCTACCGTTCAGCCGGCTCAGCCGCGAAAAACCAATGGCCCGTCTCGACCCGTTCGGTTTCCCCGGACCATTGCCAGCGCTCGACGTACTCAAAGCAGCGCTGGTAGAGGTTCGGGATCGCCGGATGAGGGACGTGGATCAGGGAGATCGTGGGGAGCAGTTCCTCCTCCGTAGGATCATCCAGGAATGATTCGCGGGCTTCTTCCATTTCGATCTCAGTAACCAAATCGCCACGGAGAGACAGAGGCACAGAGAAAGTCTTGTCAAAGACCGGGCAACTGCGATCTTGATTTCCAGCAGTGTCTGAGGCTCATCGTCAAAATTCTCTCTGTGTCTCCGTGCCCCTGTGGCTATTCTTATCCCAAACCGTTACGGCGGCGACACGACCTTATAATACGACTCCCCGGAGCAAGAGCGGCAGAGGACCCGGCCGTTTTCTACAACTTCCCGCTTGAAATTGATGTCTTCGCCGCAGGCCGCGCAGACCGCGCGCGCGCCCTTGTATCCCGGCAAATCCTCCGGCGCGAGGTCCACCTCGACCCACCTCTCCTCGAACAAATCCTGGTCGGGCATCTGGCGGTAGGCGGCCATCTGCTGCCGGTTCTTGTCCGCAATCTCCGGAAACAGGGAGCAGGCCAGCGCCTTGGAACCTTCCTTGGCCGAGATGCGGACGGCCCGATGGGTAGCAAGGTCCACGAAGGTCGCGGCGACTTTGCCCCAGTCACGGAATTTTAAGGCTCGCTTGCCGAGGCGGCAGCCCGTCACCACCGCCACGGCGTCGGTGGCGCAGCGGTCTATCTCGACAAAGGTAACGAGGCGCTTGCGCTCCCGGACCGGATCATCAATCCCAAGACGTTGCAGGCCGCGCATGGCCATGCGCACGCCCAGCACCTGCCCCGCACACAGATGCCCATGCGCGCGCTCCGCATCCTGAAGATACTCGTCGAGGGTCTTCATCGTTCCCAATCGGGAGGAAGCCTTCGCGCCACCTCTAGCTTGTTCTCACGCTGCCCGCACGGTCAACCGTACGCGTACCTTCTTCTGTAAGGCGCGCACAATGGCAAAGAAATTCGCGGCCTTCGGGCTGCCCTTAGGACCGAGCATCCGATGGAGGCTCTTGCTCGGCCTGTCCACCAGGCGCGCGAGTTCCTCGAAGCCAATGGTTGCGTGGATCAGGTCCTTGAGAACTGCCTTGCCCGTGGCTTCGTCGCCGGCGAGATAAGCATTCAACGCCTCCGTGAATAGTGCTTTTCGGAATGCCGGATCCCGTTCTGCGCGAGCTTGTATGGTCTCACGGAATTCTCGGGTAAGCGCCATCTTCCTGACTTCCTTTCCTTTCACATCGTTCGGGACTTTGCCTGCTTGTAAGCTGCCCAAGCCTTCTTCGCGGCGGCAATGGCCGCCTGTTGGTCCTTCTTGCTGCTGCCTCCGAGAAGAAGGATCAGCCTCTCTCCTTCTCTACCAAAGTAGATGCGGTACCCAGGACCAAAATCAATCGTGCACTCATAGACTCCGGAGCCGACGCTCTTCACATTCGAGAAGTTCCCAAGCTCCAACCGGTAGAGCGCCGTGGCAACTTTGGCAGCGGCTGGAGCATGGAGATCGTTGAACCAGCGAGCATACGGAGACCTCCCGACCGGATCGAGGTACTCTCTGACGGTAACGCTCATTCTGCCAAGAGCGATAGTAACATATGCGTTACCATCCTGCCAACCCTAATTGGTCTGGTCCGAAAACACATGGATAAACGCTTTGGGCAAGGCAACCAGCCAGTCTTTTTGTTTGGCGACGCCCATTTTCTTGTAGGCCGCGCGGGTGACTTCGCTTTCGAGCTGGAAGGAACCGTTTGACAGCCCGGTTCCTCTTTCGGCGACGCTCTCGATGCACAGCAGAAGGCGCATTGTGCCCGGCGTCGCAATCTCTTCCACGACGCGAGCCGGGATGCTGTTCTCGCGGTTGCGTTCACTCTCCGAGGCGCTGGCTGCAATCAACTGGACGTGCTCCTGCGGAATGCAGAAGGACACCTGGTCGCCCTTGAGCCGCCCCGGCAAGTACGGCACCGTGACGGGAAACATTTCCGTGCGGATGCGCGTGGTGTCACTCATCGGGTCCAATTCCTCGACGGTCCCGGAGAAAATGTTTGCGATGCCGAGCAGGCGGGCCACCGACGCGCTGCGCGGATGCAGAAAAATCTCTTCCGGCGCGCCGGTTTGGACGATGCGGCCCGCCTCGTACACCGCCATCTGAGCGGCCAGCTCAAACCCTTCTTTCACGTCGTGCGTGACGAGCAAGATGGGGATTCGGTAACTCTGCCGGATGCCGCGCAGTATTTCGTAGAAGTCCTGGCGCAACGGATAATCCATTCCCCGCACCGGCTCGTCGAGCAGCAGGAGTCTCGGCTCGGTGACCAGCGCGCGCGCAATCGAGGCTCGCTGCTTCTGCCCGCCGGAGAGTTCGTGGGGCCGCCGCGTCGCGAGCGCCGCGAGACCAAACCGGTCCATCATGTCGCGGACGCGGCGATGCCGTTCGAGCGCGGGCACCCGGGCAATCCCGAAGGCGAGGTTCTGTTCGAGCGTCATGTGGGGAAACAGCGCGTCGTGCTGGAACACGTATCCGATGCCCCGGCGCTGCGGCGGGAAGCAAACGCCGCTCTCGGCGTCAAACAAGATTTCGTTGTTCAAGAGAATGCGGCCGCGGTCCGGGCGCAGGAATCCGGCGAGCGCCTCGAGGGTCAGAGTCTTGCCCGAGCCGCTGGCGCCAAACAGGACCGTGACGCCCGCCTCGCAGCTCAGGCGGATGTCCAGCTCAAAGCCGGGCGCGGTTCGACTTCGCTCACCGCCCTGAGCGACAGCCGAATGGGCGGAACGACTGGCCGGGAAACGCTTTTCAATCGTGAAATCGAGCAGAGCCATGACAGTGACCAGTGACAAGTGACGAGTGAAGAGTGACGAGCGACTAGATTCTTGCTTGTCACTCGTCACTGGTCACTCATCACTGTCTTACACGACGCGCTCGCCTTGCAGGCGATTCGTCCAATAAAGAATAGCGACGGCCACGGCGGAAATCATCAGCACCATGACGTTGGCCGGCCCCGTGTTGCCGGACTGCACGGCGTCGTAAATCGCGACGGCCATGGTCTGCGTCTTGCCGGGGATGTTGCCCGCAATCATGATCGTGACGCCGAAGTCCCCCAGCGCCCGCGCAAAGGCGAACACCGTCGCCGCCAGAATCGAGCGCCGGGCCAGCGGCAGGGTGACGAGGAAAAAGATGCGCCACTCGGAAGCTCCGAGCGTCCGGGCGGCGTTCTCCATGTTGCGGTCCACGGTTTCCAGCGCGGCCCGCGCCGACTTCACCAGAAGCGGAACACTGTGAAACGCCGCCGCCACGACTGCCGCCTGCCAGGTAAATACGAGCGGGAAGCCGAAGACGGCTTCAAACGCCCTCCCGAACGGCGTGCTCCGCCCCAGCAGGACGAGAAGATAATAGCCCAGCACGGTGGGCGGAAGCACCATGGGGAGCGTAACCAGAGCGTCCAGCGCCTCGCGGCCCCGGAAGCGATAGCGGGCCAGCAGATAGGCCAAGGCCAGCCCCACTCCCAAGGAAAGGACCGTCGCGATCCCCGCCACCTGGAGCGAAAGCCAGAGCGGGAACCAATCCAT
>Ga0155949_1054_pt1 | contig 24426 bp, 25 predicted proteins | sample RifCSPlowO2_02_FD_107603 | JGI IMG/M metagenome (GOLD analysis project Ga0155949, IMG submission 107603) | Acidobacteria bacterium RIFCSPLOWO2_02_FULL_61_28
GATGGTGTTCTCTTCCGGGTCCTCGGCTCGAATCGGAAGAACTTCTGCCATGGCCTGCTCGCTCCCCCCCTCCGGGAGAAGCGAGACTACCATGCTGCCGCGCAGGTGGTCAACCGGAACCCCACCCCGTTTGTGCACATTTCACGAGTGTCCCTGGCGGGAAGGTATGCCAACCCGAGAAGAGCTTTCTCGAACGCTTCCAGATTGTCTTTTAGAAGTTGGCCGCGCAGGAAAATGGAAACCGAGAGAACGGAAGGTTCCGATCAGGCCGGTCGGATAGAGACTTTTGCCGGGGACAACTCTTCTTCGGAAGCGAAGTCACTTGCCGGAGGCCGTCAACGAAAGGGGGATGCCGGTTTCGTCCGTCATGCGGTAGGCGACTTCCTCCACACACTCGTCGCAGAGCCACACCGGCACGCTCCCGTTCACCAGCCACTGCCGGCACTCGGAAACTTTTTGGCAGCTCCAGCACACCTCCAGCAAGTCCACTTTGTGCCGGATGTTCTCCCGCATTGTGATTAGCTCTCGAAATTCCATCGCCGTGAGATCCATAACCGCCTCCTTATCTGCTCCTTCCTCTCATGTCTAAGTAATACGGCCTCGCGCCCACGGCGACAATGGACCGGAAGCCACATTTTTGGCACAGGGCGAAAGTACCAGGTCCCTGACACCACGTAGATTGGCAGCGCAGGATCGTACCTGCCGCGGAGCCGCGGCGGCTTCGTCGCTGGACCGTATGCAATGGGGATCAATAGTTTGCCATTCGCCTTTTATTCCCCTATACTAAGTCCTGCTCAGCAACTTGGGGAGGGGGGAAAGAAAGGAGAAAGCGAAATGGTGCTTACGCTCCGGCAGCGGGAAGTGATGGACTTCATTGCGGGCTTTCTTCAGGAACACGGTTACAGCCCGAGTTTCCAGGAGATCGCGCGCGGGATGGGTTTGAGTTCTCTGGCCACGGTTCACAAGCACATCCTGACGCTCGAACGAAAAGGGTTTCTCCGGCGGGGGCCCAATCAAAGCCGCTCGATTGAGCCTGGCTCCCGCTACCTGCACGAAGTCCGCCGGGCGCGCCAGGAGCGTTCGCTCTCTGAACTGCCATTGCTGGGCCGCATCGCCGCCGGTCAGCCGGTCGAAGCCCTGGAGCAGCCCAGCACGATTTCCCTCGCCGATTTTGCCCGGCAGAAGGACGTTTTTGTGCTTCAGGTCAAGGGAGAATCCATGATCGAGGAGCACATTCTGGACGGCGACTACATCCTGGTCGAAAAGACATCCGCGGTTTCTGACGGCGACATCGTGGTGGCCCTGGTCGGCGGGTCGGAGAGCACTTTGAAGCGATTCTACCGGGAAGCCGATGGGCACATCCGCCTCCAGCCGGCCAACGGGCGCCTGAAGCCACTCCTGCTGCGGGCGGAGGAAGTCGCCGTGCAGGGGCGCGTGATGGGCGTGTTGCGCCGCTATTAGCGTTGTGAAACACAATCAGTGGCCCAGACGTCCATTCATACCCGTCATCCCGATTCTGCCGTGCGGGCGAGGGGTCTGCTTTTTTCCCAGCGCACTTGATTGAGTCTCATGCTTGAACTTTTTCGGTTTGGAGTCGGCAAGCTGCCGCCCGAGCATCTGGAGCGCCTTCTCGCGCGAGCGCCCGCCGGTGATCCGCGCCTCGTGGTCGGCGCGCGCGTCGGAGAAGACGCCGCAGTTATTGAAATGGGAGACCGCTATCTCGTCGTCAAGACCGACCCCATTACCTTTGCCGTGGAAAAAATCGGATGGTACGCGGTTCACATCAACGCCAACGATATCGCGGTTACTGGAGCCGACCCCAAGTGGTTTCTGGCAACGCTCCTGCTGCCGGAGGGAAAGGCGGAGCCTTCGTTGGTGGAAGAAATTTTCTCCGACATTCTGGCTGCTTGCGGGGAACTCGGCGTGACCTTGTGCGGCGGCCACACGGAGATTACCCACGGCCTCGACCGGCCCATCGTAGTGGGTCAGATGCTGGGCGAAGTGGCGAAAGACAAGCTCCTCCGCAAGGATTCACTCCGGCCCGGAGACGTGGTCCTGCTCACGCGGGGCGTGGCGATTGAAGGAACCGCTCTCATCGCGCGCGAAAAGCATTCCGAATTATCAGGGAAAGTCTCCGTGAAGGTTCTCGACACCGCGCGGCGATTTCTGTTTAACCCCGGCATCAGCGTGGTCCGGGCAGCCCGCGCAGCATCTAGCACGGGCGGGGCGAAGGCGATGCACGATCCAACCGAGGGAGGCGTCCTGGCCGGGCTGCTCGAGATGGCCCTGGCCGCCCGGTTGGGCACTGTTGTTTTTCCCGATCAGGTGACGATTCTTTCCGAAACCCGGGAAATTTGCGCTGCGCTCGGTCTCGATCCACTGGCGCTGTTGGCCTCCGGCGCGCTGCTGATCGGCTTGGCCTCCGATCAAGTGGACCGCGTGAAAGAATCCCTAGCTGCGCAAGCTATCCCCGCGACAGTGGTTGCTGAACTGCGACCTCTGGAGGATGGCTACCGCCTGCGGCGGGGCGGGGAAGTCACGGAACTCAAGTTCCCGGAGCGCGACGAACTCGCCCGGCTGTTTGAAAACAGTGACAAGTGACGAGTGACGAGTGATCAGTGAATCCGAGCCGCCCTTCGACAGGCGCAGGCACTGAGCAAAGTCGAAGGGACCGCAAGGGTGCGGTGGCTTATTCAGCGACTCGCACCAAAACCAAACCACCGCTTGCTGGCGCGCGCGGCTCGGATTCCCTTCACACCAACTTCGCCAACCGGGACTCGATTTCCGCGCGGCGGGGCAACCCGATTCCCAGTCGCCACTGGACTTGGCCTGTCGCGTCTACAAGCACCAGGCCCGGCAGGTGTTCGACATCAAACCGCCGTCCGAGTTCCTTCCCCGCAGGGCTGCGGAAGTTCACGTGGAAGAATTGAACTTTGTCTTTCCAGTCGCGTTCAAGCCCATGCACGATGGGCCGGGCCGCCTGGCAGCCCAGTCAGAAATCCGAATAGAAATGCAGAAGACTGATCCGACCGGCGGGCAGTTGTTGCTGGAAATCATCCGCCGATGAAAGCGCCGTCTCTTTCTGCCGCCGCCATACCGGAATGGTCCAGATCAGTGCGATGACAGTCACCAGAACCACCCACGCCGGCCAGGGAGCTTCGATACGGCTCATCGCGTAGGCAGCCAGAACGAACCCCATGCCTGGCCCGATGAAGAGCGAATGCCGCGCCACAAATCGGTACACCGGATGAATGAGTTCCTCCCCGCCGCCGAACGAGTAGCTAAACAATCCTCACTATGCAGAGCCACGCGGGATTTGTAAAGAGCGATGCGCAAGGGTGGAATCCGATGTTGCGCCGGAGATGGGGACTCACCAGAGAACTTGGCGGCAGCGGAAAATTTCCGTTAGACTGGTTTAGTTGGATGACGGCACGGATTCAATAAACCCACAGCGGTTGGCGGAGGAACAATGGCGGCAAAGATCACGGTGCGGAGCAATGGCCCACTTCGAGTGGAGGGAGAATTCACGATTTGTGATGCGGACGGAAATGCGTTTGGCTTGAGCGGGCGAACCGTGATTTCCCTCTGCCGCTGCGGCCAGTCAGCGAACAAGCCGTTTTGCGACGGGACCCACGGCAAGGTGGGATTCCAGTCCGTGGAAAAAGCCCGCGAGCTGCCTCCGCCCGTCACCAAGCCGGTGTAGTGGTCCGAGCCGCGCGCGTAAGCAAGCGGTCACACGTTATAGCACACCGGAAATCTCGGGGACGCTTCCTCACGGTCGCGGCGCTGATTCTTCTCCCCCTACTTGGTTGCCAGGACCCACTTGCTTGAAGCAACCCGGCGCGTCCAGGCATGGAGGCTGAAGAGCAGTCCCGAATAGAAAAGGTCGGAGGCGAGCGAGCGTCCGTAGAAGGGAATCGCGGCGACATAGCAGGCAATCAAACCCGCTGCCGTCGGCGGGTAGCTCGCTTCCCAGAAGAAGGCCGCCAGGTTGGTTATCAGGAAGAATTGCAGGCTGCCGAAGAAGGCGGCGCCGGCGATCCGGCGGGCGTTGGGAGTTTGCAACCAGCGTCGCCCGATCCAGACGTTGATCAGCAAGCTCGCATAAATAAACGGCGTGCTGCTGCTGAATGCCGGAAAGCCAGGGTGGAAGAGGGCAACTCGAAGCGGATCGGTAACAACCATCAACAGCACCGGGACGAGATACGCCTGCCATCCGCGCAGCCGCGACCCCGCGAACAGGCTCATGCCGCCGACGGGCGCGAAGTTGGGAGGGTGCGGGATCAGCCGCGCGAACGCTCCGAGGATGGTAAGCCCCAACGCCAGTGGTTCTAACGGTGATCGGGATTGAGTCTCCGTTCGCTGCTCGCCCATGGTTTCCACTCCCTCCTATGCCGACACGAGTATTCTATGGCACTATCAAGTTCCTGGCAAGGTGAGGCGGCGGAACCATAGAAAATTGCAGAAAGGCAAAGTGCAGGTCCCGCGTCCCCCGGCAAGCCGGGGTCCTCGGGATGACAATGGGAGGGAGGAGGTTGTTATGGCCGACACGGTGAATAAGACGGACGCCGATTGGCAAAAACAACTGACGCCGCAACAATTTCACGTGACGCGCCAGAAGGGTACGGAACCGCCCTTCACCGGGAAGTATCACGACCACCACGAAGAGGGGATGTATCAGTGCGTGTGCTGCGGGAGCACGCTCTTCAGCTCCGACACCAAATTCAACTCCGGGACCGGCTGGCCGAGCTTCTGGGACCCGGCGGCTAAGGAAAACGTTCGGACGGAAACGGACGCTAGCCACGGCATGAGGCGCACGGAAGTGCTCTGCGGTAACTGCGACGCACACTTGGGCCACGTCTTTGAAGACGGCCCGAAACCAACTGGCCAACGCTACTGCATTAACTCGGTGGCCCTGAACTTCACCCCCAGAAATGAGCAGAAGAAATAGCCCTTGGTCGCGACGGTTTTCGGGAAAGAGATACTGTTACTATGCCGTTTTCATCATTCCTGTATAGGCTACGGATGTCGTCATTCTGAGCGAAGCGAAGAATCTGCTCTTTCTTGGGATTGCCATGCTCCAGCCCAAGAAAGCAGATTCTTCGAGCCGACCAAGACCGTCGGCCCTCAGAATGACGCCATCGGCGGCCAGACCGCTCCATAGAGCAACCGGGAAACCTCAACAGAGAGCCTGAATGGGAGCAGTTATCATCTTATTGTAGAATTACTTGTACAGATATTCGGAAGTACTTCTTAAGGTCCCAACACAAGAGCCATCCACCCCAAAACGCACAACCACCTCAACCCCGAGCCGGCTTTCCCAGCCCGGCCGAAAGCCTTCGCCCCAGCACTTCCAACAAGAACTCCAAGATTTCCACGTGGCGTTTCGCTTCCGGCAGGTCGCGCCCCCAAGCATAGAGGCCATGTCCCCGCAACAGGAAGCCGTGCGCTGCGGGATTCTGCTCCAAGCCGCGTTGCACCGATTCGGCCAAGGCGGTCATGTCCTGGCAATCATCGAGGATCGGCAGCCACTCACGATGTACGTGGGTGTGGACGCCCGCCAAGCCTTTCAGCATCGAGTAGCCTTCAATCCAGATGCCTCCCTGGCGGATGTACTCCGTCGAGAGGATGGTGCTCCACACGGAATGCGTGTGCAAAACCGCCCCTGCGTCGTGTGCGCGCACAATGGCAAGGTGCAGGGCAGTGTCCGAGGAAGGAGAACTGGAACCCTGGAGCGGCGTGCCCCGGGCGTCGAGCACCAGAATCTGGCGGGGGCTGAGCTTGCCCTTATCCACTCCGGTCGGAGTAATCATCAGCCGCAGGGGTTTTCGAGAGAGCACCGCGCTGAAGTTCCCGCTGGTTCCGAGCGCCCATCCGCGCGAGTAGAACTCCCGCCCGATTTCCGCCAGGGCAGTGGCAAGGGTACGGGGTGTCTTGCGCTCCCCGGATTCTGCGGAAGGAGTATTTCTGCGCGGGGCTTTTTGTTGGAAACCGGATCGCACCCTGAATTCCCATCCCGCTCGAAGCCGGGCCGATGTGAATGTGTCTGGTGGACGGCGCCGGGATCGAACCGGCGACCTCCGCGTTGCGAACGCGGCGCTCTCCCAGCTGAGCTAGCCGCCCACTGTTCCTGCTAAACCGCATACTAGCACAGCCGCCCGGTCGCGCAAAGCCACGCGGGGGCCGCCAGGCAGCACGAGCTTCCGAGTGACTCCGGAAGCCTCCGAGAAAGAGGCGCACCATCACACGATTGAAGTCGGGCGGAAACGGAGTCAGCAGCGAAGAACAGGCCGGCCTTACGCTTCAGGCGTCCCGGAGGAACTGGGCGGCTTCTTCGGGCGGGGTGGGATTGATGTAGAAGCCGGTGCCCCATTCAAAACCGGCGATGCGCGTGAGACGCGGCATCATCTCGAAATGCCAGTGGTAGTAATCGTTGCTCGGCTCCAGCAACGGCGAGGTATGGATGACCAGATTGTAGGCGGGCGCAACGAGCACCTTCTCCACTCGAGACAGCAAGAGCTTTAGCATCTTGGAGAGATTTTCGTAAGCCTTGGACTGGCCTTCCTCGAAGGAAGACTCATGGACCTTGGGAAGAATCATGGTCTCGAACGGGAAGCGGGGAGCATACGGCTCCAGAATGACAAAGTCGGCGTTTTCGGCCACCACGCGCGTCTTGGCATCCAGTTCCTGGCGGATGATGTCGCAGTAAATGCACCGCTCCTTGAGCGTGTAGTACTGCTTGCAGCCGTCCACTTCCTCGCGGACCCGCTTCGGAACAATCGGCAGAGCGATGAGCTGCGAATGCGAGTGTTCGAGCGAGGCGCCCGCCGCCTCGCCGTGGTTCTTGAAGATCAGAATGTAGCGGAAGCGCCGGTCTTTTTTGAGGTCCAGAATGCGGTCGCGGAAGGCCCACAAAACATCCTCGATCCGCTTTTCGTCGAGCTGGGCCAGGGACTTGTCGTGGTCCGGGCTTTCGATGATGACCTCATGCGCGCCGATGCCGTTCATCTTGTCAAACAGACCTTCGCCCTGCCGTCCGAGGTCGCCCTCGATGCCGAGAGCGGGGAACTTGTTGGGCACCACGCGCACTGCCCAGCCCGGCGTATTGGGCGCCGTGCCGTTGCTGCGATACGCCAGAATCTCCGGCGGGGTTTTCGCCTCGTTGCCGTAACAGAACGGGCAGAAAGCGCCGGGGTGTTTCTTTTCCGGTTCATGGGCGAAGTCGGTGGGGCGCCGCGCGCGGTCCGTCGAGATAATCACCCACCGCCCGGTCACCGGGTCCTTGCGCAGTTCAGGCAAATTGGCTGTCCTCCTCCGTTGCGTACCCGCTTTTCTTTCGAACTCCCCACGGCCTACCGCGCCGTTTTCGCCACCGTCGTTTCCCGAAACGCATCCCGAAAGTGTTCCATCTTCGTCCCGGCAGGGCCGGGAGAAGCCAGCACGCTGACGATGTCAAACCGAACCGGCACCGACAGCCGGTGGGCGTGGCGGCGGTACTCGCGCGCAGCCGCAATCAGATGCCGCTCCTTTTCCTGGTCCACAGCGGCTTCCGGGAACAGCGGGGATTGCGGACCACGGGTCTTGACCTCGACAAATACCAGGGTGGCCCCGTCCCAGCCGATCAGGTCAATCTCTGTGTGCGAACCCGCCGGCCGGTAGTTCCGTTCCACCATGATAAACCCTTTCTCGCGCAAGTGCCAATAAGCCGCTTCTTCCCCATCGCGGCCAAGCTGAGCCGCCGGGGGGAGCGCCTGGCGGCGCAAGACTGCGCCGGACATCCGCTGGAGGAGCCGGCGCCAGAGGCTGCTCGCGGGGTTCATCCAACCTCCTCCCTCTCACGCCGCCGTCTCCCGCTCGATCCGGGTGAGACACCGATCCAGGATTGCGACCGCGATGTCAATCTGCTTCCGGCTGACGACCAACGGCGGCAGCAGGCGAAGGGTGCTCACGCCGCAGCCGAGCACCAGCAGGCCGTTTTCAAACGCAAGCTGGATGAGCCGGTCCCGCTGCTCCGGTGCATACTCTTTCGTGCGCCGGTCCTTGACGAACTCGATCCCCACCATCAGGCCCCGGCCGCGAACATCGCCGACCAGCGAATGGCGCGCGGGCCAGTCCTGGAGGCGTTCCATCAAATGCTGGCCCATCCGCGCAGCGTTCTCCATGTACTTCTTTTCCACCAGCTCAATGGTAGCCAGCGCGGCGGCGATCGCGACGGGATTTCCGCCAAAAGTTGAAGCGTGCGCGCCCGGCGGCCAGTTCATGATCTCGGCCCGGCTGATTGTGGCGCTCAACGGGAGGCCGGAGGCGATCCCCTTCGCCACACAAAGAATGTCCGGGACGACGCCCGCGTAATCGCACGCCCACATCTTTCCCGTGCGTCCCATCCCGCACTGGATTTCATCGGCAACCAAAAGGATGCCGTGCCGGTCGCAGATGCGCCGCAACTCGCGCAAAAATTCCGGCGGCGGGACCACGTACCCTCCTTCGCCCTGGATCGGCTCGACAAAGATGGCGGCAACCTCGTCGCTCGGCACGTAGGTGCGAAACAACTGTTCCTCGATGATTCGCGCGCAGTGCACGCCACAGTCTTCCGGCTTCAGGTTATAGACGCAGCGATAGCAATTGGCGTAGGGAATGTGGATCACCCCCGGGACGAGCGGACCGAAGCCGCGGCGTTGCGCCGGGCGGCTGGCGGTCAGCGAGAGAGAACCGTAGGTGCGCCCATGAAAGGCGTTGGTGAAGGCGATGAACTTGTCCCGGCCCGTATAAATCCGGGCCAGCTTCATGGCGGCTTCAATCGCTTCCGTTCCCGAATTGCCGAAATAGACGCGTTTCCTCCCCGCGCCGGGAGCAATCTCGGAGAGTTTCCGGGACAACGTCACCAGGCTGGGGTAGTAGAAATCCGTCCCCGACATATGGATCAGTTCCGCGGCCTGCGTTCGGATGGCGCGGACGACCTGAGGGTGGCAGTGCCCGGTGGCGACCACGGCGATCCCGGAGCTGAAGTCCAGGAACCGGTTGCCGTCCACGTCCTCGATCAACGCGCCCCGGCCGCGCTTGGCGACCAGCGGATAGCTGCGGGTATACGAAGGCGAGATATAGCGGTGATCCTGTTCGACGATCCGCTTTGCCTGGGGCCCGGGAAGGCGGGTGCGGAGGAGCGGCCCCTCGGCGTCGGAGGAAGCGGTGGGGTTTCGTTTAGATGCGGCGCGCATTATTTCCGCCTCCAGCGGACGCCGTCGCGGGTGTCTTCGATGAGCACTCCCGCCTCGACCAGTGCATCGCGAATCTGGTCGGCGAGCGCAAAATTCCTTCCGCGACGAGCATCCTGCCGCTCCTGAATTTTCCGCTCGATCTCCTCGGCGCTCAACTGGAATGTAGCGTCTAATTTTAGATCGCTAATTCCCTCAGCAGGAGGAAGCACATCGAATATCCCGTTCCAATCCTCCAGGCACCGCAGGATACCCTCGACATTTCCCTGGCAAAGCTGTCCTTTGTCAATCGCGGTGTTCGCGTCGCGCACCAGCTCAAACAACGCGCCCAGGGCCTGCGCCGTGTTCAGGTCATCATCCAGCGCTTTACGCAGCGCCTCCGGAAACGCGGCGGTCTTCGCCTCGATCTCCGGGTTGGCGCCTTCCGGGAAAGAGGAGTGGGCGAGGCGGAAGCGGAAGTTCTCGAGGCGCTCGATGGCATTGGCCGCCTGCTGAAGCCCTTCCAGCGTGAAGTTCAGTTGCTTGCCGTGCGGCACCGACGCCAACAGATAGCGGATCGCCGCCGGCGAATACCCCCGCCCGAGCAGATCGCGCAAGGTGTAGTAATTGCCGAGCGACTTCGACATCTTCTGCCCGTCCACAAGCAAGTGCTCGCAGTGAACCCAATAGCGGGCGAAGGGCTTTCCCGTGAGGGCTTCGGATTGGGCGATCTCGTTCTCGTGGTGTGGAAAGACCAGGTCCGTACCGCCGGCATGGATGTCAAAGGTCTCGCCCAGGTACTTGGTCGCCATCACGGAGCACTCAATATGCCAGCCGGGGCGTCCCGGCCCCAGCTCGCTCTCCCAGTAAGGCTCGTCCGGTTTGGGCGCCTTCCACAGGACAAAGTCGCGGACGTCGGCTTTTTCATATTCGTCCTGATCCACGCGCGCGCCGGGCCGCATCCCGGACAGATCAATCTTGGAGAGCTTGCCGTAGCCGGGGAATTTCTCAATCCGGAAATAGACCGAGCCTTCCCTCCGGTACGTGAACCCTCTCTCTTCCAACTGCTGGATGGTATTCACCATGTCCGGAATATGGTCCGTAGCCCGGGCGATGATCTCCGGCCTTTCCATGTGGAGAATGAGCATGTCCTCCCAAAATGCGGCGATGTATTTGTCGGTGTAGTCTGTCAGGCTCATGCCGGCGGCCTTGGCGTTGCGGATGGTCTTGTCATCCACGTCGGTGAGGTTCATCGCGTGGCGCAGCTCGTAACCGCTCCGGCGAAGGTGCCGCCGCAGAATGTCCGCAAAGACAAAGGTGCGGTAATTGCCGATGTGGGCGTAGTCATAGACGGTAGGCCCGCAGGTGTACATGCGGACGCGGCCCTCTGCCAGAGGCGCGAACGGCTCGACACGGTTGGATAACGTGTTGTAGAGAGCCAGCATCATTGATCCGGAGCCTTTCCGGCTTCGTGTTCGATTGTAGGGGCGGCTCCGCCGGGGTGTCAACCGCCGCGTTAGCGAGAGGACAAAAAGCCCGTGGGGATGCTCGCACGGACCTTGGCGATTCTTCGCGGGGAAACCTTCCGGTATAATGAGAGTGGTTAGGGGCAGGCTGTCGGGCGTAGGCTTTTGGCCTGGGGAGGGGTAGGATGAGTATGAATCGAACCTCCTTTGATCCGTTTTATCAGGGGTGGGAGCTGTTCAATCGGTTCATGTGTGGTGGCTTCGTTGGACGCCGTTTCTATACGCGGAAAGAGCGGATAGAGCAGCTTGAGAAAATGAAGCAGCAACTGCAACAAGAACTTGCAGGCATTCAAGAACTGATCGAAGATTTGAAGAAGAAAGAAGTTGGGTAGCGCGAGTCCAGCATACTGGCGGTGTTCCTGGAGTAAATGCCAAGCTGCTGTGTAAGGAGATGGGCTAAGGGAAGGGTATGGATTTCCGCAGTCACTTGAGGTTTCACGGCCGATGAGCAGCGAGAGTCCATTTGCAACGATCGAGGAGGCCCTGGAGGACTACCGCAATGGCCGGATGGTCATTGTGGTGGACGATGAGGACCGCGAAAACGAAGGCGACCTGACCATGGCCGCCGAGAAGGTCACTCCCGACGCCATCAATTTCATGGCGAAATATGGCCGCGGGCTGATCTGCCTGACCCTCACCGAACAGCGCCTCGATCAATTGCAAATTCCCTTGATGGTTTCCGAAAACACGGCCACCTACGGAACGGCCTTTTGCGAGTCCATTGACGCCAAGTATGGAACGACGACCGGCATTTCCGCCGCCGACCGCGCCCGGGCGATCCAGGTGGCGATTGACCCGGCCACCCGGCCCTCCGATCTGGCGCGTCCGGGACACGTCTTCCCGCTGCGGGCGCGCAACGGAGGGGTGCTGGTCCGTGCCGGGCAAACCGAAGCCTCCGTGGACCTGACGCGGCTGGCGGGATTGATTCCCGCCGGAGTCATTTGCGAAATCATGAATGATGACGGGACCATGGCGCGCGTCCCGCAGCTCCAGGAATTCGGGAAGCGGCACGGCATCCGCATGATTACGGTAGCCGATCTGATTCGCTACCGCTTGCGCACCGAGCGATATGTCCGCCGCATCGGCGAAACCCGCCTCCCGACCCCTTACGGCGTTTTTCAACTGATCGCGTACGAATCCGAGATGGACCAGGAAGTCCATGTCGCATTAGTGCTGGGCGACGTTGCGGGAGAGGACCCGATTCTGGTCCGCGTTCATTCTCATTGCCTGCTCGGCGACGTCTTCGGCTCTACCGCGTGCGATTGCGGCGAATTGATTCAGAAGTCGCTGGAACGGATCGGCCGGGAAGGGCGGGGGGTTCTCCTCTACCTGCACCAGACCGGCAAGGGCTTCAACCTGGAGAAGCTGCCGGACGGTGAGGCGCAGGTGGTTTCGCACGGCAGGCAGTTCGTCCAAAAGAGCGAGCCGGCCCGCCAGCGCCGCTTGCAACACGAGTCGGGGATCGGCGCGCAGATCCTGTCGGATTTGCAATTGCGCTCGGTTCGCTTGCTCACCAACCATCCTCGCAAGGTGGTGGCTCTGGAAGGCTTTGGAATTCAGATCGTCGAGCAAGTTCCCATTCTGACCGCCCGCGCGGCTGTCCCCCGGTAGAGCATCCTGCCGCGGATGGTTTCGAGAATCCGCTTGAGAAATCTGCCAGCGCTTCGCGGTGGAGACGCGGCCTCGTTTCAGGGGGCAGGGGATCGTCAGCACACCGCAGAAAAATTTCCGCCCCACCCTGCATGGCCATGAATTTTGTTCCGAGGAGGGAAAAAATGAAGAAGTGGTTTTGGGGTTTGATGACGGGAATGGCACTGATGAGTCTGCTTCTGGTGCTCGCAAGCATCGTTGGCTGGTATCTTCAGCAGCGGCCTCCCCAGGTCTCACCGAACACGTTCCTGGTCCTGGAGATTTCCGGGGAACTCCCCGAACAAAACCCGCCGGACCTTGCCGGACAACTCCTGGGCGGCGACGGACCAATGACGTTTGTGCCTCTGCTCCAAAATATCGAGAAGGCCGGGGCCGACTCCCGGATCGCGGGCCTGCTGCTGAAACCCTCCGGCGTGCGCGCGGGATGGGCGAAACTCGAGCAGCTTCGTTCGGCGCTCGAGCAATTCCGGCGGCGCGGCAAGAAAATCATCGCGGTGCTGAGCCAGGGCGGGACCCGGGAATATTTCCTGGCGAGCGCCGCCGACCAGGTTGCCCTTTCGCCCGTCGGCGTCCTCGACCTCAAAGGAATGCGCGCCGAAGTTATGTTCTTCAAAGACTCGCTCGGCAAGCTCGGCATCCAGGCGGACCTCGAGCATATCGGCCGCTACAAGAACCTCTCCGACCAGTTCACCGAGAATCAGATGAGCGACGCGTTCCGCGAAGCGACCACTTCCATGCTCGACAGCATCTACGGACATTTCCTCGAAACCGTGGCGGCAGCCCGCCACACCTCCGCCGAAGAGATTCAGGGCCGGTTCGAGCAGAATGGCCCGTTCGAGGCAGAGCGCGCGTTGGAGGCCGGACTGGTGGACGTTCTTTCCTATGAAGATCAGGTGTGGGAGCAACTCGAAAAGGAAGCGCAGGGAATGAAGCCTAAGAAAATGGCGATGCGGGAGTATCGAAGGGTACCCCGGTCCGAGGTCGGGCTGCGCGGGGACGAGCGGATCGCCCTGGTTTACGCCGTCGGCAACATTACCCAAGGCGAGGACGAATTCGACCCGGTGTTCGGCGGAAAAACCATGGGATCGGAAACGATGGCGTCCGTCCTCAAGACCGTCGCGGACGATGAGTCCATCAAAGGCGTCGTGGTGCGGATTGACAGCGGCGGCGGGGACGCCTTTGCGTCCGATGAAATCTGGCGGAGCATGATGCTGTTGCGGCAAAAGAAACCCCTGGTCATTTCCATGTCGGACCTGGCTGCTTCGGGCGGCTACTACATGGCCGCCACCGGCGATCCGATCGTCGCCGAGCGCGGCACCTTGACCGGTTCCATCGGCATTGTTTACGGAAAGCTCAATCTGAAAGGCTTTTACGACAAAGTCGGCGTCCGCAAGGAGGTCATCCGCCGCGGGCCGTTTGCCGCGATGGATTCCGACTACGGCCCCTACAACCCGGAGGAGCGCCAGCGGGTTCGCGCTCTGATGAACGATTTCTACCAGAAGTTTCTGGCCAAGGTTGCGGAAGCGCGCAAGATGTCTCCCGAGGCCGTGGACCGAATTGCCCAAGGCCGCGTCTGGACCGGAGAGCAGGCCCGTGAAAACGGACTCGTGGACGAGATCGGCGGCCTCGACACCGCACTGGAAATCCTGAAAAAGAAGGCGGGAATTCCTCCCGACGCCCGTGTGAATCTGGTCGAGTATCCCAGGCGAAAGTCGCTTTTCGAACTGCTGCTCAGCCGCGCTCGGGGAGATGAAGGAAATGGTTCCACCGCCTTGTCTGTGTGGGTCGGCGCGGTTTCCCCGTGGACCCGGGTGTCGCCCTGGAAATGGATGGAACAATACTTCCCCAGCCCGGTCTGGGCCCGCATGCCCTACACGTTTGACTTTCGATAAGCAACAGCGCGGCTGCGTAGAATGATCCTCTCCAGCGAGTTGCGAAAGGAGTAGAATCCCTTCGAGGTCCCGCATGAAGGTCGGGCAGGGAAGAGAAGGAGGAGGAAACATCCATGCCGGGTAAGCAGAAACCGCAGCCGCGAAAGACCAAAACTCGGAAGACGGCCAAGCCGGCCCGCCTGGTTGCGCAGAAGAAAGTGCGAGCTGCCACATCAAGAAACCAGGACCAGGTTCTGCGCGAGCATCTTGTGTACCTGTTAAGCGGCGGTGGCGCGCATGTCTCGTTTGAAAAGACAATCGCCGGTTTATCGCCTGCGTTCCGCGGCGTGAAGCCTCCGGGGCTGCCTTTCACAGCATGGCGAATCCTCGAGCATATGCGGATTGCGCTGTGGGACATCCTGGAGTTCAGCCGCGACCCGAAGCATGTCTCACCGGAGTGGCCCAAAGGCTACTGGCCGGCAGGGGATGCGCCACCGGACGAGGCCGCGTGGGAGAAAAGCGTCAAGGCGATTCAGGCCGATCTTCGAGCGATGGAGCGGCTCGTGAAGAATTCTTCGACGGACCTCTATGCGCGCATCCCGCACGGCACCGGCCAGACAATCCTCCGCGAGGTCCTGCTGGTGGCGGACCACAATTCCTACCACCTGGGGCAGTTGGTGCTGCTGAGCCGCCTGCTCGGCGCTTGGCACGGCGAATAGGTGGCCCTTGCGTGCGCCCCTTGCGTGCTTCGATGAGCAATTCCGCCCGATCCCAGAGCATCCTTTCGAAGGCGTCTGCAGAACCTGGGATTTCCCCATTCAATTTGACCCCAGCCGAAGCCCGGCACGTGCAAGAGCAAATTCCGCCGCGTGTGATTCGCCGGGATCACCTGGCCCGCTTGCGCACCGTAGCGGGAGCTGATATCGCGCTCGAAGCAAGCACCGGGTTCGCTGCCGTGATCCTCTACTCCTTCCCGAAACTGGAAGAAATCGAGCGGGTCTGGAGTTCCGGTGAATTGCGGTTTCCCTACGTGCCGGGCTTGCTGGCGTTTCGCGAGATGCCGTTGTTGCTCGAAGCGTTCGGAAAACTCCGGCAGCGTCCGGACCTGATCCTCGCCGACGCGCACGGCTGGGCGCATCCCCGTCGCGCCGGCATGGCTTGCCACCTGGGCCTGGTGCTCGACGTGCCCACCATCGGCTGCGCCAAATCGGTGCTGATCGGTAAGTACCAAATGCCGCCCATCGCACGCGGCGCAACAACGCCCCTCTGCGCGGGAGAGGAAGAAATCGGAAGGGCGGTCCGCACTCGGTCCGGTGTCCGGCCTGTGTTCGTTTCCTGCGGCCATCGCGTTTCGCTGCCGACTGCGGTGCGCCTGGTTCTCGATTGCTGCGACGGTTACCGCATCCCCAAACCGCTCCGCGAGGCCGATCGCTGGGTCAAACAGTTGCGGAGCGGGAAGCGGTAGGGAGGAATGCGACGGGGGAGATTCTGACGACGTGTCATCCTGAGCCTTACGGCTTGGCTTCCTTCGACTACGCTCAGGACAGGCAGGGTAAACTCCACCCTGAGAATCTGTCATTCAATTCACCCGCTCTGTGTCCTCTGCGGTCGGAAACAACGTTCGACGGCTTGCGTGCATCGTTCGTTTCAAGAAGGTTAGGACGTTCGAAGAATTGGACGTTGCGGATAGAAATTCTCGCCAAGGATTAGTTTATGTGGACCAGAGGTTGGATTGTTCTCTTTGCGGTCTGTTGGCTCGTGATGTCGCTCCCGCTTGGTCACGCCCAGTTTATTGCGGTCGCAGGCGGGGGCCTTCTGCCGCAGAATCTGAGTGCCCCGGCGCCGGCCGGGCGCGTGGGAGGTCCCGCAGGAGCAGACTTCTCCAGGGGCGGCATTCTCGCCGTAGACGCCGGGATTGGTTTCTTTCCGTTTCTCACCGGCGGGTTGCACTACAGTTTCTCGCGCCCTAAACTCTTCCTCCGGCGCGGCGACGCTTTCGGATCGAGCGCCCGCGTGGATTTGAGCACGCACACCATTACGTTCGACGGGAGGTTCCGGACGCCGCAGGTCGCGGGCTTCCGCCTCTACGCCCTGGCCGGTGTCGGCTTCACTCGCTTTAATCTGGACGTGAAGCAGGCCGTGGAAGTCCCCTTTCCCGGCGGCGCGCCGGAGAATGTGCTTACGCCGGTGGGCACGTTTGGCGGCGGGATCGAACGGAGCGTCGCCCCGTTTGTTCACTTCAAGCTCGAAGCGCGCGATTACATCACGCCCATCTCGGACCAATTTTTCCGGCCCGGCGGCGTCTGGCATCGCGTTGCCATCATCGGCGGAATTGTAGTGGGACGATAGGAAAGGAAGCAATGGAAAGCAGAGGAAGCAGAGGAAGTATCCTTTGCTTCGTTTGCCTCCTCTTTGAAAGCACTCCAGCTAGACGAGACCGCTCTTCCTCTGGACCAGTTCGTAGTAGATCTGATCGAGCCGCTGGCCCACGATGCTCCAGTCATAGGTGGTCTCGACCAGATGCCGGGCATGGGCCGCCAGCGCCGCGGCTTCCTCGGGGTGTTCGAGCAGGCGGAGGCAAGCCTCGGCAAACTCCGGGGGCGAGTCCGCCAAGAGCAAGTCTTGGCCGGGCGTTGCGGCGATCCCTTCCGCGCCGAGCGAAGTCGAGACCACCGGGATGCCGCTGGCGTATGCCTCCAGCAGCTTGACGCGGACGCCGGCCCCGCTGCGAATCGGACAGACGAAGAGGGCGTAGCGGGAAAGAGGTTTGCGGATGTCGGGCACGTGCCCGTGAAACGACACGCCAAATTGGACCGCCGCCCGTTCGAGCGTCGGCGGGGCTTGTGCCCCTACCACATGGAGCATCACAGAAGGACGGCGGGCGCGGATCAGCGGCAGGATCTCGCTACTGAAGTACAACAGTCCATCTACGTTGGGCCGATGCTGAAAGTTGCCGACAAACAGAAGCGAGTCAAGCTGCCGCGGTCCCCCCGGAAACGTGTAGTTTGCGCAATCCACTGCCGTGCGCAACCCGGCGACCACCACCGGCCGCTTGCCGTTCAACAGCGATTCGAGCATCCGCCGTTCCTCCTCGTGGCAGGTAAACACGGCGTCGAACTGCCCGGCGGCCGCCACTTCAAACCGCACGGCGCGGAGCCACTCGACAAATTCTTTCGCCTTGAGCCACACGCCGCCCCCGCCGGAAATCAGTTGTCGCTCGACGGAACGGAAGTAGACGTCGTGCTCAAACAGGCATTGCGTCGTGTATAGGAGCGGAAGGCGGTACTGGGCGAGTTGCGTATATTCGAACTGGATCAGGTCAATGTCGTGCAGGAACACCAGCTTGTCGAGCAGCGCCGCGAATCCGGAATCAAGAAACGTCTGCTCGGCATTGGAGCGCAGGCTGAAGTGCCGCTTGAGCGCGGGCCGCCGGAGCACGGTCTCGACATGGCGTGCCCATAGTCTGAGTTCCTGGTTGGAGTTCGCCTCTTTCTCGCTATCCACAAAGGTCAGAACAATCACGCTGTGCCGCTTGGCCATTTCCTGAATGGCCTGGAGCATCAGCACCGCTCCCCCGTGCAGAGGCGGATAGATCGAGTAGGGAGAGACAAAGAGGATTCGGAGCGGCCGCATCGCGCCGGAAAGCTCGTAGGGAGCGGAATCGAACCGGGGCGGGGAAGGCGCTTTCGGGTTTTGGTTCGGGAGGATCGTGGCGGGCGCAGGCAGAAGCCCGAATACTTCGCGGAACACAGACGGGCGGGTCCGCGCGAAGGCGGCCCGGTCGTCCACGGCGGCCCACAGGATTGCCCGGCGGCGCGCGCGCAGCGCCTGCGGCCACTGCCGCAAGGCCAGAAGAAAGGCCCCCAAGGTGGTCCGGGTTTCCGTCTCCCGGCCCGCCCAGCACAAAACCATATGGCCATACAAGTAAAGGAAGTGACGCAGCAGCCAGCGCCAGCGGTGGACGTTCTTCCACACCATCAGGACGTAATTCTTCTGGAGGTAAGCGCGAATGGCCTCCCGCGAGTAATGCTTGCCGATGGTAGCGCGGTGCTCGTGATAGAGGCGGCTGGCGGGCTGGTAGAGGACTTTCCAGCCCCGGCGCCAAGCGTTATAGGAAAGGTCGGTGTCTTCGAGATAGAACGGCTCAAACAACGGATCAAAGCCGCCCAGCTCGAGAAACTTCTCCCGATCGTAAGCCGTGGAGCCGCCCCCGGCGTAGAACGTAGGATAGAGCCGATTGATCTGGTCGTCGGCCAGGTGGCCGACGCGGATGAATCCTTTCTCAAAGCTGCCGGTGGTCAACCCGGTCTCTTCGCGCCGCCGCGCCGGGTCGGAGAAAAACAGTTGCGCCGATACGGCGAACACATCGTCGCCGGTAAAACCGGCGAGCAGCGGCGCGAGGAAATCGGGCGTGGCGCGCATGTCGTTGTTGAGCAAGACGGCAATGCGGTGGCGGGCTGCTCGGATACCTGCATTCGCCCCCCCGCCGAAGCCCAAATTCCGCTCCATGCGCAGCAGCCGGACCTGCGGAAAGCGATCCTCGATAAACTCCGCGCTCCCGTCGGAGCTGGCGTTGTCCACGACGATGACTTCATCGGAGGGCGAGCAGGCTTCGAGAACCGTCGGGAGATATTTCTCGAGGAGGTCTTTCCCGTTCCAATTAGGGATCACAATGCTGGCGTGACGAGGCGGCTCCGGGTGCCCTGGCGTCGAATGCTCTGGCCGACAACGGCCCGCCGGTGGCCCGCCCGAATTGCGGCGCAGCAGGCGTTGGAGGTAGGCCAGCAGATCGCTCAACGCGAAACTGATCGCTACGGCCCCCAGAATCGCCGGCGCGACGCAGAGAAAAACAAACTTGAGCAGCTTCTTCATCTTCGTTCGGAGCGGCGTGCCGGCACTCGTGGTCCGCCGGAAGAGAATTTATCCCCGGTGCAAACTGATTCAGCGCGGGCCGGCTTCCGAAGGACCGCGGTCAGAAGGAGGAATCGGACTGAGCTTCAGGTACTTCCCGAGCCGGTACCACCGTGAGCCGTACACGAGCCGCAGGTCTTCCCGCCGTTCTTTCAATTCCGCGTCGAGCCGCAAGGCCCACGCGGTGCGCTCTTCAAACTCCCGCCGCAGTTGGTCGAGAGCGGCCCGCGCCTTTTCTAAATCGTGTTCCAGACTGTGCGCCCATTCAATCTTGCGGCTGTAATCTTCCTGAAGAGACTGGAGCTCGGCCTTCGCTGTTTCCAAATCCTGCTCCAGACCCTGCGCCCATTCGACCTTGCCATCGTAGTCCTGCTGCAATTGGCGCACATAGGCGTCTTTTTCCGAAAGCTTTTGATCCAGCTCGTTGGCCCAACGGGTGCGCTCGTCGAAAAGGTTACTGAGGTTTCTTAACTCGGCGCGATCCTTGGCGAGATTTTCGATCAAACCATGGATGTGGATTTCTCGCTCCCGCAACACGTTTCCTGTGGACGGCAGATACAGAAGCGGCTCGATAGGCCCCAGGGGCCGGGCGGAGCAGAGCGCGACGAAATAATGAGCGCCCCGGCGCTCTTCCTCGATGCGGGGAGCGGCTGCTTCTTCCTGAAAGATGCGCCCGGCGGAGGAAGCGGCGAAGTTCGGCTTCGCTTCAGGACCCGACACCGCCAGTCCCGCCACATGGTTTTCAAACAGGATCGCCCGATGCGGGAACAGAGGCCGCAGGATTTCCTCGAATTCGGGGTAGGAAAACTCCCGCACGTGAAACGGGTTGATTTCCTGCCGGTCGTCCGTGTAGTACAAGCGGTTCGGCGTCGAGAGGATCAGCAGCCCCGAAGGATCGAGGACGCGGCGCAACTCGGCAAGGAACGCTTCGGCGTTGTCCAGATGCTCGATGATTTCAAAGGCAACGACCAGATCAAACTGCCCGTCGGGGATGGGCAAGGTCAGGCAATCGGACTGCGCAAAATGGATGTGGGGTGAGCCAAAGTGCTGGCGGGCATATTCAATTGCGTCGCCCTCGACGTCCACGCCGACAAGGCTCTGCGCGGTCTCGGCCAGCATCGCTGATCCGTAGCCCGTGCCGCACGCAGCGTCCAGCACTCGCTTGCCAGTGGCGAACCGCCGGGCGAACCAATAGCGGGCGCGGTGCTCGTTGAGCAGGTCCGCGTCGCCCTGGCCGGGGATCACACGCTCGCCCGTAAATTCCACGTTCACTCTCCTCCCACCCGGACGCGGGCCTTGGTAACCGCATTGATCTTGATCTCGCAGGGGAAGTGCAGGTAGCCGTAAACCATCCGCCCCTTTTCTGCCTGCAACGTGAGTGCGTTTTCGATCAGGTCGCAGACTTCGTAGGCTTCGAGCGTTCCGGTCGCCACCGCCGGCGTGAACGAAAAGTGCGCCGGATAAAGCTCCGGGAGCTGGAGGCGAAAATCAAACGTGTAGACGTCGCCGGGGTTGAAGGCGGGCAGCTCGAGGTCTTCGAGCGCGGTGTTGGTACCCGCCAGGTCCACTCCCAGATGATTGCGGATCAGAAAGCCGACGATGGGCATGGCAACCTCGGCATGGGCTTTCAACGAAATCCGGACGATGATGGGAGCCTTCTGGGGAAGGATGGACAGCTCTTCGCCGTCCTCGTTCAAGACCGCGATGCCCAGAATCTCAGCGGCGCGGCTCCCGTAGCGATAGTCTACGTTGGGAATTTTCTTGACCACCTCCGGCGCGAGGACCGTCCCGCCCTGCGGAACCGTTCCACCGCGGCTTTGCTGCGCGAACTGCTTGCGATACTCGGAATCCTTTTGCACCATCGCGCCCAGATACTTGGCCACGACGCGGCCCGGTTCACCGCATTCGACCAGTTGCCCCTGTTCGAGCCATGCCACTTGCTCCGCCAGACTTTTGATGTCGGCGGCACTGTGCGAGACAAAGAGGATCGTCGCACCGCGCCGGTGCAGCTCATGAATTTTGCGCATACAACGCTGGCGGAAGTAGATGTCGCCGACGGCGAGCGCCTCGTCCACCAGCAGAATGTCCGGCTCGATGCTGATCGCTACGGCAAACGCCAGACGGACCATCATGCCGCTCGAATAGGTTTTGACGGGCTGGTGGATGAAGTCGCCGATCTCGGCGAAACTTTCGATGGCAGGATAGAGGCGTTCGATCTCTTTCTTGCTCAGGCCGAGAATCGTTCCATTCAAGAAGACGTTTTCCCGGCCGGTGAATTCCGGATTGAAGCCCGAGCCGAGTTCGAGCAGCGCCGAGACGCGCCCCTCGACGGCGACTTCCCCGCGCGTCGGTTTCAGAATTCCCGCGATCAGTTGCAGCAGCGTGCTCTTGCCGGAACCGTTTTGCCCGACCAGCCCGAAGGTCGTTCCCTTGGGGATTTCGAGCGAGATGTCGCGCAGCGCCCAGAAGTCGCGGTGATACGAGCGGCTGTTTCCGGTGAGCAGTTCCTTCAGGCGGTCCGCCGGACGCGCATAGATCGGGTAACTCTTCGACACGCCGCGGATGTGTACTGCACCCATTAGAAGGCATCTCCAAGCGTGCGCGGCAGATCAGATCGGAAATGCGCCATGGATTCTCTGCCTCCCGAATCGCTCCCCATAAGTCTACACGAAGCACGAAACGCGGCGAGACCTTTCCTCCCCTCAGCGTCCATAGCCACGATGGAAGACTCTAACTTTCGAGCGCAAGTTCTTCGAGGGCGGCAGGAAACGACGCGCCCAGGGTCATTTCGTGGCGTGGAGGATGGCGCGGTCAAACGGATGCCCCGACGGCCGCAAGATTCCGGTATTGCGTCCGACTTCAATGACGGTTTGGAATCCCAATTTCTTGAGCATCTGCTCCATACATTGCTTGTTGGGCAGCCACCAGGAGACCTCATCTTCGGTGGGGTTCTCGCCGCCGACGTAGAGCATGGCCGCCTCCGCCGGATTCTCCGGCATAAGCTGTGACAGGACCAACGTCCCCTCGCAGAGCGGGGCGAGCGCCGCAAGCGCTCGCAAGGGATAGAGCGTGTGGACCAGGACATCGCCGACAAAGATAAAATCGAATTCCGCCCCGCCGAGTTTCTCTGAGGTCAGCTCGTACACGGTGGAGTAGCATCGCTCCACTTTGGAGTGGAGCCGTCGTTTGCTGAACTGAAATGGCCCTTCGAGCAACGCGACATACAGTTCGGCCGCCGAGTACGACGGCGCCGGAGCGATCCCTTCGCGTCGGCAGGACTCGATCATCCGCCCGATCTTGCCGACGACCTGCTCGGTGGTCTGGCCGGGAAAGCGGTCCAGCGAATCGAGAGAGGGAAGTTCAACCGATATGACGCGCGCGCCGCGCCGCTCGAATTCAAACGCGAAGAATCCGGTCGCGGAGCCGATATCGAGCACTTTCATTCCGCGCATTGTTTCCGGGAAGCAGAAGGCGGCAAGCGTGGCGCGGTAATCGTACATGCCGGGCGTGACCAGACCATCGCCCAAATCAATCGTGTGGTACCAGAAATAGCCGCGCACGTCGCCCAGGCCCAGCCGCGCGGCGCGCTGCTCGAACTGTTCTACCTGCTCAGTGTATTCCTGGGCAACCGTCTTTGCCGGGTTCATGGCACTCCTGCCCGAGCGCTCAATGCAATCAACATCAAATTATATTACTGTACTGACGAGGCGGATACAAAGGAGCGCGATCTCCCGATAGGATAGTTTGCGATAAGTTGTGGTCTACTGGCAACACGGCACTAAAGACCTCCGATTTCTGTATCCGTTTGATTTGGTGCTTATAATGTGGTCTAATTTCCCAAGCAAAGAGCCTTATGGTTGACGAGATCGGAAGAAGTCTCAAACTGCTGCCTAGGGAATTCGGCTCTCGTCGAGTTACTTCGGACCAACTTCGGGAGTTGTTCGAAGACCTCAAGACAATTGTTCCTAGGTTCGAGAGATTCAAGGTGTGGCGCTTTGGCCACCAGGACGTCCTTGAATACCCCATAGACAGATTACCGGAAGCGATTGATCGCTATGACGTGCAACGAATCTATGGCCGTGGTTACCTCCCACATGAAGAGCACATCGGTGCTTTTATCGAGATCGATCTCTGGGCTGGTGGAAATACTTCCAATTGGGACTGGTTGTTCGAACTTGATGGGCCAAAATCGAAGGTCGACATGGTGGTGACGTTACTCAAAGAGCATATTGACCGTTGGCAGCCAACCTGGCATAAATGGTTCCACTTCTCAGAAGTCAACTGGATTGTTTTGGGGATGCTGTCGGTGGCATCGGCTTATGCACTTAGTACGTTCCCAGAATCTCCAAATTTAGCCAACGGTTTCAAAGTCGGAATTCTCCTCTACATGCTTGGATTCGTAGCCCTCGTTTTGGCTAAGGCTGGCAACTGGACTCCGTTCATATGGTTTTACCGGCCAGGCTCTCCTATTGAGGCACGGCGTCTGTGGTTTCCGCGACTGTCGATCTTCGCCCTCCTTGCTGTGATCCCTGGAGTTATCGCTAACTGGGCGTGGAGCTATTTCGTAAACTGATCCACTCGCGATTCGTCTTGCCCGGGGGATGCCGGTCCGATGCAAGCGCCCTTCCCGGAGCCTGACGCACTGCCCCAAACACTCCGCATCGTTTTTCGCTTGCACGCAGGATGACTGTACAGTTATACTAATGGTATGAAAACAGCGGTATCCATCCCCGACGATATTTTCGAAGGCGCGGAGCGCTTCGCACGGCGGACCAAGAAGTCCCGAAGCCGGCTGTTCAGCGAAGCGCTTCAGGAATATCTGGCGCGCCACGCAGCGGACGAAGTGACGGAGGCCATGAACAGCGTCTGCGCGGAGTTGGGAGAAACGAAAGATCCGTTCGTTTCCTCCTCTGCCCGCCGCGTTCTGGAGCGAAGCGAGTGGTAAGCTCACAGGGCGAAGTCTGGTGGGCGGAACTGCCTGCGCCCGCAGGCTCTGGTCCCGGGTTTCGGAGGCCGGTTGTTGTCGTGCAGGGCGATGCGTTGAACCGGAGCCGCATTTCGACAGTGGTGTGCGTTCCGCTGAGCAGCAATCTCAAATGGGCGGGGGCACCGGGAAATGTCTCTCTCCCTGCGCGGCTGACCGGGCTGCCCAAGGACTCCGTGGCAAACGTGTCGCAGATCGTCACCGTGGATAAGGAGTTCCTCACCGCCCGCGTAGGCAGGCTGCCGCAGCCTAAGTTGCAACTCCTGCTTTCCGGGATTGATGTGATCCTCGGC
>Ga0155949_1149_pt1 | contig 24380 bp, 17 predicted proteins | sample RifCSPlowO2_02_FD_107603 | JGI IMG/M metagenome (GOLD analysis project Ga0155949, IMG submission 107603) | Acidobacteria bacterium RIFCSPLOWO2_02_FULL_61_28
GTCGGCGCTGGGACTCTCTTTGGTTCGGAAGACGGGGACCTCAAATTCATCGTTGTAATCCACACCGGGAACGCTCGCTGCGGCGGAGAGAATCCACAGGATGGAATTGTTGGGATTCTCCGTATTGGTTTCCGTGCCGTCGGCGGGAAGCTCGAAGCGCACCGGGATCGCCGAGGCCGTTGGAGCGGACTGGATTGCGCCGAGCGGGACCGTGTTCTCCTCGCGCCAGAGGATTTCCTCGTGGGTCGTGCGGTTCTTGCCGCTGCCGGAGACGGTGCGGTTGCAACACGTCAGCTTGAGGACAACGCCCTGCTCCGGAGGCCGGTCGAAATGCGCCCAAATCCGCCCCTCCAGCTCCTTGCCGAGCACGCCCGGCACGGACGCCATCTCGAACCATGTCTTGCCGAATTCCTTGCGGCGGAGCGTCATCCGGCCGGCCCGAACCAGAAGACCCAGGCCCACGAGCGGAAAGATAAAAACAATGAGGACGCGGGGATCCGTGCTCCAGGCCTCGCGGCTGAAATAAACCGACGGCAGGCTGATCAGGTTCCACAAGACGGCGAAGACCCACGCGCCAATGATCGTGGCCGGTTGGTTGGTGCTCTGTATGCGCCCCTGCGCCCAGTCCTCGCGCACCATCCATGGCGCGTCCGGATAGCGGGCGCGGAGTTCCTCCTGCCGGGATTGCTCTTTTTGGCCTCGCGACAAGAGCAACAGCGGCGCGAAACCGAATGCCGCAAAAACCAGCCCGAACGCCGCCAGCATCCAGGACTGGCCGGCCATGGGAGCCGCGGCCAACGCCCAGACGAAGATTCCCAGCCCCGCCAGACAAAACGGCGCGCAAAACAGAACCAGGATCACTGTGGAGAACTTGGAGTGGGGCGTGTCTGGAGGCAATGAGTAGTCGCCCTTCCCCGGTTCCTGATGGGAAACCCGGACGTAACGGAAGCCAGAACAGGCGAACTCAGAAATGAGCGGCTGCAATGCTTGGGAACGGGAGTGATACGGCCATCGCTTCCCTTAGATTCCACCAACCTGTTTCGTGGGCTGAGTCGCCATTCGAAAATCGCAAGGGGCAATTATCTTTTTCGAACGCGAACGATCTGTACCGAGCACGGGGCGTGGCGGGCGACATAGTCCGACACGCTGCCCAGTAAGATCCGCTTCACTCCTTTCCGACCGTGGGAGCCGACAACAATCAGGTCGGCGTGCCACTGGATAGCGGCATCCACCACCGTGGTGCGGACATGCCCCAGGCGCACGGCACTCTCTACCTTGTAGCCCGCCGCACGCACCGTCTCGGCCGCCCGCGCTGCCAACTCGCGGCCCGCGTTCATCCTCTTTTTTCTAATGTCGTTGAGACTAATGGGATACGGCGGCGTCAGGTCCGGGTAATAGGGGGTTTCGAGGGGCTCTACGACGTGCAGCACCCGCACCGTGACCTTGCCGGGTTGGTTCTGCGCAACGAGCATCCGGATCGCTGCCTCCGAAAAAATGGAATCATCAATCGCTAGCAGGACCTTCATACCCTTACGCTTCTGGTTGTTCACTCTGCGCTGGATGACCCGCTTCATGGCATCCTCCTCTCTCATAGAAGAACCGCACAATCCCTCGAACTGTCTACGCGGCCGCTTCGGCGACGGGCTGAGCGGCGGCAGGGCGCCACAATCAGAGTCCGCACAGTGAAATTCAGAAATAAGCGCGTGCAATGTTTGGGTATTCCCGAATCCGGAACTCTTCAGGCAATTCCGCAGGGTCTGATCCTTTCCTGCTTTTCAAACCCCACTCCATACTCAAAACTCTGCCCGCCTGCTTGAAGAAAAGGGGAACGCCAGCTCTACCACACTGTTCTCGAACATTGAGCACCCAAGATTCCTTCATCGGACGAGACTTCGGTCCTGACTCGCCTCCAACGATTACCCAATCAATCCCTCGCAGATTGAGATTCGGCAGGGGTCCGATCAGTGGCTCCAGCGAAAGGAATTTCACTCTTGCACCCGTCCGGCGCAGGTGGTCAATTCGGAACGTGTAATCTTGGTTTTCGACGCTAACGCCCATCCAAACGTTTCTAGGCCAGTGGATTTTCGGGTCGCAATTCGCCAAACGTTCCGAGCGTTTTGTCAGAATCTGAAATTGATGCCAGTGAGCCTGCCGCATAACTTGGAAGATTTCGGTGATGAACTCGAAGGGCACACTCTCGTGGAAGAGATCGCTCATCGAGTTGACAAAGATGCGTTGCGGCTTTTTCCATTTGAGGGGAGCCTCCAGGAGATGCTCGTGAAGCGTCAGCCGGAAGCCGTTGCGATAATTCGGCTGCCCCATCGCTTGCAGCCGAATCGCCATCCGCTCCGCATAGCAATGCTTGCACCCGGGACTGATCTTCGTGCAGCCGGTTACCGGATTCCAGGTTGAATCCGTCCATTCAATTGAGGATTGTTCGCTCACCCTTTCTAACCTCCTTTCTTTCAACCTGCCGCGAGAGGGTCGCCGACTTCCATGTGGTCTATGTAAATGTAATCCGTGCGTCATCAGGAAAAGTATTTACTCTCCGCTTCTGCCCGCCAACCTTTATCGGGTCTACCGTGACCCTGCCTGTACGCGCTTCTTCTCGCAGTGCATTTCGCATATGTTTTTCCAGGTAGGCTGTCTCGTTCTCGACATACTTATGAACCGTTGATACAGGAATCAGCCCCTTGCCTCGGAACCGATCGCCAAGTTCCTTGGCCAAGATGGTAGTGGGGTCAAATTCAAAGAGGACACGTTGGTTTGGATTAGTTTCATCGGAAAATCTGAATTCCCCTCCAGGATCCACTCTCCACATTGCTTCCTTCATCTTGAGGTGACCCAGTTCATTGTTCGTCGCGAAGAAAAGATAATATTGCGTTCGGTCCTCTTGATCACGCATCTCGAAGTATCGGACGAACTTAGCAACCCGCCGAAGCTGGTTTTGGTACAGGACACGAAGCTTTTCGATCCGATTGCCCGAAGACTCTGCAATGCGGATCGCTTCGTCTGTCCCGAATGCGTCTACGATGTGCCGCACGATGCTGTCCCTGGGATGTTCCAGGAATCGGTTGATAGAGTCCACCATAAATGTGATGAACGCTTCGCAGCGTTCTTGTTTAAGAAGTCGTTGAATGAGTGTGTACGGAATACCTGAAAAGCCGAACGGATCGATGAAGGCAAAGGTGGGCGCAAGATTGGTCCCACTTGTCTCCATCGCATCCAAAACCAAGCCAAGTCTCTCATGAAATTTCCCCAGCTCAGGTCGTACTTTGAAGTGTGGTGGGATCGAAAGCCCTTTCAGCTCTTGTTTGAGATGTAAAATGCGGTCTTCACGTTCATCAATAAACCAGAAAACTAATTTGCCTCGCATGGCCTGACGATGATTGATGGCCACCTCCAGCGTAATAAGGGGAGAGCCTGGTTCGCCACCCTTGTAACGTCCTGGGCCACAGAAGCCGTCTACATAAACAATCCTGTCATTCCAAGAGTTCAGAATCGGAAACCACGCCTGCAAATATCGGCGCAAGATTTCATGTTTGGCCTTCGTATGTGGTTCTATATCCCACAGCGTTTCGAGCGGAACAGCCATATTCCTATCCCTCACCTCAGAGATTCAAGCGGTGGCTGCTTGGACAACTCAACGGTCTTGATTCCGCTATAGGCCCGCTTACGCCGCCGCTTCGGCGACGGATTCGGCGACGGCGGGGGCGTTGAAGCGCACGGAAACGATCTTCGAGACGCCCGGCTCCTCCATAGTCACGCCGTAGAGGACGGGGGCGATGTTCATCGTCCGTTTGCTGTGGGTGATGAGGATGAACTGCGTGGTGCGGCTCATTTCTTCGACCAGTTGAGTAAAGCGGCCGATGTTGGCTTCATCGAGCGGCGCGTCCACTTCGTCCAGCACGCAGAACGGGCTCGGCTTGTGGCGGAAGATGGCGACCAGCAAGGCCAGCGCCGTGAGCGCCTTCTCGCCGCCCGAGAGCAGCAGGACGTTTTGCAGGCGCTTGCCCGGCGGCTGCGCCACGATCTCGATGCCGGCCTCGGCCGGGTCTTCCGATTCCGTCATCCGCAGGAAGCCCTGGCCGCCGCCGAAGAGGCGCCGGAAGGTTTCCTGGAAATTCGCGTTGATGGCCGTGAAGGCTTCGCTGAACTGCTTCTGTGTGACGGCGTCAATTTCCTGAATCGCTTTCGTTGTGTCGTGGATGGAGTCAATCAGGTCCTGCTGCTGGGCCGCGAGGAAGTCGTGACGCTGCTTGCATTCTTCGTACTCTTCGAGCGCCATCATGTTGATCGGGCCGAGATTCTCGATGCGGGTCTTGATCTGCCGGTACTGCTCCTCCGCCCCGGCCAGCGCCTCGGGGGCCAGCGCTTGCAGGTCCTCGGCCAGCAGCGTCTCGATCTCGACTCCGAGATCGTTGCGGCAGGATTCCTTGAGGTGGGCGAGTTCGGATTCGAGGCGCGCCATCCGGACTTCGAGCGCGGTCTTCTGGTTGCGGAGTTCTTCGAGTTCCTGGCGCAGTCGCTGCACCTCCTGGTCAATCCCGCCGAGGCGGGACCGGCATTGCGCGCAACTCTGTTCGAGTTCCGCCATGCAAAGCATCAGGGCTTCGGAACGCTCCTCGGCTGCGGCGGCGTCCTGTTCCAGTCGCCGGTTGTCTTCGGCGTAGGCGGCTTTCTGGCGATTCCATTCCTCGCATTGTTGCCCGATGCCGGCGGCGCGGGCGGCCAGCTCTTCCGTATTGCGCTGCATCCCCTCGAACGCTTCCCTGCCCGCCCGATGCCGCTCCTGGAGGACCGCCAGGCGGCTGCGAAACTCTGCGGCGCGCGTCTGCGTTGCTTCCCGAATCGCCTCCAGGTCGGTGACCGCCTGGCTGACCGCAGCCGTCTCCGCTTCCATCGCGGCGCGGCGCTGCTCGCGCTCGGCGATGCCCTGCGTGTCCTGGCTCAGGCGGTCCCGTGCGCGTTCGGATTCGTGGCGCAGCCGCTCCGCTTCAAAGCCGAGCAGGGAGGCGCGTTCGGTGACACGCTCGAGTTCGTCGGCGGCCTCCTTCACGTCTCGTTCCGCCACGAGCGTGGACTTCTCCGCTTCCTGCTGCTCGCGGGTGAGCCGATGCACGATGGCTTCCTGCTCGGTGATCAGCGATGTGACGTAGGCAAGGCTCTCGGAGGTCCGCGCCATAGCTGCCTCGCGCTCCGCGACAGTCCGCGCCAACTCGCGGAGTTCCCGCTTGAGCGTCAGCGGCCCGCTGGGGCCGGTCTGCCCGGCGGTGACCGTGCTCCCGTGGAACCACTCGCCTTGAGGAGTCAAGAAATAAAGTTCCGGATGCGCCTCGGCAAGCGAGCGTCCCGCCTCGGTGTCGGCAACCAGGTAACTCCGTTGCAGCTTGGGTAACAGCGCGTCGGCCGCCTCCGAAAGCCCGTTGGTAAAGCGGAGGCAACTCGCCAGCGAGTTCAGCACTCCCGGATGGGCTGCCGGAAGCTGGGCCACGCCGTGGCCGTTGCCGCGAGCCATGGGGTGAGCGTGGAGGAGGAACGTGGCGCGGCCCGAAACCTCGCTTTGGAGCAGCCGCACTCCTTCGCTCGCCGCCAGCCAGTCCTCGACCACAATGTAGGCGAGTTCCTCGCGCAAGAATTCTTCGACGACGCGCTCGTGCGCCGGGTCCACTTCCACAAAATCGGCGAGCACGCCGGCAGGATCAAAACACGCCGAAGCAGTCTCTGGAATCGTCTGTCCGCTATTCGTCGCGACATGGCCGTTACTGCCATTGCCGTTTTTCCGCGCGGTATGCAGCTCGAATAACCGCTGGACCGTTTCGCTGCCGTAGGCGCGGTGGGAGAGAATCTCTTCGAGGGAAACCTGGCGGGCGCGCTCGGCGGAGAGTTCGGAGCGCAGACCTTCCAACTGCACCCGCAACTGCGATTCCTCCTCGCGGGTCTCGCGCAGGCTCTGCTCCCACGAGCGGCGTTCGTCGCTGAGCCGGACCAGCCCTTCCTGTCGTTGCTTCAAGCGAGCCTGGCTTTCCTCTTGCCGAGCCGAGGCGGCCGAGCGAGCCGAACCGGCCGCAGCGCGCTGGCTTTCGGTCTGCTCGATCTGGCGCGCCGTCGCGGCAAGGAATTGCTCGAGCTGCCCCGCCTGATTGCGGAGCGCGGCGCACTCCTGCACGGTCTCCAGCATCTCGCCCCGCAACTGCGCCAGGCGGCGCTCTTTTTCCTTGCTCTCCTCCTGGCAGCCGCGGGCTTGATTTTCAAAGTCGTGGACTTGTCCGGCGAGCGTCTCGATGGTTCGCCAGAGTTCGTCGAGCAAGTGGCCGGATTGGTCGCGCTGCTGGGTGAGCGAGGCGACCTGTTCCCCCAGTTGTACTTCCTCGGTCCGCCCTTCCGCGATCCGGGCGTCGAGGTAGCCGATCTGCTGCGCCTGGGAAGCCGCCTGGCTGCGCGCCCGCTCGGCGGTGACGCGCAACTGCGAGCGCTCTTCCATGGCGTGGCGCAGCTCCGCCTCTTCGCGCTCCAACTGCTGATGGAGTTGCTGCTGCTCGCCTTCGCGCCCGGCGATCCGGGCCAGCAGCTCGGCGAGGGAATTCTGGAGCAGCCCCAGCTCGAGCGCGGCCTGCACCGCTTCCTGCTCGCGGTCGCGGTAGCGATTCGAGAGCACGAGGCGCAGTTGGGCGCGCATTTGCTCGAGCAATTCCCGGTAGCGGCGAGCCCGCGCGGCCTGCCGCTGGAGCGAGTTCACCTGCCGCTTGATCTCCTCGAAAATGTCGTTCACCCGCGCCAGATTTTGCTTGGAGGATTCGAGCTTCGCCCACGCCAGCTTCCGCCGGGCTTTGAACTTGGTGACTCCGGCGGCTTCTTCAATCAGCGCGCGGCGCTCGTAGGACTTGGCGCTCAGGATCTGCCCAATGCGCCCCTGCTCGATGATGGCGTAACAATCCGGGCCGAGGCCGGTGCCGAGAAAAATTTCCTGAATGTCGCGCAGGCGGCAGGGCCGCCCGTTCAGGATATATTCACTCTCGCCGGAGAGGAACAGCCGCCGCGCCACCGTGATTACGCCGGGAATTTCCCCCGAGCGCGCCGCCGCACGGTAACCGTGGTCGCCATTCTGCGGTGTGGCATCGTCGCGGACGATCGCGGGCGCGAACTCGATTTCCGGGTCCAGCATCGTCAGGCGGACTTCCGCCAGGCCGGTGGCCTTGCGCGTTGGCGTCCCGCTGAAGATGACGTCCTGCATCCGCCCGCTGCGCAGGCTCTTGGGCGATTGCTCGCCGAGCACCCAACTGATGGCGTCGCTGATGTTCGACTTGCCGCAGCCGTTCGGGCCGACCACGGCCGCCACGCCCTCCCCGTTGAAGGTGATCTCGGTTCGGTCGGCAAAAGACTTAAACCCAAGCAATTCAATCTTTTGGAGCTTCAGCAACTGGCACCTCGCTGTTTTTGAATCGCGAACATCGAAGAAAGAGATGCAAGAAATCGCCGCCTGCGCGGGTCGCGCAAATCCAGACGGACATACAGTATATGGCGTCAGGAGCGAAAATGGACACAATATTTTGAGACCGGCGGCTGGCAACCGTTCCGGTTCTGTCTGGAGGGCAGGAACTTCAGTATAGCCCTGTTTTCAGCAAGTAAGCGAACAGATTTCCCCTTGGTGTGCCAGGCCAGTAACCAAAATGGTTCACGGCGGGGAGCGAGATGGACGAAGGCTGCCGCCTATTGTGGTGATCCCGCAGGGCAGGACGAACCGCCCTCTTCCCGAAAGGTCCCAAAGCGTGCTGGCGACTCTGGTAACTTAGGTGAAGAGGGATCGCGTAATGGTCAAGGCGAATCGGTACCCGGCGCGGATCCCGTAAGGAAGAAAAATGTGCCCATACCCGGAGAGAGAAAACCGGCTCAAATCGGAAAGAGGGTTCGCAGAACTCAAGAAGCTGCAAGATGCTGCCCGTAGGAAACCCTTGGAGATGTCACGTATTCAGCAAAAGCTAGAGAAATTGCTTGCAGCTACGGTGAACAAGTTGGAGAGCGAATGGCCCCCCAAATTCGCACACATTTCTCCCGCGCAGTATTTTTTCCGCATCACTGTAAACCATGCTCGCCACATTTATAACGCTGTTTGTTTCCTCTTCGCAGATAAAACATTAAAAGAGGTGGGCTGGAAATGGGGGTACGTGTTTGTGCTCCCACCGATTAACAGGACCATCCTTGATTCGATTTTCAATGCGGTGTTCATGCTTGAGAATTTGGAGGAACGATGGCCGTGGTATTGCCAATCAGGTTGGAGAGAAGAAAAGGAAAAACTGGAACGTTGCAAAACGGCCTACCCTGGTCTGTCGGGGTGGGATACATGGGTAGATTTATTCTCAGAAGTGGTACAGCACGAGATCGCGGTGTTGGGCATTTCCGAAGAAAAGGTAGCCAATCCAAAACTTATCAAGTGGTGGCCGAATCCGGGGAAGATGCTCAGCCCGGAACATAAGAAGTTCTTGTCTCCTCCCAACCGGCGATTTCTTCAGCATTTGAATGACTGGTTTTACAAGGAATACTCTTCTCAAGCCCATCTCGGTTTCCATGGTCTTATGACCATAGGCGCTGGCGTCCTGTACAACACACTGGATCGAGAAAAACGGGAGCAGATGGAACGAGACACGCTTCCGGCATTCCGGGGACGAGAAGTTACGCGGACAGTAACGTTACTGCTCTGCCTACTTTCCGAGATTGACCACTATTTCAAACTCGGATTGGAATATCGGATACTCGAGCTCTGGTTAATTGTCAATGAGCACACACCGGAGATCAAAGAGATTTACGAGCTTCGATACCGAGACTTCTGGCCTCATGTCTTGATAAATGGCATCTAAAACAACGGCCTCCCGTTAACCATACACCCACCGATTTCTTCTGCAATAGATTTCCGAGTACACTGAGATGACGGACTGTGCGAACAACCTTCCTCTCTCTGTTGATGGGGGTATCGCTGTGCAGTTGCACCGTTTGGTCACATAGGTATGGACAGCAGATTCATCCGCAACTTCTCGATTGTCGCGCACATTGACCACGGCAAGAGCACGCTGGCGGACCGCCTGCTCGAGTTGACGGGAGCGTTGAGCGAGCGGGAGCGCGGCGATCAGGTGCTCGACACCATGGACCTCGAACGCGAGCGCGGCATCACGATCAAAGCCCACGCTGTGCGGCTCCTCTACAAGGCGCGCGACGGGCAGACCTATCAACTGAACCTGATTGACACGCCCGGCCACGTGGATTTCTCTTACGAAGTCTCGCGCAGCTTGGCCGCCTGCGAAGGCGCGTTGCTGGTGGTGGACTCCTCGCAGGGCGTCGAGGCGCAAACGCTCGCCAACACCTATCTCGCGCTCGATCACAAACTCGAAGTCGTTCCCGTCATCAACAAGATTGACCTGCCGAGCGCCGAGCCGGAAGCGGTGCGCGAGCAGATCGAGCATGCCATCGGCCTCGACGCATCGAACGCGCTACTGGTGAGCGCGAAGTCCGGCCAGGGCGTCGAAGCGGTCCTGGAAGCCATCGTCGAACGCATCCCGCCACCTGTCGGTTCGCCCGACGCGCCCCTGCGCGCTTTGCTCTTTGACTCCTGGTTTGATCCCTACCGCGGCGCAATCGTCCTGGTGCGCGTCAAAGAAGGGAAGCTCCAAAAAGGGATGCGTATGAGGCTCTGGTCGAACAACCAGGTCTATATCGCGGAGTCGCTCGGTATTTTCACGCCCAAGCCGGTCGAAGTGGACGAGCTTTCCGCCGGCGAGGTCGGCTATGTCATCCCCAACATCAAGAAAATCTCGGACACGCGCATCGGCGACACCATCACGGACCACGCCCGGCCCGCCGCCGAACCGCTCCCCGGTTTTCAAGAGATCAAGCCGATGGTCTTCGCGGGACTCTATCCCGTGGACGCCGACCACCACGAGCCGCTGCGCGACGCGCTCGACAAGCTGCGGCTGAACGACTCGGCGTTCTTTTACGAGCCGGAAAGCTCCGTGGCGCTCGGGTTCGGCTTCCGCTGCGGCTTCCTCGGTCTGCTCCACATGGAGATCGTCCAGGAACGGCTCGAGCGCGAGTTCAACCTGAGCCTCATCACCACAGCGCCCGGCGTGCGCTACCGCGTAACAAAGCGCGACGGCGCCGGAATCGAGGTGGACAACCCGAACAAATTTCCCAATCCGGCCGAGATCGCCATGGTCGAAGAGCCGATTATCACCGCCACCATCATCACGCCGGATGAGTACCTGGGCGGCCTGCTGAAGCTGCTCGAAGAGAAGCGCGGCACGCAGAAATCGTTCGATTACATTTCGGCGACGCGCGTCATCCTGACCTACGACTTGCCGCTCAATGAGATTGTGCTCGATTTCTACGACCGCTTGAAGACCATCTCGCGCGGTTACGCGTCGCTTGACTACCACCTCGCCGGCTACCAGGAAGCGCCGTTGGTGAAGCTCGACGTGCTGGTCGCCGGGGAGCCGGTGGACGCGCTGAGCATGATCATCCACCGCGACTTCGCCCACGAGCGCGGCAAGGCCCTCGCCGAAAAACTGCGGCAACTGATTCCGCGCCAGCAATTCGAGGTGGCCATCCAGGCCGCCATCGGCAGCAAGATCGTCGCCCGCGAAACCATCCCGCCCATGCGCAAGAACGTCCTGGCCAAATGCTACGGCGGCGACATCACGCGCAAGCGCAAATTGCTGGAAAAGCAAAAAGAAGGCAAGCGGCGCATGAAGCGCATCGGTCGCGTGGACATCCCGCAGGAAGCATTTCTGGCGGTGCTGAAGATCAGCGAATAGGATTGGCGCCGACAGATGGACACCTACATGCATATGCATGTATAATTATTTCATGAGAACCACGATTGAATTGAAGCCGGAACATCGGGCGCGGTTGCTGGAATTGGCCGCACGGCGCGGGGAAAAGGGATTTTCCTCCGTCATCGCGGAAGCGGTGGACGCTTATCTGGCGACAACCCCCGAAGGGGACCGGGTTCGAAAACGCGCACTTTCGCTGCGCGGAAAGCTGCGGCCTCAGGAAGCAGAGCGCCTGCGGCACGCGGTGGCCCGCATCCGGGAGTTCTGGAGATGATCGTGGCGGACACAGATGTCCTGATTGATTTCCTGGCGGGCCGCGATCCGGGGGCGGAGCGTGTGGCGCTCGAACTCGATCGCGGCCTCTTGCGGACCACTGTCGTCACCCGTTTCGAGTTGCTCTCCGGCGCTCGCAACCCAAGCCAGGAAAGCACCATTCGGCAAGTCCTGGCCGCGATCCCAACGCTGCCCCTGGACGAGCAGGCTGCCGACCTTGCCGCGCAAATACAGCGAAACTTGCAGAGGGCGGGGGAGCCGATCGGGATGGCCGACAGCTTAATTGCGGGAATCGTCTTGTCGCATGGCGCCACGCTGCTGACGCGGAACCGCCGCCATTTCGCGCGCGTAAGCGGCCTCCGTCTGGCCGAGTTCCCGTCGTAGAAACGCATGAATCGCCTCGGCCGCGCGGACATCCCGCAGGAAGCATTCCTAGCGGTGCTGAAGATCAGCGAGTAAATCTGAGCCGCGACCGTCAGGGGACGGTACCGAGGCAGGAGGCTATGCCACCGGCTGCTGCTGGCTCATGCAGTGAAACGTCCCGAAGCCGTAGACAAGGTGGAAGGCGTTGATGCCTACGACCTGGCGATCCGGGAAGACGGACTGGATTACCTCCAAGGCTTTTTGATCGTTCTCCGTGCCGAAGGCGGGCACGATGACCTTCATGTTTCCGATGTAGAAATTGGCGTAGCTCGCGGGCAGGCGGCCGTTTTTGTCGCCCACCCAGCCTGGCACGGGAAGTGGAATCACGGTGAGATTGTAGCCGTCCTGGTCGGTGGCTCGTTCAAGTAACTCGTAGTTCTGCTTCAACACCTCGTAGTCCGGGTCGTTCTTATCCGGCTGGCAAGCGCAAAGGACGGTCGTGGGGTTGACGAAGCGGGCGATGTCGTCAACGTGTCCGTCGGTGTCGTCGCCTTCGATGCCTTCTTTGAGCCAAATAAAGTGAGTCGCCCCCAAGTAATCGGTCAAATATTTCTCAATCTCTTTCCTGCCTAGCTCCGGGTTGCGGTTCTTGTTGAGCAGGCATTGCTCAGTAGTCAGAACCGTGCCTTTGCCGTTGACATCAATCGAGCCGCCTTCCAGAACGATGCCCGGCTCGAACATCGGCAGCCGCAACGATTCATTCATGGCATAGGGAATGAGGTTGTCCTTCAGTAGCGGCTCATACTTATTCCCCCAGGAATTAAAAATCCATTTGGTCATCGCCAGTTGCCTAGTCTGACGATTGACGACAAAGATCGGCCCATAATCGCGGACCCAGATGTCGGCGTAGTCGGCGACGTGGAAGTTAACGTAGCTGAGATTCACGCGCCGGTCTTGAAATAAGCCAGCCGCTTTGTCTTTCATCGCCTCGCCGAGAACCAGCAATTCCACTCGCTCGCTGGTGTGGATTTCTTTGACAAACTCGGCGAAGGCGCTCTCTGCTTTATCGAGGGAAGGAAACGAAACCGGGTCGTGCGGCCAGGCGAGCCAGACGGCGGCGTGCGGCTCCCACTCGGCGGGCATTTGAAAGCCCAAGTCTTTGGGTGTCCGCCCGGCTTGGGTTGCTGGGGCACTCATCGGTGTGTCCGCAGGCTCCGTGGGTTCGGAATCACAAACTGATACGTATCCGGGCGGCGGTTGCGCAGGAACCCCCAGCCTTCGCGGATACGCCGGTTGTGCGACAGATCGAGCTTCGCCACCACGACCTCTTCCTTTGTGGCGCTGGCTTGCTTGAGAATTTTCCCGAAGCTGTTGCATGCAAACGACTGCCCCCAAAAACGCAGCCGGTCCTCGCGTCCGACGCGGTTGACGGCGACCACATGGATGCCATTGGCGATGGCGTGGCCGCGCATGACGGTTTCCCAGGCGTCATGCCAGTCGCCGTCCGGGGATTTGTAGCCCACCACGTTGCCGATCGCCGTGGGGTAGAAGATAATCTCCGCCCCGGCGAGCGTCGCCATGCGGGCTGCTTCCGGGAACCACTGGTCGTAGCAGATCAGCACGGCAAAGTCGGCGAACTTCGTCTTGTACACCCGGTAGCCCAAATCGCCCCGCGCAAAGTAGCCTTGCTCATAAAACAAGCGGTCGTGAGGAAGGTGGAGTTTGCGATACGTCGGCAGGCGCTTGCCGTTTTGGTCCAACACCACGGCCGAATTGTAATACCGGCCGTTCCTCGCTTTCTCATACAGGGGAACGATGAGCACCACACCCAATTCCTTGGCGAGCTTGCCGAACACCCGCGTGGATTCACCCGGAACCGTCTCGGCCAGGGCGCGCGCGTTCATTTTCTTGTATTGCGGGAAATAGACCGTGCGGTAGAGTTCCGGAAGGCAGATGATTTGTGCGCCCTTTTTCGCTGCCTGGCGCGCCAGGCGCGCGGCCATGCTCAAGTTGGTGTCCGGGTTGCCTGACAACTTGGTTTGAATCGCGGCGATGGTAACGAATTGCTTCACGGATTGATCTTACCGGCGGAAACCGTGCCATGACAAGCCGCCATCCCGCTCAGCCCGGCGCCCAAAGGACCCCGCGCAACTTGGCGTCGCAACGGATCGCTAGGCTCGCTGCTCGGTCTGCTTCCCGCACCAGGCGTAGAGCGCGTCGTAGAGGGGAAATTCCTTCTCGAGGCGATCGAAGTCATCGCGGCCGGTCTCCGCAAAACCCTCAGCGATGGCCTTGAGACCTGCGGATTGCGGCGTTGCGCTTTCCTCCCCTGCGATATCTGCGCCGTGGACGATCCGGGCAAGCAAAGCCACGGCCGGGTCGCTGATTCGATACTCCTCCACCAGGACTTCAAAAGTGCACTTGCCGTCCCGGTGGACGAATTTCGCCTCCGGGTGTGGCGGAACATCAAACGGGATGGCGCCCAGTTGCCGCGCCCGCTCCATGACGGCGGCCGCCGGGACAAAGAGAAATTCGGCGCCCGGATCAATGAACTTGCGGATCAGCCAGGGGCAGGCAACCCGGTCCACTTTAGAGTGCTCACGGGTAATCCATTTCACAACTCACTCCCAGGCAATCTGCGTTTGTGATTCCGCAATGAAAGGGCCTACGTCGCAGTGCGAACGGCACTCCAGAAGCGCTGGTAGAGCGCTCCGAAGACGGTCAGGAAGAAGACGGCATTGCAGAGCAAACCGATCACGGGCACGAGGTTCGCAAGCACCAGCAGCGGAACCCCGACGAGAACGATCTTCCACGTGATCTCGTATTCTTCCTTTTTCGCGACGGTCTTCCAAAGAAGGCTTCCGAAGGCTATTCCGGCGAAGACCACTGCGACGATACCGATGGTGAAGTGAACCAGGCCGGCGACCACGGCCAACGGCAACCCCACGATGGTGAGTGTCGCCAGGAAGAAAGCCGCCGGCATCACAAAGAACAACACCACTCCCCGCAACAGCTCCTTGCCAAAGTTGTGGAGCGTATAGCGCACCAGTTCTTCCGAGGTTTTCGGAAAGACCAGAACAGCGAAGAGACCCGCAGCCAGACTCATCAAAAAAGTCAGGAGCAGAAATGCGAGGCCGATCCGCCCCAAAGCCCGTCCGAGCCATTGGCGGTCCGTGCCGGCGGTCATGTGAAAGGTAACCGGCCCGCGGATTTGCGCCCCCTCCGCGATCTGCGCCTCCTGGGGAGCCAGGTAAGTCAATTCGCCAAGCCTAGCTTGGCTGCCGATGACGACCGAAGATGCCCGCACACGGACCGGGCCTGCGACCGTCTCATTGATGGTGATTTCACCGCCGGCAGCTCGCAGCGACCCGTGCACCGGTCCCTCAACGATCACCCGTCCTCCGGCCACGACAAGATCACCGCCCACCGAGGCACCAGGCAGAATATGGACCTGCCCTCCGACGACGAGAAATTCGCCGTCCACCTGGCCGCTCAGATTGACGCGCCCGCCCGCAACGCGGAGGTCCTTGCGCACCCGACCCGTCAGATTCAAGTCTCCTCCGGTCACCACGGCGTCTTCCGCGACGGTGCCCCCGACGTACACGTTGCCCCCGGCGCAAACCAGGTCGCCCGTGAGGTTGCCGGAGATGACGATCTCAGCCCCGGCGGCGTACAGGTTCCCGGAAATGGTTTCCGAAGGGAGAACGGTGACCCTTCTACCGACGCGCAAGTCGGCCGCCGGAAGCGTAGAAGGGAAGAAAAGGAACAGCGCGAGGGGAACCACAGCGAGGCAGAGCCTCAAAAGGAGTGACGAGTTGGCAGTGACAAGTGATGAAAAAAACCTGGACAACCGAAAAGCGTCTGTTGCTTGGCTACTTTTCACTTCTCACCGCCTACTGACTTCCGCCTTTTTTCCCTTCGCGCCTCTGTATCTCTGCGGCTTGTTTTCCTGATTCGCTGCATCCCCGAGGGAGCGAACAAAGCGCTAAAACTCCATTTTTTCGATCAGGGAATTCAATTCGGCTTCCAGGGCCGTCTTGCGGCGCTGCGACTCGGCTTGGCGGTCGCGCAATGAGGCGAGTTGAGCCTCCTGAGCGGCGAGCTGGCGCGAATAGGCTTGCACCTGCTGTTCTTGTCCGGCCACGCGGTTTAGGCTGTTGATGTTCTGCCGCAGCCGTTCCTGGTCCTGAAACAGGTTGCGGATCTGCTCTTCGCCGCGCCGGATTTCTCCGTCGACAGCGGCGATCTGGCGCTTGCGGTCGAGAACCTGCTGGAGCTGAGCGCGGGTCGCGTCGCTCAGGTTCTTGTTCTGGACGAACGTCATCAGCACGTCGGGCGTGATGCTTGAGATTGCGAGCGTGTTCTCGAAGACGCGCTCCTCGGTAACGGGAAACTTCTCGGTCACGCCCGCCGCGAGCTTCACCTCAAAGCGGTAAGCGTTCGCGGTGGTTTCGGTGGGCTTCTGGTCCGTCAGCTTGAATTGCGGGCGGACGGGATGCTCGATGATCAGCGTCTTGGCTTTCTGGTCCACGTTACGGATCGTGTAGGTCTTGGTCTCGACGGCGGCGCTGCGGGTCGTCAGCACGCCCCGGCGCAGATGAACTTCGCGGACCAGATCGCCCTTGGAATCAAACTGCGTGGTGAGGCGCGTGCCCAAGTCCACGCCGTAGCTGATCAGGCGCTTGTCGCCGGCCTTGAGCGTCTCCATCAGCGCCTCGCCCGCGTAGGCGTTGTCCTCGTAGACCGTGATCGGGCCGCCGTCGAGCGTCTTGCCGCTTGAGTTGGTCAGCTCGGCGGAGTTCATCGGGTGGACCGAGGACGGGTCGAGGTAGATCAGCAGCTTGCGCGCCGAGAGTTTCTGCTGGAGAAACGGCAGCATGGCGGATTCGTTCCGGCGCACCGTGACGGGAGTCGAGAAGCGGTACTCAAACAGTTCGCCAAGTTCCTGTCCGGCGGCTGCGGCCGTGATGGTGCTCGCGATCTCTTCGCGGGCTCCGGCAATGTCTTTCTCCATCGCCATAGGCGCGCTGGCCGGCATCGCCATGCGCTGCGCGCGCAGCTGTGCAGGAGCATCCGCCACTTTGGCCTCCTCAATCGCGCCCTGGAGGATCACCGGGCGTTGCGCGCGTTCCTCGGGCAACTCGGCTGTGGGCCGGGTGATGTAGCGCGGCTCGTAAAGCCGGCTGATAAAGGAGATCGGCCGGCCCGAGACCAGCGACAATTGCACGTTGGTCCATTCCTCGCCCGTCGTATTGTCCACGATGGCCCAGCCTTCGAGCATCGGCTCGGCGGTCGCGTCCCAGATCAGCCGGTAGCTCGACTTCCAGACCGGCATCGGGATCATGTAGTCGGCGATCAGTTGGCGGGCCTGCGTGCCGGTCGAGTCAATATAGACGCTGCGCTTGTCCTTCGACCTCGCGCCAACCAGCGCGGCCAGGTAGTCTTTGAACTGCGACTGCAAGACAGAATCGAGCAGGCGAATGTTGGTGGCGGCAGCAAGATCAAAATTCCGCATCTCGCCGGAATCGAGCAGCAACAAGAGTTGCTCACTTTCGGGACGCCTCTCGTCGCGAGGGGTCACGCGCCCGCTCAGGATTGCGCCGCGCACCGTCTCCGCGCCGAACTTGAGTTCGATCAGCGCGCCCTTCAGTTGGTCGAGCACGGCGGAGAGCGACTGGCCCGCCCCTAGACGGAAGGGATATTCGGAAAGCTTCTTTTCGAGCGGTTCGCTGGAATCGTACCGCAAGCCGGAAATCTTGCCGCCGCCTCGCTCGACGATGGTCAGCGACTTCAGCACATCGTTCATCTCCGAGGCATTGAAATCGAGGCGCGCCGACTCCCCGGCCGCAAGCTGCCCCGACCGCTGAAAATAACCCACTCCATGCTTGTACAAGATCACCTGGCGGACCGGCAGTTCCGCCGCCTGCGCCCCCATCGCGCACAATAAAAGCCCAAGGCCAATCGCGTGTTTCATGATGTCCCCCCGTCGCCGAAAGCGTGGCCGACGACTCGGCCCATTCTCCCATATCTTTGGAACCAAGACGAAGCAGTTCCAGCCCGATCCGAACAAGAGGTACGATGCCGAGTCGCAATGGCGGGGATGCCCCCAGGGCGCGGAGTTCGTGGATCAAGCTCCCGAACTGTCTGAAAGTTGACAGTTTTTCTCCCACGCCCGATAGTATCTTTGGCTCTGCGAGGGCTCTGCGAGCCAGCGGGAGACGACCAAGATGACCATGGAGAAGATCGCCCTGGAAGTGGCCGGCGGGATTGCGACCATTACTTTCCGCAACCCGAGCAAGCTGAATGCCTGGGACGGGCAAATGCTCGAAGAACTGAAGGCGGCGGTGGGCGACGTCGCCGGACGCGAAGACGCCCGCGTGCTGGTCTTCACGGGCGAGGGTCGAGCGTTCTCAGTGGGGGCGGATATGAATTGGTTTACGCCCGACCCGCTGACGCACCGCTTCCGCATTCAGGCCCGCTCGGCGCATGACTTCTTTGACGCCATTGAAGACCTGGAGAAGCCGGTGCTCGCCGCGATCAACGGAATCTGCGTCGGCGGAGGATTGGAGTTGGCGCTCTCCTGCGACATCCGGGTCGCAGCCGCAGGAGCGCAGTTCGGATTCCCGGAGGTCAACGCCGGCATCATCCCCGGCTCGGGCGGCTGCTCGCGCTTAGCGCGGCTGGTGGGCGTCGGTGCGGCAAAGGAACTAATTCTAACTGGGGAGATGATCTCCGCCACCGAGGCCAAAGCCATCGGCTTGGTTAATACCGTGATCCAGGCCGATCAGTTGATGGTCAAGACGCGCGAGTATGCCGAAAAGATCATGCGGCGCGGGCCGCTGGCGGTAGGAATGGCCAAACAGGTTATCAATACCGCTTTGAGCGTGGATGCGGCCACAGGACGGGCTTTGGAGCGATTGGCCCAGAGCATCCTGCTCAAGACTAAAGACGCCGAAGAAGGATTTCTCGCCTTCCGGGAGAAGCGCCGACCGAAATTTTCAGGTCGGTAGTCCGGAGTTGACGCGCTTGCAAGGAATGTACCAATTGCCAGTTAGAAGAACCGCCGGTTCTTGTTGGGGTCGGGGACATCGAGGCCGAGTTTGGCGATGAGCGGTTCGACATCTGCTATGAACTGGCGGCGCAGTTCTCCGTTGGGTTGTTTTTTCAGGCCCCACTTGATGTACTCGAACTGGCGGGGTGATTCGGAGCGGCCGAACATATCGAGCGCGGCCGGGTACCACTTGCTGATGGCTTTCTGGGATTCCTCGCGGCCGTTCGGTGTCGCGCAGATTCGCTCCAGCCGGTCATAGCCCATCGTGGTGTGCCCCAGTTCGTCCTTGACCACCATCGGAGCCACTTTGGACAGGATTAAGTAGCTCGATCCGACCCACTCGCGGGCCTGGTACATGCCCACGCGGTCGGTCAGGAAATTCACCGCGGCGAGTTCGGTCCAGGTGGGGAACTTCATGTGGAAGGCGTATTGGGTGACGGGAATGTCCTCGTTGGCCAGCGCGGGATCGAGGTCCATGGCGATGTTATAGAAAAGCTCGCTGTGGCCGACCTCCTGCCAGCAGTAGCTGGCTGTGCGCACGCGCTCGTACGGAGAAGGGGCCTGGTAGGTCCCCACCATCCAAACTTGCGTCAGAAAATCGAGGATGGCGCTGCGCGAGATCATCTCGATACCGTGTTCGACGCAGCAGAGCTTGATGAGGAGCTTGCGATACTCCTCGGGCATGGGATCGTTCAAGTCAAACTTCTGGATAGGGGATTCTGCCGCCATGAGGCGACTCCTTTCAGGGACAGGCGTTTATAACGAACGTTCGTTCTACAATAACGAAACCCGGTTCCACTGTCAACGATGGGGTCCCCTGGGGAGTTGACGTTACGCTGCAACGTGCCACTACCCGCGCGATTGCCGCGCGAGATGAATTGGTGTCTGCACAGCGGGACCCGGAGAAAGAGTTTGAAGGACTAGGCGGTTTGGGATAGACTTTCTTGAAAAGCGGAGTCATCGGAACTGCGGTGGGTTTCCTGCCCCGGTGGGGGGGCTCCTGCCGTAACCGGAGGCGACCGGATTGATTGCTGGGAGGAACCACTGTGGCTACTACACCGAATCCTGCTGCACCGAGCGCGGCCGTTGCGCCGCCGCCCCCCCAGGCGGTCCCCACCACGGACTCGATCCTGGTGGCGATGCTCGGCGTTTCTAAGCAGGTGAGCGACCTGATTTTCTCGCCGGGGCGGCCGCCGCAAGTGGAACTGAGCGGCCAGTTGACGCCGGTGAAAATTCCGGGGATCCCCATCCTGACGCCGGAGGCCACAGCCCAGATTGCCATTGATCTGATCGGCAAGAACAAGAGCGCGGTGGAGAAGTTACGGACGGACGGTTCTTGCGACATCTCCTACAGCCTGCGAGGCCTGTCGCGTTTCCGGGTGAACATCTTCCAGCAGCGAGGCACCTGCGCGATTGTGATGCGGGTGATCCCGACCGACATCCCTGATTTTGACACCTACCAACTGCCCCCGCAATTAGCAAAGATCTCCGACCTGATCAACGGCATTGTGCTGGTGACGGGGCCGACTGGTTCCGGGAAATCTTCCACCCTGGCGGCGATCATCAATAAGATCAATCAGCAAAAGGCGATCCACATCGTCACCATCGAAGACCCGATTGAGTTCCTCCACCCACACCGGAAGGCGACGATCCACCAGCGGGAATTGCACAGCGATACGCCTAGCTTTGCGCTGGCTCTACGGGCCGCGTTGCGGCAGGCGCCGAAGGTCATCCTGGTGGGGGAGATGCGCGACAAGGAAACCATCGAGATCGCGCTCGAGGCGGCCGAGACCGGACACCTGGTCTTCTCGACGCTGCACACCGTGGACGCCTCCCGGACGGTCGAGCGCATTATCGGCGTCTTCCCGCTGGGCGACCAGCAAGCCATCAAGAACCGCTTTGCAAAGGCCTTCCGCTACATTATCTCGCAACGCCTGATTCCGAAGGCGGGCGGGGGGCGCGTGGCCGCCATCGAAATCCTGATTTCCACGTTGCGGACTCGAGAATACGTGGAGAAGGGCGAATCGGAAGGCAAGACGCTCGTGGACGCCATGCTGGATGGCTCGCTCGATGGGATGCAGCCTTTTGATATGGTCATCGAGCAGATGATCCGCGACGGCGTGCTGGACCCGGAAGTCGGCCTCGGCTATGCCACCAATCCCGGCAATCTCCGGCTCCAGTTAGCAGACTTCCTCGCGGAGCAGGCATCGGCCCAGCGCGGCGCCAAGATTGCCGGCAAGCCGGGAGGAACGGAACTCGAGATCGAGCGATAACCGTGACAGACGGTTTCTCCATGCGCTGGGTTCTACGCGAAGTCGGCCCGGCGTCCGTCGGAAACCTTTCGCAAGAGCTGGGAATTTCGGCGCTGCTGGCGCGGCTGCTGGCTTTGCGCGGCGTGAACGATGCCGCAGCGGCTCGTCGGTTTCTCTCGCCCGAACTGGCCCACCTGCACGATCCCTTTCAAATGCTCGGCATGGAGGCGGCCGTCCGCCGTATCTTCCAGGCCGTCGAGCGCCGCGAGAAAATCCTCATTTACGGCGACTATGATGTGGATGGGGCGATGGCCGTCGTGATCCTCGATGCCGCGCTGAAGCTGGTAGGGGCCGACGCGCGCCACCATATCCCCCACCGGATGCGCGAAGGCTACGGGATGCGGGCGGAAGTGGTCGAGCGGGCGCGTGACGAAGGCTTCTCCGTCCTGATCAGCGTAGATACCGGCATTCGCGCGTTTGCCGTCGTCGAGAGGGCCCGCGAGTTGGGCCTGGACTGCATCATCACAGATCACCACCTTCCAGTGAGCGAGGAAGCGGCTCCCGAGAGCGTCCCGCAAGCATTGGCGGTGCTCAATCCCAAGCAGCCGGGTTGCCCCTACCCGGACAAGAACCTGTGCGGCGCGGGCGTGGCGTTCAAGCTCGCCCAAGCGCTGCTGGGGGCAGGCCCGGAATCCTCCGCGCGCGTTGCGCGCCTCGTGCGTTCTCTCTTGAAGCTCGTCTGCATCGGGACAATTGCGGATAGCGTCCCGTTGACGGGAGAAAACCGGGTGATCACGCGGCTGGGGCTTGAGGGCCTGCGCCTGCCAGTCAACCCCGGCTTGAAAGCCCTGGTCCAGGCCGCCGGGCTCGACGGCAAAGCGATCACTGCCTGGGACGTGGGATTCCGGCTGGCGCCCCGCCTGAATGCCGCCGGACGGATGGAAAGTGCTCAGGACGTGATTGACCTTTTCACCCGGGCGGACCCGGCCCAGGCCCAGGAACTGGCCCAAAAGCTCAACCGCCTGAACGCCGACCGGCAGAATGCCGAGCAGGCGATTCTGGCCGAGATCGAGGAGCGCGTCCAGCGTCAGCCCGGAGAGTTCTCTGATCCGTGCCTGGTCGTCGAGGGCGAGGGTTGGCATCGCGGGGTGATCGGCATTGTCGCGAGCCGCCTGGTGGACAGGTTCCATCGGCCGGCTCTGGTCATCAGTCGGGAAGAAGGAATTGGGCATGGGTCCGGGCGGTCCATCGAGAAGTTTCATCTGCTCGAAGCCCTGACCGCGTGCGGGGATGTCTTTGACCGTTTCGGCGGGCACGCCCAGGCCGCCGGCTTTGCGCTGCCTGCAGAACGCATTGGGGAGTTGCGCCGGAGGCTGAATGAATATGCCGCGCCGCGCTTGGACCCGGCGGACCTCGTGCCGGAACTCGAACTCGATACTGAGGTCTCGTTTGGCGATCTGACCCCGGAGACGCTTTCGGATCTTGAGCGGCTGGCTCCGCACGGCTATGGGAATCCCCGCCCGGTCTTTTGCAGCCGGGGGGTCGGGCTACGGGGTCGCCCTCGCTTGCTGAAGGAAAAGCATCTCAAGATGCAGGTCGCCCAGGAAGGGCGTGTCTTCGATGTCATAGCTTGGCGCAAGGGCTATTGGCTGGAGAGGCTGGCCAAGACGAATCTACCTTTCGACCTCGCCTTCCGTGTGGCACAAAATTCCGGTTCGCTGGCGACAAGAATTGAGTTAGAAGCGCTGGACCTGAGCGGAGCATGATCGGCGGCGCTGGAGCGGCCGTCCGTACTTTGACTCCCGCTCGGAAACCCTCCTCGCCCGCCAGTGAACTCCTCAGGCGTCAAGATGTTGACTGGAACTTCTTCCTAATCAGTCCGCGTTTCCCTTGACGATCGTCCCTCCTTGTGATAATGTCATTCCAAATTGTAGGCTTGCCTCCGGCACGGTTAGGCCCGGAGTTCCTCTTTCCCCCTGAAGAGAAGGGAGCGGTTCGATGCGAGAACACAGTAGGAATTTATTCCCGTCGGGTGTCACTCTCGGATTGATTGTGACCGCATTCTTGTTTGTGGCGCTCGGTACTGCAGTCGCTCAACGGAAGGGCAACGGCGGCGGGGGCGGCGGGGGTACAACCTCAACTGGATGGGTGGATGACTTTAATACAATTGACAGCACCCGTTGGGTGAAGGCCACCGCGCAGACCCCTACTCCAGGAAACACCCCATCCAATACTGGAACTTATGATCCAAATTACGTCGGCCTGGTGCAAGCAGTGGATGGCAACACATACCTCCAAATTAAACTCACGCAAAAGGTCGTTAGCACCGAACCTTCCGTGACCAGTTCGACGGGGGGGCTCCTCTACAGCAATCAAACATACCGCTACGGCACCTACGAGTGGCGGATGCGGATGTCTTCCACGGCTACCGAGCCGTTCGGCAGCGGGGTACCCCAGTCGGGAAACGTGTCGGCCGCCTTCAACTACGTGAACAACTCGCAGACAGAAGTTGACTTTGAGTTTTCCGGCCATGTCATTGGCGATCTAGACCTATACAATGACAATACGCTCTACATGGCGAACTGGAACAATAAAGGGCCAAAGAGCCCTCCTGCGCCAAATGAATTAACCTCCTCGACCACGGAAATTCCCGGTATTACCTCTGGATTCAAGACCTACCGGTTCGTCTGGGAAGAGGGGAAAATTACGTTTTGCGTGGAAGGCTCCTACCAGACTCATCACACCACGGACGTGCCGAGCGCCCCCGCCAACCTCATGATCAACCACTGGGGGACGAATAAGTTGGATGGGGGGTTCGGGGGTAAGGCAACCCCTGGAATAACGCGGTACTTTTACGTGGACCGGGTGGGATATACGCCACTCCTGTTGGGATGCAGTGAGCCGTTCCGGCTCCCGTAACTCCTGACCCCTGCGAAAATTGTTTCGTCGAGGTCTACGTCCTCGCAACAGCGGAAATTGCCTCATGGTGTCCTCTGGAAGCAAACGCCGTCACCACCCCCTGGCGCGGCCCGTTCACGCAACCATTCCTGGGGCTTTACTCATCCAACAGGGTTAGAATGGAGCGGAGAGGCGAACAACGAGTGACTCCTCGACGACTGGTTGCTTGTGTGCTGATCGTAGGATGGTTGGTGGCTCCGGTCTTTTCCCAGCGGGCCGTCCTAAGCCCCCCTCTGGTCCAGAAACTCCAGGAAGCGGGCCAAGGCGTCGGACGGCGGGCCGCCCAAGAGCCGGAGACCGCCGGCCCGACCATCCGCGTGGACGTCTCGGTGGTCAACGTGCTGTGCGCGGTCCGCGACGGCAAGGGCCGCTTGATCTCCAACCTCGAAAAATCGGACTTTGAAATCCGCGAGGACGGCAAGCGGCAGCAAATTGTCTATTTCTCCCAGGAGACCAAGCTCCCCTTGACGCTCGGCTTGCTGGTGGATTCGAGCGTCAGCCAGCAGCGGTTGATCGGCGAAGAGCAGCGCGCCGCAGCAGCCTTCTTCGAGCAGGTGCTGACCCCGCAGGATGCCGCGTTTCTCGTCAGCTTCGACATCACGGTGGATTTGCTCCAGAACGTCACCGGGAGCGTGAACTTCCTGCGGCGGGCGCTCGGAGAAA
>Ga0155949_1110_pt1 | contig 24039 bp, 20 predicted proteins | sample RifCSPlowO2_02_FD_107603 | JGI IMG/M metagenome (GOLD analysis project Ga0155949, IMG submission 107603) | Acidobacteria bacterium RIFCSPLOWO2_02_FULL_61_28
AAAACCGAGGAAAAAACAAGAGAGAAAAAACCAAAGACCAAAAGCGGAACTTCCTACTTTGCTCAGAACAGGAACTTTCTACTTTGCCTTGACATGGGAATGGAAGGCCAACGGGACGCAGAGCCTCGGCCCCGGTCGGGCCGGGACAGAGCCGGTGGGCACACAGAATACAGAATCCGGAATTCACAATTCAGAAGTCAGAAGAACGTGCCGGTCCCTCGGTCGCTGCGCTTCCTCGGGATGACAAACCGATCTGCGGGATCGGGATGAGCGCGGGGAGAACTCAGGTTCCGGGGAACTCTTCCGTCCGGCTAGAGTATAATCGTTCCCAAATGGATGGCAAGCGGATGGACGGGAACGATACGGTCTCCGTTGGCGCCAACGCCTGTGCGCCGATCTTTTCTCTAGCCCAGGCGTTTACGCCTGGGTTCGGGTGCCACCAATACAAGCAGCCCCCTTTAGGGGGCTTGGACTGGCAGCGAGCAGCCCCGCCGCAGGACGGAAGCCCTTCGACTTCGCTCAGGACAAGCCCCGTGAACGGGGCTCCAAGAGAATCGGTTCTGTTTCCCAACCCAGGCCTGAAGGCCTGGGCTAGAGAAATTCAGAACCCGGCTGCAATTGAGATACTACCGGTCGGTACGAAAGGAGCGCGGAGTGGCCACCTCCACATCTCCGGCCGGCTCTGAGAACGCGGTAGCGGCGGGCAGCGCGACGGTCGTGCCGAGCCGCCCGGCGCCGCGCCGCAAACGCTCCACGCTGGCGTGGCTGGTCGGGGCGGCGCTCGGTTCCGCCGTGCTCTCCGGGGCGCTCAGCGCGACGTCTCCGTTCGAACTTCTCGAGCTCAAGACCTACGACCTGCGCTTTATCCTGCGGGGGAGGCAGCCGCCTCCGTCCAGCATTGTCCTGGTCGTGCTCGATGAGCGAACCGAAGCCGCGTTCCCGGAGCCGCGGATTTTCTGGCATCCGCGCTTCGCCTCCCTGCTGCGCGCGGCGGCGGCGGGCGGAGCGCGCGCCGTCGGCCTGGATGTCTCCTTCGGGATTTCCGTGGAACCCTGGGCGCCGGATCTCGACCGCCAGCTCGCTTCGGCGTTTGCGGAGGTATCGGCGAGCGTCCCGGTCATCCTGACCTACGACAACCTTCAGCCGCTCCCCGAAGGGCTGCCGCTCTACCTGCTGGCCAACGCGCAGGGAGCGATGGGCTTTGCGAACCTCACCGTGGACCGCGACAATTTCGTGCGCCGCCAGCAGCTTCGCAGCCGGGATGAAGCCGCTTTCGAGTCGTTCGCCGCGCGGCTCGCGGCGGCCGCGGTGAATGCCTCCTGGGAAGCGGGTGTCCCGCCGGACCGTGCGCTGCGCCTCGGCGGTCGCACGATCCCGCTCGACCGCGCGGGATTCCTGCTGATTCAGTACCGGGGTCCGGAAGGAACGTTCCGCTCTGTCTCGATGGCCGAGGCGATCGCGGCGGCCGAGAAGGCAGACACCGCGCAGCTCGAACGCTGGTTCCGCGGAAACATCGTGCTGATCGGAACGCGGGACCCGACCGACAAGCGTCCGACTCCGTTTTATCTGGCAGGGGGAGGGCAGCAGCTTACTTCCGGCGTCGAGATTCAGGCGAGCATCCTGGCGACGCTGCTGGACGGCCGGTTCCTGAAGGAGTCGCCGCCCGTGGCCGGGATCGCCCTGGCGTTGCTGTTTGCCTTCCTGGCCGCCGGGCTGACGTTCCGCTTCCGGTTTCCTCTGTCCTCGCTGCTGTTGGCTGCCGCGCTTCTGGTGTATCTTGCGGTGAGTGTGTTTGCGTTGCGCGGGGGCCGCGTGCTCCCTGTGGTATTGCCGGCGCTGGCGGCCGTGTTGGGCGGCTTTGCGTCCTACGGCGCCTACTCGTTCACGGAGGGCAAGAAACGCCGCCTGCTCGAGGACGTGTTCGGGCGCTACGTTTCGGCCGACGTGGCCCGCGAGATTCTGGCGCGCGAGGAAATCCCCTTGGGAGGAACGCGCCAGGCGGTGACCGTCATGTTCTGCGACCTGCGCAACTACACCAGCTATTGCCAGGGCCGCGACCCGCACCAGGTGGTGGCCGAGCTGAACGAGTACTTCACCGACATGACGGCCGAGATCAAGGCGCACGGCGGCATGGTCAACAAGTTCATCGGAGACGGAATTCTGGCGCTGTTCGGCGCGCCGGTCCCGCATCCGGACGATCCCTATCGGGCCGTGGCCTGCGCGCTGCGGATGATCGCGCGCAATGCGGAATACAACCGCCGCCGCGCGGCGCAGGGGCTGGAGCCGCTGGTGCTCGGGGTCGGCCTGCATACGGGCGAGGCCGTGGTGGGGACCATCGGCACGCCCGAGAAGATGGAGTACACAGCCATCGGCGACACCGTGAACGTCGCATCCCGGATCGAAGGCGAAAACAAAACCTTCGGCACGCAACTGCTGATGAGCGAGGTGACCTGCCGGCTGGTCCGGGAGCGGGTGGTCGCCGAGCTGGCCGGGCATGCGCACCTCAAAGGGGTGGCGGAACCGGTGGCCGTTTTTTCTGTTGCACGGCTCAAAGAAAAGAGTTAAGATTCAGAAGATGGAGGTTACCTATGAGATATAGGCTACTTGCCGCGTTCGTTCTCCTCCCCCTCGCCGCCGCGGCGCAAGGCCCGGTCGGATTGCTCTCCTCGGTCTCCGGAAAGGTCCAGATTATTCGCGCCGGGCTGACGGACCCCGCTGCGGCGCGCCCGGCGGATTTGCTACTCGCCGGGGACCGCGTTGTGACGAGCGGAGACGCCCAAGCCACATTCTTGTTCTGCCCGCAATCCCGCGCCGCTAAAATCCTGCCGGGATCAGAGATCGAGTTCGCCGCGGGGTCGTTCACGGTGAAGAAAGGCAAGGTCGCGGAGGAACGCGCGGTCCCCTCCTGCCGGTTGCCCAAGACCCTGGTGCTGGCGTCGGCGAGCCAGGTGCAGTCCGGGCAACTCCGCCTGCGCGGCTCGAATCTGCTGTTGCGGTCGCCCTCGCGCGCCAACACTGCGACGCTGCGACCGCTCTTTCGCTGGGAGCCGGTGGATACCGCCAGGGCCTACGACCTGAAAGTGCTCGACCGCGAAGAACGCATCCTCTGGCGGCAAACGGTTTCGGCGACGGAAGTCCAGTATCCCGCCGACGCGACTCCTCTGGTGTGGGGACAGAAATATTGGTGGCGCGTGACGGCGCGCGACTCGCAGGACACGCTGATGGAGGTCGGGACGTACTTTCAGATTCTGCCGGCCGAGCAGGCTGAAGAGGTGCGCTCTGCCGAAACCGGCCTGCGCCGCCTGATCGCGGAAAACCCCAGCGACAGCGTGCCCCGGTTTCTCCTCGCATTCTTGTATGAAGAGCGCGGGATGCTCGACGAAGCAGTCCGCCTCTACCAGGAACTGGGGTCGCAAACGGGATCGCAGCCGTGGGTCGAAGTGCGGTTGAACGAGCTGATGAACAAGCTGGGCTGGGACCGCCCGTAGCGGAACCCCCAGCCCTCGCGGAAAGCGCCCGGAGCGAGCCGCCGGCACTGGCTGTATGCGCTCGTGCTATTCCAGCGGCTGGATCCGCACCAAGTATCCTTCTTGGTCCACATACCAGACCGTGATGGGATTCGTGGAATTGTCAATCCAGGTCCTGCGATTGTGCGCATACGGCTCCGGCATCAGGTATTCCGTCCACCGCTCGGTTTTGGGATTGAACCGCATGAACCGGCCGGATTGCAGACCTCCGGCCCAGACCTCCCCGTTCTTGTCCGGCAGGGCCTCGTAAAACGTTTCGTAGGGAACCGGGGGATAATACTTGGTAACGCGCTTGGTTTTGATATCTATCTTGATCAACATGCCGCCGCGGCCGCCGAACCAAGAATTTCCTTGCGGATCAAACGCGCCTCGCGACCCGCTGGAGATATCGGTGCCCGTTTCGAGTTCCCACATTTGTCCCGTCGTAGTGTCCAGCAGCCCGATTAGATTTCCCCCGCCGGGCGCGCCCGCCCAGTACCTGCCGTCGGGGGTGATGGTGTTGTCGTAGGTCTGGCGGCCCATCTTCTTCCAGGGCCAGGTCTGGATGACCTGGCCGGTCTTGGTGTCTATCTTGGTGACTCCATTGCCACTCCGCGAATCATAGACGTAACCCTTGGCGTCCATCGCAAAATTGTTGAACCCGGGGGAATTGGGACGATCCGAGCCCGGCACCTTGAAGCGCCGGACGATTTGTCCGGTCCGGGGATCGAGGGCGGTGAGGTACGCGTCCCAAGGCTCTGAAAACCACACGATGTCGTCTTGATCCACCCAGACGCGGTGTGTTCCCGGCAGAACATCCGGGGTGTCATTTTCCTTCTCCGGGATTCGGAATTCCTTTACAAATCCGTTGCGGGGGTCGAGGCCCCCCACGTAGGGACTCCGATGCGGGGTATACCAGATGATGCCCTTGGAGTCGCCGTGCACGTCATGCGGTGCGAGCAACGTCCGAGGCAGCTCGTATTCGGTTACGATGACCCGGGTCGCGGCTCCACGAGGCCGTGGCAAATATGTAAGGGGCTGATCCTGGGACCCCGGTCCGCGCACTCTCGCCAGCCACTTGGCGAGCAACTCCTCGTCCACGAGGGTAGGCCGGCCGGCCCGGTCCCGACTCTCGGGGGTCGGGCGCCCCATGTTGATCAGAGGCGAGCCTCCCCCGCGCGTCATTCGCTGCACAATATGTCTCCAGCTCGCTTCGTCGTAGCGGTTGCGGAAAATTTGCTGGTAGGAGTGGCAGCCGAACCCGCAGGTCAGGCTAAAGACGCGCTTCTCTTCTCCGGTGCCGGGAATATTCAAAATCCACTCCGCGCCGGTGAGCTGACTCAGAATTTCCGGCGTGGGGGGCAAAAACTCCGTCTGGCTCGTCCGGTCGAGAACAATTCCTTCGAGCTTCGAAGGCCCCTCGATTCGCACGGCTTCCTTCACATAGGGTTGGTATTCCAGGGGACGGGCGACGCGCAGCGTGTAGGGACCCGTCTCCAGGGCGGGGAACTCGTATTTGCCGTCCTCGTTGCTGTAGACCGTAGTCCGAATGGCGGTCTTTGCCGCAATCAACTGCACGCCGATGCCTTCGAGCGGCTCCCCGTTCCGGTTGCGCACCTCTCCCTGCGGGCCTCCCCGCAGCGCCGTCCGGAGGGGGGCATTTGCGGGAGGCGGCGCCGTGGCGACGTAGCGGGGATTGGGCGGAGGACTTTCCGAATCAAAGCAGCATTTCCCGTCCCGGATATAGCTCAGCAGGTCGCGCATGTCCGCATCGCTCAGCGCGTGGCGATAGGACGGCATGAGCGGCCCCCCGTTCCGTATCTTCGCCTCCACGGTCGCGTCATTCACCGGTCCCCCCGATCCCAGTGTGGGGCGCTTGTAGAGGTCTTTCAGTTGCGGACCGGTTTTGGCGAACTGGTTGTGGCAGAACCAGCACTTGAAGTAATAGATTTCCTCGCCACGCTGCGGACCGCTCTTCGCGCTGGTCTGGAAGTTGTAGATTTCTGCCGAGCGTTGATAGTCATCCTGGAGTGCTTTGTGTTCGGCGGCAGCCTGCGGAGGACCCGCTTGCGGCCGGGACGGAGTGGCCAGCCACGTTGCCGCAGCCAAAATCACGCCCAGCACGATCCCTGTTGTGGTTCTCTTCTTTGTGCTCATGGTTATGATTGCTCCCCTCCTGGAATCAAGAATCCGCCCGCTGATTCTGGAAAGCGGACCGTTCTTGGCCGGCGGCTCTGTCAGGTCAAGCACAAATCTGCGCGGCACTTTGGAGTGATCGGCGAAAGAGCAAGAACGGCAGGTTCGACAACTCACTGCTATAATCAGGCTTGCCAGTGATGCCCGGGTGGCGGAACTGGTAGACGCAAGGGACTTAAAATCCCTCGGGCGGTAACGTCCATGCCGGTTCGACTCCGGCCCCGGGCACCAATGTCTGTCTTTCTCTTCCTGGGTCAGTGAGCGGACCGGGCCTCGGCAATCCAACCAATCCTTCAGGAAACTCACGGGCAAGAAACTCACTGGCAAGATATTTACGGGATGATCGGGACCTCGAGATACGAATCATACCTGCCGCCCGTGTAAATGGTGTGCTCGCCCTTATTGATCAGCGCGGTATAAAACAACAAGGGTTGAATCACGGGGTGGTGGCCTTGAATATACAGGCGCAGGCTCTCGCCCTTGCGGAACAAGGTGCTGGAGGGGAGAAGGGCGATTTCCACAGACACCATCTGGCCCGGTGTCAGCTTTCTCTCGCCGCTGAACTTCTGCACCGGCTGCCAGGGGGTGGATAGATTCTGGTCCAGTTCCCTCTGGGAAACTCTCATCTGGCCTTTGGCGACCATGTCGCCGCCGAAGCCGTTCATGCCGCGGAACTGCACCTCGTTGCCTTGAGCGTCGAACTTCTTCACCGCTACGAACAGGTCCATGTCGTCGGCATCCTTCGCCGATACCCAGAGCTTTACCTTCAGATAACCCGTCAGCTCGGTGTCCTTGTCAAAGGTCATGCCAAAGGACGCGTCGCCGCCTTGCGTCGGGTGATAGACGGCTTTTCCCTGCTTCCCGGATTTGGTGAGTAGGGAACCAGTTTGCGCGTTCAGGTAGAGCTTGCTGTATTGAGTGCGCGCCAGCGGAAACTCTTTCTCGAAGCGCACCGCGTACTCGTCCCGGGTCTCCCGGACTTCCAGACGAACCCGTGGCGTATCCTGCCAGCCGTTGGGCAGGCCCTTCAGATAATGATCGAAGAATTTCTTTTGGTAGGCGAGGCCGTCCTCGCTATAGAAGCGCTCCCATTTCTTGCCGCCGTGGGTGTAAAGCCACTTGTCCGCGGAGCCGATTCTGCGGAACACCTCGAACGTTCCCCGGGTGTGAAGGCCCTTATCCGACCAACTGGCGCAGATCAGAGCCGGAACCTGGATAAGCTCCACCTTGGGCACACCCTGGATCAGGCTCTGTCTCCCGATCGGGTCAATGGCCGCGGCCCAAACCTTCGCGGCCTGCTCGGCGGGCATATTCTTGATGGCTGCTTTTACGTCTCTCTGGAGGAAATTCGTCTCCGGGATTCCGCCCCAAAACGTGCTATCCCGGTAGGTATCCATTTGGCCTTCCCAGGGAACGATGGCCTTCAGATTAGGCGGCGGGGGCTGGTGACTGGCCGTGTAATACTGGTTGCTGGCAAGGGCGGATACGCCGATCATGCCTACGTTGCCGTTGCTCCAGGATTGCATGGCGGCCCACTCGATCACTTGGAAGATGTCATCGGCCTGCTGGGCGGGGGTGGGGGTCTTTCCCTCGGACTTAAAATCCCCTCTTCGGTCGGCGATAATCACCACATAGTCGTTCGGCACCCAGAAAGCGGGATCAGGGGCTTCAAAAGAGGTGAGCACGGATATTTTCATATGGCCGAGATCAGCGCCATGCGCATGAAGCCGATCAATATAATTAGGATACGAGGACGGAACAGGAGAACCGTCCGCGTTGAACAGGGGGGGAGTCTGGTCCTTCCCGTAAGGTGTCATGGCGAGGATAACCGGGAATTTTCCGGGTTTGTCGGGGCGAATGACGTTGCTCGCCACCCGGACGCCGTCGCGCATCGTCACCAGGACATCTTTTTCGATCAGCATTCCACTGGGAGTAGGGAGGATTCGATAAGCCAGAGCGCCATCGGAGCGGGGGAGCATTTCATAGGGGTTGGGAGGACTTTGCGCCCGGCAAACCGTGGGCGCTGCAACGAGGCACGCCCCGAGCATCATGGCGGAGAAGTAAAACAGGATGGAGTCGCGTCGAGTACGAGCAACGGTTATGTTCATTTGGGCGCCTTCCTTCGAATGAAATCCGATCCGAATCCGGGAACTCAGTCCCCTGCCCACGCAGAACGAAAAGCGGGCGAACCGTGGAGTCCGGGACATCGTGCGGAAATGATACTGCCTGAATTTACGGCATACAAGAAATTTCTTCGAGGACGCAGAGCTTGCAAGCCGAGCCTCCACTGGACAATCCCATCGAAGCATCGCCGCTGGGTCTCGCGTTGCGAAGGTTTCGGGCGGATTCAGGAATGCTTGACAGGGGCTGCCAATATGATTAACTTGATTATGTTGCTCGTGATTCGTTGACGGTTTCCAGAAAAGGGGTTTGCGCCGTAGCCGCGATGACGATGCTGGCCAAAAACTACCCGGAGCGGATCGCCAAGGTCCGCGAGATTGCCTCCAACGAGCGCCTTCCGGAGAAGTTTGTGGAGCTGATCCTTCTGGACCTCAAGAAAGCCGGCCAGAACGCCGGCAAGAAGGCCGGTAAGCATGCCGCAATGTTCGAAAGCCTCCGCGGCACCGCCCCCCGAATTTCAGACCGCACTTCTCTCGCCGACCTCTGTTGTAGCCGCAACAACTAGGGGTTCCTTCTCCGATCTCACCTCAGTTCATTTTTTGATGCGCCCGTAAGCGCATCAAGCGCGCGCGCAGAAGGAGAGTTTTCATGGACACGAAACGAGGAATGGCGAGGACATTGAGGGAGTTCCCATTTCGGTTTGAGAAAGCGAGGACAGCGAAGAGACTTCCGATGAATCGCCGAACCAGTTTGTTCCTCACCGTTCTGCTTCTGCTGCCGCTGGCCGGCGGCCTGGCGGCGCAAGGCGGGCCTCTCGTCATTCGCGCGGGGCACTTTCCCAACGTGACCCACGCGCAAGGGGTCATCGGGCAAGCCAAGGGGTGGTTCGAGAAGGCGCTGGCTCCCGATGCCCGCGTGGAGTGGAAGGTATTTAACGCGGGTCCTTCGGTGATCGAGGCGATTTTTTCCGGCGCGCTCGACCTGGCCTACATCGGCCCGAATCCGGCCATCAACGGCTACGTGCGGTCGCAGGGCGAAGCGCTGCGCATCATCGCCGGCGCCACCAGCGGCGGGGCGGCCCTGGTCGTGCGCGCCGACGCCGGCATCGCCAAGCCGGAGGACTTTCGCGGCAAGAAGATCGCCTCGCCGCAGCTCGGCAACACGCAGGATGTGGCGCTGCGGGCCTGGCTCGGCGCTCATGGCCTCCGGCTGCGGGAGAGAGGGGGCGACGTGCACGTGATCCCGGTTGCCAATCCCGACCAGATCACGCTGTTTCTCAAGAAGGAAATAGACGGGGCCTGGGCGCCCGAACCCTGGGCCTCCCGGCTGATCCAGGAAGCCAACGGCAGATTGTTTCTCGACGAGCGGGACCTCTGGCCGGGCGGGCAGTTCGTCACCACGCACCTCATCGTGAGCGCCAAGTTTCTGCGGGAGCGCCGCCCGCTGCTCAAAAAGTGGGTTCGGGCGCATGTGGAACTCACCGATTGGATCAACAAGAATCTGCCGGAAGCGAAACGGACGTTGAATCAGGAAATCCAGAAGGAGACCGGCAAAGCGCTCCCGGTGGCGGTGTTGGAGGGGTCCTTTTCCCGGTTGCAGGTCACCTACGATCCAATTCGCTCGTCCTTGTTTGCCTCGGCCCGCGCGGCGTTTGAAGCGGGATTCCTGGGGCGGCAGCGCCCGGACCTCTCCGGCATCTACGATCTCTCGATCCTGAATGAGGTGCTCCAGGAAAAAGGAGCGAAGCCGGTGCCCTAGCCGAGGCAGCCACGGTCCCGGCTAGTCGGGATGCCGTGGGCTTTTGGCTTTTATCGGAACGAACCCACAGCATGAAGAACATGCCGTGGCTACCACTGAATCCCCCGTCTTACAGTGTGCGTGTTACGGCACGGCTGAAGTCGTGCCTGGACGCGGGTAAGGACGGGTTATGCTACAGCTTATAGGAGAGCGCGGGCACGTTCTTTCCCGCGTCAGGCGAGTCGTGGCCGGATTCGATACGGAGTGCGCCGATGTCCACAATCTGGGCGCGGGAGCGGGCCGAGTCCCACCCGAAGGAACAGCCGAAGCTGCACCTGAAGCATGTGACGCGGTTGTTCCAAACCCCGAACGGCCCGCTGACTGCCCTCGACGATATCTCGTTGAACGTCGCCGAGGGGGAATTTCTCTGCTTGGTGGGACCGTCCGGATGCGGCAAGTCAACCCTGCTCAACCTGATGGCGGGCCTGGACCGTCCGACGGAGGGGGAAATCTGGAAAGACGGGGAGCGGTTGGACGGCCCGGCGACCGACCACATTATGATCTTTCAGGAACTCGGCCTGTTCCCCTGGCTCACGGTCCGCGAGAACGTCGAATTCGGCTTGCGCATGAGGGGCGTAGCCAAGCCGGAGCGCCAGGCCCGCGCCCGGGAATACTTGCGTCTGGTTCACCTCTCGCACTTCGAGCGCAGCTATATCCATCAGCTCTCGGGAGGGATGAAACAGCGCGTGGCGCTGGCGCGCGCCCTGGCCACCGACCCTGCCGTCCTCCTGATGGACGAGCCGTTCGCCGCGCTGGACGCCCAGACCCGCGACCGGCTGCACGAAGAATTGGAACGCATTTGGACCGAGACGCGCAAGACCATTGTCTTTGTGACCCACAACGTGCGGGAAGCGGTTCGCTTGGGCGACCGCGTCGTCGTCCTGACCTTCCGCCCCGGCCGCATCAAGACCGCGCTGACCGTGAAACTGCCGCGGCCCCGCCACCTGGAGGACCCCCACCTGGCTCTGGTCGCTCGCGACCTTCTGGTTCAATTGAAAGAAGAAATCAGCCGCTCGGCCAAGGAGGAGTATCGGGATGAAGAAAGCGGCTAGACAACTGCTGTTTTACCTTTTCTTGTTGCTGGTCTGGCAATTGCTTTTTCAGCGGAAACTGTGGCCGCCCTATTTGTTTCCTTCTCCGACGATGGTGGGAGAGGCCTTATGGCAGGGATTCTCCGACCGAACGTTCCTGGTCGGCGTGACGATCAGCATGAGACGGATCGCTCTGGGCTACGGCTTTGCGGTCGTGTTGGGCGTTGTTCTGGGGTTTCTCATTGCCGCCAGCGATTTCCTGGAAGCGACCGTCGGCGGGCTGGTCTTGAGCTTGCAAAGTCTGCCGAGCATCTGCTGGCTGCCGCTGGCCATCCTGTGGTTTGGATTGAGCGAGAGGGCCATTCTGTTCGTCGTGGTGATGGGGTCCCTTCTGTCGGTTACCATCAACACCGAAGTCGGCGTGCGGCACGTTCCGAAACTCTATCGCATGGCGGGCCGCAACCTGGGAGCGCGAGGCTTTGGCGTGTTTGCTCACGTGCTGTTTCCGGCGAGCCTCCCGCATCTGGTCGTCGGATTAAAGCAAGGGTGGGCGTTCGCCTGGCGGTCCTTGATCTCCGGCGAGATGATCTTTGTGAGTTTGGGTCTCGGCCACCTCCTGATGGTGGGGCGCGATTTGAACGACATGAGCCAGGTGATTGCCGTGATGATTGTGATTATGGCGCTCGGGCAACTGGTGGATCAGTTGATCTTCCGCGGCGTGGAAAGCAGAATCCGAAACCGTTGGGGCCTCGCGCGCGAAGTCTGACGCAGAGGTCTGACGCAGGCGCCGGAACCTGGATGATTCACAAACGAGCGGGATTTTTCTCTAGAGCATTTCTCCCGTTGCTATAGATCGTCCGGGAAAAGCCCCATAGGGGCGTTAGACTCTGGCCCACGGCGCAAGCCGTGGGAAGCCAAGCCCGTCGGGACTAGCCCCGGAAGGGGCGACAGACATTCCAGGCTACACCATCGGGAGAAATGCTCTAACCCAGGCGTTTACGCCTGGGTCCGCGAAACCGTCCGAGTTCTCCCAGCCCCGGCTTGCCGGGGCTTCCGTAAGGTGGCTTCAGCCATCGGCCCAGCAAGGGCTGAAGCCGATATGAGGAAGGCCGCTCCAGGGCCTGTGAATCAAAATCCGACGCGAACTTTCCTCAACTTTGCTCTGATCGTCGAGTCCCTCCGAAAGTGTTAACAGGCCCTAGGCAAAGCCTTTCGTCGAGCAACCGCGGGTAAAGTGATTCGCGATCATTCGTCTCCAGCCGTAGGCTGCATTGATTGCGGTTGGCCCGCCGGCCCATCGGAACGTTCGGGGGATTGCGCCGAAGCCCGCTGAAATCGGCATCGAGCGCCTCAAGCCCGCGTAATTTCGCATGTGTTCCTTGTGCTCCCAGCCATATTGCGGCGCATCCCTCCCTACGGCGTCGTCGTATGGAAATGCCTGGTACGGAACCCCTTTGCCAGTAAGAATGGATAGATCAGGCCAAGGCCTTGGATACACGGCAGCATAGGGCTCTGCACCCCGCACGTCTATATTGTCATCGATGGGGTCCGCAAAATAAGCTTCGGCGCCGGCAGCGCCAGTATCTCCGGACATGTTGTGGCCGACATTCTTGTTCTCGACAAGCAGCCGGTCCCCCAGAAATTCCCGCGGGCCATAACCGGACTTGTAGAGCACCAGAGGCACCCAATTGGCCCCGCAGGCAACGATCACGCGCGCTGCCCCTGACGACGAAGAAATTACTTCGGCTTGTCCGATCCGTCACCGAAAGAAATGACCGATTCATATTTGGAAAGCTTGCCGCTTCCAACAATGGCCTCCAGCGCTTTGAAGTCTTTCACTTTTTCCTTGGCGCGGGCATCCAGGATTTTTTGCACTTCCGCCCCAGAGAGGCTGCCCAGCATCACGAGGATCTCTTTGGGCGCTGTGTTGATATGGATCGGGAGTTCCAGGATGGGCGTCGACCGGCTAAAATGGTGCGCCAGATACTTGCCGATAACGGGTATGTCGTCGTCCTGGATAGGAGCGTGATTATCCTCGACCATCCTCTCCACAGTCGCCATCCATCCGCTCTCATCGTCCCGCCGGTCGCTCACAATAGTTTGTATGGTGTGGCACAGGGGGCAGTAGGCGGCTACCTGGAACTTTCCTTCGCCAGCGGGAAGAAAAGCAGTCCAATCGACCTTTTGCGCGGGCCCAGCGGGAGGCCCGCCCTGCTGCGAAAATCCCGTCCACGATATTAAGAAGAACGAGCCTACACTGATGCCGACCCCGAACCAACCTGTCATTCCTACCTTGCTCATTCCCGCCTCTCCGTTTTGATTGAAGAGCCTTTGATATCAACAATTCTTTTACTTGGGTCTCCCCGATGGGCTTCCCGCACCGGCGAATTTACACCCGATTGCCCTTCAGGGGTTGCTTCACAACACGGGACGGCGGAAACCCCGCTCCAGGGCTTCCGCCGCATCTTCTCCCGCTTCGATAAACTCGATGCCACTTTTGGGCTTTTCTCAGCTCGCTCTGATCTTCGAGTCCCTCCGATCGTGTTAACAGGCCCTAGGCAAAGCCTTTCGTCGAGCAACCGCGGGTAAAGTGATTCGCGACCATTCGTCTCCAGCCGTAGCACCCAACGATTGCGGTTGGCCCGCCGGCCCATCGGAAAGTTCGGGGTATCGCGGCGGCGCTGCTGATCATCAAGTGATCGATGTCGTGGCAATCGAAATCGGAGTTGCACACCGAATTCTCGCGGCTCTCCCCGGCCCGCGCAGTTCCAGAAAAGTGCGACATCCCGATGTCCACGGCTCTGCGAGAGCGGCGGAATTCCACTCTCTTGGGCTTGATTGGCAACTTCTCGACCATGGCACGGGTGACTTCCTCGCATTGTTTTATCGCGGCTTCAATCCGAGGTGCGTCAATCGAGACCCGCTCCATTCTGCCGTCCGGAGGCATCACACGCCAACTATAGGGGATTCCGCCAAAGCCCGCTGAAATCGACATAGAACGCTTCAAACCCGAGTAGTTTCGCATGTATTCCTTGTGCTCCCAGCCATATTGCGGCGCATCCCTCCCTACGGCGGCGTCGTATGGAAATGCCTGGTACGGAACCCCTTTGCCAGTAAAAATGGCTAGCTCAGACCAAGGTTTTGGAGTCACGGCAGCATAGGGCTCCGCATTCCGCACAGCGATGTTTTCATCGATGGGGTCGTCATAATAACATGTGGCGCCGCCCCCTCCACCACCATCTCCGGTCAGGTGGGCGCCGACATTCTTGTTCTCGACAAGCAGCCGATCCCCCAGAAATTCCCGCGGGCCATAACCGGACTTGTAGAGCACCAGAGGCACCCAATTGGCCCCGCAGGCAACGATCACGCGCGCTGCACGGAGTTCATGCATGGCTCCCGATTGGTCCTTATAAACTACCCCCGTCGCCACCGGCCGCGCCCCCGGCGATTTTTCAATGAGAACCTTTTCCACTTCCGCGTTGGCAATGACCTTGAGACCATTCTGCAGCCCGATGTAGGCCCAGGGAAGGCCCGTTCCCTTGATGTCGTAGCGGGACAAAAACTGGTGGTGCATACCATCGTACATCGTGCCCAAGGGATTCCGCGCAGCGGTGTAATTGCGATAAATCTCGAAACCATTCGCTTTGCACGCATCGGCCCACAGGTCATCGCTCTTTTTCCACCAGGAATCCGGAGTCGACATGATGGGAAACACGTCCCGGGCTTCCTGGATGGCGTCTGCAAATTCTCCCAGGTGCCAATCCACGCCCGAGGCGTCACGCCAGAATCGAAAATTGTCCTCATCCGGAATCCACACCACTGCGCCCCAGTGCATGGAACAGCCCCCGACTAATCGGAAGTTATACGCAGCCGGCCCTCCACGAACCCGATCCGGATAGCGGTAGTCTGGCCCCATGACGTGCCCTTCCGGTCCGATTCCATCGTGGATGTTTGTGATCATCGAGCGGCGAATGGGACTGCCATAGCCGGGTCTGAGCCCCGGGTCTTGAATGGTCCAGTCAGGGCCGCCTTCAATCATGGCCACGCGAAGCCGGTCACCCGTCTTGGGATTGATTCCCCGCTCCGCCAGCCGTCCCGCGATGATGCACCCCCCCAATCCTCCGCCCACCACTACCACATCATAGTAGTCCTTCCCATCGCTGGTCTTGGTGGGGCGAGCGGGAGGCAGGGGATTGTCCAGCTTCACGTGGTATCCTTCGAACCAGTAATTACTTGTTTTCTTGGCGATCGCTCGACGTCGCTCTTCCTCCTCCCAGGTCAGCGGCCCGGAAAACCCGCAGATATCCCAGCCGGTGACAATCTTCGTGGTATTCGGATTCGAAATCTGGTGGGGATCCCCCGGCTTCAGGATCGGCTTCCCTTTGGCGTCCCGCTTGATCTCGTGCTCGGGATAGTTGCTGTAGTAAACCGACAAGATTCGAGCCCGTGCACCACGATAAAACGCCTGCAGGCGAATTCGCAACTGCGCATCCGCGATTTTTTTCCCATCGACGATCAGCCCCAGATACTCTTCCCGCTGTTTCTCGTCCAGATCCAGAAATGTCTTTCCTCCAAAAAACTCTTTGGCTGTGCTGTTGAATGCCTCCAGTGCCTCGTGCTCGATGCTACTCGATTCTTCTCCAATTTCTCGCCGTGGATCTCCGCCCACGTCCCCTCCCACGGGGAGACCCTCTAGTACGTAATCCGTAATCCCGTGCGATTCCAAATCCTTATAGCCAGGATCGCCAGGCCGCGACGGAATGAACACCGAGCCAAGGGCCTCGACGACTTGTTTGTTCAGGTTCGGGCCCGCCGGACTTTGCGCCACCAGTTGCAAGGCGCCTGCCGATGCTGCGGCCAGCATGGCCGTGCCTGCTACCGTTTGCTTCGCAAACTCTCTTCTCGTGATCTTGTCCTGATCGCTTGTGGCATTCTTCAAATCATGAGTGTTTTCCGCCATTTTCATTTGACCCCCTAAATACCAAAATTATAGAGGTTTGCTTCCGATGAAACAACACTCTTATTTAATTTATTTAACCGGCAGCGGTGGGGATACCAGTTGGACCCCCCGCACGGATCCGTACGGGCGCTCGGTAGCACATACGGCTCTTATGGCAGATACTCGGCGGCGCAGCACCGGCAGAGGAGACTGGCAGCGCTGCGGGCACCGCGACCGCCGCCGCCCCTTTCAAAAACCCGCGTCGGTTCATGCTACCGTTTCCGCTCACCATGCCCCTCTCCTTTTCAGCCCCACTCTCTGGCTGTTGCAGCGGTGGGCACGCCGATCAGCGTGCATGTCAATTTACAGGGAAACCAATTCGAAGCACACGTAGCGGAAGCTGTCAATGACAAACATCTGTGATACACAAGCAGCTTGACATCACCCCTGCTGTCCATGCGCCTTGACTTGGCCGGACCGCTCGCGTAGGTTTCATGCCTGCGGAAAGGCTTGAGTCGGAGATTCCATTTCGGCGGGAATTTGGGTTCATGCCGGGATGATCCTCGCTCGCCGCAAGAAAGCCGAAAGGAAACGAAACCGATGGCGCACCAACATTCCCCAGGGTTCCTGAAGCTGGTCGCGGAAGCCAAGACGCGCATCCTGGAGATCGCTGCGCCCGCCGTGCTGCGGAAGCTTCAGGATAAGAGCGGGTGGCATCTCCTCGATGTCCGCGAGGCCGAAGAGTACGCCGCCGGACGCATCCCCGGCGCGCAGCACCTCTGCAAGGGCATTCTCGAGCGCGACATTGAGGCCGCGGTCCCGGACTCGAACGCCGAGATCGTTCTCTACTGCGGCGGCGGATACCGCTCGGCCCTGGCCGCCGACACTCTCCAGAAGATGGGCTACACGCGCGTGCGGTCCCTGGCCGGAGGCTGGCGGGGGTGGCTCGAGGCTGGCTTCCCGACGGAAACGCCCGCGCCTCCGGCGCTGTGATGCTGGTGAGAAATGCGCACTAGGGCGGTTCCCCTATTGCTGTAAGGCGGGAGGTAGCCACGGCACGTTTTGTGTGCCGTGGGCTTTTTCCGGAACAAACCCACGGCATAAAGAACATGCCGTGGCTACCACTGACGCCCCGTGTTCCTTGCGGGACACACCGCGCCTCTGATTCGGCCTCGGTTGATTCGGTGAAGCTCAGCGAAGAGGGAAAAAAAAGCTACCGCGCGGGCCGAGGCGGCGCCTTCAACTCGACTTGCACTTCCTCGGCGACCCGGTCGGTCAAGTTTTCGGTCTCGTGCTTCCAGGCATCGCGCCAGGCAACCTCACCGGCCTTGCGGACGCTGTCAATCACGGTTCCGTCGGGGCGCTGGATTCCGGTGTGCAAATCCGTCAGCCAGACCACTACGTAGTCAGGATGCTCATGCATCGCGGCCTTCTCGCGCGGTCCGCGGATCGAGCGGATCACGCGCACCAGGTCATTCTCCAACTCTATCTTGTGATGCTTCGCGGCCACCTTGATGGGATCGAGCGGGAGCGAGAGCGGCTGGGCGGAACCCGTCTTGTATTTCAATTCGACCAGGATCGCTTCGAGCGGCTTGTCCGCGACGTTCTCCTCCTCGTGCTTGACCGGCTGGCTGAACCCAACCTGGCCCGCCTTGCGCGTGGCTTCCTGAACTTTCCCGTCGGCGCCGGTGACTTTCTGATGGACGTCCGTGAGATAGATCACCACGTAGGGGTTGGCGTGCTCGTGCATGGGAGACTTCGAGTGCGCTCCCCGTTTCACGCGCACCACCCGCACCCGGTCGTTTTCATGTTCCACTTTGTACTCGCTCGGACGGATCTTGACGGGGTCCTGAGCCGTCGCCGTCGAGGCTGCCAGAACCGATAACGCCATCAGGGACGCAGTTCGCCGCATTCCTCCTCCTTCCGCGGATCAGAATGACTCATCCTAGCACAAGGTCGGCGGCCCTTACCTGTTCTCGAAGTACACAAAGTCAATCAAGAAAACGGCGCCGAGCAGGACGCATTTCGCCTCCGTGCTCATTCCCGGCGGCAGCACCGCGGCGAAGTTGTCCGTATCGGTGAACCCTTCTTTGAGAAGCCCGCTCCACTTCTTCGTGATCTTTCCCACCTCCCGCTCGTTCTGGCGAATCTCGAACGTCCAGGGATGGAAGAGCGGGCCATACAGCCGGCAAATTTCCTTGCCCTGCGCGTCGGAAACGCGGAAGAGCCGGTGGAGCCAGGAGAACTCGCGCACGACCGTCCCCAAAACTTTTCCCCCGGCTTCCCGAACATCCACTTCATGAAAATAGAAGCGAAAGGGCCGCTCGACGCGAAGGGCCGGCTGGCCGTCCCCCTTCGTCAGCACAATCGTGAACGGCCGGAAGGCTTTGAGAGACAGGCGCAACAGCAACGAACCGCCTTCCTCCTTGGCGCGGTACAGCTCGTTTCCCAGCTCGTTGAGCACCACATAGCGATTCTTGGTTTCGAACCCGCTGACAATCTCGCCCCATTCCTTCTTCTGGCTGACGACCAAGGTGTTGGCGACGGATAGTTCGTCCATAAGCCCTCCCCGGCGAGCCTAAAAATAGAGTCGTGGGAATTATAGACGAGGCGGCGGCACACGCAAGAGTGTTTTGCGGGACGGAACGATTCTGTCGGCCCTCGTGCGCGAGGTCACCGCCGGTCCCTGTGATCGCAGGGTTATCGCAGCTCGACCGTTTTGCCCTCGATCGTGATGCGCTCGACGCGCAGCTCATCGGCTTTCGCATTGTGGGGGTAGCCGACGACGGTCACGGTGGCGCCGACCTTCAGCATCTCTTGCGAGAGTCCTCGACTGCTCATGCGCGACGGCGGCGCCAGCACGGCCACCCACGTCTTGCTGTTCGCCCCGGCGACCTGGAAGCGCATCAATCCGTGCGGATTCGAGTAGCTCGCTTCCTGGATCACGCCGGTCAGGTTCAGCGTCTTGTTCGGGTCGTAGGGGCCCCATCCGTGGTGCGCGAGCGCAAGGCTTGCCAGCAGCCCGCCCGCCATCAGGCCCACCGCCAGCGCCTGGCACAGAGTTCTTCGCCTTGACTTCATGATTCTTCTCCTTTTTTCCGTGGTCCGCTCTTAGTTTACGGAAACATTATAGCGCAAATAGGATGGCGCCGCGGTATGCGCGAAACCCCGCTCGTAGCGGTGGAGAAGGAAATAGAAAGCAGTGCAGGTTTTCCACCAAATTCAACGGGGAGTGAGGCGAACGCAGGCATACCGCGCCACAAGTCTCGTGCGCTTAGCGCGGGGTGCGAATCCGGGGGCTGTTGCCGACCTGCTCGTACTGGAAGCCATCGGCGGGACGGTCCAGGCGGCGGATGTAGAGACTCTGCGATTTCGCGCGGGCGGGACTGCCGGTGACGACGATGCGGTCGCCCGGCTTCAAGGTTTGGCTGGTCATGCCGGCTTGGACCAGCTCCCGAAGGTTGTCCATATCGAGCCGCCACTGCTGCGCGCCGCCGCTGTCCTGTTTGACCTCCACCGTCACGAACGGGTGTGGATTGACGAACTGAAACTCCGTGACGATCCCTTCGATGGTCACTTGACGGCTGCTGTCGTAAACGCCCGCAATCGAATGATGCGCATGGCCCGCCATGACGGAGATGGCGATTCCGGCTGCCAACCACAGAATCCATCGCTTCATAAGGTGATTCTATCTCCAGTGCGCGAAGACACAGCTTGTCCGGCTCGAGTTGGCTGTGGCCTCAGGGATCAAAAGGCAACCGCTCTTCCCTCGCACTTTTCCGCGCGCTTGTAGTCCTCGGGGGAAAGCCCTTCCTTGCCCCACCGTTCCAGGAAGCCCCGCACAACTTCTCTTCGAAAGAGGCACGCTCCGTCCCGGCCTTTGAATGATTTCTGCATTTCCTCGGCTTCCTTCTCCTTGCGGGCGAGGGCGTCTCCGCTGATGCCTTGTCGCAACGCCTGCTGGCGGCCTTCCTCGGTGAATTCCAGTTTGTAGTCTTCCCACTTGATGTAGTAAACGACGGTGTCGGGCGTGAAGTTGCTGAATTCGAAGGACACCGTAGCGCTATTCAAGATTCCGTCGAAGAGGCCCGTGCGGACCTGCTCCACCCGGACCGGCTTGCTTTGGTCAAAGGCTTTGATGAAGCAATCGAAATTCCTTCTACAGTTTTGCACATTGCCGGTCCCGCGGGAGATGGTGACGGGATGCTCCGGACCGGTCGCGCCCCCTTGCGCACGCAGCGAACCCATCGCCGGCCCGATGCAAAGGACAAGGGTAATCCGAGCCGTGACCGTAAGCGAGCGGCCCCTCCGAACAGCGACCGCAAGGGAGGAGTGGTTAATCCGAGCCGCCCTTCGACTTCGCTCAGGGCCGTGAGCCAGTCGAACGGCGACCGCAAGGGAGCGGTGGTTCCTAGCACAACGCACGATTTTCATTTCTGGCCTCCTGTGCGGCTTACTCAAACGCCGTTTCGTGCAGCTTCGCCAGCTCAGCGTGTGGGATGATTATAGCGCAATGCAACCATATCAATCTCACGCTCCTTATTGTCCTACGTCAGGGCACGACTTCAGTCGTGCCACAACAAGGCTTATAGGTGCATGGGCTTTAGCCCCTGAGGTGAGTTCTTGATCCGGCAGTATGGAGGGAAGACATACCTCAGCGGCTGAAGCCGCAAGGAAGGGAATTTATTTTCCCGTCGTGGCGGCACGGTTGAAACCGTGCCCTGACGGAGGACTTCGGGCAGAAGAGGCGCCGGGGTAGCCACGGGATCCCGCAGCGCGGGATGCCGTGGGTTTGTGAATCGGTGGAACGCGAGGGAAACCTCGGCGGAAGGCCACCGAAAAGCCCACGGCACAAAGGGCGTGCCGTGGCTACCCGCTTAAGAAACTATACGCGCTCCAGAAGAAATCCCAAAGCGATTGTAGGGCTGATGTAAATGAAGCAAGCGCTATGATAACGATGCCGAGAAGAATTAGCACTCCCATTGGTTTGTTATTCTTAAACCAAGCCAATCTACGGTCCACAAAATTTCGTTCGTCAGGTGGAACACTTTCATGCTTGGCAGGGGGCGCTTCAAGTAGCTTCGCCTTCCGAAACTTTAGCTGTTCGATGCGTGTTTCAATGGAATTCCACCACCCCGACCCTTTCGAACCCGGGTCTTTACTCAATTGTACATACCAATGCTCCAATTCGGCATTCACCTCTTCGACCGAATTGGGAACTGGGTCTGTTACCTTTCTGTTGTAGAAAGGAAACGCCGCTGGAGTGTCTGCCCATCCTTCGCCAAGCTTCCGTTCTTCTTCTGCATTGGCAACTGTTACCGGCTCTTTCGTGGCGTGATACTTCACTTTCGGGAATTCTTGGTATACGTATGCCATGCCGCATCATCCTTCATAACCACCGCTCCTTCACAGTCGCGGCTCTGACTACGAGCACCCGCTGGTCGTCCCGCAGTTTTCGCATTTATAGCAACTGCCGTTGCGGGTCATGACGGAGCCGCAATCGCTACTTGTTTTCGCTCAGCGGTACGTCCCTTCCCGCCTCAGTTCACAGGTTTTCAAATAAACGACCTTCCCTTCGATATCGTACCGGAAACGGAAGCGGCCCGTTCGGATGCGGTATTGACCATCGCCAGCGGAAACACCTTCGAGTTTCTTAATGGGATGCGAGAGAGTGCGGTTATAGGGATCGGTTTGGAGGATGCGAGCAACATCAGCATACCGCCGCACGAGTTCCCGATGCTGGCGGAACAAGCTCCGGAAATCGCGGTCGAAGTGGGCAGTGGTTCGGACCTCGAACTCCGGGTTCATTTTTTCTGACGCCGGCGTACGCGGGACTTCAGGCGCAACTCTTTCCGCGCTTCTTCTAATAGTTGGGAAGCGGGCCGGGTGCGTCCGGCGCGAACGTCCTCATTACTAATTTGGATTTTCGCCTGAACCGCAGGATCACGCAGTTCGAGGTAATCTTCCAGTTCCTCGGCGTCCATGATCCCTAAGACCGGCGCGCCTTCCTTCCCCACAAAAAAGTACTCGCCGTTGACATGTGCGTGCTTCGCAATCTTGCTGAGGTTGGCGCGGGCTTCCGCAATGGATAGGTGCCGAACCCTTACGGCGCTACTCTTGCCCACCGAGTCCTCCGGAACAAAGTTTAGCGGCTCTCCTGTTGATTATACTCCCTACGAGCACCCGCTCGTGGCCCCGCAGTTCTCGCACTTATAGCAACTGCCGTTGCGGGTCATGAGGGAGCCGCAGTCGGAGCAGGTGGGAGCGTCGGAGGTGAAGGCCGGGGCGGGGTAGTCGCGGGTGCGGGCAGAGCCGGGAGCGGCGGAAGTTGAAGCGGACGGATTGACCGCTCTGTCGTGAATGCCCACTCCCGCACGATCTTGATTGACCGCATTGCCCACTCCCTCACGGTCGTGGCTCTGACTTGCAGCGGGTTCCGAGCCGCCGTTTTCGGCGATGCTGGTGGGTTCTTGGGAGGCGTAGCCCGGCAGGAATTTCAGCGCGAGCCAGCGGAAGATGTAATCCATGATGGACTTGGCGAAGCCGATGTCCTTGTGGCCGGTCCAGCCGGAGGGTTCAAAGCGCGTGTGGGAGAATTTCTCCACCAGGACCTTCAAGGGCACGCCGTACTGGAGCGCGAGCGAGATGGCCGTGGCGATGCTGTCCATCAAGCCGCTGACGGTCGAGCCTTCCTTGGCCATGACGATGAAGATTTCGCCCGGCTGCCCGTCCGGGTACATGCCCACCGTGAGGTAGCCTTCGTGACCTCCGATGGAGAACTTGTGCGTGATGGCTTTGCGCTCATCGGGGAGCTTGTGCCGGACGGGCTTCCGGGTTTCTTCGTGGGGGGAACTTGTGCCCTCAGGGGACGGCATGGCTAAAGCCATGCCCTGACGAGCCCCTGTGGCTGGGGCGGCAGACGGCACGGACGGCATGACTGAAGTCATGTCCTGACCAGCCGTGCCCTGACGAGTCTCGACGGGACGAGTGGCCACCGCTCCCTCGCGGTCGCGGCTCTGATCGTCGCGGGACGGCGTGGCCGCTTGCTCACCTTTCGGCAAGCTCAGGGCAGGCAGGTCGCGGCTCTGACCTTTGCCGGCGCTCAACGGCTGGACGCGCTTGGAGCCGTCGCGGTAGATGGCCACGGCTTTCAGGCCCAGCTTCCAGGCGGCCATATAGGTATCCATGACCTCTTCGATGGTGGCGTCTTCCGGCAAGTTGACGGTCTTCGAGATGGCGCCGGAGATGAACGGCTGCACGGCGGCCATCATGCGGATGTGGCCCATGTAATGGATCGTGCGGGTGCCGTTGGCCGGGCGGAAGGAGCAGTCAAACACCGGCAGGTGCTCGGGCTTCACGTGCGGCGCGCCCTCGATGGTGCCGGTGCGGTCAATGTAATCCACGATGGCATCCACCTGCGTCGGCGAGTAGCCCATGCGCAGCAGCGCGTCGGGCACGGTGTTGTTGACCACCTTGATGACGCCGCCGCCAACGAGCTTCTTGAACTTCACCAGCGCGAGGTCCGGCTCGACGCCCGTGGTGTCGCAGTCCATCATGAACCCGATGGTGCCGGTGGGCGCGAGCACGGTGACCTGCGAGTTGCGGTAGCCGTGGCGGGCGCCCTGCTCGTAGCACTCGCGCCAAACCTGCTGGGTCACCGCGTGGAGGTCCTCCTCGGCGCCGGCCACCGGCTGCGCGGCGAGCGGCAGCAAGCGCCGGTCAATCTGGTCGAACGCGTCGCGGTGCATGGCGACGACTTCGAGCATCGGCTCGCGGTTCCGATCAAAGTGCGGGAACGGGCCGATGGCGGCGGCCAGGCGCGCGCTCGAAAGGTAGGCCTGGCCGTGCATCAGCGCGGTAATGGTCGCGGCGAAGTTGCGTCCGGCGTCGCTGTCATAGGGCTGTCCGCAAGCCATCAGCAGCGCGCCCAGATTCGCATAACCAAGCCCCAGCGGACGATAGTTGTGCGAGTTGATGCCGATCTTCTCGGTCGGGTAGCTGGCGTTGTCCACGAGGATTTCCTGCGCCACGATCACCGTGTCCACGGCGCGGCGGAATGCTTCGGCGTCAAAGTAGCCGGCGGGCGAGAGGAACTTCATCAGGTTGAGCGAAGCCAGGTTGCAGGCCGTGTCGTCCAGGAACATGTACTCCGAGCACGGGTTGCTGGCGTTGATGCGGCCCGTCGCCTTCGAGGTGTGCCAGCGGTTGACGGTGGTGTCAAACTGCATCCCCGGATCGCCGCACTGGTGCGCCGCCTCGGAGATCTTGCGCATCAAATCGCGCGCGCGATAGGTGCCGGCAACCTTGCCGCTGGTCACCTCGTGCGTGGACCACTCGCGGTCGTCCTCGACCGCGCGCATGAACTCGTCGGTGACGCGGACGCTGTTGTTGGCGTTCTGGAAGAAGATCGAGCTGTAGGCCTCGCCGTCGAGCGAGGGATCGTAGCCGG
>Ga0155949_1013_pt1 | contig 23383 bp, 20 predicted proteins | sample RifCSPlowO2_02_FD_107603 | JGI IMG/M metagenome (GOLD analysis project Ga0155949, IMG submission 107603) | Acidobacteria bacterium RIFCSPLOWO2_02_FULL_61_28
AAGCCGAAGGGGTTGCAGGTGGCGGCCAGCATCGAGAGCGAAGCAAGTTGGGATTAGCGGCAGGCAGAGTGCCCGCTCTCCCGGCAGGCCGGGATCGCGGCACGGATTGGAGGGGCAAGGCAATGCTCATCAAGAAATCATCCCCGTGGGAGATTCCTTACTCGGAAATCACGCCGCAGAGCGTCTATCTGAGCCGGCGGCGATTCCTGACCCGGACGGTGGCGGCCGGGGCCGCGCTGGCGGCGGGTCGGGCCGTGCTGCCGGGATGGCTGTCCCCGACGGGGGCGCAGGCCGGAACCAAGCTCACCGGCGTCACCAAGAGCAGCTACGGCACCGACGAAAAGATCACGCCCTACGAGCACGTGACCAACTACAACAACTTCTATGAATTCGGGACCGACAAAGAGCAGCCGGCGAAGTTGGCCAAGGATTTCAAGACCTCGCCGTGGACCGTCGCCGTCGAAGGGGAAGTGGCCAAGCCCGCCGTGTACGATCTGGACACGATCCTGAAGCTCGCGCCGCTCGAGGAGCGCATTTATCGCCACCGCTGCGTCGAGGCCTGGTCCATTGTCGTACCCTGGATCGGCTTCCCGCTGCACGCGCTCGTCAAGATGGTCGAGCCGACCGCGAAGGCGAAATTCGTCGCCTTCCAGACCCTCTTCGACCCCAAGCAGATGCCGGTGGCGCGCCACGCGGGCATCCCGTTTCCTTATGTCGAAGGGCTGCGCATGGACGAGGCCATGCACCCGCTCGCGATTCTCTGCGTCGGCATGTACGGCGAAACCCTGCCGAACCAGAACGGCGCGCCCTTCCGCCTGGTGGTCCCTTGGAAGTACGGCTTCAAGAGCATCAAGTCCATCGTGAAAATCCGCTTCCAGGAAAAGCAGCCCCCGGCCACCTGGAACCTGGCGACGCCCAACGAGTACGGCTTCTACTCGAACGTCAACCCGGACGTGGACCACCCGCGCTGGAGCCAGAAAAGCGAACGCCGGCTCGGCGAATTCCTCAAGCGCAAGACGCTCCCCTTCAACGGCTACGCCAGCCAGGTCTCCCAGCTCTACGCCGGGATGGACTTGCGGAAAAACTATTAGAGCATTTTCAGATTTTGTGTGGGAGGATGTGATCTCGTCAGGGCATGGCTTTAGCCATGCCATAAGGCGGCCTTTCGAAGCGGGCTTTAGCGCCTGAGGTATGTCCCTCAGCGGCTGAAGCCGCAAGGAAGAGGAATGGATTGGCGCGCTTTCCGGCACGGCTGAAGCCGTGCCCTGACGTCTCCGCATACTCTACACCCACGCGGAAAAACTATTAGAAACAAGAAGCATTGTCATCCTGAGGCCGCATCGGGACCTGCACTGCGATGTCATCCATTCTCTCGAGCAAGTGGACCAAGGTTCTGGTATTTTTCCTCTGCCTTGGCCCGCTGGGGTATCTCGGCTGGAGGGCCTACCACGGCCGCCTGACGGCCAATCCCATCGAGTACATCACCCACTACACGGGCGACTATATCCTGATCTTCCTGGTCCTCACGCTCAGCATCACGCCGGCCCGCAAGCTGCTGGGCCTGCCCCAGCTCATTCGCTTCCGCCGGATGCTCGGGCTGTTTGCGTTTTTCTACGCCTGCCTCCACTTTCTCACCTACATCGTGCTCGACCAGTTCTTTGATTTCGCCGCGATGGTGGACGACGTGGCCAAGCGCAAATACATCACGGTCGGTTTCACCGGGTTTGTCTTGCTGATCCCTCTGGCGGTCACTTCGAGCGCCGGGTGGATTCGGCGCCTCGGCGGAAGGCGCTGGCAGCAACTCCACCGCCTCGTCTATATCACCGCCGCGGCGGGCGTGATCCATTTCTACTGGCTCGTCAAGTCCGACATCACCCGGCCCGTCCGCTACGGAGCCGTCGTAGCCTTCCTCTTGATTTTCCGCCTCGCCGTATGGCTCGCCAATCGGCAAGCGCGCCCCCAAACATTGCGCTCCCCAGTCAAGCTCACCCCCACCGCAGGCTCCTGAGTCCCGCTCCCGGAAATCTGAGTGAAATCCGATCCACAATTTTCATCTGCGTGAACTGCAACCCCATATCTATTTAATTAACAACAATAATTACAAATAGATACGTGCTCCCCAAAAAAGCATAGTCCAATTTCTCTGATAGTTATGCTAACCTTTTCTGACCGGTCTCGGTAGGGAGCTAACGCCGGCTCGGTGGCGAGGAACTTCGGCTGGAGTTATGCGGTGAGAGGTAGCTTTTGAAAAAGTTTTCGTGGCTTCCGCCCACTATTTTTGTTGCGATCCTGGTCGTCGCCTGGCACATCGCGGCCGCCCGGCAGGCTGTGCCGATCATACCGGGACCCTGGGCCGTGCTGCAAGGAATTGGGGAACTGGCGCGAAAAGGGCTGCTGGTGAAGTACGTGGTCGCGTCGGTGTTTCGGGTCACTTGGGGGTATCTGCTGGCGGTCGCAACCGCGATCCCGTTCGGATTGTTTCTCGGCTGGCGGCGGCGCGCCGAAATGGCCTTGAATCCCGCGCTCCAGGTTCTGCGTCCGATCTCCCCGCTGGCCTGGATTCCGATTGCCATTCTCTGGTTTGGGGTCGGGGATCTGGCCGCCATTTTCCTGATCTTTTTGGCTTCCTTCTTGCCCCTGACGATGAGCGCGATGAACGCGGTCCGCAACATTCCGGCCATCTACCTTCAGGCCGGGAGCAACTTCGGTCTCTCCGAGCGGCAGTTGATGTGGAAAGTGCTTTACCCGGCCGTGCTGCCGCAGTTGCTGGTGGGTCTGCGGCTCGCGCTCGGAATCGCCTGGATGGTCGTAGTGGCGGCGGAGATGATCGCCGTCAATTCCGGCCTCGGCTTCCTGATTATTGACTCGCGCAACGCCGGGAACCGCTATGATCTGGTGGTGGCCGGAATGGTTCTGATCGGAGCGATCGGCCTGCTGCTCGACACCGGGATGCGCAGCCTGGAGCGCCTGCGCTCGCTGCGCTGGGGGTACGGGACGGACTAAATGGCGCACACGCTATCTGCGGCGACGGCTCGCGCAGTCAAGACCGCAATCACGACCAAGGTCAGCCTCGACGGCCTGAGCATCGTCTTCCGCCGCGACGGCAGCGCGGTCGAGGTGCTCGACCGCATCAGCCTCGAAGTCCGGGAGGGAGAGTTTGTCTGCATCCTGGGGCCATCGGGTTGCGGAAAGTCCACTCTGCTGAACATTGTCGCCGGGTTCCTCCAGCCAAGTTCCGGCCAGGCGTGGATTGACGGCGAGGCGGTGCGCGGCCCTGATCCCCGCCGCATTTTTGTCTTTCAAGAGCGCGGTGTTTTCCCCTGGCTCACCGTGGAAGGCAATATCGGCTTCGGGTTGTTCAAGCTCTCGCGGGAGGAGAAGGCGGAGCGCATCGCGCATTACGTCCAGTTGGTGGGCCTCGAAGGTTTTGAACGCGCTTACCCGCACGAGCTTTCCGGCGGCATGAAGCAGCGCCTGGAGGTCGCCCGCGCGTTCGCGGTCAATCCCGACATGCTCTTTCTCGACGAGCCGTTCGGGTCTCTGGACTCGATTACCCGGCTCGGGATGCGGAAAGAATTGCTGCGGATTTGGGAACTGGAGCGCAAGACCATCCTGTTCGTGACGCACGACATCGAGGAAGCCGTGCAGTTGGCCGACCGCGTCGTGGTGCTTTCCTCCAGGCCCGCGCGCATCCGCCGCATCGTCGAGATTGACATCCCGCACCCGCGAGACATCAGTGCGCCCCGCTATCTCGAACTCCGCGACGGGATATTTGAGGAGATCGGCCTCGCCCACCAAGTATGAAAGTATAAAAGCATAAGAGCATGACGCCGAATGTCTCCATCCGACGCTGGGAACCTTACCTCTGGCCGCTGTGCGCCACGGCGGCGATTCTGTCGCTCTGGAGCGCCGGCGTCTGGTGGAGCGGCACGCGCGTTTTTCCCTCGCCCGTGGCCGTCGAACGGGCTTTGGCCGAACTGCTGCGAAAAGGCTTGCTGTGGCGCTATATCGGGGATTCGCTGTTTCGCGTCGGCGCGGGCTACGCCCTGGCAATCACCTGCGGCATTCCGGTGGGGCTGCTGCTCGGCTGGAATCCGGCCGCGGCCGCCGCGGTGAACCCGGTGATTCAAATGCTGCGTCCCATCAGCCCGCTGGCGTGGATACCGCTGGCGATCGTCTGGTTCGGCGCGACCGACCTGGCCGCCATTTTCCTGATCTTCCTGGCCTCGGTCTTTCCCATCCTCGTCTCGACCATGAACGGCGTGCGGAACGTCCCGCCCATGTTTCTCCAGGCCGGACAAAACTTCGGGCTTTCGACCGCGGCCTTGTTGCGCCGCGTGGTCTTTCCATCGGCTCTGCCGCAGATGCTCGTCGGACTGCGGATCGCGCTCGGAGTGGCCTGGCTGGTGCTGGTCGCCGCCGAGATGATCGCCGTCACCTCGGGCCTCGGCTATCTCATCATTGACTCGCGCAACGCCGGCCAGCGTTACGACCTGGTGATCGCCGGGATGCTGATTATCGGCCTGATCGGCCTCGGCCTGGATTTCTCGATCCGGCATCTGGAGACGTGGAAGTCGGTCCGCTGGGGGTTCCGCCATGAGACCTAGCCGGAAGATACTGATCGGCGTCGTGCTCTGGACCGGAGCGATCAGCGGACTTCATTTCCGGCTGAACGTGGATTGGTCCGCGCTGGGCAATGACTATCTGGCCGAGAACCTGCGCAAGCTGCACGTAGCGTATATCCCCGTCACCTGCCACCTGACCTGCCCGGTCACCGACTATATCTCGCGCCGCTCGCAGTCGGGAAACATTTTCCTCCCGCGGATGTTTCAAGGCTTCCCGGAGATCAAGGAAGCGCTGATCTCAAACAAGATGCAGGCGGGATTCATGGTGGCCCCGATGGCCATTGCGCTGCGGGCGCAGGGCGTGCCCATCCGGATCGTCTATCTCGGCCACCGCTACGGAAGCGCGGTGGTGGTGCGGAAAGACGGGCCGGTCCAGACCTTCCCCGACCTGCGGGGGCGCACCATCGCCGTTCCCAGCCGGTTCTCCGACGAACGCCTGCTGGTCTTCCGCGCCATGAAACACTTCGCAGTCAAACCGGAAGAGATCCGGATGGTCGAGATGGCTCCGCCCGATGTGGCCGGGGCGCTCGCCGTCGGCGCCATTGACGCTTTTTCGATGGGAGAGCCGTATCCCTCGCAGGCGGAGATGGGCGGCTACGGGAAAGTTCTCTTCCTGGCGCGGGAGTATTGGCCGGATTACATCTCGTGCGTGCTGGTCGTCCGCCAGGACGTGATTGACCAGCGGCCCGAAGTCGTGCAGGAACTCGTGGACGGAATCGCCCGCTCCGGGCTGTGGCTTGAGCAAGGGCGTCCCTACCGTGAGCACGCCGCGGACTTCGTGGGCCGCTTCTATTATCGCCAGGACCCGGCGCTCCTGCGCTGGGCGCTGACCAATCCGCTCGACCGCGTGATGTACACGCCGCTCTCACCCTTCAAGCAAGACTTCGACACGATCCGCGACCTGATGATCGAGACCGGCGTGCTCGACCGCGCGATTGAATTCGAGGAGTACGTGGACACGCGCTTTGCGGAGCAGGCCCGGTCGCAGGCCGCGTGGTCCTACGAACCGGGCAGCCCGCAGTAGCGCGTTGCTCCGCGCCCAGGCCAGGGCGCTCGGGCTGGCCCGCTTCCCAAACGCTGTAGACTTCCTTTGTCCAGGCAATCACCCCAAGATTGTCATTCCGACCCCGGCTTTGCCGGGGGGAGGCAATGTCTGGAACCTGGCCGTGAACCAGGAAGAACTCGCTGCCACCGTCCCGTTTTATGGAGCCCCGGTGCCTTCAGCGGAGGCGATCGAGCGGATCAAGAGTCCCGTGCTGGCCATCTACGCGGAACTCGACCGCAACCTGACCCTGGGAATGATCGAGGCGGCCAGGACGAGGGTCAACCAGCGGAAGACCTTCGGCCTTCACATCTATCAGGGTGCCGGCCACGCGTTTCATAATGACACCAGCCCAGCTTACAACGCGGCAGCCGCGTGCGAGGCCTGGAATCGGACCCTGGCGTGGTTCAACAAATTCCTGCGGCCACCCGCGGCGGCGTAGCCGGGCGCTGCCCACGGAACCCTTTTCCGCAACGGATTACTGACCTCAAAGAAAAGCAGATCCTTCGCTGCGCTCAGGATGACAGCATCGCGTTTTGTTATACAGCAACGCTAAAAATCGTACAGCTCTATTTCTTGGAGATGCTTGGTTTTTGCTCTATCCTAAAAGCTGGTAGTTCCCTATTTTGAAAAGGAGAGTTTCCCGATGATCCATTACGGAGCCAAAGAACTGGCCGAGGGCTTTCGCACGGTTCGCAAGAACACGATTCACATCGCCGAGGACATTCCGGAAGACCAGTACGGATACCGCCCGGCGCCGGACACCCGCACGGTGGCCCAGTTGCTGACCCACATCGCGTTCAGCTACAAGTTCCAGTATCAGATCCATGCCAAGGAACGCCGGACGACGCTCGAGGGCTTTGACTTCCCGGCGCTGATGCAGCGTCTCGGAGCGGAGGAACAGCAGCCGCGGAACAAACAACAAGTCCAGCAAATGCTCCGCAGCAACGGCGAGGAGTGGGCGGGATGGCTCACCGGATTGTCCGACGACTTCCTCCGGGAACGGGTCGCGATGCCCGCGGGAATGACCCCGCCGGCCAAGAGCCGCTTGGAGATGATCCTCTCGGTCAAAGAGCACGAGATGCACCACCGGGGGCAGCTCATGCTCATCGAGCGGCTCCTCGGAATCGTGCCGCACTTGACGCGCGAAATGCAGGAGCGGATCGCCGCCATGCAGAAGTCTTGATTCGCTGCTGGTTCCCTATTTGGCCAACACCCGGAATGGGCTGGATTCTGGAAGGCGCAAATCGGGCATCGGCTTGGCCTGAAACAGGCGATAGCAGGGCTTGGCCAGCCAGCGGGCCCAGCGATTGGCGGTCTTGCGGCGGGCGCTGTCGGTGGCGATCCCGGTATTGGCGTACATCTGGCGGTAGAGTTTGGAGATGAAGATGAACCCCAGCCGGGCCTTGATGGACTTGACGCAACCCGAGCGTTTCCAGATTGCACCCAGGCTGTAGAAGTTGTCCCAGACGCCTTGCGTGCGCCGGCGGATTTCCTCCGGGTTCATGGTGGGGTGAGGGGTGTAGAGCTTCGGGCGGAGATGCCCCGGGATGAGCCAGTAGCGCGTCACGGGAACCCCTTCAATCCGCTCCGCGCGATCTCCCAGGCTTTTTTCCCAGCGTTCAAAGTCCACCGTCCCCGGGAACGGCGTCATGGTCACAAACTGCGCGAACGTCAGGTCGGCCTGCTTCGCCAGAGCGGCCGTCGCCGCAAAGGTGTCCTGGCGGTCCGTGGGAAGACCGAAGATGAACGATCCCAGGACGTGTACGCCGTGCCGTTTGAACGTCCGCAGGCGTTCCGCGAGATTTTCTCCGGAGCAGTTGAAGTCCTTGTAGACGGCCTTCAGCCCTTCTTCGGTAACCGCCTCGACGCCGACCAGAGCCCCTTTGATGCGGGCCTTCCGCATCGCATTGAGGAATCGCGGGTCTTCCGCGGCTTCCATCGTGATCTGCGTAAAGAAGATCATGTCGGCGGGAAGTTCGGCCAGGCGGTCCATCAACTCGAAACGCTCTCGGCGCATGTCCTCGAGCTCGGCCAGCCTCTGCGGGTTGTTCTGTTTCCGGGCCAGTTCGAGGTCGGTCAGCGTGACCGGATAGAAGTTGTCGTCCGCGAGCGCGATAAACCGGTAGCCGAGCCGCCGGAGCGCGACGATTTCCTCGATGACCGGATCGGAGGCGCGCTGGCGCGGACGCTGGCCATCGGTGCGCCAGACGGAGCAGAACGAACAATGCTTGGGACAGCCCCGGACCGTCTGCACGGAAGCCCACATGTAGCTCTTGGGTGGCATCAGGTCCCATCGGGCTCTCAGGAACCGGTCGGCCGCGAGGCGGCCTCCGTCGTAGATTCGCTGCGGGGTCCCCTGGGCGCAATCGGCCAGGACGGCGCTCCAAACCACGTCGCCGTCTCCCTTGACCACGGCGTGGGCAGCGCCGAGCTCGCGCGCCTCTTCCGGATAGAGCGTGGCGTGGATGCCGCCGAAGACTACCCACGCTCCGCGCTCGCGGGCGAGGCGGCCAATCGCCAGGCCGCGATACACGTTGGCGGTATGGATGCCGATTCCGACGACGTCACCCGCCTCCACGCGGTTCCAATCCAGTGGTTCCAGAGTCTCGTCGGTGATGATGGGGTCGCCGTATTGCGGTGGCGTCGCCGCCGCCAGCACGTACAGCCAGCGGGGTGTGATGACGCCAATTCCAAACGATACATCGCTCGGATTGACCAGGTGAACGCGCAAGCTCCAAAGCTCCTTGGGTTGGTGCGGTACAGCAAGCGTTAATCCCAACAGGAAGGACCCGGGTCATTTCCAGCGGTGCCAACGCCGGAGTGAGTGTAGCAGAAAAGAGCGATTCGTGCCAATTTAATTGGATGCCCCCAGGTTGTCGGAACGGGTAGCCACGGCACGTACTTTTGTGCCGTGGGCTTTTTCGGAATGAATCCGGAACGTACCCACGGCATAAATGCATGCCGTGGCTACCTCTTGTTGGGGACGGGGGCATCCTAATTATCGCTCGGTGATCTGCATGGTTTCGTCAATCGAGAGCGTGGGCATGCCCGTGGCAGGACCGCTGTAGCGGGCGGTGATGGTGAAGCGGGTGTCGCTCACGTCCGACGAGTACGTGTAACCCTGGCGTCCGCGCGCGGGGTCAATCGCCAGGCTCCCGTTCGAGCGCAGCTCTTCGAGCGGGGCATAGCGGCCGTTGAGGGCTTGGAATTGGCGCTCGGCCTGGGCCATCGCCAGCAGATCATTCTGCACTCCGGTAATGTCAATCGCGGCGCGCGGGTTGTCGGTGCCCCGCGTGGCGATGCCGCCGCTCGGCCCCGTGAAGTACGAGCGGTAAATCATCAGCCCGATGGCTACTACAAAGACCAGGCTCAGGAAGCTAAGTATCCCCCGCATGGCGGTCCCCTCCGGCAGAGAATCTCGTGCCCGCAACCGCCCGTCCGACTGCTGCTCAGTCGGATTGAGACATCCGGCTCCCGGCAGTCAGACCGCGCGCTCTCCCCTGGGGCGGCTATCGCTCCTTTATACCGCTCCGGCGGGATGCGGTCAATTGGACCGAATTTCCCAACGGCATATGGATGTTGCGGTTTCGTTCTTGTCGCCCTGAAAGGGCAAACCATGAGTAGCCGTAGGTTTTAACCTACGGAACGAGAGCCAACACAGGAAATTCAACCCCGTAAGGGGTTGACCGGCTTGTTTTGATTGTCCGGCCCCTGCGGGGCCGGGATCATGTTTGAGATTCCGTTACCGTGGGTTTCACCCACGGCTATTCACGGGAATCCCCTGCGGGGATTTGCCGCCTGCAACCTCGCCCGAAATGCGGGCGGGAGAAGTCCGGGCCAGGTAGCTCTCTGGGAATCAGGGGATTGCCTGCCCCCTTGTAGATAGGAACCGGGAGACTGGTCCGGCGCGGAAGTCAGGCGCAGGGGACCGCACCAGTCGCCCCCCTCCGATGACCGGACACAAAAAGGAAGGAGGGACTTCGCGTCCCTCCTTATTCCTTGCGTAAACGACAGTCCGGGATGCCAGTCGAACAGATTCCCCCGGGCTGTGGGAGAAGAGGTTTTACTCATCCAGCATGATAGCTGACTTGATTCTCCCGGTCTTAACATTCACCGAGCCGACGACGGTGCCGTCACTGCCTATGCCGCCATTGGCCACAAAGATCTGCGCCTTTGCCTGGCTGGTGGTGTCCTCATCAGTGCCCCAGACAATGCCGCTGAGGGGGCAGTAAAGACTTTCGTCAACCGTGGTCAGTGGATCATTCAGGCAGCCGACCCGGACGCCAAAGATAAAAGCGTCAATCGCACTGGTCCCGTCGGCATAATCCACGTCCACCTCGAAGCCGTCGGTGATGTCGCAAAACGGCGTTTTGCCGCCCGCCTTGGCGCCGCCACCCCCCGCGCCTTTCACTTGCTTCACGCACCCTCCGTCCTCCGCATTAAAGCTGGTCAGCCTTATCCAGTCGCCTGTCGTATTCGTCTCCGTGGTTTTGCACTGGGCAATATCATCCGTGGTTTCGAGTATCCCATCGGGACCGGGAAGAACTGTGCAGGTCCACTGCTGGTTGGCGTAGGAGGTAAAGGCAAAGTTCTGGTTCGGCTTGCCGATCAGCCGCAGAAACCACTTTTGCAGAGAGACCCAATCCTTCTGCGGGTCGGTGTCCCGAATCTGGAGCGATACCTTACTGTCCCCCCAGGAATCACAGTCGAGCACCTGTGTTACGGCTCCCGGCTCCAAGCCGTCTTCGTCAATACGCTGTTGACCGGCTTTGGGGTCGCCCGGAGGATAGACGTCGAAATCGTCGTTGGGATCCGTGTCGCCATTGGCATCCCCCAGCGGATCTTCGTCCTTCAATCCGTCGCCATCGTTATCCACCTGGACCCAATCAATCATGGTGATGTAGATGTAGGTGGGAGGAACCACACCGGCGTAATGACGCAAAAACAGCGAGTGCCCACCGACGCTGCCCGCGCAACCTTTGGGGCCATTGTCGGCTTTCTGGACGTGGATGATAATCGTGTCATGGGGAGTGCCCGGTATGGGGTTCCCGACCGAACCGGTGTGACCCGGACTATGATCGGCCATTGCAAGCTGCCAGCCGCCGATGGCGAAAACGAGAGCTGCTACTGCGAGAATTTTTTTCACGACTTCCTCCTTAAACGGTGTGGGGGAAAACCAAATCTCCTTATCGTCGTTCCGCCCGATCCGATCTTCCTCTCCAAATGCTGGCGCCAGCTTCTGCCCACGCCGGCGGGGGGGATACCAAGCATCTTGACCCCCAGCGGGGTGCGTGTCAAGGGGGGAGTCAAGAAAAATCGCGAGTGGTACTAGGAGTCCTAATAAGACAGGGAGACCCCCCTTACCGGCGAAGAGGGATCATTCGGTGACTGCTTTCCGCCGGGAGGATGGCAGAGCCTTCTTTCGGGTATCCCCCCTTCGAAGTCGCTGCGTGAGGGCGAAATGAACAAGAACGAGATAGTCTGGAACATGGGCTAGCCGGGATTTCTCACCAGCATTCTGGGAAGGAGGTCGCGTCTTCGAAAATCCCCGAAGGGGATTTACAGGGAAAGCCGGGGGCAACGCCCCCGGAAATGGGCGGTGGACAGTTCGACCCTGAAAGGGTCGCACAAAATTCCCAGCAGGGGTGTCCGACCCCTTCAGGGTCGCTCCGGATTTACACACCGTTCCGGGGGCGTTGCCCCCGGCTACTCCTGTTTTGCCCTTTCAGGGCAACGGAAACGAAGCCGCGACCTCTGTGGCCGTTGAGAAATCCGGTCTAGCTTACCGCGGATACTTCGTCAAACAGCTTCGGGGAGACCTGCAAGCCGGCCAGGCGGAGGCGTTCGAGGCACTGCGGCAGCTTTCCCGCGCCGTGAAACTGGCCGAGCACGCGGCCGTCGTCGCCGACGCCCGTGCGCTCGAATAGGAAGATGTCCTGCACCTCAATGTTTACCTCGTGCAGACCCAGAACCTCGGCGATGTGGGTGATCTTGCGGGTCCCGTCGCTCATCCGCGAGGTCTGCACCAGGATGTGAATCACCGAGGCCATCTGCTGGCGGACGAAACGGCTGGGGAGGTCGAGCTTGGCCATCATCACCATGGTTTCCAGGCGGCTGAAGGCGTCGGCGGGCGAGTTGGCGTGCACGGTGGTCATGGAGCCTTCCACGCCCGTGCCCATGGCCTGCAACATGTCGAGCGCCTCGCCGCCGCGCGCTTCCCCCAGCAGGATGCGGTCGGGCCTCATGCGCAGCGCGGTCGCCAGCAGTTGTCGCTGGCTGATGGTGCCTTTGCCCTCGATGTTGGGCGGACGCGTCTCCATCCGGACCACGTTCTCGATCTGAAGCTGCAACTCGGCGGTGTCCTCGATGGTGATGACCCGCTCGTGTTCGGGGACGAAGCGGGAAAGACAGTTCAGGAAGGTGGTCTTGCCGGAGCCGGTGCCGCCGGAGATCACGATGTTGAACCGCGCTTCGACGCAGGCCGCCAGAAAGTCCAGCATCGGGCGCGTCACCGTCTGATTGCGCAGCAGCTCTTCGTTGGTGAGCACTTTGCGCCCAAAGCGGCGGATGGAGAGCGACGGCCCGTCCACGGCCAGCGGCGGGATGATGGCGTTGACGCGCGAGCCGTCCGGCAGCCGCGCGTCCACCAGCGGAACCGATTCGTCAATCCGGCGGCCCACGCTCGAGACGATCTTCTCGATGATGTGAATCAGGTGCCGGTCGGTCTGGAAGCGGATGCCCGTTTCGAGCAGCTTCCCGTGCCGCTCGATGTAAACGTACTTGTGCGTGTTGACCAGGATGTCGGAGATGGTCGGGTCCTTGAGCAGCGGCTCCAGCGGCCCGAGGCCGAAGACCTCGTCGAGGATCTCCTCGACCAGGCGGTTGCGCTCCACCATGCTGATCGGGAGGCGGTCTTCCTGGAGGATGCGCTCGACCACGCTCTGCACTTCGCTGCGCAGCCGCCCGCGGTTCGCCGCCATCAGCGTGTCCATGTTGAGCACCTTGAGGAGCTTCTGATGGACGCGCATCTTCAGGTCGAAGTAGCGGTCCTGCCCCGGCGTCGGCGCGGCCGGCGCAATGCCTCGGCGGCTGATGAGGGGTCGGGTGCTCATGGATCTACTGCAACCTTGGCTTCGGTTTCATTGCTCCAGAGATATTCCAAGGTCTTTGCATATTTTCTTGGCCATGAGATTGCTGATTTCGTTATGCCTTGGAACCGCAGATCGTTTATTCAACGCTGGATTGTGCCACCAAGAGTGGCGTCTGCCTTCCCGGAGTTGTTCGCAACCGTGCGAACGAAGATATCGCACAAATTCCTCCCGTTTCATACGGCGATGGGTTTTTCTTGAAAGTTTCCACCGGCTGCCGCGATCGCCTCCTTTCGATTGAACTCCAGAGCCTCTTGGAGTGTTATTCTTAAGCTTTCCAATAACTCATCGTGTGACGCCTCTTGGCAATTTACGCCCGGAACTTCCTCGATCCAGCCAATCCACCAATCGCCGTCTTGCTTTATGACGGCGGTATATACATTGTTTTGGTTCATTTGCTTCATTTCCCGTTTTCGTACCCCCTTAGCCTGGTCCGCTGATGATCATATCACCTCCGCAAACGGAGTGACATGACTGCGGATGAGGGTCCTCCTACTGCACCGGGATCGTCAGGCGGTTGCTGGCGGCTCCGCCGATACTCAGGGTCACGGGGATGTTGGTGGCGGGGGAGAGGCGCGCCGGCACGCGCACATTGACCTGATAGAGTCCGGCGAATCCCGGAGCCAGGCCGCTGTAGAGCACTTCCGCCTCGAAGACATCAAAGAAGACTCGGGGTGTCTGGAGGGTGCGGTTGAGCGGCTCGTCGCTCGCGCCCGGCTCGCCGGTGGCCACGGGCGGGTACACGTCCCCGAGGCCGGTCGCATACAACAAAACGACACTGCCGCGCGCTGCCGGATTCGTCACTGTGACCAGAGAACCGTCTGGCTTGACGAAAATTCCCTGGCCGCGGCCGTTGGAACTCAGCGCGAAAATCCCCGGGGCAGCGGCGGCGACCGAAATCTCCACCGCATTGCCGCGAACCGAAGCGCTCTCCACGCTGAGGGAGTAACTCCCCAGCGTCAGGTCGAGCGGCAGCAGGGCATTGATCTGTTGCGGAGAAACGAAGAACAGCGGCAACGCCACTTCGCCCGCCGGCGTCGCCAGCAAGACGCGGGTGGTCAGGAGCACGGTCGGTAAGGGGAGAGTTGCAGCCAGGGCGCTTGATTCCGCCAGGTTCTGCCCGAAAATGGCAACCATGCTCCCGGGAGCGAGCGCGGAGCCGCCGGCGAACGACGCTCCGTTCACCACGGAGCCAGCCAGCAGGACCGGACGCGTCACCTGGATGGCTGTGGCGGCGAAGGTGACCGCGACCGCTCCGACGCTGGCCACCACCTGAACCGTACCGGGCGTGCTCGGCAAGGTCAGCACCGCGCTGGCTCTTCCGTTGGCGTCAGTCAGACTGGAGCGGGTGCTCAGCAAACCTCCCCCGCTCGTGATCGCGAAGTTGACCGGAACCCCCGGAAGCGGCGCCTGGTCTGCATCCAGAATCGCCACCACCAGGGGCGGCACCGTCGTCCCGACCGCGCCGGTGGCGTTGTTTCCGCCGGCAATCGTCATCTGCGCCGGCGTCGCCGTGACGCGGGAAGTTACCCGGATAATCTGCTCCAGGAGTCCCGTCGTCAGCCGCAGGCGCCCCAGGTAAGTCCCGACCTGTAACCCGCCCACGGAAACCTGGAAGGATACTTCCGCCCCTCGGCGCCCCTCCAGTCGTCCAGCCGGGGCCGGCACGCTGAGCCAGGCATCGAGCGGGACCAGCGTCCAATCCATGGCCAGGCCGGAGACGTTGTTGAGGGAAAGCGCCGAAGTTGCCGTCCCGCCCAGCGGGAGGGCGAGGTTCACAGCAAGCGGATTGGCGATCACGCCGGCACTCAGCCCGGTGACCGAAGTTTGATAAACCCCGCGCCCGAACGTGGCGGCCAGCAGCGTGGCCCCCGGCCGTCGCAGCGCCAGCGCCGTAACGGGAGCGGGCGGAAGATTGGAATTGATGGCCGTCCACTGCGACCCGCCATTGAAGGTGACAAACACCCCCGCGTCGGTCCCCGCGTACAGGGTCTGGGCCGGCAGGTTAAAGGTCGGTGTCGAGGCAGGATCGATGACGAGCGCGTTGACCGGCGCCGGGGGCAGATTGGCGCGGACCGAAGCAAAGGTCGTCGCTCCATCGGTGGAGCGCAGCAGGTCGCCCGGAGCATAGCCGGTAGAGGCGCTGGAACCGCCGACGAACGCGCCTATGGCGGCGTATACCGTATTTGCTTGTCGAGGATCCACGGCCAGCCGGCTGACCAATCCCGGAACTGTGGCTCGCTGCGCCCAGCTTTGCCCGGAATTCTGCGACCGCCAGAGAAAAGAAACATTCGGGCACGAGAAGCTCAGCGCCAGTTCCGGCAGGCAGGCGGTGGCGGCGTAGAGGACTTGGCGCGATGCCGGGGCAATGGCGAGCGCAATGACGACGTGGCTGGGATCGGGGTCCACGACCGGTAAGGGCGTCCATTCGACCCCGCCGCCTTCGATCCCGCCGTTGCTGCTGCGATAGACGCGCTGGCCCGCCACATATGCGATCTCAGCGTTTACCGGGTCCATCGCCAGCGGAGGAAGCGGTGCGCGCGATTCGTTGGAGGGCAGCACTGCGCGGAACGAAAAGGTGGCTCCGCCATCACTCGATTGATATACCCGCGCGTTCCCCTCGGCCAAGATGTTCGGGGAAACCGTGGCGGCGGCTGCCACGTTTCCGATCGCAACGCCGTCCACGCGCGCTTTCCAGCAATCCACGCCGGGTCCTAGAAAGCAACCGGCTGTGGGCTGGGTCACGCCCAAAAGTCCGCCCGGCCCGGCCGCCCAAAGACTGCCGGAGGAGTCCGAGGTCACATCGAGAAACTGCCCAATGGGTAAGTGGAAAAACCGTGGGGCCAGCTCCGGCTCCACCGCCAGCAGTTCCAACCCTTTCTCCCCAGCCAACAAAAGAAAGCGACCTTGGATAACTCCGAGATAGTTTCCCCCCAATATCCAAAGATATCGATTGAGGAAAACCCCAGTATGAAATTGGTCCTTGGTGGTGACCAGGGAGCTCCAAAAATCGCCCTGGTTCCTGGAAGTCAGTAGCTGGTTCCCGGCTACATAGAGGTTGTTGGCCCCGGCATCGGCAAATAGCGTCACTGGAGGGCGCCCCTGACCGATCGCTGGAGCCAGGAACCAGGTGCTGCCGCCGTCGGTGCTGCGGTAAAAGTCCAGAGGCCGCTGGGATGACGAAGGAACCTGGTGGGAGACCAGCGCATACACGGTGTTGCCCCGAGCCAAGACGCTGACCCAGGTGGTCGCTGCGCCGGCAGCGGACGCCGGCACCGGGAGGGAAAGGTTCGTCCAGGTTTGTCCGCCGTCGCTCGAGCGGGCCAGAATATTATCGCGCGACCCGAGCGGATCGGGTCCCAGCATCCCGAGGAACATGCCGCCCTGTCCGTTAAAGGCCACCGAGGTGACGGGGTGGGCCAAAACCTTGCGCCAAGTGGCGCCGGCATCGGCGGAGAGAAACAACCCTTCGGCGGAGCTTGCCCAGAGGCGGCTGCCGTTCGTCGGATCAACTGCTAAGGTGCAAACCGGCCGGTTGGTGAAGCGCACCCCGACGTTCCAACTTTGCCCGCCGTCGGCCGAGCGCGCCACACCCTGCGCCGGGCGGGGGCTTTGCTCGTCTCCGGTTCCCGCGTACACCACACCGGGCACGCTGGGATCGAACGCGACGGAGCAAACCTGGAGAGAATAGGCGGAATCCATCACAGGGCTCCAGGAATTCCCGCTATCTCCGCTTTTCCAGATTCCCCCTCCCGGGGCGGCCAGAGAGATGCTCAAATCATTGTGGGGATCCACTGCCAGGGCGGAGACGCGTGCCGGAGCCGCCGTGGGTCCCAACGATTGCCATACCAACGACGTTACTCCGAGCTGGGCCCAGCCGGGCTGCGGGGACCCCACGGTCACCCCATAACAAACCCAAGAAAATACAAATAGAGGAGCCCCTCGCCAAGGCGAACGGCTGCGCAGTCCGAACCGGCGCTGCGCGGTTGCGGTCCGGCTGACCGACCGGCTAGTGAATCGAGGCAAGTGGAGCATCGGCTATGGAGCTGGAAAGGCCCCCGGCGCTGACCACCACCGGCAGGTCATCGCCCTGGACCCGGTCCCCGGGGACGCGAAGGTTGATCTGATAGAGACCGACAAAGCCGGGAGCCAGGCCGGCGAAGGTCACGATCATCTCGTGGCCGCCGATCACAACCGAAACGCGCTGCGTGGTTGCCGACAGCGGGGCCGCCCTCGCTGCGGTGCCGGAGGGCACGGGAGGACTGACCGGGCCCAGGCCCGTGACATACAGAATCAGGTCTTTATCCCGCTTGCCGGGGTTATCGGGCGTTACGGGACGGAAATCCTCGGCGTGAAACAGCAGCGATCGCTTTTCGCCGCCCACCTGTTCGAAGAACACGCCGGGCGCGGCCGCGCTCACTTGGATCGAGACGCCCGAACTGGTCTGTCCCAGGCGTGTCGAGCGGACAGCCACGGTGACGCGTCCGGCCGCCAGGTCCGACGGCACCTGCGCGTTGATCTGCGTGGGAGAAGTGTAGAGGAGCGGAATGGGAGTTTCGTTGATGGTGACGCAAACGCCGCCGAGAGACTGCGGCAGAGGGAGCTGATCGGCCGTGCCGGGTTCGGCCAAGTCAGAACCGAAGATGCCGATCAGCGACCCGGGGGCCACCGGCCCGCGGAAGCTGGCGGCATTCACCACTCCATCGCCGCGAAAGGAAGGTCCGCGGCCGCGAGTCGGCGCGAATGAGACGACACTCAGACCGGAAAATGTGAGCAGGTAGGCATTCCCGCTCTGGTCTACCGCCACGCCCCGACGCAGCAGGTGTGTCTGGTTATTGATCCCCAGCTCCAGCGCGACGCTGCGTGGCGGCCATTGCCGTGTGCCGTTGGCCGTGCCGATGGCGGCGGGACTGATATCCATCGCCGACTCCGGCAGGCGGATCTCCAAATCCGGCTGGAGGTTGGCAAGATTGTAGCGCTGGAGTCTCTGGACCGGCACGGTGGGGATTGCGGCTTGAATCCGGAGAGCGCTGCCGCCCATGGCGGCTACGCCGAAGGCGAGCGTCTGCTGCGCCGCCTGACCACCTCCCCCCACGACGGTGGTGGGAGCGATCGTCCCTTGCGGAGCCAGCACGGAGTTGAAGACAAAATTATCCACCAGATAAAGACTCCCGTCGGCTGCCGCTGAGGCGGTCCCCCGGAACCCCGTTACCGACGCCGGGCGTGTCGCGGCAAAGGTGTCGGATACCGGGTCGTAGAGCCGCAGCGTTCCGTTCGCCTCCGCGATGACGATGGCGCTGCCGTTGGTGGGCGCAACCAGCAGGTTTCGCCCCTGGATGACGTTGTTCGTGGTTCCTCCCAGGTTCAAACGCGGAAAGGCGCTGCGGCTTCGCAGGCTGAGCTGCCACACGGAGCCGTTGGCGAGGGCGGCGCCGGTCGTGGCCGGCAGCGGCACGACGGAAAACAGGATGGCGTTCGACGAAGCGGCAATGGACCGAGGGAACAGCGGCACCGCATTGAGAGGCACCGGAGCCAGCGGAATCTGATCAATCTCCTGCATCCCGTTCAAGTCCACTACAGAGATCGTTTCCCCGCCGGAGTTGGCCACGACGAGCGTGGTCGAGTCCACCAGCGCCATGGAAAGCGGCCGGTTGCCGACCCGGATCGGAGGCAAAAACCTCTGCTCCGCCAGCGAGAACACTTCAATCTGATCCTCGGTGTAGTTGGCAACGTAGAGCCGCTGGCGGGCTTCATCCATTTGCAGGTCCACGCCGACGCCCCGCATCGGAACGATCAGCCCGCGCTGGTCCACATCGCGGAAGTTCAAGTTCACCAGGATCGCCGGCTCGATATTGACGGCTTCCGGCGAAACCAGAATGACCGCGAACTGCTGCGTGCCGCGCGCCGTCACGCGCCGCGGATCAAAACTGATCTCCAGGGTCGAAGGAGCCAGGCCGGAGCGCACGTTGAGGATCACCGGGGCGTTCTGGTTGTTGACCGTGGCGGCGAAGGTCATCCGGCCTCCGCCCGCGTTGCGGACCTGTACGGACGCGGTGGCGACGGAGCGGTTGCAGATGTCCACCGAGAGGACCACGTTGGTGGTGTCCACCTCCAGAATCGGGATGTTGTTCAATTGCCCGAATGGCAGGACCAGCAATCCGGAGGTCGAAATGGCGAAGAGGTATTGCCCGTCGGAGGCCGCGATGATCTTGGAAGTGATGGTTTCCCCCAGGCGCAAGCCGAGCACCGGAGTGAGGCTGGAGGCGCGCATGACTTGCAAGACCGCCCGCGTCGTCCCCACAGAAGTCAGACCGGTCCCCCCTGCGGGCAAGCCCCCTCCGGGGGGTTGGAATCCTCCTCCGCCGGGCTGTTGCCCTCCACCCCCTCCCCCGGGGGGCAGGATGATTACTCCCGGAGGTAGGACTACGCCGGGAGGCAGGCCCCCCCCTCCGCCCGGCCCTTGCACGCCGCCGGGAAGCGTCGCCCCGCCCTGGTTCTGCGGATTGTTGGTGTTCAAGGGATTGATGGGAGGCTGCGTGGAAAACGTGGCGTACACCGTGTTTCCATCCACCGAGAAGGCGCTGCCCCCGGTGAGCGTATTCGCCGGCGTGCCGGCCCGGCCCAGGACCGCAAGGGTTTGGGTGTCGAAGAGGAACGGTCCTGCCATAAACCGCGAGCCATCCGGCGACACCGACAGGATGGCGCGCAGGCCGGTCACGTTGCGGCTGCGCAAGACCGTCCCGGAAGCAACCTCATAAACAAAGAGACGGTTGGTCGAAAGTCCGATGATCAGGTTCCCGGAGGCCGAGGCCACCAGCCCAGCCAGGAACCCCCCCGGAACAGGACTGGCCGGAATCCCGGGCAAACCAATGGGCGGCGTCGGGGGCGGAGAGATCGCCAGCCGCAAGAACTGCCCGGTGGCCGGATCGAAACGGACGAGACCCGCCGTGCCCAGAATCACGACTTGGCCGTCGTTCCCGACTGCAATCGAGTCAGGACGCGAGCCGACCGCATACTCGCCCACGGCTTGCTGGAAATTGAGATTGATGACGGTGAGAGTGTTCGAGCCGATGCTGGCCACGTAGAGCGTTTGACCGTCGGGGCTGAACGCCAGGCTCGCCGGTTGCAGCCCGGTCGGAATGCTTCCGACCAGCTCCCGGCTCGCCGTGGAATAAATTTCCACCTGGTTCCGCGTGGCATTGGCCAGATACAACAGGCCGCGCGGCGCGTCGTAAATCAAATCCGTGACTTGCCCCACGATGGGAACCACGGTGCCGAGGTTCGCGGCCCAAACGCTCCCGAGAAAAAAGGAGAAGAGGATGATCGCGGGCAATAAGGTCGAGCCGACGCTCCGTCGTTTTGCGATTAGCCGCATGAACAGCAGGAACCCCCTGGAATTCTGCCATCGTGTCCGCACGGGCCGTCACCCACATTACCGAACGTGGCGACACAACTCCGCTGACCTGCTTAATTCTAACTAAAACCCGCCCGAAAGTATAAAGTTGCGCGTGCCCGGACAGTTCGTGCCTGCCGCCGGGTCGGTCGGAACCCTTCCCCGGCCAAGCGTGATTCTCTCGGTTCTCTGGGAATTCCTGGTTGGCTCGATTCGTTCAGGTCGGTAGGGGACAGGGGGAAGCGCAGGGGGCGTGAATACGTGGTGGCTAATAAGTGGTAGACGTCCGTCGCACGATTGCATTAACCGACACCGTTCTCGCGGCTCTGTCAACGGCAGAAAAGATGCGGTAGCTTCCTATGCGTCGCCGCGAGCGGTCCCTCTCACCCTCCAGCTTAATGATGTCACCGAAAAAGGGATCGGCTTCCATCGCAACGAGCGCCGCCGCAATTTTGTCCTGATCTTTAGCTGGAAACCTTGCGAGCCGCTTTTGTGCCGCCTTTGCGACGACGACGGTCCCTGTCATGGAGAAGTTCTCTTAAGGTTACGAATTCGCCGCGCGCAATCTCCGCCTCGCCTTTGCGGATGGCGGCCAGCTCAGCCTTGGTCGGCATGTAGGTGGGTGACGGCACTGCTGTGATGGTGATGCTGCGATGCGACACCTTAAAATTGACGCGGTCGCCTTGCTTGATGCCCGCCTGGCGTTGCACGCTCGCCGGCACCACCAATTCAGCCCTGGATTTAACAGTAGTGGTCATACCCACGAAACCAAACGTTGTAACCACGAGCGCCTCATCGGCTCATAGAGTCAGCATAGCAGGAATCCGTCGGTCTGTGAAGGAACGTCAGGAAAGGATAGTGGGGAGCAACTCCTGCGCCTTTTTTTGAAAAATCCTTTTACGAAATTCGTAGAGTCCAGGCCGACTCCGTTTTGCCCTGGACCTGGATATACATTCAATTGTATATTGATCTTGACGTTGGTGTTATAGTCGTTCCCGTGAGCGGCGAAGCCGAGAAGTCCAAATACGTCACTGTCGCTTGGGAAGATGACTCCAGGGAGATTCTCAAGGCTTTCCCAGAGGACGTTCAGCGGAACCCGGGATTCCAACTTTGGCAATTGCAACAAGGCGAAATACCAACTGGTTGCAGACCATTACCGTCAATCGGCCTGGGCGTTTTTGAACTGCGGGATCAGGACGAGAGGGCATGGTACCGCGTCGTTTACCTGTCGTCGTTTACCTATTAAGGATAGATGATGTGATCTACGTGCTCCACTGCTTCGAGAAGAAGAGCCGCGCGATGCCGAGAAACGATTTCGAGAAAGCGAGGCAGCGGCTCAAAGCAGTGAGAGCGCGTTTGGCGGAGGAGAAGAAACATGAGAAGCACAGTTAACAAGCCCACGCATGTAACGCGGGGAAACGTGCTGGATGATCTGGGCTTTTCCCCGGAGCAGGCAACCGTCCTCAAGTTCAAGGCCGAGTTGTATCAGGCAATCCTTAAGTACGCGCGGAAGTATTCACAGAAGGAACTGCGAGCGATCCTCGGAGAACCCCAGCCGCGTGTGAGCGAACTGCTCAACGGGAAGATTGCGAACAAGAGCGTTGACAAATTGCTTTACTACGCAGGACGCCTGGGGATTGAGGCAAAGACGAAGTTTTCGCAGACCCACAAAGAAATAGTTGAGAGAGAGCTGACGACGGCCGGCACGACCGCCTAGCCTACATGGTTCGGCGCGGGGGGGGGAACGTCCCATCTGTCCCCCCGGTTCGTCCCCAAAAATCGGGGAAGCTCAATTGGCGACAAGCATGATGGTGACGAAGCAACAACTCATCGAAGGACCGCGCGATAAATGCCATGTGGTCTTACTAGGCGCAGGAGCAAGCCGGGCTGCGTTTGGCAAGAACCTCCCAGTCATGAACGATTTCGTGCAAACCTTGAAACTGCGGCCCCTAATTGACGAAGCAGGTCTTGACGTGGGGAATGAGAAGAACTTCGAGGTTATCTATGACCAACTGGTCTGTGACTCCAGGCACGAAAACACGGCAAGAAAAATCGAGTGTCGCATACGCGAGTATTTCTCTGGTCTGGCACTTCCAGTCGAGGCGACAATCTACGACCGCCTCCTAGTTTCGCTGCGTCCGACAGATGCAGTATTCACATTCAATTGGGACCCCTTCCTCTTTGATGCGTACCGCCGCAATTACGGTGCGGTCCCACTTCCTGGCATCTTTTTTCTGCACGGCAACGTGCGAATTGGTGCGTGCCGCGGCTGCGGCAAGTGGGGGGCAAGAAGTGTGATTTGCCCTAACTGCTCGCAGATGTTTGTTGACGTGCCACTGCTTTACCCGATCGGTAAAAAAGACTACTCGAAAGTTCTCTACATCCAAAGTGTCTGGGAAAGCGCGAAGTTGTTTTTCCGGGAGGCATTCACACTGACGATATTCGGGTACGGTGCTCCAGCTTCAGACGTCGCTGCGGTGCAACTATTGCGGCTGGCATGGGTCAACGAAGAAAGACCACGAACGTTTGAACACATCGAAATCATCGACACTGCTACTCAATCGGACTTGTACGACCGTTGGTCCCCCTTCACCCCAACACACCATTGCCACTTCACGACAGCCTTCAAGAACTCCCATATTGCGCGTTGGCCACGGCGATCTTGCGAATCATATTTCTACCCGATGACGCAGGGCAAACCTTGTGAAGATTTCCCATTACCGCCCACGGACAATCTAGCGGAACTTCAAAGATACGCGGCTGACATCGCACGGCATGAGGTAGGATGAGTCTACAAGCTATCTTCATATGGAAATATTGATCGACCATCGCTGCTCGACTTCTGGAACATAAAAAACCGGAAAAACCTGGAACGGTCGGGCCGCTTCCCGACCTATTCAACTCTATAGATCGATTCGGTTCAAGCCCGGACTTCTTCGACCGGCTTTACAGGCACGATCCGCGCGACGCGTTGCATGACTGTCTTGTTTTGCTCGGCCTTGCCAGAGAAGTATTCGGCGCTAGTGCGCGTGCAATTCTTCGACGTGCTGGCGGTGGACCTTGATTTTACTTTCGTTCTTGCGGGCTGCCGCCAGGTCGTAGGCAAGCTGCATCCGCAACCACGTCTCCTCCGTGCTGCCAAACGCCTTGGTGAGCCGGATAGCCATCTCCG
>Ga0155949_1043_pt1 | contig 23357 bp, 21 predicted proteins | sample RifCSPlowO2_02_FD_107603 | JGI IMG/M metagenome (GOLD analysis project Ga0155949, IMG submission 107603) | Acidobacteria bacterium RIFCSPLOWO2_02_FULL_61_28
ATCAGGATGACATCCAAGTGCGGTTTAGGGATTGGCGGCGACGGGAGCGGCGCGGGCGACCGGGACCGGCGTCAGCCAGCCGTGGCGGTCGGGCTTGCGGCCTTCGACGATGGCGAAGAATTCCTGCTGGAGCTTTTCGGTGATGGGGCCGCGCTTGCCGTTGCCGACCGGGATGCGGTCCACGGTGCGCAGCGGCGTAATCTCGGCGGCGGTGCCGGTGAAGAAGACTTCATCGGCAACGTAGAGCAGCTCGCGGGGAATGTTCTGCTCCTCGACGGGGATGCCGAATTCGCGGCACAGCGTCAGCACGGTGTCGCGCGTGATTCCGGGCAGGACCGAGGCGCTCCAGGGCGGCGTGAGGACTTTGCCGTGGATCACGACGAAGATGTTCTCGCCGCTCCCTTCGCTCACGTAGCCGCTGGGGTCGAGCGCGATCCCCTCGGCATAGCCGTTGGCTTCGGCCTCCATGCGGATCAGTTGCGCGTTCATGTAATTGGCCGCGGCCTTGGCCATTGCCGGAAGCGTGTTGGGGGCCATGCGGTTCCAGGAAGAAACGCAGACGTCCACGCCTTCGTCGGCTCCCGCGCCCAGGTACTTGCCCCACTCCCAGCAGGCGAGATAGACCTCGATGGGCGCATTGTGGGGATGGACGCCCACCTCGCCGTAACCGCGCAGGGCGATCGGACGCACGTAACAGTGACGCAGGCCGTTCACGCGAACCAGCTCGACCGCCGCCTGCGCGAGTTCCTGGCGCGAGTAGGGCAGGGTCATGCGGTAAATCTTGGCGGAGTTGATGAGCCGCTGCATGTGGTCCCCCAGCCGGAAAATCGCCGGCCCGGAGGGAATCTCGTAGCAGCGGATGCCTTCAAACAGGCTCGACCCGTAATTGACGACGTGCGAGAGCACGTGAATCTGCGCATCGTCCCAGGGGATCAGCCGGCCGTTGTGCCAGATTTTCTCAGATTTCTTGAGCGACATCGCTTCGCACGCTCTTCCCAGAGCCGCGACTGACCAGTGCGGCTTCTCTAATCGTTAGTATAACCCGGATGGTGCGGATTTGCAGCAGCAATTCCGGCAGACACGTCCGAATCTCAACGCATGGCGTCGAAGCGAGTAGGGCTGCCGGGTCAAAGCCAGCGAAAGATGCGCAGCAGGACCAGCAGAGCCGCGGTCGCCAGGAACATGACTCCCACAGCCAGCCAGGCGCCTTGCGGCGCGTCGCCCCAGGGCAGCCCGCGCAGGTTCATTCCGTAGAAGCTGGTCACCAGCAAGGCCGGCAGAGTGATGGTGCCGAGCACCGTCAGCACCTTCACCACCTGGTTGGTGCGCTGGCTGACGCTCGACAGATAAATCTCGAGCGCGCCGCTCAGAATGTCCCGCTGCACCTCGACCGTATCGAGCGCGCGCGCCACGTGGTCGTAGACGTCGCGCAAAAACGGCCACAGGTCCTGCGCAATCAGGTCGGAGCGGGTCCGCTGCAGATGGCTCATCACGTCGCGCGTATTGGCGAGCACGCGGCGCAACTCGATCAGGTTTCGCTTGGCGGAGAAGATTCGATCCAGGGCCGCGGGCGACGGCCGTTCCAGGACCTCGTCCTGGAGCGCGTCACAGGTTTCATCCTGTTGATCGAGCACCGGGAGGTAGGAGTCCACGATGGCGTCGGCGATCTTGTAGAACAGGATGTCGGGGCGTTGCTGCGCTGCGTTGGCGCGCAGCTTCTCCAGGGCCTGCCGCGCCGGGCGACACTCGCTCTCCTGGACCGTGATGAGAAAGTCGCGGCCGAGGAACAGGTCGAGGTCCGAGAACTCGAGCGAGCCGTCGGGATTGATCTCGACCGGCTTCAAGACCGCAAAGAGGTAGTTCTCTTCCTCTTCGATTTTGGCGTTCTGGCCGCGGTGGCGGCAGTCCTCGATGTGGAGGGAATGGAGCCGGTGGCGCTCGGCCAGACGGTCGAGTTCCGGATCATTGGGGTCGCGCAGATCGTGCCATTCCATAAGTCGTTACGGCAAGCCGTTACGCCGCGAGCCAGTATACATCATGCCCGCCGCATTTCCATGCGGGGGCGCGATGCCGAAGGCCGGCGGGTATCGTCTGGTATCCGGGATGGAGCGGGCCGCCGGTGTCCGCCACTCGCAAAATTTGCCTCTCTAATTTTGTCCCGTCCCTGCCGATGAGATTACTAGAGGGGAAGAGTGGGGATGAGGGGATGAGGGGATGATGGAATGATCGGAACGGCGACGGAAAAGGCCCTGGACCCGACCGAGCGCAGCGCGCAAGCCCGGCAACTGGAGCATGCTCTCCGCGCCCGGGTTGTGGGGCAAGAGGAAGCCCTCCACGCCGTCGTCTCCGTCTATCAGGTTTTCCTGGCCGGGATGAATCTGCCGAACCATCCGGTGGGCACGCTGCTGTTCCTGGGTCCCACCGGGTCCGGCAAGACGCGTGTCGTGGAAGCGGTTGCGGAAGCCCTGTTCGGAGACGTGCGGGCGCTCCTCCAGGTGGACTGCGGGGAATTTCAGCACAGCCACGAAATCGCCAAACTGATCGGGTCGCCGCCGGGCTACCTGGGGCATCGGGAGACGCATCCGGTGCTGACGCAGGAGGCGCTCAACCAGTGGCATCGGGAGGACCTGAAACTCTCCCTCGTCCTGTTTGACGAGATCGAAAAAGCCAGCGACGCGCTCTGGCAGTTGTTGCTGGGGGTGCTCGACCGCGCCACGCTCACCCTGGGGGACAACCGCCGCGTGGACTTTTCGCAGACCCTCATCTTCCTGACCAGCAATCTGGGCGCGGCCGAGATGGCCAGCAAACTCGGCGGCGGTATAGGGTTCGGGCGGAACCGGGCGCTCCTCGACGCACGCCTCGAACGGAAGCTGAAGGTCATGGCCACGGAAGCGGCCCGGCGGAAGTTCGCGCCGGAGTTTCTGAACCGCATTGACAAGGTGGTCCCGTTTCGCCCTTTGATCTGCGCCGATCTCGAGAAGGTCCTCGAAATCGAACTCCTCCGCGTGCAGCAGCGCCTGCTCCAGGCCAGCGGCGGGAACCGCTTGGTGTTCCGCTGCACCTCGGCCGCCAAGGAGTTTCTGCTCGCCGACGGCCTCGACTTCCGCTACGGCGCGCGCCACCTGCGCCGCTCGATCGAGCGCCACCTGGTGGACCCGCTCGCGCACTTGATGGCCACCCGCCAGGTCAGCCCCGGCGACGCCCTCTCGGTGGACCTCTCCGAACACGGCCCCAAGCTCCTTTTCTTCAAAAGCGGCCGGACGGGACGCATGTCCTCCTGGATCGCCAAAGCGGGTTAGGGCTGGCTTTCCGGGAGAAATGGGTTCACGCGCCGTAGCGAGATTGGAGGACCTTCTTGACTGAAACACTCCCGTTGTGTTGCAATGCGACTCGGGAGGCAAGGTGGATGGCCCCTTCTTTGCTCGAGCGACCTAAGATTGCGAAAATATTTTCTCGAGACGAAGAAGTCATTCTGCATCAAGGGGATGCCCTTACATTCCTGAAGAGCCTGCCGTCCGGACTGGCGTCCCTGGTGATCACGTCCCCCCCCTACAATCTCGGAAAAGAATACGAGCGTAAGAAAGCCCTGCAAGACTACCTCCAGGAGCAGACCGAGGTCATTAACGAACTTGTCCGAGTGTTGAGGAATGACGGCAGCATTTGCTGGGAAATCGGCAATTTTGTGGAAGACGGAGAGGTGTATCCCCTCGACTCCTACTTCTACAGAATCTTCAAAGAAAAAAATCTTCGCTTGGGACCATGCCTAATCCTTATAAAGTCGGCATTCTAGAGACACTCCGCCAGCGCTTTGGTCAGCTCCAGAAGATCAAGGGGAGCGAATCGCTATTCACACTGGGCGACGACGCGGCGCGAATTTATATTAGGTACTCTAAGGTGCATCCTCGTGGACGCACCTTCTTCGGATTGCGTGAAGGGGACTTACGCCAGTTAGAAGGACACAATGGCTTCCTTTGCTTTCTGCTCGATGATGGCTCACCGGCTCTGTTTATCCCATACGCCGATTTCGAGGAAATTTTCCGGGGTGCGCAAACGGCAAGCGATGGGCAATACAAAGTCCAATTGCGATCTCAAGGTGATATTCGAGAGCTGTACATCGCCCGTCAAGGACGATTCAACGTTGAGGGTTACGTTGGATTGGAACCCCTGGCCCGCAGTCTTGACACCAAACTCCTGAGGGAGGCTCGTGACCTCTCTCACTCACAGGTGCAAACGCTTCTTGCGAGTATTGGGCACATTAAAAGATACGACGTGTACGTGCCTGACAGTGACGTGGGTAAGCTCGATTGGACCATTGCCGAACGATTTTCTTTGCGTACAGGCATCCCCGCTGGCTTTGAACAAGTCCGGGATATACTGTCTGAGATTGACGTTATATGGGTTACAGGGGGCCGCGATGGGATCGAGGGGCTCTTTGAAGTGGAACATTCGACCCCTGTTTATTCAGGTCTCTTGCGCTTCAACGACATTCTTCTTACTGACCCGAATGTTTCTCGGTTCTCTATTGTCTCAAACGACGTCAGACGGGGGCTTTTCGCGCGGCAGCTCTTCCGACCCACATTCAGGAAAAGCGGCCTTGCTGAGCTTACAAGCTTTCTTGAATACAGCAATGTACTCGATTGGCACACGCGCCTTGCCAAGCGAGAAACCCAATAAATTAAGACGGAGGCAAGTGTGAAGGTCTATGTAGTGGTTGACGTGATGTCTGGTGTTGTCGTGGAAGTGAAATGTTTTCGGCACGTGGAGCAGGCACGAGCATGCAAAACGCGGCTTCGTAAAGGACGTAATCTGGATGAAGATGATGTGCAACTTTTCGAAAGCACTATTCATGTCTCATCTCACCAGGGCAGTATTTTGGCGGCATCCTCGCAGAAATCCAGGAAATTTGCGAAGGGAACGAAGCGTTAGCTCTAACCCTACGGCTGTTTATGTTGAGCAATACTATCCTTACCTTCTTCGGGAGATTCACAGCGTTATAGAGGCCGTAGATGCGGCTTCCCACAAGACGAAAGTAAGCAAAGAAAAGACCATGCCCGGCAAGAAGCTTTTTAGTCCCAAGGCCCTCAATCGGACTTTCAAAAAGGAATTCAAGAAGGTTGGCTGGGAATCGCTTCGGATTCCTTGTGAATACTCGCGTGAATTCTACGAGATAGGCTACACTCCAGACCCGACAAACGCAGGAGCATTCCGTGAGATGGACTTCATCAAGGAGAGGCTGGGAGTCGAAGTTCAGTTTGGCAAGTATGCCTTCATGGTCTATAACGTCTGCGCCAAAATGACGATCTTTAGAAACTTGGGCCATATTGATTCGGGAGTGGAAATCGTGCCAACCAAGCGGTTCGCAAATCAGATGTCTACCGGCGTTTCCTACTTTGAACAGATTGTCTGGGACCTGCAACAAAGAGGGATCGCCGACATAGATGTTCCCGCCCTTATACTCGGCATCGAAGCTTGATAATCATTTCGCCGCCGGTAAGTTAGGATGGCCGGGAGCGATCTTGAGCTTAGCATTAACGTCCGACTAGTCCCGCGGCCTTGTCGAGGGTCTCACTCATAAAGCGGGCCAGCTCAGGGTGATCCATGAGTCGGACCAAAGAAAAGGCCTGCCGGAGAGCCTCATACATCTCCGGTGCTGCTGCGATAAGGAGAGCGTTGGCCGCGCATTCGTCCTCGTTCTCGCCCTTGGCCTCGGCTACTTCCCGCCCTGATTCATCCATGACGGGGCAACCAAACTCATCATCGTACTGGATTCCCGCCTGCCAAGGGCCTTTCGTGAATACCGTTGTTTCTTGGATCATCATTTCCCTCTTCTGGCGCTACCAGGCAGCACCGTGTTTCATGTCCTTCAATCTTCTAAGTGATACCGATCGCGGATCGCCTCTGGAATGACTTCAAGCCCCCATCGAGAACGGATTATGCAATGCGCACATTCCAGTGGGTGGAAAAAAAACAAGCTGCGTACCTTTGGAGTTCTCTCTGACTGAGAGAGTCATCCTATCGCCCTGATACGCCCCGATTGATCCCCCGAATAGCCCCGCAAAGTGCTATCATGAAGGGCGGTTGTGTCCAGGGGGCAGCATGAACTCACGGTTCGCGTGGCTGGGGGTTGTCTGTATCTACATCGCGTGGATATCCGCGCCGCCCGCCGCGTCCGCCCAGTCCTCGCAGGCTTCTTCCTCCGCTCCAGTTTCCGGTTTGAGTGAGCAGCAACGAACGGGGAAACGGCTGTTCCTGCAAAATTGTGGGTTGTGCCATGTCCCGGAACCGAAGAACCCGAAAGACCCCAAAGACCTCGGGACGACCGTCGGACCGCGCCTGGAGGGCCTCTTCAGCGGCGCGAAACCTCGTCCGGAGGCCGTGGTGCGGACGTTCGTCCTGTCCGGCGTCGCAGGGAAGATGCCCGGCTTCCAATACAGTCTGGAGCCGAAGGATATGGACGCGGTCATTGCGTATCTTAAAACCCTATAGGGCGTATCTCAAGACTCTATAGGCCAGTAACAAGGAGTAACGACATGTCCCGATTCGGTGGTTCGCTCCGAAGGTTTGGATTCAGTGTTGCGGTGCTCTGTTTAGGACTGTCCGCCGTAGAGGCGGCCACGTTGCCCAGCACGGGACTGATGGGGGTCGTGAAGTCCGCCGACGGGAAAGCGATGGAGGGCGTTGCGGTCTCTGCTCGCGCCAACAGCCAGACGTTCAGCACCTCCGTGTTTACCGACGGGGACGGACAGTATTATTTCCCCGCGCTGGCCGAAGTGCGCTACAAGGTCTGGGCGCAAGCGGTGGGTTTTGAGATGGCCCGCGGCGAGCTGGCGGTCGCTTCCGGGAAGAAGTTCCAGCAGAATTTCACGCTGCGGCCCATGAAGGATTTCCAGATGCAGCTTTCGGGCGCAGAATGGGCCGAGAGCCTGCCGGGCGACACCCCCGAAGATCGTCGCATGAAGGAGCTCGTTCACAGCAATTGCACCGGGTGTCATCTCACGGGCTTCGTCCTCGCCAAGCGATTTGATGCCGCCGGCTGGGGCATCATCCTGAACGCCATGATCGAGACCCAGACCCAGCCCGAGGCGCCCAACCGCAAACTCCTGGAGGCCTATAAGGAAGACCTGGTCGCGTACTTGGCCCGCGTCCGCGGACCGAATCCGTCTGCCATGAAGTTCAAACCCTTTCCGCGCGTCACCGGCGAAGCGACCCAGATCGTGGTCACCGAATACGATATCCCGCGGGGCGATAACCCGAATTTTGTCATGCTCCCCAACGGCAGCGACTGGTCCGAAGGCATCGCCTCCGGCGACGGGGGAGTGCTCCACGATGCGGTGGCAGGCAAGGATGGCAACGTCTATTTCTCGGATAACACCTACCCCGAGCGCACCATCGGCAGGCTCGATCCCCGAACCGGCCGCGTAACCAGCTTCAAGCTGGAAGACAAAACCGGCTTGGCGTCGCGGACGCACGGCGCCATTCCGGATTCGAAAGGGAACATCTGGTTCAACAACGGGACCGATGGAACGATCATCAAGTTTGATCCCGCCACGGAAAAGTTCCAGCTTTTCCCCAAGCCCCAGGGAGGGGGCTGGGTCGGGGGGCACATCGAAGTGGATTCCAAAGGCAACGTGTGGACCTCGGCGAACGTGGGAGCCGTCAAGCTGAACCCCGCCACCGGCGAATACACCGATTACAAATCCATCACCCCCGGAGGGGGCATCTACGGGATCGCGGTGGATGCGGAGGACAACGCCTGGATCGCTCAACTCGGGGCAGACCGGCTGATGGTGGCCAACGGCCGCACCGGCGAAGTCAGCGAGGTGGTTTTGTCTCCACTAATGGAAGGCGTCAGCGAGAAAGACCGGGAGATCGGCAGGCGCAGCGGCGCCGCCAACAACACCGCGCCCCTGTATTTCAAAGGCCCCCGCAGACTGGGGGGCGATCCCAAGGGCGATTCCGTGTGGGTGGCGGAGTTTTGGGCCGGCAGGCTGGCCCGAATCAATAGCCGCACCAAGAAGGTCACCGAGTACCAGCTACCGTCCAAGTACGCCCATCCCTACGACGTCCAGGTGGATAAGAACCAAATGGTCTGGATCAACCAGATGAACTCCGACCGGGTGGCCAAGTTCAATCCGTTCACGGAACAGTTTACCGAATACCCCTTGGCTTCGCTCGGCACCGAAACCCGGCATATCAGCATTGACGATTCCACCACTCCGCCGACCATTTGGCTGGCCTATTCGGGGTTGGCCAAGATCGGCCGCGTGCAGTTCCGCACCGACACCGCGCGCTCGGCGGCGGGCAGACAGTAGGCCCAGAACCGAGGCCATATCGGTGGAATGTGAAATCATCAAAGCTTAGGCGAGGCACGAAAGAGATCGTTCCCTCGAGCGGGAGGCGCGTTCGAGCATACTTCGAGCATACATGGAGAGAGGGTAACCCGATGAAGCGTATCGCCGTCATTCTGATTGGCCTGTTTGCCATCGCACCCGCCGGATCGCGGTCCGCCCACGCGCAGGAAGCGCGTCCCGTAGTGCATCCATCCACGCAAGACGCGTCCGTTCTGGTCACCCTGGATCGAATCAAACAGTGGGAAACCGAATTGTCGAACTGGCGGCGTTGGGGCTCCAATGATCAGCGCGGCACGCTCAACCTGATTACGCCGGATAAGAGTAAGGCGGCCGCCCGACTGGTGAAGGACGGCGTGTCAGTTTCGCTGGGCCACTTCGTGAGCGAAGAGCAGGCCATTGACAGCCAGACGTTTGCCCCCACGAAACACTGGATGACTGCCATTGACCCCAACACCGGCCAAGTCCGCTCTGCTCTCGACGCCATGAGTTTCTCGCTGCACGACGGCCAGCTCGCGCACATGGACGCCCTGTGCCATTACCGCACCGAGCGAGAGGGGAAGCAGGTGGTCTTCAACGGCTATCCCCAGAACCTCGATGAGCACGGGTGCAAGGACCTCGCCATTGACCGTATGGGCCCGGGGTACGTGACCCGCGGCATTCTCGTGGACATGCCGCTGCTCCGGGGCGTGCCGTGGCTCGAGCCCAGCACTCCGATCTACGTATCGGATCTCGAGCAGTGGGAAAAGTTCGCCGGTGTCACCGTCAGCAGCGGCGACGTGCTCCTCGTCCGCACCGGCCGATGGGCGAAGCGCGAGAAAGAAGGGCCGTGGAACTTTGCGCGGCAGGGGGCCGGCCTGCACGCATCGGTGTTGCCGTGGCTGAAACAGCGGGGCGTGGCAGTGCTCGTCAGTGACGCGGTGAACGACGTCCAGCCGTCCGGTGTAGAGGGCCTCGTCCGCCCGATTCACCAGATCACACAGGTCTTCATCGGGCTGCCGCTCGTGGATAACGGGTATCTCGAAGACGTTGCCAGAGAAGCAGGGCAGCGGCGGCGTTGGGAGTTCATGGTTTCCTGGCAGCTCACGAAGGTTCCGGGCGGTACCGCGAGTCCGTTCAACGCCCTCGCGACGTTCTGAAAAAGAGCGCGAGCCGGAGCTTCACCCCAGCGGACGCTCCCATACCCTCGGGGGCGGCGTATGACTCTGCGGGCAGACCCCATCCCGGAAACTGCATAAGAGATCGAGTTCGTCCATCCTTGTTTCGGCATACACACCTCGCCCGGCGTTATTGAAGAAAATTCTGTCAAGATAACCTCGATGGTGGCAGAATCATCCTAAGTTACATGGGTTCTTTGGGGGACTCTGGAGGTAGCGATGCGCCACAACATCCATCCGCGCCCAAGCCGGCCGCAAGCCGCGCGAGTGCTCTTCGCCGTGGCGGGGGTGTATCTTTTCTTCGCTGCCGTTCCCCCGCTCCGCGCCCGCATCGAGCACAAGCCCGGGTTCAATACGTTCACGCCGCAGCAGGACATCGAGCTGGGGCGAGAAGCGGCCAGAGACGCCGAAAGGCAGATGCCCGTGGTGACCGATGCGCAGCTCTCGGAATACGTCAATCGCCTGGGACAAAACCTCTCGCGTCTGGCGCCGGGGCATCGCTATCCCTACCAGTTCAAGCTGATCAACGCCAAAGAGATCAACGCCTTTGCTCTGCCCGGCGGGCCGATTTACATCCACACCGGAATCATCACGGCGGCGGCCAGTGAAGCGCAACTGGCGGGGGTGCTGGCGCACGAAATTTGCCACGTCGCGCTGCGGCACTCGACCAACCAGGCATCCAAAGCCATGCTGGCCCAGGCGCCGCTGGCCATTCTGGGGGGCGTGCTGTCGGGAGGCGGCCTCGCGGGCCAACTGGCGCAGCTCGGCATCGCCTTTGGAGCGAATTCGGTCTTTCTGAAGTTCTCGCGGGGCTCGGAACAACAGTCCGACGAACAAGGCGCTCAGATTCTCTACGATGCCGGCTACGATCCGCGCGCCATGGCGCAGTTCTTCGAGACCATCGAACGCGAAAGCGGCGGCCGCTCGCTCGAATTTCTTTCCAGCCACCCCAACCCGGGCAACCGCGAGCGGAACATTCTGGGACTGATCTCCAAGCTGGGCCCGCCCCGAAGCTTTACCGCGGACAACATCGAATTTGAAGCGATGAAGCGGCGCGTGGCCGAATTGCGTCCCCCGGACGCTCGCAGCCGCGGCGCCGCTCCCGCCGGGCGGCCGCAACCGGCGGAGCCTTCCCGTCGCTTCCGCGACCTGAACAATGATTGGTTCCGGATCGGCTACCCGGAGAACTGGCAAGTCTACGGTCAGGGTACCTCGACGGTCGCGATCGTGCCTCCGGAAGGGATCATTCCCGGCAACGGAGGCTCTCTGCCGACCATTGCCTACGGCGCGCTCATCAGCGTGTATGAGCCGGTGCGAGAGCCGCGACGACGCCTTACACTCCCGGCCGCCACAGAGCAGTTGGTCCGCGAGCTTCAGAAGAGCAATCCGAATCTCCGCGTTGTAAACCGTTCGGCAGGCCCGCGTCGCCCCGATGGCCAGGAGACTTTTTCAGTGACCGCCCGCGGCCAGTCTCCCTTCGAGGGACAGACCGAACTGAACTGGATCACCACCACCTTCCGCCCCGAAGGGCTTTGGTATGTGGTCTTCATCGCCCCCGAAGGCTCCTGGAACACCTATGACCCGGTCTTTCGGCAGATGCTCGAGGCGGTGCGATTCCCGCGTTGAGGCCTCCTCGGAGGAACCCTCTTCCAGGACCAGTTTCTTGTAACTAACGTAGAATCAGCAAATTGTCTCCCTCCCCATTGAAAGTGGATGCCCCGGAGCGGAGCATTCGCCGCATCCAGATCGCCTCCGGAAACTCCCTGCCTCCAAATGAAATGGCAGTAACGACCCCGGTACAAGTCTTCCAGGAAGCCGAAAAATTCCTTGACCCAGGGCGGACGGGAGAAGTATCCTTGGGCCGTTTGCAAGGGAAGCAGTCTATCCTGGTAAGAGATGTCTAACTTGTCGTTTCTCAGGAGACAAGCAATGCGCGGCACTGTTCGGTTGGCGGCAATCCTGGCCTTAGTCTTATTTCCGAATCTCGTTTCAGCTCAGACGGCAACGCCCGCGATCATTCCCGGCGGCATTCTCAATGCGGCCGGTGTTGCGTCGGAACCCTCCAACGCAGCGGCGCCCGGGGGTCTGGTCACGATTTTCGGACGAAACCTGGCGAACACGACGGCGACCGGCAGCGGTGTGCCGCTTCCCCGCGAGCTGAACGGAACCGCGGTGCTCGTAGGAAACGTGTTCGCTCCTCTGCTGTTTATTTCCCCCACGCAGATCAACGCGCAGATTCCGTTGGAAGTCCTTCCCGGCAGCTTTGTCAACGTTGTGGTGTGGGTTAGCGGCCGGCCGAGCGCCCCGGAGCCGCTCCGGGTGGAGATTGCCGCGCCGGGAATCTTCACGGTCTCGGGGAACGGCACAGGGCTCGCCGTTGTCCTCCATGCCGCAGACTCCTCGGCCGTTAATGCCAGTTCCCCGGCTGCTCCCGGAGAGGAAGTGTTGATCGTTTGCACCGGACTCGGGCTGACTGTGTCGTCGGCGACCGTGCCCGCTCTGATCTCGGGCGCCGCCGGCAGCGGCCAGCCGACCCTGTTAGTCCCCAGCGTTACCATCGGGCGCACGGCCGCCGGCGTCGTATCCACGCGCGCCACCGGGGGAGTGGGACAATACGTGATCCGGGCGGCGGTGCCTACTGTCTCCCCCGGCGAGTTACCTATCGTTGTCTTTATCGGAGACCGCGCAACCCAGGCGCCTGTTTCCATCCCGGTGGGCACCCCGTTTACCCAGCCGGGTGGAGGGACCGGAGGAACCGGCGGTGGAACACAGCCGGTGATCTTCACGGGCGGGATCATCAATGCGGCGAGCCTGGCCCCGTCGCCCAGCAACCGAGCCGCTCCCGGAGGGCTGATTTCGATTTTCGGAACCAACCTGGCTACCTCTACGACGGAGACTTCCACGGCGCCGTTGCCGCGCGCTCTTAGCGGAACTTCGGTTACCATCGCCAACATTGCCGCGCCTTTGCTCTTGGTCTCCCCGACTCAGATCAACGCGCAAGTGCCGTTAGAAATTGCTCCCGGAACCGCCGTAGAGGTTGTGGTGGTGGTCGACGGCCGCGCCAGCACCCCCGAGCCGCTCCTGGTGGTCCCTGCAGCGCCGGGAATCTTTACCACTTCCGGCAGCGGGAGCGGTCCAGGAAGAATCCTCCACGCGAACGGGGGACTCATTAGCAGCGCTGCCCCTGCCATTCCCGGAGAGGAAGTGACGATCGTTGCCACCGGGCTGGGAGCCACGCTGGCCACAGGGAGCCTGCCGGCCCTAAAGACCGGCGAAGCCGGTGCCGGGCAGTTGACCTTGCTTACCCCCACGGTCGCGTTCAGCGGCAAAGACGCGCGCGTGACCTTCTCCGGGGCTGCGCCCGACTCGGTCGGACAGTATCTGGTCCGGGTGATCGTGCCGGATGTCGCGGCCGGGGATCAATCCGTCACCATGACGGCAGCGGGCAGTACGAGCCGGGCTATCCTTGTCCGGATTGGCTACTTGTTCCCTCAGCCTCCGGCCTTCTTACAAGCACGGATGGCGGGCAGCTTTACGGCCACCTTCAGTTTGAAGATTAAATCCCCCGACCCAAGTCAAGCCAACCTGGAGATCGAGGAGGTCGCCAGTTTTTCGAAAACCGTCGCCTCTCCCGGCTGCGTGATTGACATCGCGGGCACCAGTGGTCCCACCTACACAGGACTGGTGCACTGCCAGGACTATTCGGACCCGAACAATTTGGTCGCCATCATCATGGGGCTGAAGGACGGGCAGTTCGCCAACAACAAGCTGGTATTCACGACCTTACAGGATACCGGGATCAACCATTTCTTCTTTATCGGCGGCGGAGTATCCCCTTCGGGGACGCTCTCCCTGACAGCGGAGTCAGCGATCACCGACGGGGCTGTGAGCATAGACCTGAAGAGACCAGACTTTGGACCGGGAGACACCGTCATCGGAACCGTTCACCTCACGTTCACCATTGGCGGCACGGGGACGATTCCGAGTCAGACCGTTGTTGTGGGAGGGGGCTTTAGCGACACGATCAATTTTGTGCGGCGATAGAGCCAAGAAACCGTTAGAGTTTTTCACTGGGAGCGGGGACTGGCTCCCGGGCGCGGCGCTGGAAACGCGACACCCGAGTAGAAACGAAGGAGGATTCAAACATGCGGAAGGCAGTTGTGGCGGTGGGATGGTTGGTTCTGTTCCCGTGGACGCTGCTCGCTCAATCCGATCAGCTCCCCCATCCCACTCCCAAGGCCGAACTCTTCGGGGGATATTCGCTCGTCCATTTAGAGGGAAGCGACATGAACGGTTGGGGCATCTCCCTGGCCGGCAATGTCAACAAGAACCTGGGAATTGTCGGCGACTTCAGCAGACACTCCAACCGGGAGTCCTCCTTGGGCGTGCTTGGAACCGCGAAGAGCGAGCTGACGTTTCACTCCTTCATGGCGGGGCCGCGCATTACCGAACGCAAGCTCAAATGGATCACCCCGTTTACCCACGCCTTGTTCGGTATGACCCGCGTCAACGCGAAGCTCCGGCTCAGCGGGAATCCGGCGACCGCCGGGACCACCGCGGAAGACCAAACCGGATTCTCGATGGCCTTGGGCGGCGGGCTCGACATCAGCGCGGATGATCGCTACTTCATCCGTCTCCTCCAGGCCGATTACTACCTCATTCGCGCGGATAAGATCAAGCACGAAGGCCTGCGCCTCTCCGTCGGAGTCCTCATCCGTTTCGGCCGCAGAGAGAACTGAGGAGCCGGCACGAAAGTCCCCCGCGGTTTCTTCCGGGCACGGGTTCACTCGCATCACTCCTTCGTTTCTCCCAGCGTCATCCCGATGCCGCAGCCTGCCCTCCCATCGCGGCTGACCTGCTCCCTCCAGCCGAACCTGTATCAGAAAAAGTCACACGCAGCGGAGCCGGCTGCACTTTGGTCTTGACACCGCCCGCCCGCCGCGATTACGATGCGGGTACACTGAGAAAGGAGGTGGTCCGATGACAGATCGCTTATGTAGTAACCACAGTGAGGTGGCTGAGGCTTAGGCGCTTAGCTCATGCACTGGCTGGGTCTCCCGCTCTGCGGGACGACCTCCGGCTGTTGTGAGTACGCCACCTGATGGTTCGGCATTCATGAGTTGACCGCCTCAGGCAAATCCCAACAGCTTACCGAAAACGGGGAGCCGACACTTCGGCTCCCCGTTTTGCTTTGGAGACCGCACGGCGAGGGAATGCCACGGAGTCACAGAAACACAGAGAAACAAGAATAATAGAAGACAAGAGAAGAGCCGCCGGGCCCGTTCTCCTAACCCTTGTTCTTCTTCTCTGAGTCTCCGTGTCTCTGTGGCTGCATTTCAAGCGCAAAGGCCCGCTCAATGACCCGCCAGGTTTCCGGGCGCAGGCCGTATTCGGCGAGGCGGGATCGCTCGACCCAGCGGGTCTCGGCCGCGTCGCTCGCCGCTTCCAGTCGCCCGCTTTCGACCCGGCAAAGATAATCCACCAGCACGTAGTGGTAACGCACGCGGCCCTGCTCGTCCGGAAGGATGCGGTCCAGCACCTCGACCATGGGCCCGACACGAACCGCGAGTCCGGTCTCCTCGCGGATTTCCCGCCGCAGCGCCTCCGCGAGTTTCTCGCCCACTTCCACCAGCCCGCCCGGCAGCGACCACTCCCCGAGCAGCGGCTCGCGGCCGCGCCGCACTAATAGAACGTTCTCTCCCTCGAGAATCACTCCCCCGACGCCGACCAGCGGCCGCTCCGGATACTCCCGCGTCGTCATGATTCTGCGCGCCTCCCGCAGCGCCGCGCCTGCCCATAGCAAAGTCGTAGGGACCGTTCGGGAGCGGGCACGGAGGCGGTGAGGAGTGGCGAGTGACAAGTGACAAGACACGCCATCACGCGATGGTTCATTCCCAAACGAATCACTCTTCGCTCATCACTTGTCACTGCTTTTCGACCGCTTGCTCGCGCGCGGCCCGGACTGCCATCCTAGCAGAACTTGGTCCTCTGCGTGCAGCGGAACGGCAGGGAGCGCGGGTGTACTGTCGTACGAAAATATGGTAGTGTCTCAGTTTGAATTTTCTGGACCGTAAGGGCACGGTTTCAACCGTGCCGTAACAGCGCATTCTCCAGCGGTTTTAACCGCTGAGGGAAGCACCTCAGGGGCTGAAGCCTCCCCGTCGGCGGCGGGTTTTCGGCATGGCTGAAGCCATGCCCTTACGTCAAACTGAGACACTACCGAAAATATTTGGGCCTTGCCAAGCCTGCCAGGGGTAATATAATTTTCTTGTGGGGCAGCCGTGGATCTCTGTAGGCTTGGACTCATCCTGGCAGCGGAGACGGGGGCCGACCCGGCAGGAGGTGGTTCGATGGCGCACTGTCCGGAATGCGAAACTCTAGTGGATGTTGTCGTAGACGAAGTGGAAGAAGGTGAAATCGTCACCTGCCCGGAATGTGGCGTGGACCTTGAGGTCGTCAACACAAACCCGATTGAACTCGATCTGGCAGAGGACGAAGAATTGGAAGAAGACGAAGAAGAAGAATTGGACGAGGATGAGGAAGAACATGAGGAATAGCATCCAGGGCCGCCTGCGGCTTTCAGGCGGGTTGCCGGCACGGTGGGCTTGCTGGGGAGTCGTGTTTCTTGTCTTCGGCTGGAGCCTCCCTGCGCCATCTCTTCTGAGCAGCCCGGGTTTCGCGCAAGGCGTCCCGGGGCAGGTCCGCTTCCCGCCCACGCGCTCCGATAAAGAAGACCCGCGCGCCCCCAAGAATCTGACCGGCCAGGTCGTGGACAAAGAAGGCAAGGGACTGGCGCAGGCCGTGGTCCACCTCAAGAACAAGAAAACCCTCGAAGTCAAAACCCACATCGCCGACGCCGAGGGCAAGTACCGCTTTGCCGGGTTGAGTCCCGAGGCCGATTACGCCGTCCACGCCGAATATCGAGGCGCCGCGAGCCCCGCCCGCACCGTCAGCATGTTCGACGAGCGCAAAGACATCTACCTGGTGCTCGAAGTGGACACCACCAAACCATAGTGCCTCTCGCCCTGCCATCCCGAGGAGCGTTCCCGGAGCAAAGCCGAAAAGCGCTAACGACGAGGGGCCATAGAATCTGCTGTGCCGCTCCCCATTTGCGTCGTAGCGCCGGGGTCGCGCGACGGCGAGGACAGGACCTGCACCAAGGTGGTCAAAGTGAGATTGGCCGGGGCCAGAACACCTCGTTCGCGGCCCAGGCGGACGACGGCGCCGTTGATCGAGTCTATCTCTGTGCGGCGTCGCTCTTCGACGTCCCGCAGCATCGAGGACCGATTGGCGGCCGTAACCCGGCAGACGCGGCGAACTTCTTCCACCAACTCCGGAGGCGTCGGCAAGCCGATCTTATAGCGGGCCGCGACACGCCAGACCTCTTCCACCACATCCGAAAAAAGAGGTTCCAGCTCCGGGCGCCCCAGCAACTCGCCGTTGCTCGCGCGCAGGATGGCAGTGAGCGGATTGATCACGGCGTTGACGGCGAGCTTCTTCCACAGAACGGGCAAGATATTGTGCGCGACCGTGCAGGGCACGCCGGCGCGGGAGAGCAACTCGGCCACCGGGCGTTCGTGGCGCTCCGCCGACCGATGCCACGCTCCGATCACGCATTCGCCGCGTCCGGTCAGCCGAACCACGCCGGGAGCTTCGCGTTGCGCGCCGAAGGTGGTGGTTCCGGCGAGTACCTGCTCCGGCCTCAACCGGGCCACGAGAGCCTCGGCGTTGCCCAAGCCGTTTTGCAGGGTCAGCACGGGAGTTTTGGGGGAGACGCGCCGGGCCACGCTCGCCGCTGCGCCTTCGGTATCGAACGCCTTCACAAGCACGAGAACCAGGGCGAAGGATTCTGCCTCCGGAAGTTCTGGAGCGGCGCGGAGGCGGACTTGCGTTTCCTTCTCATTTTCGATCAGCAGCAATCCGCGCTCGGCCAGAATGTTGCTCTGCTCTTCGGAGCGGCAAACCGCCACCACATCCAGGCCGGCGGAGCCCAGCAGCCCGGCGAAAACGCCTCCCAGTGCCCCGCATCCTACGATGGCTATGGTGTTGCTCACTTCCGCGCGGTCCTCACTCTCCTTCTGCGGGAGAAAATTGCAGAATGCGATTCCTGTCGAGCCTCTGTCATTCTATGGCAGAGCCCTGCAGCGGGACAACTGCTGCGGCGTACGTTCGTACAGATGTGCTTCCGGCGGTGGCTCGTTTCCGAGACCCTGGAATCCCCTCACAATTCACGGGAAAACCGCTTGGCCTTGGCGGCCGGAGATCTCAGAGTAGACCGAAGGCAATGATAGTGTTGACAGCTCGGAGCCTATGAGATACTTAAACAATCGTATCATTTGCGGCTCCTTTAGTTAGAAGGGGCAGAGAAGTATGTACTTGACAAAGAAACTGTCTTTTGGCAGCATTGCACTTAAATTGGAGGGCGGGATGAACATGGCGAAGCTCGTGGAACAATTCGATACGGAAGAAAAGTGCATTGCTTACTTAGAGGAAATCCGGTGGCCGGAAGGGGTCCGCTGCCTGAAATGCGGGAATGAGCGAATCTCACGCTTCCAGGCGAGCGGGAAAACCGGCAAGGTAAGACATCTGTACCAATGCCTTTCGTGCCGCTATCAATTCTCCGTGCGAACCGGAACGATCTTCCACGACAGCCATCTCCCCCTGCAAAAATGGTTCGCCGCCATGACACTTGTGGGCAAGTCTCAGGGAAGCATCTCCGCCAATCAGCTCCGGCAGGTCCTGGGGGTCCAATATAAGACGGCATGGCAACTGACCCACCGCCTGCGGGAAGCCATGCAGCAAGAAGGACAGGATTGGGAAAAACAAGTTCTTCTGCGGTTCGTGGAACTCGACAAGCCCATTGGGGCAGGAGCGATCGCGATTCCCCGGGAGAAAATTTGGATCGGAACGATTCCCAAAGGGGGGGCCGACTCAGAGGACATTTTGGGCGCCTCCAAATCTCCGAGGAAACCGCTTCGCCTGGAGGCCGTCCATGCGATGAGTTCGGAATCCGTTAGCGCGGAAGGTCACGCCCGCCCAGGCGAAAACCGGGGGAGCTTCTTGACGCGCCGGTTGTTTGGCAGTTTCCCTATAATGGGCGCACGACACCTCCCGGGTTACATGAACGAGGTCACCTATCTCTTCGGAAGCCTGTTTCTCACCGCGATGCCGACTGGAATTCTTTGCCCATTTGGAAAGGGCTTGAAACGGACTCTGGAGACGAATTTCCTGAGTCAGAACCCCGCGAAGGGCTAATCAAGGCGTTGCGATAAATTTCCACTGCCCAAGCGGGCCCTTGTGGGTTGCCTTCTCTCACCATTTCCCCAAACCCGATTCGTATTCCGGGTGATCCTTCTATCGGGAAGAACAAGGTCTTGCCTTCTTCCTATGCGGTTGTCCGTGAAAACCGAAATCCATCCGCGGTGCTCCCCCCCTTGACGCGCTTGACCCGATTTCGGACTCAACTGGTTCTTCTGTACCCTGGCAGGAATTCAGTGGTCTCCGTGGGCCTGGACCTGATACGCTGACTACAGGTCGCGGTTGCTAGGAGACTCCGGGCTGGTCAAACCCGTCAGCGACCGCCCCACGATTGCAGTGCCGTAGATGACGGCACGCAAGACAGTACCAATACGAAATAGCTGTGTCAAGTAAATTGTTATGTATTTAACGCAGATTCATTCTGTTGATTTACTCCTGATCATTTTTGCAACAATATGATAACAAATGCGTTTTAAGGCTGGCTATGGATTTTCTGAGGTCTCGCCAGTGAACCGAGCGGATTCGTACGACTGGCAGTACCCTAACCCCCAGCAGCGAAGCTAGGCTTCCGGACCTGCATAAACCGATAGAGAATGTGCCTCGGCGTACGCCGTTACGTGCGGCTGAATTTGAGGAAGGGTTGGGGTAGAATGGTCCTATCCCGGCAACGGGCGGGGCACAAAGAAGGGGTTCGGTACGCAAATGTACTTCGAGCAATTTTATCTTGCTTGTCTTTCCCATGCCTCGTACATGATCGGCTCGGAAGGAGTGGCGGCAGTGATCGATCCCCAGCGAGACGTGGCGATCTATCTCGAGGAGGCCCGGAAGAACGGACTCCAGATCGCGCATGTCATTGAGACGCATCTGCACGCCGACTTCATCTCCGGGCACCGCGAACTGGCCGCGGCGACCGGCGCGCGGATTTACCTGGGGGCGAAGGCCGGCGCGAAGTTTCCTCACGTTCCCGTCCGGGACGGCGACGAGATTCGTTTTGGCCGCTGCCGGCTCGAATTCCTGGAGACCCCGGGCCATACGGTGGAAAGCCTTTGCATTGTGGTAACCGACTTCGACCGTTCTCCCGAACCCTTTGCCGTTTTCACCGGCGACACGCTCTTCATCGGAGACGTGGGACGCCCCGACCTTTCCGGCGAACTGACCCCGCAAGAACTGGCGGGGATGCTCTACGACAGCCTGCACGATAAGCTATTGAAGCTGCCCGACGCGGTCGAGGTCTATCCGGCCCACGGAGCCGGCTCGCTTTGTGGCCGCCAAATGAGCTCGGAACGGTCTTCGACGATTGGAAAGGAAAGAGCGGCCAATTATGCCGTGCGGGCCGCCACCCGCGAGGAGTTTGTCCGGCTGCTGACGTCGGAACTTCCGGAGCGGCCCGGATACTTTGCGCTGGACGCCGAAATCAACCGTGCGGGTGCGCCGCCGCTCTCGGAGCTGCGTCCGCTCCCCGCCCTCTCTCCCGTTGAAGTGCTCGCAAAGCAGAAGGAAGGCATCCTGATTCTCGACACGCGCCCGGCGGATCAATTCGCCGCGGCCCATATCCCCGGTTCCATTTTTATCGGTCTTTCGGGCCAGTACGCCAGTTGGGCCGGAACGCTGCTGGGACTGGATTCGGATTTGATCCTGGTCGCGGAAGACCCGGAGCGCGTCACCGAGTCGCGGGTCCGGTTGGCGCGCGTGGGAATCGAACGGGTGGTTGGGTATCTGGGCGACGGAATTGCCGGTTGGACCCGCGCCGGGTTCCCTGCCGTGCAAACGCCCTACGTTTCGGCCGAAGAACTCCACCGGCTCCTGCGGGACGACGGACGGGATATCCAATTGCTCGACGTGCGACGCCCTCCGGAGTGGGAAGAAGGGCATATTGAGCAGGCCACCTCGAAGCCCCTCCATAAGCTGACGGCGTTGCTCGCGGACCTTGATCCGCAGCGCCTGACCGTCGTTCATTGTCAGAGCGGCTACCGCAGCCTGATCGCTTCCAGCCTGCTCCAGCGCAGCGGATTTCAGCAGGTGATCAACGTCACCGGCGGCTTCGACGCCTGGCGGGCGTGCAGCCTGCCCTTTGTCCAACCCAGACCGGCTGGGAAACCGTAGCGAAAGACGATTGCGGAAGCAGGGTGCTTGCGCTCCCCCCGGGCGGGCTTTCGACGGAGGCAAGCCCCGTCCCGGTCGCTTCTGCACAAGAGGGCCAGATACCCCCGAATTAGCCTCAGGGTTCGACCAGCCATCGCAGCGCCGCCACCAGGCCGCCAGCGAGCTGCTTGGGGCGCTCGATGTGCCCGTAGTGAGTCATGGGAGCGTCGAACGCCGCGACGCGGATGGCTGCCTGCGGGTTGAGTTTGCGGAACTCGTTGGCGACTTGAACCTCGGCTGCTCTCTGCGGGTTCCGGTAATTCCAATGGCCGTTATCGAGCCGGGCCACCAGCCAGAGCATTCTCTTGTAGCCGGTGAGCGGAGCGCGATTGGTGATGAAAAGGTCGGCGATGACTTCCTCCGGCTTGACGCCGAACGCGTTGCCGATGAGCGCCTCCCGAACTTCTTTTTTGTATCGGTCGAGCAGCGCATCGGCTCCCTGGTGCTCGGCGTCCTGAAATACCTGCTTGAACTGCGGCCGCCGCCGCTCTTCCTGGCGGAACCAGCACTTGGCCACCTCGAGCTCGTTCGCGCCCTTGCAGGGGTTCAGCGGCCCGATGTACCGGCTTTGAACGTAGCTGTCTTCCCCGTCCGGAGTGCGCGCCCGCAGATCGGCCACGTTCGGGTAATCCTTAAACCGCTCGAGGTTCCTTCGCCCGTGCTCCTGTTCGCCCTGGATGATCTTGCCGAGGCCCGCCGGCCCGCCGCTGCCCCAGCCGAGAAACAGCGCGTTGAGCCGCGGCTTGAGATTCGTCTCCATCAGCAGGAAGGGAATTTCGCCTCCGGTCGAATGCCCGACGACCACCACCGGTCCGGTCGTAGCCTTCTCGATCAACTGCCGGACGCCTTCGGTGACGACGCGGAAGGTATAGACGGCGTTGCGGAGTTTGGCTTCTTTTGCAGAAATTTCCTGGTGGAGCAGGTAGGCCGGGATTCGGCTGTCATACGGCTTCTCGGTCCAGCCGCCGTGCTTGTAGTTGCCGGGGATGGTGATGAGGAACACCGGAACTTTCTGCGCCAGGTACTGCCCCAGGCCCGGGTTGTTGAACAGGTCCACATAGAATTCGTACCAGTTGGCCGAGCCGCCGTTGATGATCGCAATGGTCGGGAGTCCCGGAAGGGGCCGGTTCGGCGTCAAAAGCAAGCCGCCGATTTCCCAATCGAGACCATAGACCTTGTAGCGCGCCTCATGCCACTTGGCCCGGTAGCCGAGCTTCGCGGCCGGCAAGCCCTCGAGTTTGCGCGGATCAAACGCCCCGCCCGGCGCGGCATCGGCCAGCGCTTTCACCGTCGCTCCGCCGTCGGGCAAGTCCCAGCCGAGTTGGTCAAACAATGCCGGAGATACGATCGCGTAGGGACGATTCTCCTGATACAGTTTGAGCAGGTCTTCTTCCGAGGCTGCGTTAGCCGGAAGCGCCAAGACCGCCGCCGCCAACACCACCATCAGACTCCGCAATCGCACGAAACCTCTCGACATCATTGGAATCCTCCTGGCTCTATCGAGTCGTAGCCACGGCATGTTGTTCATCCCGCTTGGCGGGACGTTCCGGGTTCTTCAGAAAAACCCACGGCACAAAAAAAACGTGCCGTGGCTACCACCGCATTCTGTTTCGGAAAGTAGAGTGAGCAAACGTTCCATCCGGGCACGACATCCTTACGGGAAGTTCACGATGAACTCGATGGCCTCGGAGATTCCGCCCCCCGGCTTCGGAGTTTGCACTGTAATCAGGAGTGTCCCGGGCCGCGCCGTTTGAGCGGAGGGGAGCGCCACCGACAGCTCCCGCGGGCTTACCCACGTCGTCGGAACCACCAGATTCCCCAGGTAAACCACCGAGCTTGGAACGAAGCCCCGCCCCATCACCCGCAGCTTCGTTTCGCTCCCCTGGACGGCCACGGGTGGGGTGATGTCCAGGAGGACCGGCATGGGGTTGTACAGATGCTTCGATTCCGGCCCATAGCGAGGGAAGGGGAATTGGTAATCGCTGTGAAAACTCGTGTCTGCGATTTCGCCGTCGCGAATCACCTGCTCGATCTCCTTGGTCCGCCGGATGTCCTCCAGCGGGTTGCTCCGGAGAATCACCAGGTCCGCGAGTTTGCCGGTTTCGACCGTGCCCAGTTGCTTGTCCAGTCCCCTACCCAGTCCAATGACCTCCGCCCCCCACTTCGTCGCCGACAGGATCGCTTCCATCGGGGAGAGGCCCGCATCCACCAGCAGTTCCATCTCGTGGTGCAGGCTCAAGCCCGGCGTGGTTGCCGCGGCGCTGTCCGTGCCAGCGTAGATTTTTCCTCCGGCTTTGACAAAGCGGCGCAGAAATTCCTGGACCTTTCGGTAGCCCTTGAGAAACTGCTCCCTCTCCGCCGAAGAGCGGTTGTCCGCCCAATGATATTGCCCCAGAGTGACCAGTCGCTCATCCAAGGGGACGTACTGAAGCCCCGGGTTGTTGAGCAGCCG
>Ga0155949_1144_pt1 | contig 22361 bp, 19 predicted proteins | sample RifCSPlowO2_02_FD_107603 | JGI IMG/M metagenome (GOLD analysis project Ga0155949, IMG submission 107603) | Acidobacteria bacterium RIFCSPLOWO2_02_FULL_61_28
TTCGTGTCGCTCGAAAAACCGAAACGCGAGATGTCGGTCATGATGTAGTACGCGCCGAGCGGCTTGAAGCAGTGGAATCCGCAGTCTTCTAAGATGGGAAGCAAGAGGTCGCGGCGCTCGGTATAATTGGCGGCCAATTGTTGATAGTAGCTTTCCGGCAGCGAAAGGGCCGTGACGCCCGCTTCCTGCAAGGGCGCGGCGGCGCCCACGGTCACAAAATCGTGGACTTTACGGATGCTATTCGACAATTCCGGGAACGCAATCGTCCATCCGACGCGCCAGCCGGTGACGCTGTAGCTTTTCGAAAGGGCGCTGATGGTCACGCTCCGTTCCCGCATTCCCGGGAGGCTGGCGATAGAAATGTGCCGGCAACCGTCGTAGAGGATGTGCTCGTAAATCTCATCCGTGATCGCCACGAGGTCGCGCCGGCGGCAGAAGCGCGCGATGGTCTCCAGTTCCTCCCGGCCGAATACTTTCCCGGTGGGATTGTTCGGCGTATTGAGCACGATGGCGCGGGTGCGCCCGGTGCAGGCGGCGTCGAGATCGTCTTCGGAAAAGCTCCACTCCGGCGGCCGCAAGCGGACATGGCGGGGGACCGCCCCGGTCAGGGCGCAGTCGGGACCGTAGTTCTCATAGAACGGCTCAAAGATGATGACCTCGTCGCCGGGATTGAACAGCGCCATGAAGCTCGCAAACATGGCTTCGGTCGCGCCGCAGCAGACCGTGATCTCCGTTTCCGGGTCCACTTCCCACCCCAGTGCCCGGGAATACTTCCGGGCGAGCGCGTCTCGAAAGCTCTTGGCCCCCCAGGTGATCGCGTACTGATTGATGTCGGCGTCAATGGCGCGCTTGGCGGCTTCCTTGATCTCGCGCGGCGCGGGGAAATCGGGGTAGCCCTGGGACAGGTTCACCGCGCCATGCTGCAAGGCGAGCCGCGTCATCTCGCGGATCACGGACTCGACCAGGCCGGAGGTGCGCTGCGCGGTGGCTCTCGGGGCGACAGGAACGGCTGGCTCGTGTGGGTTCACCATAGGATTGTACAACGGTTGAATGAGGTTCTAACGGGGAGAAAACGCGAGCGGACCTCTGGCTGCGTGGGACCCGGCGCGTTCTCCATCGGTTTGATAGAGCTTCCGGTAGAGCGCCGCGTTGCGCAGGACCGCCTGGACGTACTCGCGGGTTTCGGTAATCGGGATGCTCTCGACAAACTCCGCCGGGTCCTCGAAGTTCGCATCGCTGGTCCATTGCTCTACTCGGTGCGGCCCCGCGTTATATCCCGCCAAAGCGTGTTCGGGGCTTCCGTTAAACTGGTCGAGGACTTGCCGGAGGTAGTAGGTTCCGTAGATCAGGTTGATCTCCGGCCGATAGAGAGAAGCCAGGCGGTAGGCGCGGGCGCGGCGGTCCGGAATCCGTTTGGCCATATACCGGGCGGTGGAAGGCAACAATTGCATCAGCCCGCGGGCGTTCGAGCGGGACCGAGCCTGCGGATCAAACTCCGATTCCTGCCGGATCAGTCCCGCAACCAGGTAGGGGTCCAGGCCGGTTACTTCTGCGTTGCGCTTCACCTGTTCCCACCAGGGGAGCGGGAACAAGGCCTCCCAGGCTTCGCGAGGAAGGTCCTGGATGCTCATGGCAAAGTAACCGCTGATGTAGCGCTTTCCGTAGCGCATCGCGACGTGGTGGCGGCCGCGCTCCCTCTCCAGGCGAGCTAATTCCTGTCCCATCCGAAAGGGTGACGCTCCGTTCCGCACCGCTGCCGACAGTTCCCCGATCGCCCAGTCCAGCAGCCAGACCGATTCGAGCAGCTTGGCGCGGCTCAACACATCGGCCTCTGCCCCCGAAGGAATGCCCTGAAGCAACGAGCCATTCGCCGGGCGTGGAATCTCAGGCAACGTCCACTGCGCCGGAAGTACCGCTGCTCCAGTCCCGGCCGGCAGTGCTGCCAACCGCTCGCGGCCTTGCAGCCCGTAGTAAAAGTTCGGAAATACACCGACGAGTTGTTGGTAATAGGCCGCCGCCGCCGCCGGAGCCTCTTGCTCGGCCAGCCGTCCCAACCAATACAGGGCAGCCGGGACCTGCGGGCTTGCCGGATAATTGCGGATCTGCTCCTCGAACAGGGTCTTCGCCTCGGCGAGGCGGCGCTCGCGGTAGGCTTGCCAGGTTACGTACCAGTGGGTCGTGGCCGCATACCGGCCCTTCGGAAATCTCTCATAGAGCAGCCGGTAGTATTGCATCGAGCGCGGGGTGTCCTTGGCCATTCGATAAAAGTTCCCCGCCAGGAACAGCGCATCTTCATATGAATCCGATTGCGGATACTTCTCGCCCAGCGCCTGGATCTGCTCTTCCATGTTCTCCGGCCGCTTCAGACGCCGGTAGGCAGCCCCGAGCGTGTAGAGCCGCTCGGCGTCCGCGTCCGGGTCGGAGACCTTCATCCGCAGCAACGTCGTCAGCGCCGGCCAGGTGGCGCCGGATTGATACTGGCAGACGCCCACGCGCACCGCCCCGCGTTCCCCTTCCGATCCGCTCGATGCCGCCAGCGCCTGGTATTCCGTTTGCGCGGCCCGCCACTGTTTGGCTTCAAACAGACGCTCCGCTCGATCCTCCCGCATGGCCATCGAGGGAACAGGGAACGCTGTTGCAAGCTGCGCGCGGACTTCTTTCAGGCGTTTCTCGGCGGCGTCGGCCTGCGGCGCGAGAGGAAATTGATAGTAGATGCGTTGGTAGCGTTCGGCTGCCTTCGCAAGCTGGCCGTCCTTTCGATCCGCCTCCGCGAGCAGCCACTCCGACTCCGGCTGTGGAATCGAGACCGGGGAGGAAAGCAACGCACTCCGCGCCTCGGCGGCCCGATCCAGAGCGAGCAAGCTCTCCGCCTGCTTCCGCAAGGCTCCCGGCGCGAGCAGGCTGGAAGGATACCGCCCGGCAAACCCCTCGAGCAGCTTCGCTGCCGCAGCATGGTCTTTTTCTGCGAACTCGCTCAAAGCCAGGTAATACTCTGCGTAATCGCGGAGCGGGTTTTCCGGGCCGCGGGCAGCCTGGAAGTGCTCGCGGGCCTGGGCGTATTTTTTCTCTTCGTAGGCCGAGTATCCCAGGACGAGATGCGCCAGGGCGCCGTTGGTGTCGTTACGGTTTCGCCGGGCAAATTGATCGAGGGTTCGCCGCGCGGCGGGGGAGGGCCTCTCCATCACCTGTTTGCTCCTCGCAAGCAGCTCGGCCGGCACAGGCTCCGGCGCAGCCCAGGTCTTTCCTCCTAACAGCAAACTCAGCAGAAGTATCGCCAGCAGGCACATTGGCAACGAACCTCAGTCCGCTTGCAATTCAGTTCGATGCAGAAACGCCGCAATCCGTTCCGGTCTCGCCCCTATCCGGCCACCGCCCCCGGATAGTCATTCCCCAACTTTTCGGGGTCGTTCTCTGCGAACTTGGTCACCAGCTCGTAGTGCAGATAATCAAACGAGCGCGCCGCCGTCTGCCCAAACCGTTTCTGATATGTTTCCCTGTTCTTGTCAATCTCTTCTTTGAGCAACCGATAGAGTGTGTTGTTCTTCCTGCCCTCTTCGATCCTCGCTTGATTTTGAGGATAGGCGAGCAAGTCCTGCACCGCCACGCGGGCAGAGCGGTACGCTTTCTTGTGAATGTCTCGGTCGTGCTCTGGCAAGGTCTCTGGATCGGGTGGAGGCGGAATGACCGGAACAACGGGAGCGGCCGCCGGAGGCGGCGGCTCCACCAGAGCTTCGGCAGCAGCCGGTGGCGCAGGGGTCGCTGCCTCCACAGGAGCCACCACCGGACGGGCGGCGCTCGCGGCGGCGCGCCCCGCTGCGGTCTCCAGGCTCAGGCCAGCGACCCGGGCGAGTATTTCCACCGCCGCCGGCTCAACCGACCCTGCGGCCGAACCGGAATCGGCATAGAGCGCCGCCACGATGCGGCCCTGCACCACCACCGGAAACAGGTAAAGGCTCTCCTCGGCCGCGCCCGCCAGGGCTTCGATCATCGCCTGTGGCAGCGCCTCCGCAGTGCGCAGACTGGAAACACCGAGCTGGCTCTCCGTGATTTCCCTGAAAACGCCGGACTGGCTGGCGGAGACCGAGAGGGACTTCAGTTGCGAAGTCGCCTCCGCCGGGAACCCTTCGGTGCGCCAAATCGAAAACGAGTCTCCCTTTTTCACAAACAGCGCGCAGCGGCCCGCAAAGCCTGCGGCGGTCTGCAGCGCCGCCGCCATGATTTCCGACTGACCCGTCGGCTGCAAGACGCGCGCGACAGCCTGGTTTACTGCCGGGAGCACCGACGGGGTTGGCGCAGCAGAGGCGTAAGGAGCTTCGGCGGCAGCGCGGGTTCCCCCTACCACCCCGCTCGTCGCGACCGACACTCCGGCCTTCGCGACCGCCTGCTGGATTTCTTTTCGCATTGTTTGCTCGAAGGATGCCAGGCCGTTTTCAACGGCCCGCCGGACCAAATCTTCGAGCAGCCGTTCTAACCCGCCTCCGCTACTTTGAGCCATTGTCCCAGTCCTCGTTGAAATTCCCGGCGGCGGCAACCCCGCCACCCACCTTCGAATTTTCGCTACCCGGGGCGGCCGTGCCCCGCCCTCCTTCCCCGAAGCGATCGCTTCGGAGGGCTTGCCCCCCGGCCCTTTAGCCGAAGAGAGCCTGCCTCTTGGAAATTAACCCTGTCGGCGCAGCGGTGTCAAACGGTTTCTGCGGGGGGTCCGATTCGGTTATAATAGAAGTGCTAAAGGACGTACTGTCTCCAAGAGGGGGCGAAACGGTTTCGACGGGGAGGAACAGGGCTAAAAGGCATACCGGGGGCCATGCACCCGCAATCGCGTGGACCAAAAACTAAATGCCAATACACAATTGGCTCTCGCTGCTTAATTAAAAGTGGCGCGTCGCGTCACCTTCGCCTGTAGGGGTGAACGCGATGTCATTTTATGCGGGCTGGCTCTTCTCTCTCTGTCCGTGAGGGAGGAGCGAGACCCATCGGGCTAGCGGCCGTTAATTCTTGTTGGCTCGACGTTAGCGGTTGTGAAGCTGTTTCGAACCGACTACGTATGTAGGCTTTTAGCTCCGGACCTTTTCGGACGGGGGTTCGACTCCCCCCGCCTCCACCAATGTATGATCCTTGGCCTCTGCGAGTTCGATCAGCGACAACATCGGTAGGAAACGCCGTGAAATGGTTTTCTGGAACCGTTGAAGAACTAAAAGCTTTGGTTAACGAAATCGGATCGCGCGGCGATTGGAGTGAAACCGAACACGGCTACCAGTTTCGATCCAAAAACGGGGCAATTCTCAACTGGTTCCCTTCGACAGGAACTATTCAATATCAAGGGCCAAAAACCGCACGCGAGGGGCTCGAACAAGCTCTTGCAAAGCTTCCAGCACCTGACGCAAGTAAAACTGTACGAGCCGCAGTCGCGAAAGATGAACTCCCAAGAGTATTTGTAGTACACGGCCACGATGATACCGCCCGCGAACAGCTTGAACTCATTCTGCACCGCCTTGATCTGAACCCTTTCGTTCTTGCTAACACCGGGGGTGCGGGGATGACAATCATTGAGGCTCTTGAACGCGAAATCGTCGAGCGGAACACGAGGTGCCGATTCGGCATAGTCCTCCTTACACCGGACGACATGGGTTACTCGGTACGGGAGGGCGACATCGGCCGAAAGCCAAGGGCGCGGCAGAATGTAGTGCTCGAGATGGGGATGCTTTTGGCTACCCTGGGTAGGTCAAATGTGGTGATTTTGCAGAAAGGATTCATCGAACTACCGTCCGATGCACAGGGCATTATTTATATTCCCTTTAACAACCACGTTAGGGAAACCGTTCCCAAACTTGCCGACAGGCTAAGAGTGGCTGGCTTTGAAATCAGTGCCCAGGCACTTAGCAGAGCATCATCTTGATGCTCCCCATGCAAAACGGCTGGTACCGTCAAAACCCTAATCTCCACCCCCCGAAGGTCTTTTTATTGACTAGACATCTGACTAGTCGGTATAATCGGATGGGGAATGGGAGGGGTAGGATGGGTTCCTGGCAACTGCAAGACGCGAAGGCGCGGTTCAGCGCATTCCTCAATGCGACGATCCGGAAGGGTCCCCAGGTCGTGACGCGCCGGGGCGTGGAGACGGCCGTTCTCGTCCCGATTGAGGAATGGCATCGCCTGCAACAAGCCTCACGCCCTGGCCTAAAGGCTTTGCTGCTCGGTCCGGGACCCCGCTTTGAGAATCTCATTCCAGCGCGTCGAAAACTCAAGCGCCGCCGTCCCGTGGTATTCAAGTGAAATTGTTCAAATGACACGGTATCTGCTCGACACCAATGTTGTTTCCGAGCTTCGCAAACCGAAACCCCACGGGAGTGTCGTCGCATGGATCGGCGGCTTGCGGGACGAGCAGCTCTATATTTCGGCAGTCACCATTGGAGAATTGCAGCGGGGTATTGAAAGAACACGGCGGCAAGACGCAGCCAAGGCCCGTGAAATCGAGCGGTGGGTGGACCAACTGGAGGCGTCCTCCAACGTGCTGCCCATGGATTCGCGGTGTTTTCGGGAGTGGGCCAGGCTGATGGAGGGAAAGTCCGCCCACCTTCTCGAGGACGCCATGATTGCAGCCACCGCCCGCGTCCAAGGACTCCGGGTTGCAACGCGCAACGAAAGCGACTTCGCACTTCTCGGTGTAGAAACGGTAAATCCCTTCCGCGTCAATCCATAAGTCGAAAACAGCTTGCTTCCGACCCAGCCCCGGAATTATTCGGTTTCTCTCCCTGCTGTCTTAGCCTATAATTTCAGCGGCGGTTTCCAAAGCGTTAGTCTGACTGAAAGCAGTGCAGGGCGCCTCAGGCGCCGAAGGATATACGAATATTTTGTAGGCCAAATCGAGGTGTGACGATGACGACGAAACGCTACTTCGTAATGATGCAAGTGGGGCTGGCCGCGATCTCGATCTGCGCGGGACCGGACCTGGTCCGGGCACAAACGTCTCCTTCCGCGGCGCTGACCGGGCAGGTGCGTTCGCAGGAGGAAGGCCCCATGGAGGGGGTGCTGGTCAGCGCGAAGCGGGCGGGTTCGACGGTCACGATCACGGTGGTGAGCGACGCCCGGGGCCGGTACAGCTTTCCGCAGAACAGGCTGGAACCCGGTCAATATTCCATCCGCGTCCGGGCGGTGGGATACGAGTTGGAACGAACGGGACCGGCGGAGGTGAAGGCACAAACCACAGCCCACCTGGATCTGAGACTCCGCAAGACACTGGACCTCGCCTATCAGCTCTCGAACGGGGAGTGGCTCATGAGTATGCCGGGAACCGACGAACAGAAGCAGGGCTTCCTGGGCTGCCTCAGTTGTCACCCCCTGGAGCGAATCGTTCGGTCCCGGTATAACGGGCCGGAGTTCGCCCAGGTCATCCAGCGAATGAGCACCTATGCGCAGGGCAGCACGCCGCTGCGACCCCAGCGGCGGCCGAGCGGTGCGAGCGCGGGCGGGGACATGGAGGCGCCTCGAGGGGGGATGGACCGATACCTGAAGCAGGGTGAATTTGCCGCCACGATTAATCTGAACGCAGTTTCCCGCTGGGAATACCCTCTCCAGACGGTGCCCCGCCCGAAGGGCAAAGCAACGCGGGTGATCATCACGGAGTATGACCTTCCCCGGCCGGAAGCCCTGCCGCACGATGCGACGGTGGACCCGCAAGGCAGGGTGTGGTATTCCGATTTCGGGTGGCAGTACCTCGGGATGCTCGATCCCCAGACCGGCAAGATCACGGAACTCCCTGTGCCCTTGTCGGATCCAAAAGCTCCTACCGGCGCCCTCGACATTGGGTTCGACGCCGAGGGAAACATCTGGCTGGCCATGATGTACCAGGGTGTCCTCGCCCGGTTCGACCCCAAGACGCAGAAGTTCGAAACCTGGAAATCCCCGAAATTCGGGCAAGGGGATGCGGCCCGGACGGCGATGGTCGCGCCCGGCCGCCTCAACGTGGACGGCAAGGTATGGGTGGGGGCCAGCGAGGAGTATCAGCTCGATTTGAAGTCCGGCGAGTGGGTCGCGATTGATTACAAGCGGGACATTCCGAAGGACTCGCCGCTCGCAAATCGTTCGTTCAACTCCTACGGCGTTGGCTCGGACTCGAAGAACAATTTCTATGGCATGAACCTCAACGGGGAGTTCATCACGCGGGTGGATGCCAAGACCATGAAAACATCTCTCTTCCCTACCCCGACTCGCAACTCCGGCCCGCGCCGAGGCCATATGGACTCCCAGGACCGGCTGTGGTTTGCCGAATTCCGCGGCAACAAAATCGGCATGTTCGACACCAAGACGGAGAAGTTCCAGGAGTACGCGATCTCCACTCCGTGGACGAATCCCTACGATGCGATCCTCGACAAGAGCGGCTTTGCTTGGGCCGGCGGAATGTCCAACGATCTGGTAGTGCGGTTGAACACCAAGACCGGCGAACTGACCGAGTACCTCCTCCCGCGGGCCACCAACATCCGCCGCGTGGATGTGGATAACTCCACCAACCCGCCCACCTTCTGGGTCGGGAACAACCTCGGCGCTGCGCTCGTCAAGGTTGAGCCGCTCGAATAGCTTTGAGAGCTTCTTCTGATTACCATCTATGACCCCTCCAAACGCCCTGAGAAATGGACCGCAGGCTATCGGAGTCGAAAGGAGTGAAAATGACCCGCAGGTATCCAAAGTGCCACTTCTGCGAAGGCAGGGTGGCGGAGCAAAGAATCACGGTAGATTACCGGTGGGGAGAAGACTTGGTCGCCATCCTCAAGAATGTTCCTGCGGGAGTCTGCGAGGTGTGCGGGGAGCAATACTTCAAGGCGCAAGTTGTGAAAGCGATGGAGCGAGAAGCCCGCTCCAGGACGAAACCGAAAGAGATGCAAACCGTCCCTGTGCGCGAACTCAAGGTGGCTTAGGCAGCCGATGAAGGTCTTTACCATTCCGAACGTTTTGTCCAAAGAGGGCGACCTGGTTGTAATTCCTCGCAGGGAAAACGAGCAGCTACTCGCGCTCAAGCGAATCAGGGAATTTCGGCCCACGGCCAGACAGATAGCAGCCTTGAAGAGAGCGGAGCGGAATCTCAAGAAAGGGAAAGCGCTTCCCTACGATGCCGTCGCCAGAGCCCTGGGTCTTGCGCCATTCCGAAAGGGGGTGGAAGGTGAATCACGGCCGAATTCAGTTTGCTCTGCTCGCAAAGAAGCAGCTGGACTTGATGATGAAGCTGATCGACCTCCACATTCGCTTTGTTGATATAAGCGGCCAGATCGCTCAAACTGAGGAATTCGGTTTACTGACGAGCCTCGCGACAACGGTCTTTCCCGCACTCAAGAATCGAATGATAGGGTCTGTCTATTGGGTTTATGATTCAGCCAAGAGCGAGCGAAAGTTTCTGGCAATTGATTGTTTCAGCACAGACTTAGTATATCCGGATAGCGTTACCATCGATATTCCCCTGGAGGATATTCCGCCAGCTGTTTTAGAAGAGTTCGATCGCCAGTGGGAAAATATTTCCCAAGAACCATGGATCCCTCCGCGAAAGCTTTCGAGGCGGCCTGCCCGTAAGCGAAGACAGAAGGTTATCGAAATCCAAAAGCGCTCACGATGAAGTTCTAGGCGTCTTCATCAATTCATCGACTCGGTGGCAGAATTCTCGCCATCTTTTCAGCCATTCAATACGGTTCTGGTATTCTTCCTCGGTCAACTGCCAAACCTGTTTGTGTCTTAGATGATCAACTGTCTTGCCTTGGCCCCTGCGAGACAGCTTCTTCTGAATCACACGAATTCTGTCCTTAAAACCCCAGGACTCCACCAAATGTTTCGGCCCACATTTTATGACTCTTGCGCCGCTGCTGTCAGAACTCCACTCACCCCGCTCCATCTCAGCAACCATTTCGGCTACTTGGGCCTTATAAGATTTTGGATAGTCGCCTTTGAGCAAGTCCTTCAACTTCTTGTATGCCTCTTCCGTTACGGGTTGGGATGCAATTTGTAACTCAGACCTTTGACGCAGGACCTCCACCAGTTTCATGTAATCTCCCCATTTATCGGCCTTGTCAAGCAGGTCCAACTTGTTGCCATAAAGTTGAATCAGTGCTTTTCTATGCTCCGGGTTCTCGATGTTGAACTCTCCATGAGTCTCGACGAATTGCAGAAGCTTATCTGCAACTTCCAATCCCAATTCATACTCCTTCAAATAATCAAGGTGACGCGTCAGATAGTTGAAGTCCGAACTCTTCACAAATGCAAGAATTCGCTGAAATGTAGGCCGAGCCTTTGGTGGTTCGAGAAATGCTTTGATTATTTGACCCACAGGAATCTTCTATCACTTTCCCCACCCACCCCCGCCGGGCGTCTCGATGCGCAGGATGCTGCCTCGCGGAGCGGAGAAAACAGCCTTGGATGGTAACGCCTTCTTTCCCCCGTTTGGCGGAATCAGTTCGTTCTTGCCCATCTTTCCCGGCTTTCCGCCAGCGAGTCCATACGGCGCGAAGCGGCGGCGGTCGGAGAGGATGGAGACGCGAGTCTCGGTCAGGAATTCGATCTCGCGGACAATGCCGTCGCCTCCCTTGAAGCGGCCTGCTCCGCCGGAGCCGTGCCGCAGCGAATAGCGTCGCACGCGCACCGGGCAGGCGGATTCGAGCGCCTCAATCGGCGTGTTGAGCGAGTTGGTCATGTGGGTATGGACGCCACTTAGCCCATCGCTTGAAGGCCGCGCACCCATGCCGCCCGCAATGGTTTCGTAGTACGCAAACGGCTGGCCGGTGCGGGGGGTTATCCCGCCGAAGGAGAGATTGTTCATCGTGCCGGAGCTGGCGGCGGGGATTTCGTGCGGCAGCGCCTGGGCAAGCGCGCGCAGCAGCACGTCCACGATGCGCTGCGACGTCTCGACGTTCCCCCCGGCCACGGCGACCGGCGGCTGCGCGTTGACGATGCTTCCTTTGGGAGCTACCACCTCGATGGGATTCATCAAACCGGCGCACGCAGGAACGTCATCGTCGAGCAAGCAGCGAAAAACATAGAACACCGCCGAGCGGGTGATCGCCACCACGGCATTCATGCTGCCGCGACACGCGGGGGCTGAGCCGGTGAAATCCACTCGCGCCCGCTGGCCGCGAATCGTGATGGCGACCCGCAGGCGCAACGGCACGTCCGAGTAGCCGTCGTCATCCAGAAAATCTTCGGCGCGATAGACGCCGTTGGGAATGCGCTGGAGCGCCTCTCGCATCAGCCGCGCGGAATATTGCTGGAGCGCGTCGAGATAGAAGCCTGTCTTGCGGACGCCGTACTTCCCCGCGAGTTCCGTCAAGCGCCGTTCGCCCAGACGGCAGGCAGCTACTTGCGCCGTTAAGTCGCCTTCGCGCTCTTGCGGCGTGCGGACATTGGCGAGGATCATCGCCAGCACGTCGCGCTCGATTCTGCCCCGTCGCGCCAGGCGGACCGGCGGGATGCGCAGGCCCTCCTGGTAGATTTCTTCGCTCAGTCCCATGGAAGCCGGCTGCGCGCCGCCGATGTCGGCATGATGCGCCCGGTTCGCCACATAGAAAAGTGGCTGCTTCGCTCCGCTCACGCCACGATGAACGCCACGATGAACGCCCCGATGAACAAAGACCGGCGCGACCATAGTGACATCGGGCAAGTGCGTTCCGCCCGCGAAGGGATCATTGAGCATGGCGATGTCGCCGGGGCCAAGGTCAAGCGCCTCCATCGCGGCGGCCACGGACGCGGGCATCGAGCCGAGATGCACGGGCATGTGATCGCCCATCGCCACGGCTCGTCCCTGCCCGTCAAAGACCGCGCAGGAGTAATCCCGGCGCTCCTTGATGTTCGGCGAGAACGCCGAGCGACGCAGCGCCGCCCCCATCTCCTCTGCCACGGAGTGGAAGAGGTTCTTGAAGATTTCGAGTTCCGTAGGATCAACGGGCATGTTGCGTCAACACCAGATTCAAGTATTCGTCCACGCGACAAACACAATCCGGCGGGACCACCGTGGTCGAACTATATTCGACAACCACGGCCGGCCCGCGAAATCGGTTTCCGGGAGCAAGCCGCGCACGGTCGTAGACCGGAGTCCAATGTGAGCGATTCTCAAACCACACGGTCTTCTGCCGGATCGTGGCATTTCTAAGATCGCCCCGTCCGATCCCCTTGCTGCGCCGGACCGGCGGCTTGAGCGTGCGGATCAGCAGCCGCAGGCGGAGGTTGATCACTTCCATCGCTCGCCCTGAATCGGCGTAACCGTAGGCCCTCTCATGCGCCCGATGAAACTCTTCTTGAAATCGTGCTGTGAACGCAACAGTGAGTTCATAGCTCTGCCCGACATAGCGGACATCGAGGCTCCGTATGGCGCTTGCGGATTCCGCCGGCAGCTTGTCACGGCGCAACTCCGCGCGAGCCTGGCGTTCCAAGCGCGCAAACCGCTCTTCGAGGCTCGCCAAAAATCGCTTTCGCGGTTGAGATTGTTTGCGGCCCCCGCCTGCGGGAACCGGGAGGAGCACGGATTGCGAGACGTCTTTGACGATATCGGAGAGCAGAACGCCGAGCGCGGAAAATGTGCCGGGATTCGGTGGAACCACTACCTGGGCCAGGCGCAAGGCGTGCGCCAGATCACACGCGTGCAGACCGCCCGCGCCGCCGAACGAGATCAAGGAAAAATCGCGCGGATCGTGACCGCGCTCGACGGAAATCACGCGCAGAGCTTTTTCCATGTTGGCGTTTGCCACTGCTACGATGCCGCGGGCGAGGTCCACCGCAGAAGGCTCTTTTCTTTCCCCGCTCTTCCTCCTCCGGCGTTGCGCGCGAAGAAACGCGTCAACACTTTCCCTCGCGGCCCGCTCGTCGAGACGAAACTCGCCTCCGAGGAAGTGCTCCGGGTCCAAGCGCCCGAGCACGAGATGAGCATCCGTCACGGTGGGCTGCGTCCCGCCACGGGCGTAACAGGCTGGACCGGGCACGGCTCCGGCGCTCTCCGGCCCGACCTGCAGCGCCCCGCCGGCATCGAAGCGCGCGAGCGACCCTCCGCCGGCGCCGACCGAATGCACATCGAGCACGGGAACAGCAACGGGCAGTCCTCCAAGAGTTGTTTCCCGTGTCATTTGTGGCGGACCGTCGAGCAGGCAGACGTCGGTCGAGGTGCCTCCCATATCGAAGCTGATTGCCCGCCGGATACCGAGTTGATCGGCCAGCCAGCGCGCGGAAACCACTCCACCCGCCGGACCGGATAGAATTGTGCGGACCGGCTCGCGCGCCGCCCGCTCCGCCGTAGTAATTCCGCCGCTCGATTGCATCACAAAAACCTGTGCGGCTCCACGAGTATCCTTTGCTCCCGCGGCGTTCTGCGGCGCACGAAATGAGCGCCGAGCTTCTTGCCTCAGACGATCCAGATACCGCCCGACTCGCGGAACCAGATACGCGTTCAGCACGACGGTCGAAAGCCTCTCGTACTCGCGGAATTCCGGGAGAATTTCGTGGGAAATTGAGACCGGCAGGCCCAGCCTGCGGACCGCTCGCGCGACGGCGCGTTCATTCGCGGGATTGGCAAACGCAAAGAGAAAACAGATGGCGACGGCTTCCGCGCCGGAGCGTTTCACCAGTGCGAGCAGGCGTTTGATTTCGGCGGCGGTCGGCCGTTGCAGGATGGAACCATCTGCGGCTGTTCGTTCGTTCACGCCCCAGCGGAGTCCGCGCGGGACCAGCGGCGGATCGCGCTCGACATTGAAGTCATAGAGCCGGGGACGATTTTGCCGTCCGATTTCGATCAGGTCCTCGAAGCCGACCGTGGTCAGGAGCGCCACGCGCGCCCCTCGGCGTTCGAGCACCGTATTGGTGCCGGCGGTGGTTCCGTGGACGAGCGTCAGCGGCTCCGCGATCTTGCGCCCGGCCAGGCGGCGTGTTCCCTCAAGGCTTGCGGTTGCAGGATCGCTCGGATTGGTGAAGACTTTAATGACCCGAACCGCTGCGCCGTCGAAGACGACGCAGTCGGTAAAGGTTCCGCCGGTGTCCACTCCAATGCGCATCGAAGAAGTTCGGAGCCTGAAGTCAGAAGCCCGGCGCCAGCAGGTTCAAGCTGAACCGGCCGCCGGTGTCCAGCCACTGGCATTCCACACATAGTCCGGCTGCCACCGCCAATTCGCCGATCTCCCTCAGAGAGTATTTGTACGAGTTCTCTGTATGGATCGCTTCCCCGGCTTCGAAGGGTATGACGAGATCGAGCGCAGTAATCCGGACCGTTTGCGAGATTGCGCTCACCAGGTACATCTCAATTCTGCCTTCGCCTTCGTTGTACAGTGCGCGATGTGGAAAGGCGCGAAGGTCAAACTGCCCGTCCAATTCGCGGTTGATGCGCGCCAGAATGTTGCGGTTGAATTGCGCGGTTACGCCCTGGGCGTCATCGTAAGCCGGTTCCAGGATACTGCGATTTTTCCGCAGGTCAATCCCCACGAGGAGGCGGTCTGCGACGGCCATTCGATTCCGCACGGAATGCAAGAACTCTGCGGCCTCCGCCCGATCGAGATTCCCCACGTTTGATCCCAGCCAGAGGATCAACTTTGGTCCGCCAAAGCTTTCTTCGAGATGAGCCAATGCCTGCTGGTACTCTCCTGCCACTGCCAGAATTTCGAGTCCTGCGAACTCTTCGAGCAAGGCGCGCGTGCTCTCCTCCAACATGCTGCGCGAGATGTCCACGGGAACGTAGCGCAGCCGGCCGTCGCGGCGGAGAAATCGCTCGATGAGAAGGCGCGTCTTGGCTGCGCTGCCGCTTCCCAGTTCGATCAGGGTCGCGCCGTTCGGAAAGCGCGAAACCACGTCCCCGGCGCGCTCCGCCAAAATTTCCTGTTCGGCCCGCGTCAGGTAGTATTCCGGCAGCTCGCAGATCGTTTCAAAAAAACGGGAACCTTCCCGGTCGTAGAAGAATCGGCACGGCAACCGCTTCGGGCGGCCGGTCAACCCCGCGCGGACCTCGCGGCCAAAATCAACCGCCGCGGCGGCGGAACCGGGCTCAACGAGCGTAAACCGTTCCAGGGAAGATGGCGCCGCCGCCGGGCCTGCCATTTGGGGAATCGTCATTTCATCAAGCAATCGTTGCCACGCCTCGCGCTCGCGGGCCGGGTCTGCGAGCGGCTGGAGTTGCACGCACCAGGCGTGAAGGCTTTGCAGAAACTCCGGATCGGTCTCGGCGCGGTAAAGCAGTCCGGCCAACGCCTGCGTATCCCCGACGGGAAAGTATCCCGGATAGTCCGGCCCGAGAATGCCGACCGAGCCGGGGATGCGCGAGGCGAGTGTGGGCACCCCGCACGCAATCGCCTCGCAGAGCGCGCTGGCGCCGCCCTCCAACTGCGAACTGAGCACGTGCAGGCGGCTGCGGGCGAGCACGCGAAGCGCTTTCCCTCGCGGCAATTCGCCCAGCCACTGATACCGCGGGTTCGCTTCCATCTCCGCCTGCGCTTGCTGCTTCATCTCCTCGCTCAGCGCACCGCCGACGTGTACGACGCGGATTCACGACGAACCCGGCAATAGCCGCGCCGCCAGCGCCGTTCGAAACGGGTCCTTGACCGGCCGCAAGTGGCCCAAAACGCATACTTCAAATGCGTCTTTCCGGGGTGTGAAAACACCCTGCGGCTTCTCCGCGGATTGCACGATCACCCGAGCGCGGCCGCGCAAGTGCTCCGGCAATTCCTCCATGCCGAGCGGTTGCAACACAACCAGGCGCGAAGCCATCTCCAAACTCTGCTGGGCACGCGCATCGGTGCGAATGTCGCCGTAGAGGTCCGTGCCGGTCAGCACGACGATCAACGGATTATCAGGATGCTCGCGCCGAAACCGTTCAATGGAAGGGAAGCTGCGCCGCGCGTGCAGCGCCACCAGCAGATCGCAGCGACGCCCTTTGTACTCCTCTTCGATGACCACGCGAGCCCCAAGCCCCCGGAGAATCCGCGCCCACCGCAGCGCCGTCCAGCGGTTTCCCCGGCGCGAACGGGCCGGAGCCGGCGTGATGATGCAAATCGTCATACGGTTTCCCGGCACGTGCGGAATCCGGCCCATACGTCCCGCCGGTCCGGCGTGTAAAAGTTGCGGTACGTGTTGTGGATGAGCCGCGACCGCGTCACCCAGCAACCGCCCCGCAGAACCTTGTGCGTCCGAAACCAGGGTTCGGAGTACTCCTTGTACGGATCGGGAACAAAGCCCGGATAGGGGAGAAAATCACTCGCGGTCCATTCCCACACGTTGCCGAGCATCTGGCGGCAGCCGACGGAGCTGTCGCTTGCCGGGAACGCCCCGACGTCCAGGCAGCCCATGGCGCGCCAGTCGAGATTGGCGCGGTCAGGGTCGGGCGAGTCCTGCCCCCAAGGATAGCTGTGCTTGCTCGGTGAAAGCGTGTGGCTCTCCGAAGCCAACACGCCGGCCGCAGCAACTTCCCACTCTGCCTCGGTGGGGAGCCTGCGTCCGGCCCAGCGGCAGTACGCCTGCGCCTCATGCCAGTTGACGTGCAGGACCGGACGGTGCGGCTCGAGGCGAACCCAGCGGTCGAAATCGCGACGCAGCCAATCCCCGCTCTCTTCCTTGCGCCAGTACACCTGATGCTCCGCCGCCACTGCTTCTCGCCAATGCCACCCTTCCCGGCTCCACAACTCCGGGCGACGGTAACCTCCGCCTTCCACGAACGCGAGGAATTCGTCCTGCGTCACCGGCGCGCGAGCAATAGCGAATGGCTTTGCTTCGACCGGATGCGCCCACTTCTCGTTGTCGAACACAAACGGCTCGTCTCGTCCGGCTCCTAATAGAAACGGCCCCCCGGGCACTTCCACATCGCCGGAAAGCGGACCTCCTCCCGCTGCCGCCTTCCCTGCCCCACTCCCATCCGGGGGCAGCGAAAGGCGAGGCTCGGGGTAACAGAGAGTTTGTCGCGTGTATGTGAACGCCTCATTGTGCATGTCCTCGTGGAAGACGGTGTACATTACGTGATAGAGGAACTCTTCACTCGGCTCCGGCTCATTCAATTTCTCGAGCACGCGGTCGCGGACAGCGTGCATATAGGCAAGCGTCGCCTCGCGGGAGGGCAGCGGCAGGTCCCAGCGCGTATCGTGCGGAATGGCGATCGAATCATAGAGCGCGTCGGCATCCGCACGGATCGGCTTCTCGTTACAGACATGCCGCAGCACCCACTTCTCCTGAAACCAGGCCGTGTGCCCGATCTCCCAAAGCAGCGGGTTGACGATCGAAAGGCGCGGGCCGAGCAGTTGCTCGTCGCTCAGGTCCGCCACTAGCTCGAAGGTTCGCTGCCGGGCGTCGGAGACCCACTCTGCCAGTTGAGAGATCGTTCTCCGCGTTTCTATCTCCAGTGCCATGCGATTTGCCTCAACCGTTACCCGGAAGAGCGCCGGCTACCCGCCGCACGGTGCTCGTATCCTGAAACTCCCTGCGCAAGACCGTCGCAGCCTCAACCATCGCCTCCAACTTCTTCGTTGCAATTTCCAACGAATTCATGGGGCGGCGGGAAAACGTGCCGAAGCCACAGTCGGGATTCAGGAAAATATTCTCCGGCGGCAGCAGTCGAAGCGCCTCCCGGACGCGCTCCACAATCCCCTCCACGGCTTCCACGTCCGCAGTGCGCGGGTTGACCACGCCCAGGCCCAATTCCTTGCCGGTGACGGGAAGCAACTCGCCCGCCCGCGGCGTGGCGTACTCCAGGACGAGCTGCTGAACGTTGATTCGCGCCAGGTAAGGAAGCAGCGGATGATACGAGCCGCTGAGCAGGGTTTCCTCCCTCTGGCTCCAGTTGCCCCGGCAGATGTGCAAGCCGGTGCGGACGCCATCCAGCCCGGCGACGACCCGGTTAATCAAGGCCACGGCAAACTCCAGTTCCTCCGCGGGATCTTTGCGCGCCGCCAGCGCCGCGCACATGAACGTGCGGGTTTGCCCCTGCGTGAAGACCAGTTCCGTCAGCACCGGCTCGTCGAACTGGATGAAATCCACGCCGGCATCGCGCAACGCAAACGCCTCCTGACGAAGAACCGCCACCACGTCTTCCGCCAAGTCCTCTTTTGAGGGATAGACGGCGCGCGACACTTCCTTGACCCACATCGCCCGCGTCAGCAGGTAGGGGCCCGGCAGCGGCACCTTGATGGGGCGGTTGGTGTGCTGCCTGAGAAAACAATACTCATCGAGCGCCAGCGGCTCCCGGAGGCTGATCCGCCCCACGCAGGTCGGATTCTGAATGGAGAACGCAGGGACATCGAGCGTTTGCAGGATACGCTCAAAACCGGCCTTGTCCTCGACCACGTCCAGCATCTCGGCGAGCGACATCAGGCGCACGCCATCAAGCTTCTCGGCGACAAAGGAATAGAAGTTATCGCGCCGCTGCTCGCCGTCCGTCACCAAATCAATGCCGGCCGATTCCTGACAGCGCAGCGCCTCGAGCACCGCGGCGTCTGCGATCCGGCTGAATTCCTCCGCCGTCACCTGCCCCTGCTGTTTGCGGCGGAGCGCCCGCAACAGCTCCTGCGGGCGGGGCCAACTCCCGACTGTGCTAACCGGGAAAAGTGGAAGCGGCTTCAAGCGCCCTCCTCCTCAAAGAACCGCTGCTGGGCGGCGGCTTCGGTCAACGCGGCGTAGCCGGTGGTGCGGCCCGGCAGCCACGCCTTCAGGCCCTCCATGTCCATCATCTCCCGGTGCGCGGGATTGTCGTAGCGCATCTCAAAGAGCGCGCGCGTCCAGCGCCGCTCCTCCTCCGGGGGAAAGCGGTCGAGCACCGTAAAGTTGCAGTGGTCGTAGGGCGCCGTCGTGACCAACACCGCGAGACGGTTGGGGTCCGCCGTGCCGTCGGCCTGCCAGGTCGCCCAGTTGAGGTCCAGGACCGCGCAGGCATCGCTCTCTGCTTTCCGAAGACTTTCGAGCGCCTCGCGCTCCCCGCCGATATGGTCGCCATGCTTTCCCACCAGCACATCGAAGCGGCGCACGGTGAAATCCCGGCCCTGCGTCAAGCCCTGTTTCCTCAGCAAATGCAAGGGGAGAAGCGTTGCCTGCGGCGAATCTATTGCTCCGGTAGCGACGGTTTTCCCGCGCAAGTCCGCCAGTTGCCTCACGCCGCTTTCTTTTCGAGCCAGGATGTGCGTGACGCGATCGCGGTCCGTGTCGCGCATGGCGATGGCGCGACAGTGACCCGATGACCTCCGCTGCGCGTCCACCCACGCCAGCGGCGAGTTCCAGGCAATGTGGATGTGCCCGGCGAGCAGCGCATCCACCTGGAGCCTGTAATTGCTGTAAAAGACATAATCCATGGGGCACTCATGGGCCTCAAAAAAATTCTTGATGGTCTCCCAGATCAACGCCACTTTCGGATCGTAAATGACAGCGCCCACCAGGATCGGTGGCTTTCCCATGCCGCGGCCTCCTCCGAACAGATTCTAAAGCATCACGCGCAGCTCCAGCGACAGCTCCACGCTTCGCCGCAATGTGTTGAACAGTGGCGACCGCTCCAGCGCGGCCCGCCACATCTCCTCCAGAGCGCTCCGGTCGGCGTCGGCGCTGACATAGAACGTGCCCTGAATGGACTCGAGGCCCGGATGTCCCGCCTCACCGACCACTCCCAGATGCGACAGCGGATTGTTGAGCCTGCCGGAGAGCATCACCTCGAGCGCGTCCACGGCCACCCGCTGCCGCGCCGCCTGAATCTGGAACCCGCGGAGCAGGTCTCCTCCCAATGCGCCCAGCAGGTACTCCACCGCGCTCGGATGCGGATCGGTTTCCCGGAAACTCGCCTGCTCGCCGACCACGAAGACATGGTTGCGGCTGAAGACCTTGGCTTCCTGCTCTCCGACCCGCTCGACTCGCACCGTCCAGGTATAGTCGGTCATACACATGCCGCGCGGGGATGATGGCAGCCCGCAGAAGCGCACTTGGAAGAATAGCAATCACCACGCCGATCCGCCACTGGCATTTTCCAAACCGATTCTTCCTCGGGGTGATCTATGCCGCCGGCTTCAGGCGCAAGCCTTTCGGCACCAGCAGACGTTCGAACAACTCGAACAATCCCTGTACGAGCAAAGCCAGCAGCGCCGCCGGAACGGCTCCTTGCAGGATCAGCCCCACGTCATCGAGCCGGATGCCGGTGAAGATCGGCTGGCCGTAGCCGCCCGCGCCGACCAGCGCGCCGAGCGTGGCCGTCCCCACGTTGATGACCGCCGACGTCTTGATCCCGGCTAGAATCGCGCGCGAAGCCATCGGCAGCTCCACCAGCCGAAGGGACGCCCCGGCCGGAAGGCCCAGGGCGGCGGCGGATTCGCGCACCGACAAGGGGATGTCGTGCAAACCCGCATAGGTGTTTCGCACAATCGGAAGCAGGCTGTAGAGAAAGAGCGCAACGATGGCCGGCGCGTTGCCGATGCCGAGCAGCGGAATCATAAAAACAAGCAAGGCCAGCGAGGGAATGGTTTGAATGATGCCGACGATTGCCAGAATCGCGTGACCGGCCCGAGGCCGCTTGGCCGCCCAAACACCAAGCGGGACGGCGAACAGGATTGCTGCTGTCAACGAGATGGCAACCAGAGTCAGGTGCGCGCGGGTGTTTTGGAAAAAGCGGTCTCGGGCGCTCTCCTCTTTCGCTGCCGTGCTCAAACCAAAGTTCGTCCCCAGGAAGTCGGCGGCGACACGGGTCTCCGGTACGCGGTCGAGTTTCACCCGCGCATTCATCTCGATCATCGCTGCCGCAGTGACGCGGCCTTCGAGGCGCAGCATTGCCGCCACGGCCTGCGGGGCGCGCTCGGGGAGGTCGGCGCGATAGAGCAGCACCGCGTCATAGGCAGGGAAATGGCGCAGGTCGTCATCGAGCACGCGCAGGCGGTAGTAGCGAATTTCAGCATCCGTCGAATAGAGGTCGGTCACGTCAATCGCGCCGCTGTCGAGGCCGCGGTAGGCCAGGTCATGGTCCAGGCCGCGCACGTCGCGCTGCGGCAAACGATAGCGGTCGCGCAAGGCCGGCCAGCCGTCTCCCCGGTCCATGAACTCGCTGCTGAACCCGAACTTCAGTTCCGGACGCCGCCGCAGGTCGGAGATCGTTCGAATGCCCCATTGCTCGGCGACCTGCTCCTTCATACCGAGGGCATAAGTGTCGTTGAAACCCAGCGGCCGGCTCATGCGCACGCCTTGCTCCGCTAGGGCCTGCCGCAGCGCTTCGTCGTCCGGAATGCTGCGGCCCGCCAGAATCTCCTGGCGGAGCGTCCCGGTGTATTCGGGGTACACGTCAATCTCGCCGCGGCGCAACGCATTCCAGAGCACCTGCGTGCCGCCAAGCTCGCGCCGATGGAGCGCCGCGACACCGCTGCTCCGCGCCAGTTGCGTCACAACCTCGCCCAGGATCACGCCCTCGGTGAACGACTTCGAGCCGACCTTCACCTCCGGCGCAGCAGTCTGAGCGAGAAGAGAAGCTCCGTTTAGAAGAAGAGCCGCCGCCAGATTCCACCGCAATCGCTTCATTCGAAGTTTCCTCGCAATGTTTCGAGCGGGCTTCGCTGCGCGTTGATGAACTGTGTGACGAACGGGTCGGCGGGTGAGGCGACCAGTTCGCGGAGCGTCCCTTGCTGCACGATCCGACCCTGGCGCAGAAGCACAATGCTGTCGCCGAAAAAGCCCGCCTCGCTGATGTCGTGCGTGACCATGACGACGGTCTTCCCGAGCCAGCGAAAGATGTTCCGCAGGTCTGTTTGCAACTCTGCGCGGATCATGGGGTCGAGCGCCCCGAGCGGCTCGTCGAGCAGGATCACGTCCGGGTCGAGGGCAAGCGCGCGCATCAATGCTACGCGCTGCCGCTGCCCGCCGGAAAGCTCGGCGGGAAACCGGCGCAGGCCGTCGCGCGGAAACTGCGTGAGGTCGGCAAGCTCCGCTATCCGCTGCCCCACCACTTGCTCGTTCCACCCGAGATACCGCGCCATCAGCGTGATATTCCCCTCGGCGGTCAGGTGGGGGAACAGCCCGCCTTCCTGAATGACGTAGCCGATGCGTCGGCGCATGGCCAGCGCGTTCTCCGAGGTGAGTTCCGTATCATTGAGGAGCACCGTGCCGGTGTCAGGCCGGATGAGACCGATCATCAGCCGGAGCAGCGTGGACTTGCCGCAGCCGCTCGGGCCGAGCAGCACGGTGGTTCGGCCGGCGGGGATAGTCAAATCGGTGCGCTCGACCACCGAGGCATCGCCGTATGTTTTGCTGACGCCGTTGAGTTCGAGCATCCGCCTCCCCGCAAACAGATCGGCTCTCTTCTTACTATTCTAAATCGCTTTCGGCATCCCGCGTGGTCCGCAGCAACGGAGGCGTCACGCCAGCGGCTTCATCTCACCGAGCATGGTCGGGATCAGCTCCGACACGGTGGGATGGATGTG
>Ga0155949_1190_pt2 | contig 22315 bp, 10 predicted proteins | sample RifCSPlowO2_02_FD_107603 | JGI IMG/M metagenome (GOLD analysis project Ga0155949, IMG submission 107603) | Acidobacteria bacterium RIFCSPLOWO2_02_FULL_61_28
ACACGGCATGGCGGATTCTGCGCGTCGAGACCGGCGTGATGCGCGTCGAGGACGCGCACGGCCAGCCGCCGTCGATTCCGTTCTGGCTGGGTGAAGCGCCGGCGCGCACGGCGGAGTTGTCAGAGGAAGTTTCGGAACTGCGCGAAGAAATCGAGAAGCGTCTCGAACAACCCGCGGAGGCCGTGCGCTGGCTTCAGGAAGAGGCAGGCATCGCGGAAGCCCCGGCGTCGGAGATCACCGCTTACCTCAGCGCGGCGAAGCAGGCGCTGGGAGACCTGCCGACGCAGAAGACCCTCATCCTGGAGCGGTTCTTCGACCCGACCGGCGGGATGCAACTGATTGTGCACGCGCCCTTCGGCGGACGGATCAACCGCGCCTGGGGCCTGGCGCTGCGCAAACGCTTCTGCCGCAGCTTCAATTTTGAATTGCAGGCCGCCGCCAACGAGGACGCCATTGTGCTCTCGCTCGGGCCGCAGCACAGCTTTCCGCTCGAAGAGGTTTTCTCTTACCTGACGGCCAGCACCGCCGAGGCGCTGCTGGTGCAGGCTCTGCTGGCCGCGCCCATGTTCCCGACGCGCTGGCGATGGAACGCCTCGCGCTCGCTCGCCATCATCCGCCAGCGGGGAGGCAAGAAAGTTCCTGCGGCCCTGCTGCGCATGAGAGCCGACGACTTGCTGGTCGCTGTGTTTCCCGACAGCGCCGCGTGCGCGGAGAATCTGACGGGGCCGATTGAGATTCCCGATCATCCGCTGGTCGGGCAGACGATTCATGACTGCCTGACCGAGGCAATGGATATTGACGGCTTCCGGGGCGTGCTGCGGGCGATGGAGCAGGGCAAAATCCGATTACTCGCGCGCGATACCGTCGAGCCTTCGCCGCTCGCGCACGAAATTCTGAACGTGCGCCCGTATGCCTTCCTCGATGATGCGCCGCTCGAAGAGCGCCGAGCCCGCGCCGTGCAGACGCGTTCGCGCGGGGAGGTCCGCTCGGCGGACGAGATCGGACGGCTCGACCCACAGGCCATCGCCGCCGTGCGCGACCAAGCGTGGCCGCAGGTTGAAAATGCCGACGAGTTGCACGACGCGCTCCTGCTCGCCGGCTTTCTTGCCGAAAGCGAAGGGGTGGGTTGGACGCCGTATTTCGACGAACTGGCCGCAGCCAGCCGCGCGGCGCGCCTCGATACGGGACGCGGTCCGATGTTGTGGATCGCCGCCGAGCGCAAGCCGCAGTTGGATTGCGTATTTCCCGATGCGCGTTACGCGCCGCCGATCTCCGCACCTCCGCGCGAGCAGGCCCGAAGCTGGACGAAGGAACAGGCGCTGGTCGAGATTGTGCGCGGACGCATGGAAACGCTCGGACCCGTCACGGTGGAAACGGTGGCGCGGTCCATGGGCCTGCCGCCGGACGAGATTGAAACCGCGCTGCTGGCCCTCGAAAAAGAAGGCTTCGTCCTGCGCGGGCGCTTCACGGGAGCAAAGGAAGCAGAAGTGCAGGTCCCTCGCTTCGCTCGGGATGACAGCGAAAATAGTTTGAGTAGGGAAGCACAGGAGGCAAAGGAGACGGTCGAGTGGTGCGACCGGCGGCTGCTGGCGCGCATTCACCGCGCTACGCTCGACCGGCTGCGCAAAGAGATCGAGCCGGTCACGGCAGCAGAGTTCATGCGGTTCCTCTTCGCGTGGCAGCACACCGACCCCGACTATCGCGTGGAGGGGCCGCTCGGCGTGGCGGCCGTCGCCAGTCTGTTGCAAGGATTTGAAATCCCCGCTGCCGCCTGGGAAAGCGAGATTCTTGCGGCGCGCGTGCTGCGCTATGACCCGGCTTGGCTGGACCAGCTTTGCCTGTCCGGGGAACTGGTCTGGATGCGGCTCTTCCCTCCCCCGGATTCCGACGGCCACGCCGCCGCCACGCGCGCGTCCCCGGTTTCTCTCCTCTACCGCGACCGGATGGAAGCGTGGCTGGCGCTGGCGGCGAAACAGTTCTCTTCGAAGAACGACGAGAGCAGGTCAAGCGCCCTTCGACTTCGCTCAGGGCAGGCCGCCACGCAGGTGCTCGAACATTTGGGGAGCCGGGGGGCATCCTTCTTTCAAGAGATCGTTTCCGCGACGGGGCTGCTGCGGACGCAAGTGGAGACGGCCTTGCGTGAGCTGATCGCTTCCGGGCGGGTAACGGGCGACGGTTTTGCGGGCCTGCGCGCGCTGGTGGTAGCTCCCGACAAAACACTTGGCACCAGCGATACGAAACATAAGGATGGCCGGCCCGGCATCCTGCCCGTGATCCCGCCCACGGCGGGGCGCTGGTCCGCGCTCCGGCGGGCAGTACCAGAGGAAGCAAAAGAGGCAAAGAAGGCAGAAGAAGTAAAGGAGCGTGGAACCGCCGAGACGGCGGCGCTAAGAGATTCAGATGTCGTGGAACTCTGCGCCCGCCAACTGCTGCGCCGCTACGGCGTCGTGTTCCATCGTCTGCTCGAACGCGAGACCGGGTTGCCGCCGTGGCGGGAGTTGCTCTATCAGTTTCGCAGGCTCGAAGCGCGCGGCGAGATTCGCGGCGGGCGGTTCGTGGCGGGATTTTCGGGCGAGCAGTACGCGCTGCCGGAAGCGGTCGGGCAGTTGCGGGCCATTCGCCGCAAGCCGCCGAGCGGACAATTCATCCGCGTCTCGGGGGCCGATCCGCTCAACCTGGCCGGGATCACCACGCCTGGCCAACGAGTCACGGCGTTCGCTACCAACCGTGTCCTCTTCCGCGACGGCATCCCCATAGCGGCGCGTGAGGCGGGGGAATTGGTCGAATTGCACTCCTCGGCCGCAGAACTGCGTGGCGAGATTCGGGCGCGCCTGCCGCAATGAACGACCAGGACGACGAGCAGCGGGAGCAGGAAGCAACAGGTCTGCCGATGGGGGAGCCCACGGGCGCACTCCCCGGCCGGACCCGCTTGTCTTAGCTCCCCGTGGGCGGAATAAAGTACCCTACCTTGTTATTCGCGGGCGTGCCAAACCAGATCCGTCCTTGGGCGTCGCGGAAGAATTCCCGCATGGTGTTTTCCGAATACGGGAACGGATATTCGATCACCTTGCCGGTCTTCGGATCGAGGCACCCCACGGTATCCATATCAAACGAGGAGTACCAGAGGCGGCCCTGATTATCAATCTCAAACGCATAGGGAGTGGGGCTGGGGCCGGGCAACTGGTATTCCTTGAACGTCTCGGTCTTGGGGTCAAAGCGGGCGATCTTGCCGGGATAATACTCTGCGATCCAGACCATTCCGTCCCGATCTATTTGGATTCGCCGCGTGCCGGACTTCGGGGTGGGGGTATGATATTTCGTCACTTTCCCGGTCTTTCCGTCCACCTTGGCCAACATCCCGTCCCGGCGGGGGAACTCCGTAAACCAGCCGTTTCCGGCCGCATCCAGAACGACGCCATAGGCCGCAGGCAGTTCCGGGAAATGAGTAAACTCTTTGGTCTTGGGATCGAAGAGACTCACCGCGCCGCTAGCCCAGATTCTTCCGCTGGCATCTACGCGAACCGTGTGCTTGGAGGCACTCCCCATAATGGCATCCGGTCGGCGCAGACCCGGGTCCTGATATTCCGTAATCGTTCTGGTAACGGGGTCCCATTTTCCAAGCTTGCCCGGGGCCTGCTCTCCGAGCCACACGGTGCCGTCCGGGGCCGGTACGGCGGTGTGAATTGCGGCGGTGCCTTTGTGCGGCACCGGGAACTCCTGCACTTCGCCCGTAGCGGGGTCGAGCCGCGCGATCTGATTGGCCCTTCCGAAGTAGGGAATCCACGCGATCCCATTCTTGTCCGGAGCGGCGCTGAAGGGATAGCGGTCCGGCCCCGGCATGGGGTAATCCACATAGACGATCTGCGTGGCCTCATCGCTGACAGGCCGCACCAATTCCTTGTAGTGCGGCGATTCTTCGGGGGATGGAGTCCTCGAATCGGGGCCGAAATACTTGGCCAGATAGGAAATCATCTCGTTGTAATCCTGCTCGGTGATCGCCCTGCGTTCGTTGTGGTAGGCCACGCGCTCCGGGCAGCAGAAGATATAGGGGCGGTCGGTCAGCGCACGGAACTCCCCGCGGAACCCTTCGGACTCCCGCATGTAGTTCATGGCCGCTCTCCAACCCGCTTCATTCCGGGGCTTCGCGGCCATCCGGGTTTGAAAGTGGTGGCATTCAAAGCACTGGGTCTCGAGCAACTCCTTGCCTCGCGCTTGCGGCAACAACCGCACTCCTTGATAGAGGCTCAGGTCCTCCCAGCGAGCCATTCCTTTCTGGAGGGTGAAATTCAGAGTCAATGATTGGCTCGCAGCAATCTTTATGTCGCCGCGCAGGTCATCCTTGTATCCGACCGCCGTGGCGCGAACTCGATAATCTCCAGGCGGCAGGTTCGGCGCCCGATAGTGACCCTGCTTGTCGGACAATACGCTCACAGTCATTTTGGTTTTCACATTGTAGGCCCGCACAAACACCCCTTTGAAAGCCGCGCCCGCGGGGTCCTTCACCGTGCCGGAGATGGTTCCCTCCCCCGCCCCGTACGCGAATGGTGCGAGCAGAATCACTGCGGCCAAGGCTCTGCCCAGCGAAATCATGGTGGTATCCTCCGTGAGATTCCCGCGAATTTGAATGTTGCCCGCCGCCGCTGGCCCACGATGTCGTCATTCTGAGGGCCGACGCTCTTGGTCGGTCCGAAGAATCTGATTTCCTCCACAACGCATTGCAGACCTCAAATTAAAGCAGATCCTTCGCGGAGTTTACCCTGAGCGAAGCCGAAGGGCTCAGGATGACATCATCGCTTTTTGTTTTACAGCAACGCCAAAAATGGTGTAGTGCACCACCTTCAACGCAAGCGGAGTCAGCCGCGGCCTGGGATCGGTCTGGTTGCTCTGCCCGCCCGGGAAAGCTCTCCTGCCCGAATGGCAATCAAATGGGAATCCTCGGCACCAGAAGGTGCGAGTCGTACTTCCCGCCCGTATGGATAATGGCGGCGCCCCCGGTGAGCGATTCATACCTCCAACGCTCCCACCAGTCCGGGCCCCTCGTATTCATAAAGTGCCCTGCCACCACCACGCGCAATTGCTGGCCCGGGTGCCAGAGCATGCTGGTGGGCACGATCCCGATCTCGACCGGAACGACCTCCTTGGGACGCAACATCTGTTGGCGCCGGTGCGCCACGTAAGGTTCGGAGGGTGTAGAGCGCGCCGGGTCGAGTTCGCGGTGGGAGACGCGAAGCCAGCCCTGCGCGCCGGGATGCGGGTGGTTCAGCACCTTGCTGGGGAGCCACTCGCCTTTGCGGTCGAGCTTCTGAACGTACACAAACAAATCCAGATCGTCCGCCCCATCGGCCTCCACCCACAAGCGCAGCTTCAGGTAGCCGGTCAGTTCCGTCTCTCTGTCGAACCGGACAACGAAGTTGGCGTGCCCGGTTCCGGAGGCGTACTGCGTTTGGGACTCGCGCTGCCCCGGCTGCGACGAAAGCGCGCCCGCAGATGCGTCCAGGTAGAGCTTCTCGTACTGAGTCCGGGCCAGCGGCCATTCCTTCTCGGGACGGTTCAACTGGTCCAGCCCGCCGGGGTCGAGCACCGACAGGCGCACGCGCGGCGTCATTTCCCAGTCATTTTGTATGCCTTTCAGATAGCGGTCGAAGAAGCGCCGCAGGTCTTCCATCTGCGGGAGAGCATAGTAGTCCGGCCACTCAAAATTTTCGATCACGCGGAGCCATTTGTCGCGGACGGGAACCTTGCGGAAACCGTCCAGGCTTCCCAGGCAGTGCCAATGCTTAAAATTGGCGGTGACGTAGATGGGGATATTGATGTTCTCCAGGCGGGCGATCTTGCCCTCCCAGTACTCATTCATGAGCGGGTACTTGCGCATCATGGCAATGACGTCCTCGACGCCGTCGCCGCCGCACCAGTTTCTGACCGCACCGCTGCGGATCCCAACCTCCGGGATTCCTCCCGGCATTACGATCTGGCGGTACAGGTCGCTCCACCCCTCCCAGGGAGCGATGGCGGCCATGTGGGGCGGGCGTTCCGCGGCCGCCATCCACTGCCAAGTGGCCACTTGCGAGTTGCCCGACATCCCCACCTTGCCGTTGCTCCAGGGCTGAGCCGCCAGGAACTCGGTCAGGTCGTAGCAGTCGCGCCCCCCCTGCCTCCCGTACAACTGGCCGATGCCCTCCGACCGGTTCGAGCCGCGATAGTCGGTGTTGACCACCGCGTAGCCGTGCTTGCACCAGTAGGCTGGGTCGGGGCCTTCGAACTTCGCATATTTGGAGATCTCGACCAGACCCCACTCCGTGCCGGGGAGTGTCCCTTCACTCCCGGGATGCGACAGCGGCACGCCGCGCCTATACTGCCCCTCTCGCGGCGCCTTCCCGCCGCCGTAGGCAACGATCGCCGGCACGTTGTTGGCGCCATCCGGGCGGTAGATATCCACGTACATGGTCTTGCCATCGCGCATCTTTACCGCCACGTCTTGCTCGATGCGCATTCCGTCTTCGACTCTCGTCGCACCCGGTTGGAATTCGACGGCCCGGCAGGACGGATCGCCCGGTGGTTTGGTTTTCGCGATGATCAGTTCGATGTTCTCCCCGGCAGGCGCTTGCTGCGCGAGGACCGGCGAAACGCCCACTCCCGCAGCCCCGGCCACAGCCGCCCCCGCCACCGTCTTCAAAAGCTCCCTGCGAGTCATCTCCGAGCTCGTTGTCTCCCTCATGTTTTTCCCTCCGTTCTGGTGTGTCTGCTTGGCTATTTTCACGCTCGTTCGATCCCATCTTCGGCGCTCATCAGCGGCCCGACTCCCCAGCTACCACAATGCAAGCGGGAGCACGGCTCAGAACAGAATCTTCAATTGCGCGGAAGCTTCTGTTCTCGGTGCTAAAAGACGAACTTCATCGCGACCACTAAGATTCGGGTATCGAGAGCGCTCCGAATCCGGCCGAAAACATGAATCGTTGCTGAGTTCGAACGTTGGTTCAGCAACAATGGGGCACCTCTGCGATCCAACAACTACCTCGAAGTGGGGGCCGCGATGGTGTTCGGATATTGCTGCACCGGAATCGCCGGCCCGGGCTTCGGGCCGCTGTAACGGAGTATCCAAATGCCCGGACTCGCCTGGCTGCGGTCGGACATGTAAATATAGCCGCGCGTATCCGCGATTACGTCGGAGCCCCCGCCGCGTCCCGGAGGGACGAAGAAGCCGATCTCGCGGGGAAGACGAGCGTCGGAGATGTCAAAGACCCGCAAACCCGCACTGCCATAGGCGCTATAGAGGATGTTGTCCGAACGATCCACGAGCGGATTGTGAAACAACATGCTGACGTTGTGCACGCCGACCCCAGGGCTCTTCTCACAAAAGTTCCGCCACGGGGAGCCCGGAGGCGGCTCCGGGGCGGGGAAATACGACAGAACTCTGGGCTTGGCCCAGTCGGAGACGTCAATGAAGGAAACTTGGCTGGGTCCATCCGCGCAACCCCCTTCGGAGTTGGTATAGAGAATCTTCCGATTCGGAAAAGCCACCACCGTGTGGACGGCGAACAGCCGAAACGTAAAGGGAGGATCAAACGATAGTTCGCTGATCGGTTTGGGATAGCGCACGTCGCTGATGTCCAGGATCACCAGTTTATGGTGAAAGCCCAGATAGGCCACGTTTCCCACCACCACCGGCGGTCCGTGCAGGCCGTGGCCGATGGGCCAGGCCGTATTCATCGCGTTCTCGTCGGACAGCTCCAGTTCCGGAGGCGCCCAGCGCGAGACTTCGAACGGATGCGCGGGATCGCTGATATCCACGATCTGAAAAATATATCCCCGGTAGCCTTTGGGGGCGCCGGAGACATACATGTACCTTCCCCCATAGTAGCCGCTGCGATGCGCGCCGAGGCCGCCGGTTTTGTATTGACCGAGCAGCTTGGGGTGAACGGGATCGGCCAGGCTCCAAAGCATCACCCCTTCCTCCCACGGCTTGGTGGGATCGGTGTCGCTGCCGGCCCGCGCCCGCGCCATCGGTGTAATCATGATGCCCTCGGCGATATCCACCTGCCCCGTGTTGGTATTGGCTGGCCCCGGGACCCAGTTCACCACCGAGGGGTCCGCCGGACTGGTGATATCCAAGACCGACCATCCGCGCTCATTATCCCCGGCCGCGTACAGGTACCAGCGGCCATTGGCCTGATGGATGGAAATCTTGAAGGGATTGCGGCTGCCCAGGTTGGTGAAACTGACGTACTCCACATTTTTTGCATAGGCGCCTGGTGGAAGCGGCCTGGCCTGCGGATAAACGGAGCACGGCAGGAAAACTGCCGCCATTAGCGCAACCGCTCCACCGAACGCCCTCTGAATAGTCCTCATTGGCCGGTCTCCTCCCTTCGCGTTTTCACAATTCGGAATGTCCCGAGCCAACGGCAACAGTCAGCAGCAAACCGGAATTATTGCTTGACCCTCCGGCAGTCCATCAGGGAACGGTTCACCCTTCGACTTCGCTCAGGGCAAGTACCGGGTCGTGACAACACCTTAAAACCGGTCTTGCAGCAGCTTCCTAAAAGGCGAACTTCAGCGCGAGCTCCAGGATTCGGGGATCGAGAGCGGTCCGGATCTGGCCGAAGGTACTACTGCCGAGGTTTGCCAGGAACTCCCCGTCAGCAGGATCCCCCGCCCGGAAGCTGTTAAAGACGTTGTATGCCTGGGCGCGGACCTCCAGTCTGTATGCTTCCGTCAACAGGAAGGTTCTGGACAGGGCCATATCGAACGTCCAGGTTCTCGGCCCGACCACCCCGTTACGGGGCGAGTTGCCGAGAGTTCCTACAGCCGGCGGAGTGAAGGCTGCCGGATTCAAGTACCTGTCCAACGGCCCGGAGTCGCCGGTATAGGGGTTGTCGAGCACCTGGTTCGGCCGCTGGTTAATAATTCCGGTCAAAGCAACGTCCGTCCCGCTAATGACGTTCAGGGGAGCTCCGGAGGAGCGTCTATGGATCAGCGACAATCTCCAACCGGACGCCAGCCGGCGGGCCGTCGTGTTCGCAAACCGCGGCGTTTCGGCCAGAGCCGTCAAGTTGAAGATGTGCCGCCGGTCGCTGCCGCACGCTCCCCGGTCGAAGCTTCGGTTGTTCGGATCGGTGTAAACAAAATTAACATCCGGAGTGTCGGCGAGTTCCCGCGTGAAGTCGCCGAGGCAGCGGGACCGCGTGTAATTTGCGCTGGCGGTCACGCCCCGGCTCATCCGGCGTTGAACAGAGAGCAGCATGGCGTGGTAGTTCATGGTGCCGCCATCGTCCGTATCTGCCAGCTTTCCCACAGACCGTGCCTCTTCCGGGTTGAGCAAGCTGAGCACACGGCGCGCTGCGGTATTCCCAACCGTGGAGCTGCCCGGAATGTAGACCGCGTGATTCAGCGACCGATAGGTCCACACGTGCCGACTCGCATTTCCGATATAGCTTGCCGACACCACCCAGTCCGGCCCGAACTGTCTTTGCACACTCAAATTCCAGCTCGACATGGCGGGCGTTTTGAGGTCGGGATTCTGGGATACCAGATCCGCGCCCGGCGGGAACCGCGTCTCGCGGTTCAGGACAAACGGAAACGGATTTCCGATCCCTTGCCACGGATCAGCGAGCCCGCCAACCGGAAAAGGGAGTTCGGCCGTACCCGTCCAAGGCGCGGAGTTCGAAACGGGCAGCCGCCACTGCCCGGAAATGTAGTTATAGCTGTAGCCGTAAGAGGCCCGCAGCGATGTCCTTCCGTCCCCCGTCAGATCGTAGGCCAGTCCCACGCGCGGCGCAAAGTGAGCCCACTTTTTGTTGATGCCCGACAGGCCAACGAAGCCGGGGTCGCCCGGATAGGAGAAACCAGCCGGCGCGTTCACAAATTGCGTGCTCTTGGTTCCCGCCCGGAACCGGTCCATGTCGAAGCTGTAAACGCGGCCGTTGCTCACTGTCTGGGGAAGGTAGGGTTCCCAGCGAACGCCCAGGTTGACCGTCAGCCTCGGTGTCGCTTTCCACGTGTCGTTCGCATACAAGGCTACCACCCATTGGTGGATCAAATGCTCGCTCGGGGCGCCTTGCCGGAAATCGTTGAGCCTTCCCAGCAGGAAATCACCCATCGAAAGTCCGGTGAACTGGCTGGTGAAGCGGTAGACCGCCGCAGTGTTAAAATAGTTTGTTTGATAGTACTCATACCATACCGCGTTGCCGCCGAGGGAAAGCTGATGGGCCCCACGAACCAGACTCAAATCGTTGCTGAATTGGAAGCTGTCGCTGTTGTAGTACTGGCCATCCTCTGCCGCCGTGCTTCCGATAGTGAACGCGCCGACCACCGCGAACGTGCCCATGCGTTTCGGGTTATAGCCACAGTAGACGTTAATGCCCAGATCGCAGGCGGAGAAGAAACTGACACCGGAAGTGGTTGACTTATGCCGGTTATAGGAGACTCGCGCGGCATTGACGGTGTTGGGACCGAACACATAGGTGTCCCCGAGAGTGACGGACTGGGAGAGATTGTCGAGGTACCGGCTGCCTGTGTTCAGCAGTTGCTTTTCGTCGAACGTGAAAGCGGACGGGGTATCCACGCTCATTGCGAAGTACCGTCCAAAGAGGGAATGTTGGTCACTCCATTGATAATCAACTTTGCTCAGGAACTGGTGCTCATCCCGTATATTCTGGGTGCCGAAGCGGACACGACCGCACTCGTCCACAGGCTTCGATCCCTCCCAGAGCCGGTTCACGAGGTTGACAGAGACTCTGCTGTAAAGTGCCGGATCAATCCGATTGTTCACGAAGGGAGCCCTTAAGGTGATCGGCCGGCCGGCGCAGGCCGGGGAAGCGAAGGCGGTCCAGTCTCCGGCCATCATCGCCGGGGTAGGGAAGAAGGCTTCCCGGTCGGCCGGGTCCTGCCGGTGCGTCGTTCCCTGATAGCCTCCGAAGTAAAAGAGCTTGTTTCGTACGATCCGCCCTCCGGCCGTTCCGCCGAACTGGTTCCGCTTCAGCGTGCTTCCGGCGCCGGCAAAATAAGGTCGGGCGCTGTACAAGTCGTTGCGCACAAAGGCAAACAGACTGCCGTGCAATTCGTTCGTTCCCGCCTTGGTGACGGCGCTCACTCCGGCGTTGGCTCCCTGATTGCTCCTTCCGCCGCTGGCGCTGACGTTGAACTCTTGCAGCGCATCCGGAAAGGGAATGGGCATGTTGGCGCCGGTAATGAAATTCCGGTGATTGGCGCCGTCCAAGGCGTAATCCACTCCGTAGGAGAGTCCTCCGCCAATGTTAATGAATGCTCCGCCGCCCGTCCCGTCGGCGCTAGTGCCTCTGGCGACGGCCGCGCCGGCCAGTGTGATCAGGTCGGTCACCTGGCGCCCGTTGAGCGGCAGTTCCAGAATGCGCTCGTTCTCGATCACCTGACCGATGCTCACGTTCCGGGTCTCCACGAGTGCGGCGTTGGCCTCCACTTCGATCACCGCAGTAACCTCGCCCACCTCCAGCACGGGGTTGATCACCGGGCTGCTGTTCACTTGCAGGACAATCCCCCTTTGGACAAAGGTCCGGAATCCCGGCAACGCTGCCTCGAGTCGGTAAGGACCTATTGCCAGGTTGGGCAGAACGTACGATCCGGTTTGATTGGTACTGGTGCTCCGCGCGACACCCGTTTCGGCTTGAGTAACGGTGATTTCCACGCCCGGCAGGATGGCTCCGCTTTGATCCTGAACCGTGCCGCTGATCTGAGCAGTCCCTTGGGCCCAGGCCGTAGCACAGCAAAGCACAGAAAACAGCAATACGCTCAATACACTACTGACAATACGCTTCATCTTTTTCATTTCCCCCCCTGCTTGCGAACGAGAATTTTCGATTCCGACTTGCCGTCCTTTGCTCGTATATCACAAGCCTCCTTGTCGTGTCAAGCGCAAGCCGTTGCAAAAAATTGCTCCTCGACGAGCGCGATGGCGCCCCAGACCATCTGCGCGTTGTTTGATAGAATTGATTTGGCATGGAACCGGGGCGGATCACCATCATCGGGGGAGGGCTGGCCGGATCGGAAGCCGCGTGGCAGGCCGCGCGGCGCGGCTGGGAAGTCGAACTCTACGAGATGCGTCCGGCGGTTCCCACGCCGGCCCACAAGACGGGATTCTTTGCCGAGCTGGTGTGCAGCAACTCGCTCAAAAGCGACCGGGAGAATACCGCGCCGTGGCTGCTCAAAGAAGAGTTGCGCCGGGCGGGTTCCCTGCTCCTGTCGGTCGCGGCCCGGTGCGCTGTTCCCGCGGGTCAGGCGCTCGCCGTGGACCGGGAACGCTTTGCGGCGGCCGTCACCGAAGCGCTGGAATCGGAGCCGCGCATTCATATCCGCCGGGAAGAGTTGCGGGACATCCCTGCGGAGGGAATCGTCCTCATCGCCACCGGGCCGCTCACCAGCGACGCGCTGGCCGAGTCCATTCAGAAGCTCACCGGCCGGGAGCGCCTCTTCTTCTACGATTCGATCAGCCCGATCGTGGACGCCGGGACGATTGACTCCAGCACGGTCTTTGCCGCTTCCCGCTACGGGCGCGACAGCCGGTCGTCGGAAGACCTGTTGTCGGAAGAAGTCACAGCGACGGACGGGGCCAGTCCTGAACCCGCTGCCGGCGATTACCTGAACTGCCCGCTGAATGAAGAGGAATACCAACGCTTCTACAAGGCACTGCTGGCGGCGGAGTCCGTGGCCGCGCATGAGTTCGAGAATCGGAATTACTTTGAAGCTTGCCTGCCGATCGAAGAACTCGCGCGGCGCGGCCGGGACACCTTGCGGTTCGGGCCGATGAAGCCCGTCGGGTTGCAAGACCCCCGCACCGGCAAGCGGCCTTATGCGGCCGTGCAATTGCGCCGGGAAAATCTCCGCGCGGATAGTTTCAACTTGGTGGGATTCCAGAACCACCTGAAGTTCGGCGAGCAAGAACGCATCTTGCGGATGATCCCGGGACTTGCCGACGCGGAGTTCCTGCGCTACGGGCAAATCCACCGCAATACCTACATCAATGCTCCGGCCCTGCTCCTGCCCACCTTGCAACTGCGGGCCGCGCCCCGGATTTTCTTCGCCGGGCAGATCTGCGGCGTGGAAGGGTACGTCGAGTCCATCGCCACGGGCTGGCTGGCCGGCGTGCAAGCCGCGCGGACGCTCCGAACCGGCGAGCCAGCGGCGGCTCCGCCGCGAGCTACGGCGCTCGGCTCTCTCTGCCACTACATTTCGCACGCCTCCCCGCAAAACTATCAGCCCGCCAACATCGCCTTCGACTTGCTGCCGCCCTTGTGCGCCGCAACGCCGGCCCGCCTCGATCGCAAAGAGCGCCACGCCCGCCAATGCCGGATCGCGCTGGAAAAGTGGGAACAATGGATAAGGTCCTGACTCGGTGTTGCTCACCACCGGAATTCGGTTCTATCGGGTTTTCCGGTTCTCCCGGTTCTCTCGGAAGCTTCGGTTCCCTCGGTTCTTGCGGTTCTTTCGGAATCTTCGGAAGAATGTGCTTGCCTTTGTTTCTTCGGGTTCTCCCCACTGCCGAGGGGAGGGGAACGGAAGCCAGAGGGGAGTGCGGTGCAAGAGCGGTTGTTTTGCAAAACGAAGCCAGCGAAGTTTTTCTATTGCACCAACGCTTCGGGAGCACCCAAATCCCCCTCACGGAGCGCAGCACGGATTGGGGACACTGTCCGCCGCCGAGACCGTCCAACTTCTCTGGTATAATCGAGCCGCCCAGTCCACCAGGATGTCTGTCTTGGTTCACCTGATGAGGTCATCCCGCAGGCCAGGAGTCCACGAGGAGTCCACGAGGAGTCCAAATGAAAGGCCATTCACGCTTCCGGCTGCTCGGGGCTTTATGCCTCAGGGCTTTATGCCTCGGGGTGTTGTGCGTGGTATGGCTGTCTACGCAGGCCTTCGCACAAGACGCTCTCTGGAAGGGCTACCTGGATTCCGGCAAGAAGGCGTTTGAGGAGGGCGACTACGCCAAAGCCCAACAGCAATTCGTAGCCGCGCTTCGGGAAGCGGAACACTTCGGCCCGCGCGACTCGCGCCTGGCAAGCACCCTCAACAATCTGGCGGTCCTGTACCACACGCAGGGTAAGTACTCCGAGGCCGAGCCGCTCTACCGGCGGGCGCTGGCGATCCTGGAGGAGACCTTGGGCTCGGCGCATCCCAGCGTCGGCCAGAGTCTCAACAATTTTGCGGAAATGCTGCGGGCGCAGGGCAAGCACGCGGAGGCGGAGCGGCTCCATCGGCGGGCGCTGGCGATCCTGGAGAAGTTCTTCGGGCCGGAGCATACCGAGGTGGCCTCGAGCCTGCGCAGGATTGCGGAACTCTTTCAAGCCCAGAGCAAGTATACCGAGGCCGAGCCGCTCTACCGCCGGGCACTGGCCATTCAGGAGAAGAGTTTGGGACCAGAGCATGTGGAGGTGGCGGCCAGCCTCAACAACCTCGGCTCGTTATACCATGCCCAGGGCAAGTACTCCGAGGCCGAGCCGCTCTACCGGCGGGCATTGGCAATCCTGGAAAAGGCTCTGGGGTCGGAGCATCCGAATGTGGCCGCCAACCTCAACAACTTAGCGGAGCTTTATCGGCTCCAAGGGAAGTATGACGAAGCCGAGCCGCTCCACCGGCGGTCGCTGGCGATCCGCGAGAAAGCCTTTGGCCGCGAGCATCCTCAAGTGGCCACCAGCCTGGACAACTTGGCATTTCTCTTCGCCGCGTTGCACAAGTACATCGAGGCAGAGCCGCTTGCCCGGCAAGCTTTGGCGATTCGAGAAAAGGCTTTCGGGCCGGAGCATCCCGAGGTCGCTCTGAGCCTCAACAACCTGGCGACGCTGTACCGCGATCAAGGCAAACCTGCCGAGGCTGAGGGATTGTACCGGCGAGCGTTGGCGATTCGGGAAAAGCTGTTGGGGCTGGAGCATCCCGAGGTGGCTACGAGCCTCGACAACCTGGCGGTTCTCTACCGCGCCCAGGGGAATTACGCCGAAGCGGAGCGGCTCTTCCGGCGGGCATTGGCGATTCGAGAAAAGACCTTGGGGCCGGAGCATCCCGAGGTGGCCGCGTCCCTCGACAATCTGATATTTCTCTATCACACCGAAGGCAAGTACTCCGAGTCGGAGCAGCTCCAGAAACGGGCGCTGGCGTTCATGGAGAAGGCCCTCGGCCCGGAGCATCCCAATGTGCCGCCGAGCCTCGATAACTTGGCGCTGCTCTACCGCATCGAAGGCAAATACGCCGAGGCCGAACCGCTCTACCGCAGGGCGTTGGCGATTCGGGAAAAGACGTTGGGGTTGGAGCATCCCGATGTCGCCACGAGCCTCAATAACCTCGCCGAAGTGTGCCGCAACCAGGGCAAGTACGTCGAGGCCGAGCCGCTGTACCGCCAGTCGCTTGCAATCCTGGAGACGTCGCTGGGACCGGAGCATCCGAATGTGGCCCGGCTTCTCAAGAACTACGCTGCGTTGTTACGAAGCACGAACCGGGAGGCTGAAGCGGCAAACATGGAGGCCCGCTCCGAGGCCATCCGCCGCCCGGCACAGTAGATCCCCCTTGAGAGCATTGGGGTTCCTGAAGAGTGCTTTCGTCAGGGCACGACAGGAAGCCGGATTTCTCACCAGGCGCGGTCGGAAGCAAGTTGCGTCCGAAAATCCCCGAAGGGGATTCACACGAATCGCCGACATCTGTTGCTGATGAGAAATCCGGGTTATGCCGTGTCCTTTGACGATTGTTTCCTCGCGGCACGGCGATACGGAAACCGGCCTGGCCCTGCTCGAAGGGTTCAAAAGCGGGTCAGACCTTCGGTCAGCTCGAGGGAGGTTCCCCAAGGATCGGTGAGTTCCGCGCTGGCGAAGCTGGTGTGACGCGTCTTGCTATACGGCTTATCAAACTTGATTCCCATTGCTTCCAGTTTCTTGCAGAACGCCTCGAGGTTCTTCACCTCGAAACCGACGTGATCCAGCGCCCTCCCCTTGGTGGGCAACGGTGGATTACGCGAATCAATGAAATTCAGCTTTGCGCCCGGCATGAGAGCGTTCACGTTCGTGGCGGGAGGCACGGGGGGAGCGGGCTGAGCGCCGAACATCTTGGCGTACCAAGTCTGGGCTTCGGGAATATTGGATACGGCGGGCAAATAGAAATGCATCAGGTCGCTGGAAATCGGGGCGGTGAGGTCTTTCTTCTGCACCGCTTCCACGTCGTCCAAAATCTCCACCCGAAAATCGTCGGGAGAGTACACAAAGGTCCAGACTCGAGTATCCGGCCTTAAGTTTAGAGGCCTTCCAGTTACAGGATTCCTGGGGTCCATTCGAACGCCGGCGGCCTCGAGCTTCGCCACCAGCTCCCGGCCGTTCGGCACTCTTAGGCCGGTGTGATCCACCACGGTTCCCATACTTCCGCCGGAAGGCTCGCCGGGTGTCAAAAACACGAGCACCCCGGGAAATTTCATCACGTCGGTTCCATCTACCTGGATCGGTTGACCTCCCAAGAGCACCCAGAACTTTTTGGCCGCCTCCACGTCCCGCACCAACGAGTGCCAGTGGCCCAGGGACACACCCGCCTCATTCGGAGGACGCAGTTGCGCCCACGACTCCGCCACCAGGCTCAGCACGATCAGAGCGAACACGAATACATGTCTCATTACTTCGAATGCTCCTTTCGAGCGAGGCGAGAACGCGGCTGGTGTGGGTTGATCGGCACTGCCGTCTCACTCTGGACGGTACGGGAGAACCCTGTATCTTGGTTCAAAAGCACTACCTGGGCTCCCGGCAGCACGGCCTTGCCAATCCAGCCAAATCCGGAAAGAACCCCGCCGCTGAGGGAGAATTATCATGATTGAATTCTGCCTGTCAAGAAGAAATGCCCGTCAATCTGCCGTTGACAGGAACCGGAATTGGTATTTGGGTCCGCCAGTGGAGAACAGTGCGTGAATCCAAAGCGACCCCGCCATGCGGGGTCGGACCGCCCACACCAATTTCCGGGGGCGTGGCCCCCGGCTAGGGGTGTGAATCCCCTGCGGGGATTCTGCGGCGCGCAAGCTGCGACGTCATTCCCGCGGACCCCCCTTGGGTATCCAGTGGACCGCGACGGTGTTCGCGACTCCGCGGGAGCCAAACCAGATGGTGTTGTCCTTGGCCACTTCGATCTTGGGAACGCTCCAGCCCCCTCCGGCGAATGATCCGTACTGAGGTAAGGGATAGTAGGTGAACTTCTCGGTCTTGCGATCAAATTTGATGATGCAGCCGTAGACGTGGTCGGTGATCCAGATATTGTCTTCGCGGTCCGGCCAGGTTTCGTAGGGGTGAGTGTGTCGCAACGGCAGGGTGTACTCTTTCTGCTCGCCGGTGTCGGAATTGATGGAACCGATTTTGCCGGCGAGAAATTCCGAGTGCCACACGATGCCCTTGGAGTCCACACCGAGGCGGCGCGGCCCGGCGGCCCGGGTCAGCGTCTTGTATTCCTTGACCGTATCGGAGACCGGGTCCACCATGAGCACGACATTCTTCCCGTAGCCGGCGAACCAGGCGCGGTCCTTCTGGTCAATCGCCAGGCCGTAGGCGCTGGCATCGGGAGTGGGGGTGGGCCATTGCTTGACCCGGCGGGTCTTGGCGTCAATCCTGCCGACCCCGACCCCGTGAACTTGCCCGTACCAGATGTTGTCCTTGGAATCCACCGCCACCTGGAGCACGGAGCCGAGCGTGGGAAGGCTGTGCCGAGTCATCTCCCCCGTTTGGGGGTCCAATTCCCCCACCCGCCCGCCGTTAATCTCCGCCCAGAAAAGATGGTTCTTGCTGTCCACGGTGATTCCGTGCAGGAACACCCAACCGCTGTTCTCCGGAAGGACCCATTCCTTCCAGCGCTTTTCCGGGTCCATCTCGCGCGGGTTCAGCCGGACGATGGAATTGGCGGCCACGGAGGGATACCAAACCTGGCCTTCGGCGTCCAGGTACGGATCGTGCAAGAAATGCGTTGCGTTCGGATTGGGACGGCCGGGCCTGCGGAACTCCATCTTCGGCGCGTCATATTCGACGAAGAGGGCATCGGCCACCGCGTCTTCGTCCACGAGCAGCTCATCCAACTTCAGGTCCCGCTTCGGCGAATTCGGTCCGAAGTTGCTCGCCAGGTACTGCACGATGGCTTCCTTGTCCCGAGCAGGCATGTTTGTCCGGCCCAGGGCGGGAGCCGGTTGTCCGCCCGGCATCGGACCAGAAAGCATCAACTCCACGGACGCTCTCCAGCCGTCCGCATTCCGCTGCTGGCGGTGAAACATCCCTTTTCCATGGCATCCCATGCAGGTCACCTCCAAGAGGTCCCGGCCCGGGCCTGGCGGATAGAGGGTGTCGTAGTCCACCAACTGCACCGTGCTGGGCGGAGGCGCTTCGGCTTTCAACGCCAGGTTGGCCGTTTTCGTCTCTCCCGCTCCGAGCGCTACGGTCTCAACCGGCGATTCAAAACCCCGTTGCAGGACTCGCACTTCGTAGCTGCTGGGCGGCAAATCCGAAACCTTATACTGCCCCCGGCGTGAAAAGACCGTGTAGGTGATCTTGTGGGCCGTATCCTTGACCTTGACCCGGAAGCCGCGGACTACGCCTCTGTCGGCCGTCACGGTTCCTGAAATCACTCCCGTTCCTTTCGATGACTGCGTAGCGCCCGGCTGCGAAGCAAGGATGATTCCCGCAACAATCAAGCTGAGAGTTGCCAGCGAGGTCAAAACTTTGCCTCCGTGGCGCAAGAAAAATCGGTTCTTCATGGTGTCCTCCATTTGCCCATAGGAAAGGGCCGGCCGGAGCGAGAAGCTCTGGACCGGCAGATACATCATCCGAACAACTGCATTTGAGAACGAAGTCTCGGCGCGTTAAAAGAGAATCTTCAAAGCCAATTGAACCTGCCGCGAGGTCGTGGCCGTGCCGGTAATGCGGCCTGCGGTTGCCAGCGGAGCTTCGATCACACCTGGCAGAGCGGTGCCGGCGAAGACCGTTCGGTTCGGAGCCGCAAAGTTTACCCGGTTGAAGAAGTTGAAAAATTCCGCGCGGAACTCCAACTTTCCTCCCTCGCCCAGGAACGGAAGCGCGGTATCCTTCGCCACCGAGAAATCGAGATTGGCCAGTCCCGGGCCGCGTAAGATATTGCGGCCGGCGGTACCCAGGAATCCGGCCGCCGGAACGGTGAAGGCGCACGGATCAAACCAGCGCGCCGGTGTGGCCAGGGGAGTCCCCGCCGCGACGGAAGCGCACCCCCGCGACTGTCCTTGCGTGATCTCCTCAAACTGGCTCCCCGGCGCCAAATCGGGCCGGTCAATCCCGGCGGCGCCGCCCCGAACCAGGGATCGCGAGCGGTTGCTGTTCAGCACGGGAGTAAACGCATAGCCCGACCGCAGAGCCAGAATTCCGCTCACCCACCATCCGTTCACTACCTTCCCTAAAGGACCCGGCAGGGAAGCAAACTCCGGCAGCCGATAGATGGTATTGAATCTCCAGTTGTGGGCGGCGTCGAAGCCGGCCAGTCCCCGGTCCGCTTTCCGGTTCGTGGAGTCGGAGGCGTTGTTGCTGGCGCCGTTGTCGTCGGCCGGCAACTGCCCCTGGGTGTCATCAATCGCTTTGGACCAGGTGTAGGAACTTTGAAATTGCAGGCTCTTACTCAACCGTTTGTTCAGGCCGAACTGGAACGAATTGTAGAAGGAGTTCCCGGCGGCAGTCTTCAGGAACATGTCCGCCCAGTTGGGATTGGTGCGGGGAGCGCCGGGCAACCAGCATTTGGGTCCCTCGGGTCGGAACGGCGGCGGCGTGCTGGGAGCCGTGCAGACGCCATTGACCGGCAGCCCGAGCGGGATGGTGGGATTCCCCTCCTTGTTCTGCATCAGGTTGATGCCGCGCGAGCCGCCATAGGCGAGGGTAACGGCCATCTGGAACGGCAACTGCCGCTCGACCGTCAGGTTGTACTGCAAGATATGAGGCTGCTGCACCAGGTAATCAATCGGACGAATGGATCTGCCGGCCCCGGCAGTGGGAAAGACCAGCGGCAACGCGAAGGTGGGCGGCGCCACAACCGTGCTCTCGCCGGAGAAGGGGGGAGAGGCGGTGACGCCCTGCAACAGCGCGCTGGCGTAGTTCGCGACGTCATACAGCAGCCCGAATCCGCCGCGAATCGCCGTCCGGCCGTCTCCTCTCACATCCCAGGCAAAGCCGAATCGGGGGCTGAAATTGCGCAGCGACGGGTTCTTAAACGGGGGACCCAGAGTGGGAGTGGCATCATGCTGAATGTCCCGCAGGGCGGCCCCGTGGCCGCGCACCTCCTGGAAGGTCCTGTGAAACTCATAGCGCAGTCCCAGGTTCAGAGTCAATTGGGTGGTGAGTCGCAGATCGTCCTGGAGATAAAAGCCCAGCGTGGTGTAATGGTAGGTTCGATCGGGGATCGAGCCTGGTGTGGTCGCGCTGTAGTTCGTGGGTTGGGCCCGCAAGAACGTAGTCAGGCTGGCAAAGTTGAGGCTTCCCTCCGAAGCGAGGCCAGAGAAGGTGTATTGCTGGTACCGGTTGATGAGCGTGCCGAACTTGAGCGAATGCCGGCCTCGGGTGTAAAACAGATCGTCACTCCAGGTGAAAATATTCTGCTTGTAAGACAACGGACTCGGTCCGTCCGGCCCGAAACCCGTGACGCCCCCAACGTTGATCTGCCCGATTTCCTCTCCCGGCACGAAAGTAAATTGGGGGCCGCCGATTCCCGAGGAGGAACTGGAATTGAGATGGGTCCGGGAATACGAAAACCGGAACGTGTTCAGCAAAGTGGGCGAGAATACGTGCGTTTCCGAGAGCGTCGCGTATTGCGCCCGGCTCCGGTGGATGTCGCGGAATTGCGGATAGGGGCGCGCCCGTCTTTGTTCGGTATCGTCCACGGTGTAGCGCCCGAACAGGGTGTCATTGTCTGAGAAGGTCTGATCCACTCGGAGCTGCCCGTAGTTTTCCGTGGTCGGCTGGCTGAACGGGTAGGTGTACTGGTTGTTCGGCAGGTTCGGGTTGGGGAACAGCGCCAGAAGCGGCGCGATCTGCGGCGCAATCGTTGCGGACGGCGTCGTTGGCCCCAGTTGGGGGCAGGCAACGTTGGTGATCGTTGCGCCTGCCGCGCCATGACACGAGGCCCCCATCACATTGGTCAACTGGGTCACGCCCAGACGCTCGCGCACGCCTTCGAATACGGTATGGAAGAACGTCCGGTCCTCTCGGATCGGACCGCCGACCGACCCCCCGAAATTGTTCTTGGCAAATGCGGGCAGACGGCGCTCGTTCACGCGCGGCACCTTATAGTCAAAGAAATTCCGGGCATCCAGGGCGCTGTTGCGCAGGTATTCGAACAAGGAGCCATGAAACGCGTTCGTGCCGTTCTTGCTCACGATGAGCATCTGGCTGCCCATCGCCATCCCGTACTCGGCGCTGAACGAGTTGGTCGCCACGCGGAACTCCCGAATGCCCTCCACTCCCAGCGTCGTGCCGCTGATCGAAGAGGAGTTGCCGCCGTAAAGGTTCACCATGCTGGCGCCGTCCAGCATGTAGAAATTGGACCGCAGCGGCGCGCCGTTGCTGCTGAACCAGGTGCCCGCCAGCGCCCCCGGCTGGGCACGATTGGTGTGTTCCTGCACGCCGGGTTGCAGCAAGGTGAGGCTCAGGAAATTGCGGCCGTTGAGCGGCAGGTCCGCGACCCTCTGCTCATCCACCAGGCCGCCGAGCGAGCCGCTGGTCGTGTTCACCAGAGGAGCTTCGGCGGTAACCGACACGGTCTGCTCGATGGCGCCCACTTCCAGGCTGAAATGGACGACGGCTTCTTGGGAAACCGTCAGGGTCAAGCCAGACCGCACCGCCGCCTGGAATCCCGGCTGTTCCACGCGCACCTCGTAAGTTCCGACCGGCAGCGCGGAGAACCGATAGGAGCCGTCGGCAGCCGCGACGGTCACGCGGGTCTGTCCCGTCTCGGTATTGCGGGCGGTTAAACTCGCGTTCGGAACCACCGCGCCCGTTCCGTCTTTGACCACCCCCAGGATGGTCGCGGTGGGCAACTGGGCCATCACCGCCACAGTGCCGATTACCAACAGAAGTGCCATCGTTCCCGCCAGGACTGCTTTGCAACTCATCGAACCCTCCTCAAGTTTTTCGGATCATCGGGGTGAAACCGCTTTCGATGCCTGCGAACCGCTCGTGTCTTCGCAAGCCGTTTACCCCTAAACCCAGCGCTCAGGTTGTTACCGCCCCGCTCCAATGAGCATCGTCGGTTAGGACTGTCCAGGAAACTACTCAACCAGTACGAACCAGTACGTTGGATAAATTCATCCCACTATTTGCGGGTATGATGACCTGACCCC
>Ga0155949_1192_pt1 | contig 22298 bp, 22 predicted proteins | sample RifCSPlowO2_02_FD_107603 | JGI IMG/M metagenome (GOLD analysis project Ga0155949, IMG submission 107603) | Acidobacteria bacterium RIFCSPLOWO2_02_FULL_61_28
TGATGCGCCTTCAGCAGGTGCGGCAGAATTTCTTCCGGCTCGGTGGGGATCGGCGCGGCGGCGCTGGAGATCACGGTCAGCCGCTAGCTGTTCTCCTGCACGTGGTCCCGCCCGCCGGCGAAGTGGTAGCGGTGGTAGGGCAAAAGCCCGCGCCGATTCCAGTGCGAGAGGTAGCGGTGCGCCACCATCTCCTGGCAGTGTTGGTCGCCCGCCTGCGAAGCAAGCCCATCGAATTCGACCGGAGCCAGGCCGTTCGCAACCCTATCTTTGCTGATCTGCGCGACGACGGCCTGGCGCGCTTCGTAATAGGGATCGTCCAGGACGGGCGAGGGCGCGATGGAGTCTTGCAGCATTCTTTAGCTCCTCCCTACGCTTTTCTCGTCACTTTTCACTCGTCACTCATCACTGCCTTTCGGCCGCTGCGGTGATGGTAAACAACACTTTCCGGTCCCGGGGCCGGTTGTCAAAGTCCATCAGGACGATCTGCTGCCAGGTGCCGAGCGCGAGTTTTCCATTCTGGATCGGGACGCAGAGGCTGGGTTTGAGCAGCGCGGCGCGCAGGTGCGCGTAGCCGTTGCCGTCTCCCCAGGCCGCGTTGTGCGCGTAGTCGGCGTCCATGGGAGCGATCTGCTCGAGCGCCCGCTTCAAGTCGGCCAGCGCGCCCGGCTCATACTCAATCGTGGTCAGCGCGGCGGTCGAGCCGGCCACAAACAGGTGCGCCACGCCTTCCCGCACACCCGCCTTCCCGACGGCCTTCTGAACTTCCGGCGTGATGTCCCGGATTTCGTTGAAGCCCTTGGTGGAAAAGTGAAGTTCCATTTGTTGGACCGCTCGCTTATGGTTCCCTTGACTGCGCTCCCTTCGGCTACGCTCAGGGCAAGCGGGACAGGCGCGGCTCTGAGGGGTTCCGCGCTTAATAGGCTTTGGCGATGATAACGCGCTGCGGCGTGGGTTCGCCCGTGACGATGCACTTGCCCGGCCCGTCGTAAGCGTCCACCAGCGGAATGCACCGGACGCTGGCCTTGATTTCCTTGAGTTTGGCGTCGCAGCGGGGATCGTCTTTCATGTGGGCCGCGATAAATTTCCCGCCGCCTTTTTCCGCCGTGACTCCCGCGAGAATATGCTCGATCCGCTCGATGCTGTCGGCCAGCACCGTGTTTTCATCCATCCGCCGGCGCGCCGTTTGGAGCAGTTCGGCCTGCATCGTGTCGAGCGTCTCCCGGATGGTCTGGCTCAACCCCGCCGCGGGCCGGGTTTGCTTGCCTTCGACATCGCGCCTCCGCAGGACGACGCTGTCGCTTTCCACTTCGCGGGGACCGATCTCGACCATCACGGGGATGCCGCGTTGCTCCCAATGGAAGAACTTGTTTCCGGGCGTGTAGCCTTCGCGGTCGTCCACCTCTACAAGGATCCGGGCCTGTTTCAGCTCCTCAGCCAGGCACCGCGCCCGCTCGACGACGAGGGCGCGCTCCGGGTCCTTCCGGTAGATCGGAATAAACACGACCTGGATGGGCGCGAGCTTCGGCGGCAAGACCAGGCCGCGATCGTCGGAATGGCTCATCACCAACGCGCCGATCAGGCGGGTGCTGACCCCCCAACTGGTCTGCCAGACATGCTCGAGACTCCCCGACTGGTTCTGGAACCGGATGTCGAATGCCCGTGCGAAGTTCTGCCCCAACTCATGGCTGGTGCCCGCCTGGAGCGCCAGGCCGTTCTGCATCATCGCTTCCATACAGTAAGACTTGACGGCTCCGGCGAATTTTTCCGCCTGCGTCTTGACGCCGCGGATCACCGGCATGGCCATGACGTTTTCGGCGACGTCGGCATAGGTGTCGAGCATCCGCAGGGCTTCGTCGTGGGCTTCCAGCTCGGTGGCATGCGCCGTGTGTCCCTCCTGCCAGAGGAACTCCGTGGTGCGCAGGAACATGCGCGTCCGCAGCTCCCACCGCACCACGTTGGCCCATTGGTTGAGCAGCAAGGGCAGGTCGCGCCAGCTCTTGATCCAGCGCGCGAAGAAATATCCGATGATGGTCTCCGACGTGGGCCGGATGACGTATCGCTCTTCCAGGTTTTCCCCGCCGGCAATCGTAACCACCGCCAGTTCCGGTGAAAACCCTTCCACGTGCTCGGCTTCCCGCTTGAGAAAACTCTCCGGGATCAGCAGCGGGAAGTAGGCGTTCTTGTGACCCGTTTCCTTGAACCGGCGGTCCAATTCCGCGTGCAAAGTTTCCCAGATGGCATAGCCGTGGGGCTTGATGACCATGCACCCCTTCACCACTTCCGCCGGTTCCGCCAGGTCCCCCTGGAGGACGACGTCCTGATACCAGCGGGCAAAGTCCTGCGCCCGCGGAGTAATTCTTCCGCTCGGAACTTTCTTGGCCTGCGTCGGATTGCTCATGAAAGCTATACTAACCCGATCCCGGAAGGGGGGCAACCGATGGGGGAAGCAGGTAGTGTCTCAGTTTGCTCTGACGCATGGTCACCGATCTTTTTTCTAGCCCAGGCGTTTACGCCTGGGTTCGTGTGCCACCAAAACACGCAGCCCCCTTTAGGGGGCTTGGACTGGCAGCGGGCGGCGCAACCATTAGGACGGTCTGCCGTACGAAGCCTCGGCACAGGACGGAAGCCCTTCGATTTCGCTCAGGACAAGCCCCGTGAACGGGGCTAAAAGAGAATCGGTTGTTGATCGCCAACCCAGGCCTGAAGGCCTGGGCTAGAGAAAATTCGCCCCTTGCTCCAATTGAGACACTACCGAAGTCCCGACCGCTCGACAGGGGAGAAGCGCCGATGGTAAAATGCACAGGGTGAGCGAATCCCTCCGCTGTTCCGGCCGGGCTGGTGGATTCCGGGGCGTGGCGGGGGAGAGCCACTACGAACAACCGGCGGGGGGAGAACAGCTAATGATGCCTGCAAATCGTTCCGAACGCGGTTTCCTTTCCATCTCGGCGATCTTCGGATTGGCCCTCGTGGGCGCCGTCATTTTCCTTGCCATCAAGCTCCTGCCTCCTTATATCACCAACTACCAGGTGCAGGACGCCATGGATAACCTGGCCCGAAACTCCACCTATTCACCGATCACCGAAGCGGAGTTGAAAAAAGAAGTCATAAAGCAAGCCAGAGGGTTTGGCGTTCCGCTCGATGACCGGCAAGTGACGGTGGAGAAAACGACGGGTTCCTCGGTGGGGATTGCCATTCGCTATGAGGTCCCGGTGGATCTGGTGGCTCGCCAGGTCGTGCTGCAGTTTAATGTCACAGCGGGCAATCGCAATATCGTCTCCCGATAGGCAACGGAGCCTTCTTCCATGCGGGTGGTCATCCGGCGAAGCTGGTGGCTGCAATCCTCGGTTCGCCCCCTGGGCCTGACCGTCCTCGCGCTGCTGGCGGTGGTGCTGGTCGGCAGCGCTTCCATCTTCACCTTTTATTACGTCCGCTATTCCCGCCTGATTGACGAGCGCCTGCGCGGGCCCGTCTTCCCGAATGTTTCGCAGGTGTACGCGGCTCCCGAATCGCTGCGCCTGGACCAGCCGGTCACGGCCCAGCAAGTTTCTTCGTATCTGCGGCGGGCAGGGTACACGGAAGAGAAAGACAATCCCAAAGGCCGGTATCAACGGCTGCCGGAGGGCATCCGGATCGTCCCGGGCCCGGAATCCTATTTTACTGCCGAGCCGGCGGACCTGCATTTCTCCGACGGGCAGCTTACCAGCATCGTTTCCCAAAACGATCTGTTCGCGCGCAGCGAATATTCTCTGGAGCCGCTGCTGATCACGAACCTGTTTGACCGCACGCGGGAAAAACGCCGCCTGGTCGCCTTCGACGATCTTCCCACGCATCTGGTCAACGCCGTCCTGGCCATCGAGGACCGGCGCTTCTTCCAGCACCGCGGCGTGGATTACCTGCGCATTCTGAAAGCGGCCTATGTGGACCTGCGGAGCGGGAGGGTCCGCCAGGGCGCCAGCACCATCACCATGCAGTTGGCCCGCAGCCTGTTCCTGACTCCGGAGCGCACCTGGAGGCGAAAAATCGCCGAGACCCTGGTCTCCTTCCAGTTGGAGCGCCGGCTCACCAAGCAGCAGATCTTTGAATACTACTGCAACAAGATTTATATGGGGCAGCGCGGCAGTTTCAGCATCAGCGGCTTCGGCGAGGCGGCCCAGTCCTACTTCAACAAGGACGTGGGCAGCCTGACCTTGCCGGAGGCCGCCTTCCTGGCCGGAATCGTCCGGGGACCGAATCTCTATTCCCCGTACCGGCAACGGGAATCGGCGACGAAGCGGCGTAACTTGGTCCTGGAGGCGATGGTGGAAACCGGGGCCATCACGCGCGAGCAGCGCGACGAAGCGGCCGCCACGCCGCTCGATGTGGCGCCGAGCTACACGGTGGCCAGCGAGGCCCCCCACTTTGTGGATTTGGTCAAGGATCAGCTGCTCGAGAAATACTCCGAAGAGGATTTGGTATCGCAGAGCTACCGCATCTACACGACGCTCGATTTGCAGCTCCAGCGCGCCGCCGGGGAAGCCGTGCGGATCGGCTTGGCGGAAGTGGATGAGCGCCTGGCGGCGATGCGCCGCGCGCGAAGGCGGCCGAGAAATACAGCCGGGGAGCCGCCGGAGCCGCCCGTCGAAGCCGCCCTGGTCGCGCTCGACCCCCGCAGCGGCGCCGTCAAGGCCCTGGTCGGAGGACGCGACTACGGACGCAGCCAGTTGAACCGCATCCTGGCCCGCCGTCAGCCGGGTTCGGCCTTCAAGCCGTTTGTCTATGCCGCCGCGCTGAACTCGGCATTGTCCGCCCCGGTAGGCCCGCCCTGGACTCCCATCTCCAAGATCAATGACGAACCCACCACGTTTGTCTATGACGGCAAGTTCTATGAGCCGGCGAACTATAAAGGCGAATACCACGGGCCGGTGACGCTCCAGTATGCGCTGGCGCGCTCGCTCAACGTGAGCACGGTCAAGATCGCGCAGATGGTGGGCTACGATCGGGTGGTCGCCCTGGCCCGCGCCGCCGGGATGAATCTCGCCATTCAGCCGACGCCGGCGGTGGCCCTGGGAGCCTACGAAGTCACCCCGCTCGAAGTCGCGGGCGCCTACACCATTTTTGCCAATTACGGCCTCCGCGCCGACCCCTACTTTGTGGGCCTGGTCCGCGACCGCAATGGCGCGACGCTTGAACAAGCCAAGCCGCGCGGCATCCCGGTTCTGGATCGCCGGGTCGCGTTCCTGATGACGAAGTTGATGGAAGGGGTCATCACTCGGGGCACGGGCGCCGGAGTTCGCTCGCGGGGCTTCCTGGCTCCGGCGGCGGGCAAGACCGGCACGTCGCATGATGGGTGGTTCGCCGGCTATACCTCGAATCTGATCGTCATCGTTTGGGTCGGGTACGACTCGAATCAGGAACTGCCGTTGAGCGGCGCGGCGTCGGCTCTGCCGATCTGGACGGAGTTGATGAAGCGGGCGGTGACCCTGCCCCAATACAGCCACGTGCGGGCACTCGTTGCTCCCCCCGGCGTCGTCCAAGTCACGATTGACTCCGACACGGGCGAGCTGGCCACGCCGCACTGCCCTCGGACCGAGAGCGACTATTTTGTGGAAGGCACGCAGCCGAGTGAGTACTGTCATCTGCATTTCTTGCAGCCGGTGCAGCGCGCTTCTTCCGCGTCGGCGATTGCGGGGGTGGCGCCTACGCAGGACGCGGCGCCCGCCACTGCTCCGCCGGTCTCGCCGGCAGTGGTCCCGGTGGCGGCCGCCCCGCCGCCTCCCGCCGCCGCTCCCACGGCCCCCTCCGAAGCGCCGCAACCCAAGAAGCGCGGGTTCTTTGGCCGCGTATTGGGGATTTTCAAAGGCGGCCCGGACAGCCCGGAGGCCGGCAAGCGGTAAGAAGAATCGGACGTGCGCATCATGCAAACAATGAGAGTGGCAATGGCGAAGCACCGTGGATTTATGGCCGTATGGATTGGAGCCGTGGTCCTATGGGTTGGGCACACGGCCGCCGCCCAAGGCCCAGGCACTTCCGGCGAAACGTTCCGGGCAAGGCTGACCACGATACCCGTGGAAGCCTCCATGCTGCCCACCGTTGCCGGCTCGGGTTCGCTCACGGCGGTGCTGGCCGGCAGGAAGCTCACCATCACCGGAACCTTCGAGGGGCTGCGCTCGCCCGCGACAGTCGCGCGGATTCACCGCGGGGCACGGGGCGTTCGCGGGCCGGCGACTTTCGACCTGACCGTCTCGAAGTCAACTAGCGGAGCGATCAGCGGCTCGCTCGACTTGACGCCGGCGCAAATAGAGGACCTCCGCAACGCCCGGCTCTACGTGCAGATTCATTCCGAGGGAGCACCCGAGGGCAACCTGTGGGGCTGGCTGCTGCATTAGTGGTGTGTCTATGCGAGGATCGCGCCAACATGGTATACGAGATTCAAGTACCCCCAAGAACAGATATTCCTTCCGATATTGATTTGGTTTACGAGAATGCCAAATCGGCAAAGATAGACTTTGAGCACCTGCGCAGACTACGTCCTGGTGTCAAGTTTGTTGTTTTGAAAGATGGCAAAGAGCTGACCGAGGCCCAACTTGATGCCGATGTGGAATCCTGCGAGATACAGAGCGTCAGGGAGGAGGCAACGCGTATCCCGCCGACATACAGACGCGGCAGAGGAGTCGAAAGCGACGATGTCGCAATCGGCATTGATGGAAAGCCAGCTAAAGTATGGGGGCCGGACAACCCTGAAGATCGCTTTGAAGAATAGAATACTTGGGGCTGAACGCCCGCGTCGTTTAGGAGATTGAAAGATGTGTTCACACTTCGAGAGAATTGAGAGGGGTATTCCGGATGAACCCAACCACTTCATCCATCTTTGACCTAAGCTCGTCGGAGAAGCTCCAGCTCGTGGAAGATTTGTGGGACGATCTTGCGGCCACTCCCGAGGCGGTGCCAGTCCATGACTGGCAAAAAGAGGAGCTGGCCCGGAGAAAGGTGAATCTGCTGAAGAACCCGGCCTCAGCACTCGTGTGGGAAGAAGTGAAACGAAGGGTTCGCAGCCGGCATGGCCGCTAAATTATAGCCATGACCAAACCATGTGGTTGGAAAGAAGCGGGTAAAGACAAGCCCCGGTAGGGGCGTTAGATCCTAGCCCACGGCGTGAGCCGTGGGTTTGGATAGAATATCCGTAAGAGCCCCGGAAGGGGCGAAAGAATATTACCGAAACGATGTCATTATCTGTCGCCCCATACGGGGCTTTATCTGGTTCGGTAATTTGCTTCCCTGGGCTGACGCCCAGGGCTAGAATCTGACGCCCCTCCGGGGCTTCACGCGGGTGGGCAGCGAACTTCTGGCACAACAACTAAGGAGAGGATAATGCTCAGACCCAAGGGGTATCATTTCTTGGCGTGGACCGGGATAGCCGCGCTCGGCGTCGCGATTGTCGCTGCCCAGCAGCCCCAGCAGCAGCCGACGACCGGCCTCTACACCGCCGAGCAAGCCAATGGCGGCCGCGCAGCCTATCAGGCCAATTGCGCCGTCTGTCACCTGCCCGACCTGCGGGGCAGCAATGAAGCGCCTCCCCTGGCGGGCGGCAACTTCCTGAACACTTGGGGCAGTCGCGCCATCAGCGAGCTGTTTGATCGCATCCAGGACACCATGCCCGCCACCAACCCCGGCTCGCTGGGGGACCAAGCGGTCACCGACATCATCGCGTATATTCTCCAGACTAATGGCGCGGCGGCGGGCGCGCAGGCGCTCACACCGGCGACCACGGCTTTGATCGGTTCCGTAGCAAGAGGCGCAGCAGCTACCGCGCAGCCGCCGGCCCCGAGCCAAGCCCCGGCGGCGCAGGGATCAGCGCCGAGGCGAGTGGCCGAGGCGGCCCGTGGTCTTACCGTCACCGGGGAAGTGAAGAACTACGTTCCCGTCACCGACGAGATGCTGCGCCGACCCGATCCGAACGACTGGCTGATTATGCGCGGCAACTATCAGGCCTGGAGCCACAGCCCGCTCACCGAGATCACGCGCGACAACGCGCAAGACCTGCGGCTGGCCTGGGTCTGGGCGATGAACGACGGCGTGAACCAGCCCACTCCTCTGGTGCACAACGGCATCATGTATCTGGCGAATCCCGACAACATCGTCCAGGCGCTTGACGCGCGCACGGGCGAGCTGATCTGGGAGAATCACACCCGGCCCGCCGGGGCCGAGGGCGGCGGGACCGGCGCCACGCGCAACATCGCCATCTATCAGGACAAGATATTTCTGGCGACGAGGGATGCGCGCATGGTCGCGCTCGACGCGCGCACCGGCAAGGTGGTCTGGGAAACCGAAGTTGCCGACAACGCCAAGGGCTTCGGCAATTCGAGCGGCCCCATCGTGATCGGCGGCAAGGTTGTGCAAGGTCTCAGCGGCTGCGACCGCTATAAGGAGCAGGACAGCGAGCAAGGCTGCTTCATCAGCGCCTTTGACGCGGCGACCGGCCGGCGGCTCTGGCGGTTCAATACCATTGCGCGCTCCGGCGAGCCGGGCGGCGACACCTGGGGCCGGCTCCCGAATATGCTCCGCGTCGGCGGGGAACCCTGGATCACCGGGAGCTACGATCCCGAGCTTAATTTGACCTATTGGGGCGTAGCCCAGGCCAAGCCGTGGATGTACGCCAGCCGCGGCACGACGGTCCAGGACAAGGCTCTCTACACGAGCGCCACGGTGGCGCTCCGGCCCGAGGACGGCAAGCTCGCCTGGCACTATCAGCACGTGCCTGCCGAAACGCTCGATCTCGACGAGGCGTTCGAGCGGGTTCTCGTAGACATCGCCGACCGCAAGACGCTCTTCACCATCGGCAAGACCGGCATCCTCTGGAAGCTCGATCGGAAGACCGGCGAGTTCTTGGGCGCCAAAGAGACGGTTTTTCAAAACGTCTTCACGCGCCTCGACCCCAAGACCGGCGTGCCCACCTACCGGGCCGACATCGTCGAGCAGCGCGTCGGGCAGTGGGTGCAGTCCTGCCCCAGCACCCAGGGCGGCCACGACTGGCAGCCGATGAGCTACCATCCCGGAACCGGCCTGCTCGTCATCCCGCTCAGCCAGAGCTGCATGGAAATTTCCGGACGGCGCGTCGAGTTCAAGGACGGCTCCGGCGGCACCGCGGCTGACCGGCGGTTTTTCGAGATGCCCGGCAGCAACGGCAACGTCGGGAAGCTCGCCGCCTACGACGTCCGCACCATGAACGAGGTCTGGAGCAGCGAGCAGCGCGCCTCGTTCCTCACCGGCGTGCTGACGACCGGGGGCGGACTGGCGTTCGTCGGCGATATTGACCGCTACTTCCGCGCCTACGACGCGAAGACCGGCGAGGCGCTCTGGCAGGCGCGCCTGGGAACTTCCGTGCAGGGGTTCCCCGTCTCGTTCGGCATTGGCGGGAAACAATACATCGCCGTGCCGACCGGACTCGGCGGCGGCAGCCCGCGCAATGTGCCGCGAGCCATCTTGCGGGATATCCACCACCCCCCGAACGGAAACGCGCTCTACGTCTTCACGCTGCCGGAGAAGAAGTAACGGATGAGTCGCCCTAAACGAGTCCCTCAAGTTCGGCTGCGTACCCCAAAGTTTCGGAGCGAGGCCGAGGAAGCCGACTGGTGGGACGCCCACCCGGAAGTGATCACGAAGGCATTTGAGCGTGCGTACGGGAAGAAAGCAGTTAAGCGTAGCATTCAGGGAAGGCTCAACCGGGCATCAAAGCCCACCGGAAAGCGGTAGGACCCTCTTTTCGATTGCCGATTCATCCGATAGAATGAGTGGTGGTCGTGTTCGCGTGGGCGATTAACTCAGTCGGTAGAGTGCCATCCTCACACGGTGGAAGTCACAGGTTCGAGTCCTGTATCGCCCACCATCGTTCCTGAGAAAGGGAGGCGGCGGAAAAACCCAACCAGCAGAATGGAAAAAGCCTCCATGGCCCGAGCCGCCAATCCCCCCACTCAGTTCGACGCCGCGGCGGAGCTTCGCCGCCCCGTGGAGGGCCTGGAGCAGGCGCTGCGGAGGGTGATACGCGGCAACGGCGAGCCGGTCCACCTGGCCCTGGTCGCGCTGCTCTCGCGGGGGCACCTCTTGATCGAGGACGTTCCGGGCGTCGGCAAAACCACGCTCGCCCATGCCCTGGCGCGGAGCCTGAACTGCACGTTTCACCGCGTCCAGTTCACCAGCGACCTGCTGCCGAGCGACGTCATCGGCATCTCGGTCTATAACCAGCACCGCGAATCGTTCGAGTTCAAGCCCGGCCCGGTCTTCGCCAACGTCCTGCTGGCCGACGAGATCAACCGCACCACGCCCAAGACGCAGAGCGCGCTGCTGGAAGCCATGAACGAGCGGCAGGTGACCATAGACAACACCACCTACCGCCTCCCCGAGCCGTTCATGGTGATCGCCACGCAGAACCCCATCGAGCACCACGGCACCTACCCGCTGCCCGAGTCGCAGCTCGACCGCTTCCTGATGCGCATCCGCATGGGCTATCCCGGCTGGGACGGGGAGCGGGAGATTCTGCGGACGACGGAGAGTTGGGACGGGATCGAATCGCTCCAGCCGGTCGCCACGGCCGAGCAAATCCGCGAGTGGCAGGAGGCGGTCCGCGAGGTGCGCGTGGACGAGGCGCTCGTCAATTACATGCTGGCCTTCGTCGCCAAGACCCGCGAGCACGAGAACCTGGACCTGGGCGTCAGTCCCCGAGGCTCGCAGGCCCTTTATCGCGGCGCTCAGGCTCTGGCGTTCCTCGAAGGCCGCAGCTATTCGATTCCGGATGACTTCAAGCGCCTGGCCGTGCCCGTCTTCGCCCACCGCGTCGTCGTCAGCTCCCGCTACGCCTCCACCCTCAAGCGCTCCGAACAGGCCGAAGCATTGGTGCAGGAAATCGTGGAAGGCACGGAAGTGCCGTTGTAGGCGCGGGAGTCAGGTCCAAGCTACCTAGCCCAATCGTATGACGCAGGATCAACAACAACTTCCAGCGCAAGAGATCCTTTCAGTCAAGGAATTCTTTGAGAAGGTTCCGCCTGGACGCAATGTTTCGGTAAAGGACCTTTCAGGGGGAAATCTTGCTCGAAGGGAAGTTGGCAGCTACGGCGAACTTTTTCGTTTCAATCTGCCGGTCCTTGAACTGCACTGCAATACGGCCTCTTGCGATGGCATTCGGTTCTTTGAGCCCGCCCACACTTCAAACATCGGTCTTGGAGCGCGGCGAGAATTCGTTACATTTGTATGCCGTAACTGCAAGGAGACCCATAAGACGTATGCGTTGCGATGTTCCTTGAATCAGGATGGAGTCACAGGGGAGCTCTTTAAGTTTGGTGAGGATCCCCCGTTTGGTCCGCCAATACCAGCACGAGTCATTACGCTGATCGGGCCGGAAAGAGGATATTTCATCAAAGGCTATAAGGCGGAAAACCAGGGGCTGGGTATTGCTGCATACGCATACTATCGGCGCGTTGTAGAAAATCAAAAGAACAGAATTTTCGACGAAATCATTCGCGTGTCAGAAAAAATCGGCGCTCCGAAGGAAGTGCTCGATGATTTGAACGCTGCGAAGGAGGAGACACAGTTTAGTAAGGCAATAGGCGTCATCAAACATGGCATTCCACAAACCTTGCTGGTGAACGGACATAATCCGCTGACGCTCCTTCACTCCGCGCTAAGTGAAGGCTTGCACGCCCAAACCGACGAGCAGTGCCTGGAATTGGCAACAAGCATTCGGGTCGTCCTGACAGATTTGGCCGAGCGACTGGGGAATGCTTTGAGGGAACACGCCGAGCTTAATACCGCCGTGAGTAGATTGCTGAAAGCAAAATCCCCGATCGCTGTGGAACCGAGCCCTTCTGGCTAACCGTGCGCTGAGCCGGCTCACGAGGAAGCCATCGTGCAAGAGATCGTCGCTAACGCTGAAGCTCAGTCCAATCCCCGAAGGGGATCGACATGGATAGCCGGGGGCATCGCCCCCGGAAAACGAAGCATCCCCAAAATCCAAGGCCGACCCTGAAGGGGTCGAACAGCCGTCCCGTCGTCAAATCCTTGCGGGCCGAAGCGATGGCAGGTGAAGAGGAGGTCCCGTGGCGCAAACGCTGGTCTCCATTCTGGTCCACGTGATTTTCTCGACGAAGGAAAGGCGACATCTCATCAAGGCCGAGGTGCAAGCGGCGCTCTACGCCTACATGGCAGGGACCATGAAGAACCTCGACTCGCCGTGCCTGGCGATTGGGGGCACCACGAACCATGTCCATTTGCTCACCGCACTGTCGAAGAAAACGGCGCTGAGCGAAGTAATAGGCGAGCTGAAGAAGAGTTCATCGAAATGGATCAAAACAAAGGGTCCGGCCTACGCTCACTTCGCCTGGCAAGAGGGATATGGTGCTTTTTCCATCGGGCTTTCGCAGGTAGAAGTTTTGAAGCGATACATCGCACGCCAGGAAGAACACCACAAAACGCGGTCTTTTGAGGAAGAGTTGATTGCCACGCTGAAAAAATATGACGTGGCGTACGACGAGCGGTACATATGGGGGTGAGAATGCACTGTGCGACCCCTACGGGGTCGGTGTTGTGAGGGGACATGGTTCCCGGGGGCGTTGCCCCCGGCTCTCGTCTTCATCCCCTGCGGGGATATACCGATGACGTGCTATGTGGAAGCGTGGATATTCGCCTCTGACTGAAGGTCATCCCAACAGCAATTTTCTCAGGTGCGGTTCGTCGGCGAGGTCGGCGAGGGCCAGGACGTTGTCGTTGTTCTGGAACGCGGTTTCGCCGCGGGGGACGACCGCGCTGCCGTCCCGGAGGATGGTGACGATATTGCAGTGCGGCGGCATAATCAGCTCTTTGAGCTGATGTCCGACGACCGGCGAGGTGCCGTCGAGGACGTACTCCATGATCTCCAGTTGCCCGGCGCGCAGGCTGAGCAGGGTGCGGATTTTGTGCGTCGGCAGTTCGCTTTCAATGAGCGAGCTGATGATGGCGGTCGAGCTGACGGTCACGTCCACGCCCAACTGCTGCATGACCCACTCATTCTTCGGGTTCTTCACGCGGGCAACGGTTTTGGGGACGCCGAATTCGCGCTTGGCGACCTGGCAGCCGATCAGGTTGTCCTCGTCGTGGTTGGTGACGCCGACAAAGACGTCGCAGCGGCTCGCCCCGGCTTTCTCCAGGATCGCGTGCGTGGAGCCGTCGCCGAAAATGACGGGGCAATCCAGTTGCCGCGAGACCAGTTCGAAAATTTCCGGGTTGGATTCGATGACGGTGGCTTCGTGGCCCTCTTCAAGCAGGGTGCGGCCCAGGTAATAGCCGACCTTGCCTCCGCCCATGATGACCACGTAGTAGGGTCCGGAAGCCGGGAGCGTCCGCATCGGAACCGGGAACGATTTTCCTTCCGCCGCCGTGACCTCGCTGGCTTTCCCGCCGAGCCACGCGGGCAGCACCGGCGGGGTGCCCTCGATCTCCGCGGCGAGCATCTGCGCCGCCGTCATCGTCAGAGTCAGGGCCTCAATCCCCGCGGTGTGGAACGCTCTCTCTCGCTGCGGATCATAGACCAGCGCGAGCACCTTGGGGATCTTGAAGGTCAGGCGCGCCATTTGCGCCACCATCAGGTTGGTGTTCTCCTCGCGGGTGAGCGCCAGCAGGACATCGGCCTTGTCGGCGCCCGCCTGCCGCAGCATATCCGGGTCCACGGCGTCGCCGATCAGAACCCGCACGCCGGCCTCTTCCACCGTCGTGTCGAGAACATTGCGGCTCTTGTCCACAATGACGACGGAATGGTTCTTCGGTTCCAGCAGCCGGAGCACCTGGGTGCCGATCCGGCCGTAACCGATCATGATGATTTTCATAAGAAGACGTGCCTTTCAGAAGCCAGAAGTCAGCCACGGCCCCGCGCCAGGCGCGCAGCCGGGCCGGGGAAGCCAGGAGTCAGTAGAACTATCAACCGAGGCGCGACCCTTCGGCTTCGCTCTCTTCGATTTCGTTCAGGACAGGCAGGCAAGGCCGTCAAGGAACGGGTCCACTCGCTTGCGCTCGTGGCTCGGACTAAACGATCCCGCGATGCTTGATGGCCTGTCGGGCCTCGCGGTCGGCCGTCTTGCGCCGCTCGGTCTCCCGCTTGTCGTGGAGCTTCTTGCCGCGGGCCAGCGCGATCTCGCACTTGACCCGTCCCTTGACCAGGTAGAGTTTGGTCGGGATCAAGGTCAGCCCGCGCTCTTCCACCTTTCCGGTGAGGCGGCGCAGCTCCTGCCGGTGGAGCAGCAGTTTGCGCTTCCGCAGCGGATCGTGGTTTTGCCGGTTGCCGAACTCATAGGGGCTGATGTGGCAGTTCAGGAGCCAGGCTTCCCCCTTCTGAACGGTGGCGTAGGCGTCCTTCAGATTGGCGTTGCCGCTGCGGAGGGACTTCACTTCCGTCCCCGTCAGGACCAGCCCTGCTTCGCACCGTTCCAGAAGGAAGTAAAGGTGCGCGGCCTGGCGGTTTGTGCACAAAATCTTTTCTTCCATGCCGGCCACCGTCGGGTTGGTCTTCCCCCTGTGTGATCTTAGCACGAAGCAGGGGAGTAGGGAGTAGGGAGTGGGGAATGGGGGTTCGGTGTTAGGCAGAGCCTCCTGCCACCAAACACCTACCACCTGGGATTTGGCTCTTGGCAGGTGTCCGGGAGCGTTGTACAGTGATTCAGACGGTGGCCCGTCCCGCCTGCCCTGAGCGAAGTCGAAGGGAGCGGTGCCGAGGGAAGCCGCCGTGAGCGACATGATCCAAGTTTGCCATGCTGGCGGGAACTCGGAAAAGGAAGGCAAGCCGGTGCTGGCCGGATGCCTGCCAGCGTTTCTGCGATGGCGGAATCTTTGCTGCGCGCTCGCGCTGGGGCTTCTGCTGGGCGCGGCGGGTTGCCGGCAGCAAGGGGAATACTTCGGCAAGGTGGACCCGCCCTCCGAGAACGTCTTGCGCTTCAATAACGGGACGGAGCCGGAATACATTGACCCGGGGCTGATGACCGGACAGCCCGACGGCCGGATCGCCGCCCTGCTGTTTGAGGGACTCACCAACAATGACCCGAGGACGCTCCAGGCCCGGCCCGGCGTCGCCGAGCGCTGGGAGGTTTCTCCCGACCAGATCACCTACACGTTTTACCTGCGCCGCAACGCCGTCTGGTCCGATGGCCGCCCCGTCACTGCGCAGGACTTTGTTTACTCGTGGACTCGCGTTCTCGATCCCAAGACCGCCTCGCGTTACGCGAGCCAGCTCTACCATATCGCCAATGCCGAGGAGTTCAACCAGGGTCGCCTTCCGGACCCCGCGCAACTGGGCCTGCGGGCGCTCGATGACCACACGCTCGAGGTGCGGTTGCGGCATCCGGTCCCGTTCTTTCTTTACCTCACTTCGTTTTTCACGTTGTATCCGGTGCCTCGCCGGGCCGTCGAGGAGCACGGAGCGCACTGGACCGATCCCGCGCGCATCGTCGGCAACGGGCCGTTCCTGCTCGTGGAACATCGCACCCACGACCGGTTTGAGTTCCGGCGGAATCCGCGCTACTGGAACGCGGCCAAGGTGCGTCTGGAACGGATTATTGCCTACTCGATTGACGACAACTACACCTCGGCCAACCTGTATGAGTCCGGGAGGGTGGATTGGCTGCCCGGGTCGCTTCCCGCCGAATATGTTCCGCCCATGCGGGGCCGCTTCCGGGATTTTCGCTCCGATCCGTTTCTGGCCGTCTACTATTACCTGTTCAACGTGACCCGGCCTCCGCTGGACAACCCCCTGGTCCGGCGCGCGCTCTCGATGGCGCTGGATCGGCGGGCCATCACGGACGAGCTGCTGCGCGGGGGACAGATTCCCGGCGCGCATTTTGTTCCCATCGGGTTTCCCGACTACCACTCCCCTCCCGGCCCGGAGTACAACCCGGAGGAGGCGGCTCGATTGCTGGCCCAGGCGGGCTACCCGGACGGGGCCGGCTTTCCCCGGCTCGAAATCTTGTTCAATACGCTCGAGAGTCATCGCAAGGTCGCCGAGACCATCCAGCAGATGTGGGCCAAGACGCTCCACATCCAAGTCGCCCTGCGCAATGAGGAGTGGGCCTCCTACCTCAAGTCGCGGAACAACCTGGAATACGACATTGCCCGCGCGGGCTGGATCGGCGACTATCCCGACCCCAGCTCCTTTACCGACCTGATGGAAAGCACCAACGGGAACAACAACACGGGATGGAAGAATCTCGCGTATGACCGCCTGCTGGACGTCGCGCGGCGGGAAGCCGATCCTCTGCGCCGCATGGGTCTCTTACAACAAAGCGAGGCGCTGCTGCTTCAGGATTTGCCCGTTCTCCCCCTCTACACCTATGCCAGCAATGCGCTGATCAAACCCTATGTCCGGGGCATCTACGCCACCTCACAGGACCTGCATCCGCTCAACGAGGTCTGCATAGACCGCCGCTGGCGCGAGCGCCCGGGCGAGGAGGACGGCGCGTGTGACTAAGTTCATCCTCCGCCGGCTGGCCGTCTCGATCCCGGTTATTTTCCTGGTGGCGACGACGACGTTCTTCATCATGCGCCTCGCGCCCGGCGGCCCGTTCCAGTCCGAGCGGGCGATCCCGGAGGAGATTCGGGCGAACCTCGAAGCCAAGTTTGGCCTCGACCAGCCGCTGTGGGTGCAGTACGGCCGCTACCTGCGCAACCTGCTGCGGTTCGATCTCGGGCCGTCGTACAAATACCCGGAACGGACGGTGAATCAGATCATCGCCGAAGGCTTCCCGGTGAGCCTGCAATTGGGCCTCGCGGCGCTCGCGTTTGCGCTTCTGGTGGGGATTCCGGGCGGAGTGCTCGCGGCCGTCAAGCACGGCGGGGTGCTCGACCGCTTGACCATGTCGGTGATCCTGGTTGGCATCTCCGTCCCCACGTTTGTTCTCGGGCCGCTGCTGGTGTTTGTTTTTGCTCTGACGCTCTATTGGTTTCCGCCCGCGCTCTGGGGCGCGCCCGAACAATTGGTGCTGCCCGCCATCACGCTGGGGCTGCCCTATTCCGTCTTTATTGCGCGGCTGACCCGCGCCGAAATGCTGGAAGTGCTCTCGCAAGACTATATCCGCACGGCGCGGGCCAAAGGGGTCGGCGAATTCCGGATTCTCTGGCGGCACGCGCTCAACGGCGCGCTGCTTCCGGTGGTCTCGTTTTTGGGGCCGGCGGTGGCGGATTTGGTGACCGGCTCGATTGTCGTCGAGAAGATTTTTGCGATCCCCGGCCTGGGGCGCTACTTTGTCGAGAGCGCCTTCAGCCGGGACTATACCACGGTGCTCGGAACGGTGCTCTTTTACGCGGTCCTGTTGATCCTGGCCAACCTGGTCGTGGATGTGGCGTATAGATTTCTGGACCCGCGGATCGAGTACTAAGGGAATAGGGAACAGGGAACAGGAAAAGGTGATGACCAAAGTTCAATCGCATCGAGAATTGATCGTCTGGCAGAAGGCGATGGAACTCGCCGTGGAAACCTATAGGCTCCCTTCGAAATTCCCGGCTTCCGAAAATTATCGTTTGGTTTCGCAAATCACACGCGCCGTGGCTTCCGTTCCGGCGAATATTGCTGAGGGTAATGCTCGCGGAACTAAGAAAGATTACGCCAACTTTTTGGCGATAGCCAGAGGCTCGCTCATGGAAACAGAGACATTGCTGATGCTTGCGATTCGGTTGAAGTACATCACCCAGGAGCAAGCAGAGTACGCCCTGAACTTGGTGACCGAGGTCAGCAAAATGCTCACGGCACTTCGAAGCCGACTGAACGAAGGAAACAGGGAATAGGGAACAGGGAATAGGGAACAGAGAAGATCGGAGATAGGGAAAAGTGGATCATGAGAGTTGAGTCGCACCGAGGATTGATCGAGTGGCAGAGGTTTTACTGTTCCCTGGCGAAGGGGATATACTCTGGCGGAGGATATAGAAAAAGGGTCCGTGTCCGTGATGTTTTTACTGTTCCCTGTTCCCTATTCCCTATTCCCTGAAGAAAATGGCAACTGTTCCCTATTCCCTGTTCCCTGTTCCCTCGCTTGCGCGGATGCTGCGCAACCGCCTGATGCTGGTGTGCGGCGCGGTGCTCGGGCTGATCGTCCTCGCGTCGCTGCTCGCGCCCTGGATCGCTCCGTACCCTTACGAACAGATTGATCTGAAGCTGGGCGCGGTCCCGCCGAGCCGCGCACACTGGCTGGGGACCGACACGCTCGGGCGCGACCTGCTCAGCCGCTCGCTCTACGGCGGACAGATTTCGATTGCCGTCGGCGTGGTCGGGACGCTGGTCAGCTTGCTGGTCGGAGTGCTCTACGGGGCGCTCGCGGGCTACTGGGGCGGGCGGGCCGACGAGCTGATGATGCGCTTTGTGGACCTTCTCTACTCGCTCCCGTATCTTTTTCTGGTCATCATTCTGCTCGTGTTCTTCTCGAACAGCATCGTGATGCTCTTCGTCGCGCTCGGGTTGGTGCAGTGGCTGACGATGGCTCGCATCGTCCGCGGGCAGACTCTGTCGCTCAAGAACGCCGAGTTTGTCCAGGCGGCGCGGCTCGCGGGCACGGGCAGCCTCGGCATTCTCCTGCGCCACCTGCTGCCGAACATGCTCGGCCCGATTGTGGCCTACGGGACGCTCACGGTTCCGCACGTGATCTTGCAGGAAGCCTTCTTGAGTTTTCTCGGCCTGGGAGTCCAGCCGCCGCGGTCGAGTTGGGGGACGCTCATCAGCGACGGCGCGGGCGTGATGGGCCTGTTTCCCTGGCTGGTCTTCTTCCCGGCTGTGATCCTGGCCACGGCGCTGTTCGCGCTCAATTTTCTGGGAGACGGCTTGCGCGACGCGCTCGACCCGCGGCAACGGCAGTGACGAGTGACGAGTGACGAGTGACGAGGAGGGGTGAGAATCGGAGCCGCCCTTCGGCAGGCTCAGGGCCATGAGCGAAGTCGAATGGCGACCGCAAGGGAGCGGTGGTTTCAATCCGAGCCGCGCCTGCCTTGAGCCTGAACAATTGCGCAGTTCGGGCTGGACCCGTTTTTCCAAGGATAACTTGTGGTACGGAAATAGTCTCTTTTTGGTACACTACAGGAGATGAAATTCGACTTCGATCCCCGTAAATCTGCCGCGAATCGCAAGAAGCACGGGATCGATTTCGCTGAAGCGCGCAACCTTTGGCAGTCAGCGGTACTGAGACTGCCGTCGAAGAGAATCGGCGAGCCGAGAGAGCTTGCTATCGGAAAAATCGGCAGCAAGCACTGGACCGCCATAATCGCTCAACGAGGCGAAGCGATTCGATTGATATCGTGCAGGAGATCAAGAGATGAGGAAAAAGAACTCTATCAAAAAAGGGTCTACGACCGCGGGCAATCTCGAAGAGAGGTTTGAGCGTGGCGTAAGCGTTCTGGACTATTTTGAGACGGAGAATCGACGAGTGGGAGTGGATCTTCCACCCTGGGCGATCAAAGCCCTCGATCAGGAAGCCACCCGACGAGGGATTACCCGACAGGCCCTCATCAAAACATGGCTTGTGGATCGTTTGGATTTGCTGGAGGACCATCGAATAGGGGACAGGGAATAGGGAACGGAATCCGAGCCGCGAGAGCGCAGGCTCCTTCTTCAGAGGTCTGTTGGCGCAAGGCCCGTGTGCTTCGCAATCTTGCTCAACATGCGGGGACCAATCTCTTGGCCGTCATGGAAAGCGAATTCGTAGTTGGGCCAACCTTCCCTGGCCAGCACCTTATGGGAACCCCTCTGGCGAATGATCCTCCACCCAATCCGTTCCAGGGCGGCGAGAACGCGTTTGGCTTTAGTCGCCGGCCAGTTGCTCACGGCGTACCTGGAAGGAAATGCTCAGGGCGGATGGAGGCAACTCGCCATGCTTGATGCGGTCGGCGATGACCTCGATGGCCAGTTTTTCCGTGTTGCTGATGGCTTCTTCCCGAGTTGCGCCGTAACTCATGACTCCGGGCAATTCCACGGCTTCGGCAATCCAGCGGCCATCTTCCTCGCGGTCGAGTTCAATGGAGAGAATCATAGGGAGAGTATACACCAATGTGCGCCGTGGGTTTCTGCCGCCCGCATATTGCGAATATCACTTGTCAACCTCATGTCCAAGCTGGAAGGCAAGCATCTCTATATGGTAAGGCTTCCAATCAAACGCGTTATTCTGTAGGGCGGTCAGGCGCTCCGCAATTGCCTTACACAACCAGGACCCATAAATGAACCCCAATCTCTTCTGATTTGGCGCTGTATCTGCCATTCTCGGAAAGCCGGAAACTGGAAAGCCAATTCTTCCCGGTGGCCAGGGTAATTTCAGCAGCCTTTCATGCTTCCTATAGGCTAACGAGTTCCACAGACCTGAGATTAGCCATTGCAAACCTCTTGCGCAATAGGAGTCGTAGATAACCCAATTGCCCACGTCCCACATTTCATACATCTTTGTAATTGATGCGACTCTTTCCACACATAAATCGGTGATCTCAACGGTTTCCCCTCTTGCTAGCAGATTGAGACAATCCAGACTCCTTCTCAGGTCCCGTTTCATCGTATCGTTCAAAGGGTCCATTTCTCCCCAGGCTAGTATTTCGTTTGCAACATCAAATAGCTCACCATCTGTGCATGTCGAAAGCCTTGCATGGAATTCGATCCGCACTTTTTCGCCCTGCTGAAAATCAGAGCCACGAAAGGAGTATCGTCGGAGAGTGTTCCACCAGAATTTAGGCTCTCGATTCTCAAAAATATTTATGATTTCTGAAACGGAGTCGTTCAATTCTGCTGTGAATGCTCGATAGCGAAAAGGGTATATGCTTTGAAGTGCCATTCCTTATATTCTCATAACTTGGATAAGGACAAACTCAGGATACGGCGCGGCAGTAGGAAGTTCAGGTTCTTCGATTATGGTGTCAACGATTTGTGGTTTGGGATGGCGAGGATAGTTTGAATCAGGAATCCGTTCTGTCAATTAGGGGTTTGAAGACCCACTTCTTCACCCCCCGCGGCATCGCGAAGGCCGTGGATGGGGTCAGCCTCGATTTGCGCGCGGGCGAGACGCTGGGCGTGGTCGGCGAGAGCGGAAGCGGCAAGACAGTCACCAGCCTCTCGATTCTGCGCCTGGTCCCGCCGCCCGGCCGGATCGTGAGCGGCGAAATTCTTTTCGAGGGCCGCAACCTGGCCACGCTTGCCGAAGGCGAACTCCGCGCCATTCGCGGCAAGCAAATCAGCATGGTCTTTCAGGACCCCATGAGCTCGCTCAATCCGTTCCTGACGGTCGGTGATCAGGTCGCCGAGCCGCTGCTCATCCATGAAAAGCTCTCGCGCCGCGATGCTCTCCGCCGCGCCGCTGAGGTCCTGGGCAAAGTCGGCATCCCCGAGCCCGCGAGCCGCCTCGACGATTACCCGCATCGCTTTAGCGGCGGGATGCGCCAGCGCGTGATGATCGCCATGGCCTTGATCACAAATCCGAAAGTCCTGATCGCCGATGAGCCGACCACGGCTCTCGACGTAACCATTCAGGCGCAGGTGCTCGATTTGTTTGAGCGCATCAAGCGAGAGTTCAAAACCTCGATTTTGCTGATCACTCATAACCTCGGGATCGTGGCGGGGATCGCCGATCATGTGGCGGTGATGTACGCCGGGCGGGTGGTCGAGTATGCTCCGACCGGCGACTTGTTCGCCCATCCGTGCCACCCGTACACGCTGGCGCTCTTGAAGGCCGTGCCGCGGCCGGGCGACGTGAATCAAACGATCGCTCCCATTCCCGGCTCGCCGCCCGATCTGATGCGCTTGCCGCGCGGCTGCTCGTTTTATGATCGCTGCCCGTTCCGTGAGGACCGGTGCAGGGAAGAGTCGCCGCCGCTTGATCCAGTCGCCCCGGAACACCTGGCGCGTTGCTGGGTGGACGTTAGAAAGCAGAAGTCAGAAGTTAGGTAGCCACGGCACGTTCTGTGTGCCGTGGGCTTTTGGCCGTGGGCTTTTGGGCTTTTGCCGGAACGAACCCGGAACGTGCCCACGGCATAAAAAGCATGCCGTGGCTACCCCTTTGATGATCTGAATGGAAAATGACAATGGTGAACGGCTCCCACCTCCTCGAAGTCCGAGACCTGACGATGCACTTCCCCTCCCACGGGAAAACTTCCGGCGACGGGCGGCGCCTCGTCCGGGCGGTGGACGGCGTGAGCTTTTGGATTGATGAAGGCGAAACGCTGGGGCTGGTGGGCGAGAGCGGCTGCGGCAAGTCCACGCTGGCGCGCGCCATTGTCCAGCTCTACCGGCCGACGGCGGGCGAGGTGATTTTTCGCGGCGAGAACCTGGTCGCGCTCGGCGGCGAGCGACTGCGCCA
>Ga0155949_1116_pt1 | contig 22153 bp, 17 predicted proteins | sample RifCSPlowO2_02_FD_107603 | JGI IMG/M metagenome (GOLD analysis project Ga0155949, IMG submission 107603) | Acidobacteria bacterium RIFCSPLOWO2_02_FULL_61_28
CACCTATAATTTCCGGGTGATGTGCGTGCCCGGGGAGGAGCGCCGATTCGCGGTCCACGTCTTGTTGGGATCGTTCCGCCCCACCCGCCTGAAATTTCAGGATGGTCCGAACATCTGCTTCGCCCGATTGAAGAAGGAACTGGCCGATGAAACGGAAGACTTACACGCCAAACCCTCCATGAATATCGGCGAGCAGGATATTCAGAGCTACCTGGAACTGCAGTATCCACGCAAGGTCAAGACCTCCAAATTCTTGCTCCCGCAGCCGCGCCCATCCGTCGCTTAAGACGCGCGCCTGAGACACGCGTCTGAAACGCGATGACCGCTACCAATTTTTGATTAAGGCTTCGAGCCGCCGCCCAATCCGAGCCGCGCGCGTTCGCAAGCGGGGGTTGGCCGTTGGCGCCGAGAGGAACCACCGCTCCCTTGCGGTCGCGGCTCGGATTAACCGCGAAAACTTCCCCGCCTCATCATTGATTAAGGATGTAGACCCGCAGTCGCTGCTGTAAGGGCGCTAATAAAATTTGCGTGTCATTCCGAGGCCCGATGTTTTTTCGGCCCGAGGAACCTGCACTTTCTCGAAAGCTCCGAGGGGAACGGGGGGACGTGCAGGTCCCTCGTCGCTGGCGCTCCTCGGGATGACAAGCAGAGCGAGCGGGTAGCCACCGCAAGTGCTTTTGTCGCCGCGCGGTTTTCTCTCTAAAGCAGAAGATCAGAAGGTGAAGGCGATGCCGACGCTCACTTCGAGCACGGTCAGCGACTCGTTGAGCACGCTGGGCAAGGTATAGCCGCGCGCGTCAATCTGGGCTCCCACCGGACCGGCCAGCGTGAACTTCACGCCGCCGCCGTAGTTCACGGCGAATTTTCCGCCCGTGATGCCAGCGAACCCGTCGCCGCGGATGTACACAGTTCCCAGTCCCGCCGTGGCGTACGGGCGCACAAGCCCCAGCGGAGCGTGCACGATGAAGTTGCTGTTATAGATGAAGGCGCTGTTCTCGCTCGAAATGAAATTCGGGCTGTAGGCGAGCGTATGCTCGCTTCCGACGACATTCCCGGTACTGACGCGCAGACCGAACGTGCCGAAGGATCGGGAATCGAAAAGACTGGTTGTGCCGCTCGCAGCGGAGCGCAGCGTCAGTTTTCCGGGACGTTGCACGCCGCCGAACAGAGTCAGGTCACTCGCATGTACGGGAAGGCCCGCGAACACCAACAGGAACAGGAGAACCCATCGAAAGTTTTTCATGTCTAAAAGTATAGTCGAACGAACGAAGCCGGCAAAACGAATTGCGTGTAGTCCGGGGCGAATCCGAGCCGCGCGCGTCAGCAAGCGGGCAACAGAGGGACCCGCGTCGGATCGCTTTCCTGCCCGCTCCCTCACGGTCGCGGCTCGGATTCCGGCGCGGCTCGGATAAGAAACCGCGCTTGACCTGCGGCGTGGGGGAGCATAGAATCTGAAACCAGCAGACAAGGTGGAATCGAACATTCCGGCGGAACGCAAAAGAGAACCGGGGAAAGGTCAGCAACAATGAAAGCCACGATTTCGGAGAGACTCCCTAGGAAGAAGAGGTACACCTGGGCCGTAGTCCTGATGACGGTTTTGGCGGCGGTCTGGACCTACCCATGGCCGGCAGGGATCGCGGCCAACGAGCCATCGCTTTTGGGAGGCAAGGTCACCTCTTCTACGGGACAGGCCTTGGCGGGAGTTCCGGTGCGGGCGCACCGCGACAAGAGCAACAGGACGGTGAGCGTTTACACCAACAGCAAAGGCGAGTACTCCTATCCGGGATGGTCGGACGTGTCGCCCGGTTCCTACACCGTGGCCATCGAGCTGGCGGACTATGTGCCGGCCAAGCGGGAGGCCGTCACGCTGACCGCCGGGAAAACGGCGCGCGCGGATTTCGCACTGCAATCCCGGACGCCGTCCGTCATTGACGTCACGGCGAGCGACATTGTGGCGGCGTTGCCCGGCACGGATGAGCAAAAGCATTTGCTGATCCAGTGCGACAACTGCCATTCGTTGCAGTTCGCCTTCCGGACTCCGCGGGACAAAGAAGGCTGGATTCAGATCATCAAGCGGATGGCGGGCGAGCGAGCGATCGCGCGGGAAACTCCCGGAACCCGGGCGTTTGGTCAGAAGCAGTACGTGGAGCCGTTGGCCGAGTATCTGGCGCAGGTTCGCGGGCCAGGCTCTTCCGACGTGATTCCGTTCAAACTGCGGCCGCGGCCGACCAGCGATGCGTCCACGCGCCTGGTCGTGACCGAGTACGACGTTCCGCGCGGCGGCAACCGGCAAGAGCATATCATTCGCGGCGACCGGCGGGCGGCTTGGCCGCACGACATCTTGCTGGAGGCGAACGGCCCCTACGCTTACTACACCGACCACTTCAGTTTCAACATCGGCAGGCTCGACCGCCGCACCGGCGAAGTCAAAGAGTTTCCGTATGCCATCCTCCCGGGGATGGGGCGGGAAGAGATGGGGATCGTGAACCAGGCGCAAGAGCGCGCCGGCAATCCCGGCGGCGGGGCGCATGACATGGCCTGGGACCGCGAGGGCAATGTTATCTTCGGCCTGGGCGGCGGCACCATGCGGTTTAATCCCAAGACCGAACAATTCACCCCCTGGGCCGCCGGCAGCAACATGTTCGGCCTCGACGGAGCCGGTAATGTCTGGTACCTCGAAAAAGGGTTTCACAAGCTCGATCCCAAGACGGGCGAGGTCACGACCTACAAGATTCCCGGCGACGTCGAAGACGACACCTACGACATGGAGACCGATGCGCAAGGCCGGTCGTTTATGAACATGTTCCGGCAGGCCAAGATCGGCATGTACGATCCCAAAACGGACACGTTTCAAACTTTCCCCACGCCTTCGCCGGGGTCGGGTCCGCGGCGCGGCGACATGGACTCTCGGGGGCGGGCTTGGATGAGCCTCTACTGGGCCGGCCGCATTGGCCTGTTCGATCCCAGCAAACGCGAGGTGAAGGAATATGCGCTGCTGCCCGGCCACAAGCCGTTCGGCCCGCCGTTTGTGTCGCCGTACTCGGTCGCGGTGGACGACAAGAACCAGTTCGCCTGGGCCAACGACTTCAACAGCCAGCGCATCTACCGGGTGGATTTGAAAACCGAGCAGGCCACGGAATATTTCATGCCCTTGCCGTATGAAATCCGCGACTTGACCGTGGATGAGAAAGCCGACCGGCCGACCGTGTGGATTCCGGCCTACCGCCCGCCGTCGAAGATGGTGAAAGTCGAAGTGTATTGAGCCGGCAGGTAGAGCAAGGACCTTCCGAACGTGGAGTGGGGAGTGGCGAATGGGGAGTGAGAACCTTCTCAGTCGGGGTTCCCGAATCGCCACTCCCGATTCCCTATTTTTCTGATCTTGCCGCGCGCCTCGGCAAGGCCGTCAAAAGGCAAGCCGCACGCCCCCGTTAAAGATGCGCCCATCCAGGGGCGCCCAGGCATCCACGGTCCACCGCCCGTCATAATTTCGACCCGGCCGCACGAGCGGCGCGTAGCGCGTCTGCCGCACATCAGTGAAATTTTCCGCGTTGAAGAAAAAGCGCAGGGGTCCGAAGCGGCGCTCGACGGAGATTCCGAACACCACGTAGGGCCTGCCCTCCTCGGCATAGGGATTCTCCTCGAGCCGCTGTCGCCCCGTATAAAAAATCTCAATTCCGACCCGGCCTCGCAAGGGGTCTTGCCACATCCCGACGATCTGGCCGGTATGCCGAGGGGTCAGCGGCACGTCCCCGCGTTCGTTGGTCTCCGCGTCCACTTCGGTCGAGCGGACGAAAGTGTGATTGGCGACCACTGCGATGCGCCCGATCCGGAGGCGCGCCAGCAGTTCGGAACCCACCGTGCGCGTGGGTCCGGGGGCGTTTACGATCTGCAACGATTCCGGGGCGGCGTACGAGCGGCGCAACATCACGGCGTCCCGAATCCTGGAACCAAACACAGTCGCATTCAACTCGACGCGCGCATTGCGCCACCCGAGATCGAGCGACCCACTCCGCCCCCGCTCGGCCTCGATGCCCTGGAGCGGCAGAACCCGCGATAACCCGATCGCTTCGGTTTCTTCGGTGAAGGGTGTGGGGGCAAAGACGCCGGTTCCCGCCGAAGCGCGCACCACCCAGCCACGAGGCAAACGCAGGAGGAGGGAGGCGCGGGGGTTGAAGAACGCGCCAAACTTACTATGAATGTCGAGCCTGCCGCTTCCGGCTAATGTAATCCACGGGGCGGGTGTGTAATCGTCCGATGCGAAGATCCCCGGAACGGTGTAGGTATAGTCAAATCGAGGCACGTCCCGGGACCGATACAGGTCGCCTTGTATCGCCGAACCGAGCAGCCAGGTGTTCCGCGCATTCGCGCCGGTGACCGTGACCTCGCCAAACCACGTTTCGTGCCGGTCCCGCTCCCGAATTTCGCCAAACGCGTGCCGGTGCCGCTGCGTCATCACGGAGCCTCGCGCGGCGAGGAGTCGCTTCCCAAGGAGAAACCGACCTACGAAGCCGCCATCGAACCGGCGCGTCGTGAGTTTCTCCCGGAACGGGTTCCCATCCGGAAGAGTGGCTGCGCCGATCGTTCCGCCCTCCCGGTTCTCGGCCATGGCGCCGAGAGTCGCAAACAACGAACTGCCCGAGTCGTTATTCCAAAAGACGCGGGGCCGGATCAGGCCCCGACGATACCCGGCCAAGTCCGCCCAGCCGTCGCCGTCAACGTCGGTCCGTTCCTGAAAATGGCCGCCGCCGAGCAAAGTATAGCCCCAGCGATTTTCACTAGGCCCCGCCAGCCACAGCACGGCATCCCTGCCGGTGCGGGTCGTGAGATTGACCAGCAGCTCGCGTTCGCGCTGGAGGGGTCGGCGCGAAACGAGGTTAATCACCCCGCCGAGCGCCGAAGCGCCATAGAGGGCCGACGCGACGCCCTTAATGACTTCGACTTGACCCAGGTCCATCGGCGGGATTTGCAACAGGCCAATCGCTCCGGTCTGACCGCCGTAGAGCGGAAGTCCGTCCGCCAGAAGCTGCGTATAGCGTCCGCGCAGTCCCTGCACACGCACATTCGCAGCGCCCAGGGACGGCGCGGTGACCTGTACACGCAGGCCGCTGGTTTCATTGAGCAGCATCGAGATGTCGGCGGGCGCCATGACGACCTTTTCTTCGATCTCTTCGCGGCCGAGCACTTCGACGCGGAGCGGCACATCCTCAATCCGAACGTCGGTGCGCGTGGCCGTGACAATAATTTCTTCATGGATCGCTTCTGCTTCCAGTTGGACCGTGACCGTCGTCGTCGCGTTTTCGGCAACCGACGCTCGGACGCTTTGTGTCCGAAACCCGAACCGTTGAATGGTCAATTGCAGTTCTCCCGGCGGCAACTGCAACCGGGCTTCCCCGTTCGCATCGGTGACGGCAGCCTGTTCCCCGGCCAAAATCTCGGCCTGTTCGACCGGACGCGAGCCGCTTCGGACCTCCACTACCAGCGTGCCTTGCGTTTGGCGTGCCTCGGTGTCCGCCGGCATCGAGAGAACGAGGAGCACGAACAGGAGGATAGATTGGCGTGGCATCGCTCGCTTTACGATACGGACCAGCGCTGCAATGGCTGGACCGACACGGTTCCCTTTCCGCCAAATTCAATTGAATATCCATAGTACCCCGCAAACCAACTGTTTGGCTTAGTTGACAACCCAGGGGTGAGGAGCCAAAGTTCGAGCCGCTCAGGGCAGGCAGGACATGCGCGCCTCGGATTCGCAGGAGGGCACCACGGCGAATGACTTTCCTCGCCGTGGCTCTTGGTGAAGTTAGGGGTTACCAGGACCTACCGGGACGCGCCGCCCTCGAGGCGCTGGCCGACCAGTTGGGCCGGGTTGGCGCCGCGCTTGGGCCGGAATTTCTGAATGCGCCCGACGTGCACGTCGGCGATGTAGAAATTATTTTCGCTGTCCACGCTGAACTGATGCGGCCCCCAGATGCCGCCGGGAAACGACCCGAACGTCCCCCAGGAAAACAGGAGCTTCCCGTTCAGGTCGTATTTGAGAATCTTGTTCGTGTACCCGTCCCCGATCCACAAGTGCTGGTCTTTCGACATGTAGATGTAATACGGGAACCGGATATTGTTCCACTCGTCCAGATATTTGCCGTTCTCGTCAAAAATCTGGACGCGGGAATTGGCGCGGTCGCCCACGTAGACGCGCCGCTGGTTATCAATGGCGATGCCGTGCACGGTGTTGAATTCGCTGGGTCCTTTGCCGGGCTTGCCCCATTCGAGCAGGTACTTCCCGTCCTTGTCGAACTTCACCACGCGCGTATTTCCGTAGCCGTCGCTGACAAAGAATTCGCCTCCCGGCAGCCAGGCGATATCGGTGGGCCGGTTGAAGTGGGTCTTGTCATTGCCCGGCACGCGGAACTCCCCGAGCGTCATCACGAGCTTCTTGCCGTCGCGAGTGAACTTGTAAATCGAGTGCGCCCCGTCATCAATGAGCCACACGTGGTGTTCCGGATCGTAGGGACTCATGACCACGCGGTGGGGCCGCACAAACAGCTTGTTGTGCTGCTCCCAGGATTCCACCTGCTTGCCTTCCCGGTTGAAGACCATCAAGACGTGGTCCCAGCGAGGCCAATTCTCCTGCCTATCCGTAGCCAGCGAGTACCCCGAGGCGTTGCGCGCGGGCACGATGCTGCTGGACGGAGGGAGCGCCGGCAAGCAGCCGCGCTGAAACACAAAGACCGTATCCGGGGTTTCCGCCCACACTCCACTGACCGATCCCCATTGGTACCCGTCCCCGCAGACCGGCAGCGGCCAATTGGCCACCAGTTCATAGGGACCCGTTTCGTCCTCGCCCCCCTTTTGGGCGATGGCCCCGACTGCAGACAAGACTGAAAATAAAACCAGCAATAGCAGCGTCATTCGTGTCGTACGCATCGGCATCTCCTCGTTTGGGTCTTGCACCCGGAATGCACTGAACCTTCCGCCTCACCCAAGAGCATACCCCCGCCCGCCCGTCCGCTTCAAGGGCAAATTTCGCTGGCCGCATCGGGATGGGATCGCGGCTCGAGATCAACTCTGCCGAGGTAGCCACGGCATGTTGTTTATGCCGTGGGCAAGTTCTTTGCGGCCAAAAACCCACGGCACCCAAACCGTGCCGTGGCTACCTCTCTTAGTTGCCCTGAGCTACTGCTGCCCGCGAGCCGCCGCCGTGTTTGGCGTGGCCGAGGCAATAGGCGGAATGACGAAGCGCTCGACAAGGTCGTAGACGGCGCGCGTGTGGCCGCGGCGGTCATCACCAACGGCGGTGGACGAGGTTGTGACGATCACCAGGTCGAGGTCCGGCACGAGGAAGATGAACTGCCCGCCGTAGCCCCACGCGTAGGAGGTCTGGTAGCCGGCCAGCTCGCGGATCCACCAGCCGTAGCCGTAATACCGCTCGCTCTCGCGGCGCGACTGGACGCGGGGGACCAGCGAAGCCTCCACCCACTGCGCCGGAACAATCTGCCGACCGTTCGCGCGCCCGCCGCCGTTCGCGCGCCCGCGATTGAGATACAGCTCGCCGAACGCCAGCATCTGGCGGGGCGTCAGCAGCATCTCGTTCCCGCCGAAATAGACCCCCTGCGGGTCGCGCGGCCACTGCGCCAGCGTGAAACCCAGCGGCCGGGCAACGGCCTCCTGGGCGAACTGCCAGGTGCTCGCGCCGGTCACCTGGGTCAAAATCGCCGACAACAAGTGCGAGCTGCCCGTGCTGTACTCCATGGTCGTGCCCGGCGCGCTCACCAGCGGGCGGCTGAGCGCGTACCGCACCCAGTTCGGGCTTTTGACCCACGCCCCGTAGTTGCGGTTGCTCGTGGTCTCCAGCCCCGACCGCATGGTCAGCAGGTCCTCGACGGTAATCGCCCGCTTCGGGGAATCGCCATTGCCTGCCACCAGATCGGGCCACAGGTCGGGAAAGAAGGCGGTGATCGGTTGCTTGATACCCGGTATGAGGCCCCGCTCGATGGCGATCCCGACCAGCGCGGAGATCACGCTTTTCGCCGCTGACTTGATGTTGGCCAGCCGCGCCGGACGCGCGCCGTGGTAATAGCGTTCCAGGATCAGCTCCCCGCGACGGCTCACCAGGAGGCTGTGCAGCCGTGGCATCGCCGCGCCCGCGTCGCCGGCGGCATCCAGCGCGACGGCCAGCGGCGGCTTGGCCGGCTCCGCCGTACGGGCGGTCATTCGGGCGGTCATTGGAACCGGAGCGCACAGCATCCAGGCGGCCGCCAGGACGCCGGACCAGCACCGGAAAGCGATCAAGTCGTTACCGCGCATTGCCTGTGATTGTACCAGAGTTGCATCGCATCCCAGGACTGGGTTTGCGGCCTGTTATCGTCCATTCTCTCTTGCCCGAAGGGCAATCCCGTGAATAGCCGTAGGTGGAACCTACGGAAACGGATTCATAAAATTGAACACGGCCCGAAGGGGCCGGCCAATCACAACATGCCAGTCAACCCCTCGCGGGGTTGAATTTGCTGCGTGCGCTCTCGTTCCGTAGGTTAAAACCTACGGCTATTCACGGGTCGCCCCTCCGGGGCTAGTGTGTCAACTGCCTTCGCGGTCCACGGCAACTAACTTGAAATCCCGATCAGTGCGTCATCGAGAAAATAATGTAATTGATTCCGAGGCGCAGGGCTTCGGTCGAGGGTTTCAGCGGATACATGGGCTGGTCAATCCACTCCCAGAAGTCGCCGATGTCGTTGTTGAGGTTGATAATCATGCAGAGCCGGCCCTTGTCGTCGAAGTACCCGTAAAACTTGGGCGGGGAACCCACATCGTAGGGAGGTTCGAGGTCGAGCGTCGGGATGTCATAAAAAGTGTGGAAGATGGGGTGATCTATGGTCAGCTCGACGAAATTGCGCTCGGGGAAGACCCGCCGCATCTGCGACTGAAACCAGTCGAGCGAGTACTGGCTGTCAAAGTCGTCAATCATGGCAAAGCCGCCGCGATTCAGGTATTCGCGGAAATTCGTGACTTCTTTGTCGTTCAGCGCCATGCGGCCGACTTCGCTGAAGTAGAGGAAGGGGTAGCGAAACACGTCGTCGTTGTCCAGCCGCGTGATCACGTAGGACATTTTGCTGAGGTTGACGGCGGTGGCCTCATTGGCGATCTGGAGGATGTGCTCCTCGGCGTCGGGGTAATCGTGTGCCCAGCCCCCGCCTCCAGGACCGTATCCGCCGCGGCCGGCGCCAAACTGCACCCGGGCAAACACAAACTCGGCCGCCGCGATGGCGCGCTGGTTGCTTTCCGTCCCTTCCCAGAGCCTCTGGAACCGCTGCCGGATTTGGGGAGCGGCCCAGGCGCTCACCAGAAAGAAGGCGGCAACCCCCGCCATCCCCGCCATCGAGGCCTGCTTCGCAGAACTGCTGAGCCGCACCGCTTCTCCCTTCTGCCCCGCGCCAGTCCGTCTTGCAGCTATTCTATCCAAATCGCCGCCGGAGCGGTGTGAAAATCTACCGGATACACTCGGTTGACAGGGGGGAGCAAAAAAGGGGTAGAATGAACTTGTACCTACGGCGTAAGGGAGTGGTGTCGGAATCCGACTCACAGAACCGGCTCTCTGGGGGGCCAGCCAACCCTGAATTTTGCCGAGGCAGAACCGAGGAGGGACTTGTGAAGCTTACATTAACTCCGGTGGCGGTGAACAAGGTCAAGGAGATCATGAAACAACAGGAGCCGGCGCCGGCCGGGCTCCGGCTGGGCGTCATGGGCGGAGGCTGTTCCGGCTTTTCCTATGCCATGACCTTTGAGAGCAATGGGAACAGCGACGACCTGGGCATGGACAAGGTCTTCCAGTTCGACGGGCTGAAGGTGTTTGTGGACCAGGCCAGTTTGCTCTATCTCGACAGCACTGAAGTTGATTACGTCGAAAGCCTGGAAGGCTCCGGGTTTAAGTTCTCGAATCCGAACGTGAAGAGCACCTGCGGCTGCGGCAGTTCCTTTAGTGTTTAATTCCGGTAGTGTATAATTCCGGCTCGCTGGATTTGTTCCGCGTGCCGGGGCCCGACTGGGACGAAGCAGGGCAGGGGCAAGCCTCCCTCTCTGTTTCCATGGCCGCCGGAACCGCTGTTCCTTTTCGGGCGCAGCGGAGAGCCGGGGACTCACGGCTTCCCTTGGGATTGTTCTCCCGCGAACGGGTGCGCTTCGGCCAAACATACCCGGAGCGCCGCCGTTTTGAACGGTGCCGTTTTTGACGGTAAAGACCGAAGGCAGGCACATGCCGCTCGACCAATACCAACGCGAAATCAACTACCTTCGCATTTCGCTCACCGACCATTGCAATCTGCGCTGCGTCTATTGCATGCCGATCAATGGCCTGAAGTTCTTTACGCGCGAGGAGTTGCTCAGCCCGGAGGAAATTGCGGAGGTCGTGCGCGTAGCCGTCTCGGTCGGATTCCGCAAGTTCCGGCTGACCGGCGGCGAGCCGACCCTGCGCCACGACCTGCTCGATATTGTCCGGCGAATGGCGGCGGTCGAGGACGTGGGCGACTTGGCGATGACCACCAACGGCGTCCTGCTCCCGGACCTGGCCCGGCCCCTGGCTCAGGCCGGCCTGCGGCGCGTGAACATCCACCTCGATACGCTCCACCCGGAGCGGCTTTCGCAAATCATGCGCTGGGGATCGTTTGAACAGATCTGGCGCGGAATCGAAGCGGCCGAGGAAGCCGGGTTGGTCCCCATCAAGATCAACGCCGTCATCGCCCGCGGCTACAACGACGAGGATGTGGCCCAACTCGCCACTCTGACGATTCGCCGCGACTGGCACTGCCGCTTTATTGAGATGATGCCGTTCGGCATCGGGGAGTGCGCGGGCGTGGCCGAGGAAAAGTTTGTCTCCAACCGCGATGTCCGGGCGCGAATCGAACAGGAGCTGGGCCCCCTGACGCCGCTTCCGGGCGACGCCTCCGACGAAGCCCAAAATTTCCGGCTGCCCGGCGCGCGCGGCGTGGTCGGCTTCATCAGCCCCGTCTCGGAACCCTACTGCGGAAGCTGCAACCGCATGCGGCTGACCGCCGACGGCAAGTTCCATCTCTGTCTGCTCAACGACGATGAGATGGACATCAAGCGGCAGCTTCGGGAAAACGGCCCGGAAGCCGTCCGCGCCATCCTCCTGAAAGCGGTCCAGCTCAAGCCCATCGGACACCGCCTCGACCAAGGCATCTTCACCCAAAACCGCCGCATGTTCCAGATCGGGGGCTGATGCGCGGCGGGGCTTGACATGCGATCCTCCTCGAAAACCTCTAAGACTGATTGGACTCGCATCCGGGCAATGAAAGACACGGACATCAGACGAACCTCCGAGCATCCGGAGGCGGATACCCGGCATATCGTCCGAGGGATCGTGCGCCGTGGCCTGAAACCCGTGCCGGCGAAAACGTCTATTTCCCTGCGAGTGGATGCGGATGTGTTGGAATGGTTTAAGGGCCAAGGCCCCGGATACCAGACGCGGATAAATACAGTGTTGCGCGCCTTCAAGGATGCTTTGGCCTGACGATGAAAGGGTCAATTTGCACCCGCCGGCCTGGAAGTCCCCGGAGCAATCAGGAAGAATAAGCGAATGCAGCCCCTGGAAAATTGTCCCTTGATCCGCGAAGCCGGGCCGCTTTGGGCGCAAGCCACTACGGCGCGGTTTTTGGACGCCCTGGCCGATGGCAGCCTGCCGGCCGACGTCCTCCACCGCTGGCTGGCGCAGGATTATCATTTTGCCCAAGCGTTGAACTCGTATCAGGCCATTGCGTTGGCCAAGACGCCGCGGGAATTCCGCAAGATTCTCCTGCGCGGCTTGGTCTCGCTCGACGCCGAGCTGGATTGGTTTGAGTCGCTGGCGGCGGCTCGCGGCGTAAGTTTGAACGCGCCGCAGCACCCCGTCTGCCGCCATTATTGCGACTTCCTCCTGCGGGTCGCCTACATTGAATCTTATCCGGTCTTGTTGGTGGTCTTGTTCGGCGTGGAGGCGAGCTATCTGGCGGCCTGGAGCCGTCTCCGGCCCGAGGGTCCCTACCAGGAATTTATCCGGCGCTGGTCCAGCCCGGAATTCGCCGCCTACGTGGATTCCTTGCGCGGCCTCGCGGAACAGCATCCCCATGATTCAAGCCAGGCCTACTTTGAAGAGGTGCTCAACCACGAACGCGACTTTTGGACGATGGCATGGGAGGGGTAAGGGCGAGGATTGCGCTCACCATCGCAGGCTCGGACCCCTCCGGGGGCGCGGGCATCCAGGCCGATTTGAAGACGTTTCATCAGTTCGGCGTCTATGGGATGAGCGTCCTCACTCTGCTGACCGTCCAGAACACCTGCCGGGTCAGCGCGGTTGAAATGCTTTCCGCGCAGTTTGTCCTCGACCAACTGGACGCCGTGCTCGAAGACCTGCCCCCGCACGCGGCCAAGACCGGCGCGCTCGGCAGCCGGGAAGTCATCGAGGCTATCGCGGATCGCGCCGCGCGCTTCACCTTCCCGCTGGTCGTGGACCCGGTCATGATCAGCAAGCACGGCGCGCCGCTGCTCCAGGACGACGCCCGCGCCGTCCTCGCGCGCCGCCTGCTTCCTCACGCCTTCCTGGTGACGCCGAACGTGCACGAGGCCCTGGCGCTTGCCGGGAAGGAGTTCAGCGGACCGGCAGCGCTCCCGGCGTTGCTCTCCTCCTCGCTCGAAGACGCCGCCCGAGCGATCGCCGATCTCGGCCCGCAGGCAGTTCTCATCAAAGGCGGCCACCTGGTCGCCGACGCCACGGACCTGCTCTATGCCGAGGGCCGTTTTCATTCCTTTCCCGGAAAACGGATCGAGACGCCCCACACGCACGGGACCGGCTGCACCTACTCGGCGGCAATCACGGCGGGCCTCGCCAAGGGCGCGAGCTTGCTCGAAGCCGTCTCCGCCGCCAAGCAATTCATCACCCGCGCCATTGAGACCAACCCTGGCCTTGGTCACGGCTTTGGTCCGGTCAATCATTTCACTCCGACCTAAGCTTTATCTTTGGTTTCCGTGAGAAAATAGTTGGAAGCAGCGCCGACGGGGTCACCATGGAACTGCGGACGGCGCGCGCAAGATTGTTTTGGCGGACTGTTAGGATGAAGGTGGTACTGATCTCGACGTATGAGCTGGGCCACCAGCCGTTCGGGCTGGCGTCGCCGGCGGCGTGGCTGCGCGAGGCCGGAGCCGAGGTGACGTGCCTCGATCTGTCCCGGTCAGCCTTGCAAGAAGAGGCCATTCGCTCGGCCGACCTCTTGGCCTTTTATGTCCCCATGCACACGGCGACGCGCCTGGCGATCCAGCGCCTCGGCCGCGTGCGGGAACTCAATCGGCGCGCCCACCTCTGTTTCTACGGCCTCTATGCGCCGTTGAATGAAAGCTATCTTCGGAGACTCGGCGCGCAGACGATCCTGGGCGGCGAGTTTGAGGAAGGACTGGTCGCCTTGGTCCAACGGCTTGCGTCGGGCGAAACATCCGGCCCGTCCTCCTGCGCTCCGCCGCGCGAAGCTCTGGAGCGCAGTGCGGCCAAGGCTGGGGAGGGCGAGCAGCCGGAGCCGGTCGTCTCGACCGCCCGGCAGCGCTTCCGAGTTCCTGACCGCAGCGGACTGCCGGACCTCAGCCGCTATGCCCGGCTGGAACTGGCCAATGGCGAGCGCCGCATCGTCGGCTATACCGAGGCGAGCCGCGGCTGCCAGCACCTGTGCCGCCACTGCCCGATTGTCCCCGTCTATCAAGGCCGCTTCCGCATTGTGCAGCGCGAGATCGTGTTGGCGGACATCCGGCAGCAGGTCGCCGCCGGCGCGGAGCACATCACCTTCGGCGACCCGGATTTCTTCAACGGCATCGGCCACTCCTTGGCGATTGTTGAGGCGCTTCGCCGCGAGCACCCGCGCATCACCTACGACGTCACCATCAAGGTCGCGCACCTGCTGCGGTACGCCCACCTGCTCGAGCGGCTGCGCGAAACCGGCTGCCTGTTTGTAACCAGCGCCGTCGAATGCCTGGATGACCGCGTCCTGCGCCTGCTCGACAAAGGCCACACGCGCGAAGACTTTTTGCGCGTGGTCGAGCTGTTCCGCGAAGTGGGTCTGGCGCTCTCGCCAACCTTCATCCCGTTCCACCCCTGGACCACCGTGGAGGGCTACCGGGAAATGCTGGCGCTTCTGGCGGACCTCGGCCTCGCCGAGAGCGTTGCGCCGGTCCAGCTTGCCATCCGGCTGCTGATCCCGGCGGAGTCCAAGCTGCTGGAACTTCCGGAACTCCGCGCACGCATCGGGGAGTTTGACGAACAGGAATTGAGCTACCGGTGGACTCACGCCGACCCGCGCGTGGAGCGGCTCTATCAGGATGTGCGGGCGATGGTCGGCGCGGGGCGAACGGACGGCATCCATCGCCCGGAAACCTTCGCTCAAGTCTGGGAAGTGGCGCGAAGGGCCGCAGGCGAACCGCTCGATACCATTTTCCCAACCGCGATTCTTCCTGCCCGCGCTACAATTCCCTATCTTACCGAACCGTGGTTCTGCTGAGCCGAGCCCCCCGCAGAGCAGTTGGCTCTGGTCGAGTAGCGCCGCCGTCCCGGCGGCTCCTGGAGCCGGCGAAACGGGGTCCCCAACACGCCGCTGTCAGCGTGTTGGGGTGTCCCAGAGGCCGGCGCACCACCGCGGCATCAGCCGCTGAAGGCATTCCGATGGAGTTATCACCCACATCCAACCGGCCCCAGCGTCTCCTGCTGCTTTTCACCACCACCGGCTATCAGGCGGCGGCGTTTCGGGAGGCGGCGGAGAAGCTCGGCGTTGCCATCGTAGCGGGCAGCGACCGCTGTCACGTGCTCGAAGACCCCTGGCGCGACGGCGCGATTCCGCTGCGCTTTGAAGACCCGGAACGAGCCGCCACCGCCATTGTGGAGTACGCCCGCGAGCATCCGCTCGACGCTATCATCGCTATCGGCGACCGGCCGACGTTGACGGCGGCGCTGGCCTGCGAGGCGCTGGAAATCCCCTACCATCAGCCCTTCGCCGCGTTCGCCTGCCACGACAAGTTCGAATTTCGACGACTCCTCCAGGCTGCCGGCGTGCCGGCGCCAGCGTTTGCCCGCATTCCTGTTGATGCGCAATCGCCTTCTTTGCCGCAAGGAATCGCCTTCCCCTGCGTCCTGAAACCGCTTTCGCTCTCGGCCAGCCGGGGCGTGATCCGCGCCAATGACGCGGAGGAGTTTCGCGCGGCATTCCGCCGAATTCACGCGCTGCTGGAAGAACCGGAAATCCGCCGCATGAAGGAAGAGGAAGCAGGGTGGATTCTGGTCGAGGAATATCTGGAAGGCTCCGAAGTGGCTCTCGAAGGGATCATGGACCGGGGAAGCTTGCAAGTGCTGGCTCTCTTCGACAAGCCCAATCCGCTCGAAGGCCCTTACTTTGAAGAGACGATTTATGTAACGCCGTCGCGTCTGCCGGAGGCCACGCAGGTGGAGATCGTGCAGAGCGTCACGCAGGCCGCGCGCGCCGTGGGACTCTCCCACGGCCCGATTCACGCGGAGATTCGCCTCACGCCGCAAGGCCCCCGAGTGCTCGAAATCGCGGCGCGGCCGATTGGCGGGCTGTGCGCGCGGGCGCTGCGGTTTGAAAACGGATGGTCGCTCGAAGAATTGATCATCCACCACGCCTTGCGCCACACCTTGGGCCGCCACGCCCTGGGCGAGCCGGTCGAGCGAGTCCAGCGCGAGGAAGCGGCTTCCGGCGTGATGATGATTCCAGTTCCTACTGCCGGTGTGTTGGAAGAGGTCCGCGGCGAAGCGGCTGCCCTCGCCGTGCCGGGAATTGAGGACATCCGCATCACCGCCAAATTGAAACAGAAGCTCGTCCCCTGGCCGGAAGGAGCAAGCTATCTTGGCTTCATTTTTGCGCGAGGCCGAACACCGGGTGAGGTCGAGGCGGCCTTGCGCGAAGCCCACCGGCAGCTCGAATTTGTCATCATGCCGAATCTGCCGGTAATGCGGTAGGAGTAGCCACAGAGATATAGAGGCACGGAGAAGAAGGAGTCAGAAGTCAGAACAAAATCCATTAACTGTCATCCTGAGGCGCGAAGCGCCGAAGGACTTGGTTTTCTTCTGTCTTCTATCTTCTTTTCTCTGTGCCTCTGTGCCTCTGTGGCATGAGACACCGCTCCCTTGCGGTCGCGGCTCGGATTGGACTTACTGCTTGGTCTGCGGAGGGACGTAGCCGGGCGGGAGCGCGGCGCCTTCGCCGAAGAAATATTCTTCCATCTGTTGCTGGACGATGCGTTGCGCCTCGCGGTCCACGAGGTTCAAGCGGTATTCGTTGACGATCATCTTCAGGTGCTCGATCCACATGCGCCAGGCGTCTTGGGAGACGTTTTCGTAGATGCGCTTTCCGAGGTCGTTGCCGAAGGGAGGCTCCTCCAGCCCCGGCAATTCGCGCTGCAACTTGACGCACTTGACCATCCGTTCCGCCATTTCCTTTTCCTCCCTCTGCGCCGACAGGTCTTCGGGGACCAGCGACGTAACACCTTTTCAGGCTACGAGGATTGTTTCGAGTTTGTCAACCTTGGAGTATCCTAATTTTCAAAGGATCGGAGAAGCACCGGGGGTAGCCACGGCATGATTTTTATGCCGTGGGTACGTTCTCCGGAAATGCAAAAGCCCACGGCACACAAGACGTGCCGTGGCTACCCATGCTCATTAGATCGGAAGAGCAGCCTGCCGGGAGGTGATCGCCGTGAACATCGTCGTTTCAGGGTCGCATGGCTTTATCGGTTCGGCGCTGGTGGGGTCGCTCACCGCCGCCGGGCACCGGGTGACGCGTCTGGTCCGGGGCGAGCGCAGCGCCGCCACGGCCGGGGACGCCGAGATCGTCTGGAACCCGGAGGCATCCTACGTGGACACGGCCAAGCTCGAAGGCCAAGACGCCGTGATCCATCTCGCGGGCGAGCCGATCCCCGGCCGCTGGACGCCCCGGAAAAAGGCCCGCATCCTGGAGAGCCGGTTCAAAGGGACGCGGCTGCTCTCCGAGGCGCTGGCCCAACTCGCTCAACCTCCGCAGGTGTTCGTGAGCGGCTCCGCCGTCGGATATTATGGCAACCGGAGCGATGAAATCCTGCGCGAAGAGAGTTCTACTGGCGGCGGGTTTCTCGCCCAGGTCTGCCGCGAATGGGAAGGGGCCACGGATCTGGCCGCGAAGAAAGGAATCCGCGTGGTTCGTTTGCGGATCGGAGTCGTTCTGGGGACAGCGGGTGGCGCGCTGGGGCAAATGCTGTTCCCCTTCCGGCTGGGCCTTGGCGGCCGGATCGGTTCGGGCAAGCAATATATGAGCTGGATCGCCCTCGACGATCTCGTGGGCGCGATCCAGCACGTCCTGGCGACGGCAAGCTTGCAGGGTCCCGTCAACGCGGTGGCGCCCAACCCGGCGCTGAACGCGGAATTTGTAAAGACGCTGGGGCGGGTCCTTTCCCGGCCAACCATCTTTCCGCTGCCGGCCTTTGTCGTCCGGCTCGTATTTGGGCAGATGGGCGAAGAGGCGCTGCTCTGGGGCCAGCGCGTCGAGCCGGCGCGCCTGAAGGCATCCGGCTACACCTTCCGTTATCCGACACTGGAAGGCGCGTTGCGCCACGCGCTCGGAAAAGCCTGAAGATCGGCCACAGAGACACAGAGGCACGGAGAAAGAAGGAGTAAATCGGAATTGGGAATTCCGAATAAGAATACCCCGCGTTGTGGAATCGGGTGACCGTCCGCTGTAAAATTCCGGCTCCTGGCTTCTCATTTCTGTGTCTCCGTGCCTCTGTGGCATTTGTATGCTTATCTGAGCGGATGCTACTATTTTCTTTTGCTGGGGTTCCTACAGGACGTGGAGCCGCGGGAGGCCCGCGGTCGCGGCGGCCCCTTCGCCGGGAAAAATGAAACCAACCCCCCGCCGCTTACGTACCAATCAAAGAGGGGCAGTCGTGGGTGGTCCGAGGGAACGTCCCATCCTCGGAGTTGACTCCCGGAGCCAATGGTGGGACAGGCATTCTTGCCTGTCGCTGTCAAAGCATGGCGGCCTGTACCCGCTTGACTTGGTTTCGAGGCGCGCATTGTAGAGACCGGATTCAGGAGGTTTGCCATGAAAACACGGAGTCGGAGGATCGGTTGGCTGGTGGGGATGCTGCTCGGCGGGCTGGGCTTGTGCCTGCCGCTGCGCGCCCAGAATCCGCAAGAACCGCAGCCGTTCATTCAAGACTACTCGAAAGGCCCCGGCTGGTTCCCTGCGGTTCTGCGCCCGTACCAGGAGCAAGAAGTCCCTCCGATGACGCTCGAGAACTCGGCTAGGCTCCGCAACCTGATCCGCGACGGGAGGATCGAGCTTTCTCTCGCCGACGCCTTGGCGCTGGTGCTGGAAAATAACCTCGACATCGCGGTGCAGCGCTTTATCCGGCCGATGGCGCAGGCGGACGTGCTGCGGGCGCGGTCCGGGCAGGCGGCGCGCGGCTTCCAAGGCGCGTTTGTTCCCGGGGGGCTTCAGGTCGGAGCGATTGGCGCCGGCGTTACCGAAGCCAGCGGAGGCGGCGGACTGGGCAGTGCCGGAGGCATCACCGGCGGGGGAGGAGCCGTGCAGGTCGGGCGCACCGGCAGCTTCGATCCCGCTGTGAGTTTCAATTTCAGTTGGGACCGGAACTCCTCGCCGCTCAATACCCAGGTGGTGGCCGGCGTCCCGGCCGTCACCACGTACTCGACGGCGTTTACGGGGGGCTACACGCAACTGTTTTCGACCGGCACGAGCTATTTCCTCGGGCTGACCGGCGTGCGCACCAGCTCGACGCAACAGAACCTTCTCTTCAATCCGGCCGTGATCTCGCGCTTTGCGTTTGGGTTCAACCAGCCTCTGCTCAATGGCTTCGGCCGCCTGCCGAACGAGCGCTTTCTGCTCGTCGCTCAGAACAACCTGCGGACTTCCGAGGAGGTCTTCCGCCTCCAGGTGAATACCGCCGTCGTCGCGGTCACGAACGCCTACTGGGACCTGGCGGCGTTCGTGGAAAACGTGCGAGTGGCGGAGCAGTCGCTGGCGGTCTCGCAGAAACTTTATGAGGACAACCAGAAGCAGGCGGAAATCGGCACGCTGGCTCCGCTCGACGTGGTGGTGGCGGAGTCGGAAGTGGCCTCCCGGCAGCGCGATCTGGTCGTGGCCCGCACCAACCTCCAATTGCAGGAGACGCGCCTGAAGAACTTGTTCAGCAAGAAACCCGACCCGGCGCTCGATGCCGCGCGGATCGTGCTCACCGACCGCATGCCGGAGCCGCGCGACGCCGACATCCCTGAAATTTCCGATGCGCTGACCGCGGCTATGAATAACCGTCCCGACCTGCGCCAGTCCGAGACGAACCTGCAAAACCAGAATCTTTCCATCCGCTTCACGCAAAACAGCCTGAAACCGAACGGCTCCATCTTCGGGCTTTTTGCCGGGTCGGGGTTGCAGGGCAATTCGTTGACCGCGGCCGGAGGCGCGGGAGGCTCGCTCCAGCAGGCTTTCGGAGCCGACTTCCCGGAATATGCCGGCGGCTTCAGCCTGAACCTGCCGCTGCGCAACCGCTCGGCCCAGGCCGACAATCTCCGGGCGCAACTGGAAGGAAACCAACTCGAAATCGGCTTGCAACGTTCCCGGAACCAGATCGCGCTCGAAGTGCGGCAGGCGATCATCGGGTTGATTCAAGGCAAAGCGCAGGTCGAGGCCGCGCATCAGGCCGTCCGGCTGGCTCAACAAACACTCGAAGCCGAACAGAAGAAGCTGCAAGCCGGCGTGACCACTCCGTACCAGACCGTGCTGCGGCAGCGGGACCTCCTCTCCGCGCAGACGGCAGAATTGCAGGCCGTGACGAATTACTCCCGAGGGTTGGTCGAAATGGACCGGGCGATGGGCACCACCCTCAACCGGAACGGGATCGAGATCGGGGACGCCTTCAGCGGGACGGTCTCCAAAATGCCGACCCCGCCGTTTAGCGTCCGCGGATTTACTCCGGGAGGCGAAGGAAGCCGATGAGACCGCTCCGCGTTCGCCTGGTACGAAACCAATCCACGGGAACTGTGCAGGCCGTGGCCGCCGGTTTGTTCCTGTGGCTGGCCGTTTTCTGTCTGACGGCTCCAGCCAAAGGCCCGGACGCGCCCGACTACAGCAAGAACCCGCCGTGGTTCCCTCGTTTGCACAAGCTGTACGCGTCGCAAGCGGTGCCCGACCCCGATCTGAAAAACTCGCCGGGGTTGGCGCAGGCCGTCCGCGACGGGACCTTGCGGCTGTCGCTGGCGCAACTATTGGCCACCGTTGTCGAGAACAATCTGGACCTGGCCGCGGCGCGCTATAACCTCTCGATGTCGGAGACCGACACCCTGCGGTCGCGCTCGGGACAGGCCCCGCGCGGCACGGAGGGCGTTCCGATTCCGAGCGGCCTGTTTGCCGGAGCGATCGGAGCCGGAATCGGCGGAGGCGGCGGTGGACGGGGTGGGGGCGGTGGAGGTGGCGGTGGCGGCATCACCGGCAGCGCCCGGCAGGTGAACGTAGGCCCGCGCGGCAGTTTCGATCCCAGCCTCTCCATGAACTTCAGCGTGGATACCGAAACCAGCCCCCTGAACAGCATCCGTGTCTCCGGGGTTGCCGCGCCGACGAGCCATACGACCAACTTCCAGCTCTTCTATGCGCAAGCCTTCGCCACGGGAACCAGCTTCAGCCTGAGTTGGAACGCCGAACGCGAGAGTTCCACCCAGCGCAACCTGCGGTTCAATCCCTCGTTCACATCGCGCTTGAATTTTTCTGTGAACCAGCAGTTGCTCAACGGATTCGGCTTTGCCGTCACCCGGCGCTTTCAGAACGTCGCGGAAAATAACCGCCAGGTTGCCCGCGAGGTCTTCCGGCAGCAGGCCATGGTTGCCCTGACCAACGCGCAGAATCTCTACTGGGACCTGGTGGCTTCGCGCGAACAAGTGCGGGCCGCGGAACAGGCGCTGGCCGTGGCCGAGAGGCTCCGCCAGGACAACCAGAAGCAGGCCCAGATCGGGACGCTGGCGCCGCTCGACGTGGTGGCGGCGGAGGCGGAAGTGGCCGCCCGGCGGCGGGACCTGATTGCCGCCCAGACCAACCAGCAGTTGCGGGAGGTCCAGCTCAAGAACCTGATGAGCAAGGAACTCGATTCCGTTCTCGGGGCCGCCCGCATCGAGCCTACGGACTCGCTCCCGGAGCCGCAGCAGTCCGACATTCCGGGCTTCGAGGACGCCCTGGCGGCGGCGATGCGGAATCGCCCCGAGATCACTCGCGCCGAAGGCGGCATCCGGAACCAGCAGATCGTGACCCAGTTCACCCAAAATAATCTCAAACCCAGTCTGAGCATCTTCGGCCTCCTGGCCGGCTCCAGCCGCTCCGGAGCGTTGGGCGTTGCGCTGGGGCAGCTCCGACGCTTGAGCTATCCGGAATATGCCTTCGGCTTTGCCCTCACGGTTCCGATTCTCAACCGCAGCGCGCAGGCCGACGACGTGCGCGCCCGGCTCGAGCTGCGGCAGGCGGAAACTTCCCTCCAGCGGACCCGGAACCAGATTCAGCTCGAAGTGCGGAATGCGCTGATCGTCCTGCTTCAGACGAAGGCGCAGGCCGAAGCCGCCGGCAAGGCCCTGGAACTCAGCCGGCGGACTCTGGACGCTGAAGAGAAAAAACTCCGGGCCGGCGTCTCCACACCCTACAGTGTGATTCGGATGCAACGCGACTTGCAAGCGGCCCAGTTTGCTGAGGTCACCGCACGAGCGAGCTTCGCCAAAGCGCGCGTCAATCTCGATCAGGCGACCGGCGCTACGCTTGAGAAGAACCGCCTCCCCTTGGACAATGTGATCCAGGGCCGGTCCTGATTCGAATTCTCTGCGATCGTCTTAAAGAGTGAGATGCGCTCATTGACAGCGGCTGGCCGCTGTCGTCCCCTCCAAACGCCACAGTGATCCATGCATCTCAACGAAGGAGCGCGGAGTAAGGATTTCGATGCCCCGGTAATGCGCCAAGTTCAGCAGGTGATGATCCCCGCTGACAATGTAGTCGGCGTCTCCCTCGACGGCGCATTCGAGGTAGCGATTGTCCGAGGGGTCTTCTGCGATTGCGGAGAGAGTCAGTTGTCCCGGTGTAAGAATCGCAACGTGGGTCAAGTC
>Ga0155949_1040_pt1 | contig 21459 bp, 25 predicted proteins | sample RifCSPlowO2_02_FD_107603 | JGI IMG/M metagenome (GOLD analysis project Ga0155949, IMG submission 107603) | Acidobacteria bacterium RIFCSPLOWO2_02_FULL_61_28
CGTCTCGGTTGCGACGAGAAGGAAGTGCGGCGAATGCTCGACCCGCGCCATCCGACGAAACTGCCCCGGATTCAGCAGGCGCTCGAATCCCTCGGCAAACGCCTGGTCGTCTCGATGGAAGAAGAGGCTGCGTGAGCGAAAGTCAAGGAGAACGGCAAACCACGCCGGTCCGAGCTTTCATTTCTTACTCACACCGAGACGAGAGGTTTCGTGCTTCTCTGGAGGCACACCTCGCAATCCTAAAGCGAAACCGGACCCTAATTTCTTGGGACGACAAGAAAATCGGCCCGGGTAAGCACGTGGATGAGCAAATCGACTCTCGTCTCGAAAATTCAGAGCTGATAGTGCTGCTTGTAAGCCCGGATTTTATCGCATCTGAGTATTGCTTTTCGCACGAGCTACAAATGGCAATGAATAGGCATGCAGCAGGGCAAGCAAGGGTGGTCCCCGTCATCCTTAGGCCGGTAGACTGGAGCGCGGCGCCGTTTGCAAAGCTAAAGGCACTCCCCAAAGATGGTAAGCCCATCAGCAGTTGGAGAAATAGGGACGAGGCTTACCTGGACGTGACGAAAGGCCTCAGAGAGGTGATCTCCGATCTTCAAATTGACGAAGGATCAAGGCGAGTAGATGTTCCGAGTCGATCAATCATAGATGCCTACGAGGGATCAATTGTTCAGGTTGGGGGAGTGGGGTCCAGATTGGTTACGAAGACGGCCTGGCTTGTGACCGAGCATGGGTACTTGGACCCGGAAGAGCACATCACACATTCTTTCAATGGAGGCGGCGACATCATGTGGGTACATTGCCCTGCTGACTTTCGCATTGTGGGAGCAACCAGCCCAACCGGAAACGAGGTCTTTCCCCTGATGGAAGGCGACCCCGAAACACCCTACGGTATCCTATTGAAAGATCAGGTTCAGAATACGATTCTTATTAGGTGCGAATGGAAGCTGGACGACTCCAATAAACCTAAAGCTACGGGTACCACTTGCCCGAACTGTGGCAACCCAATGGCACCCTATCAACGCTATTGTCACGGATGCGGCTTCACGTGGCCAAATCCAGAAGCCCAGCGTGGAACTTAATTGATGTCTTTCCTTCATTGATTGCCTTCTATCGGCTCCACTCGGGAAAAGCAGGACAGATCAGTCAAGATCACAGCGGTGCTGGTTTTGACGCTGCGGAGGCATGCCGCTGCAGGAGAGCGTAAGGGCCATGCTATACTTTTCCTGTATGATTCACGAGATTTTGCCCGTGGGCTTGTTGCAGTGCAACTGCTCGATTCTGGGGGATGAAGCGAGCCGGACGGCCATTGTGGTGGACCCCGGCGACGAGATCGAGGAGATTGTCGCGCGGCTCGACCGCCATCAGTTCCGCGTCCAGTACATTGTCATCACGCACGCGCACATTGATCACATCGGGGGCGCAAAGAAGTTGAAGGACCTGACCGGCGCGCCGGTGTACATGAACGAGCGGGACATGGAAATCTATGGCCAGATCAGCCAGCAGGCTGCCTGGATCGGGATGCCCACGCCCGAGCGGACCGCGATTGATGTCTACGTGCGGGATGGGGACGTGATTCGCTGGGGGGACAAGCAGGCCACAGTCCTGCACACGCCAGGGCATACGGGGGGGAGTATCTGCTTGCATCTGCCGGACGGCGACGACCCCTCGGCTGCGCTCCCTTCGACTTCCCTCGACTCCGCTCGGGACAGGCCGCTCAGGGCAGGCGGGACAGGAACAACGTTGATCGCGGGCGACACTTTGTTCCGTGACAGCATTGGCCGGACGGACCTGCCCGGCGGGAATTTCGGCGAGATCATGCGCTCGATCCACGAGAAGCTCCTGGCCTTGGACGACGCGACAATTGTAGTCCCCGGCCACGGCCCGCTCACGACCATCGGCCGGGAGCGGGAGCGGAATCCGTTTCTGCAATGAGGGGGATAGGGAATAGGGAACAGAAGAGATCAACATTTCGGCGCTTTTCAGCCCCACTCCCTACTCCCCACTCTCGATTAGGTAGCGGAATAGAATGATAAAGAAGCGCGCACAACCGAAAATCAGCAAGAACTTCTGCTATGTCTGCGGGCCGGACAACGGGCAAGGGATGCGGCTGAAGTTTTCGGTTGACGCCAAAGAGGCGGTGGTTCGCGGGGCGTTCAATCTGGCGGGGCGCTACCAGGGGCCGCCCACCTTTGCGCACGGGGGGATCATCGCCGCGCTGGTGGATGAGGCGATGGGGAAGCTCAGCCGCCTGGAGGGTGTGGTGGCGCTGACGGCGGAATTGGCGGTCGAGTATCTCCGCCCGGTGCCGCTCGGAAGAAAGATTGTGGTCGAGGCGCGCCCGACACATCAGAATGGCCGGAATTATTGGCGCGAATGCACGATTCGCGACGCGCACGGGAAGTTGCTGGCGCGAAGCAAAGGAAGATTTGTGAAGATCGCCGTGAGAGACGATCCGGCGAAATATGAGTGAGGGGATCGCGCGGCTTTGGCAGGAGGTTTTGCGATGGCTGGACAATCGGGGGAGCAAGCGTATCGTTTGAAGGTGGGGCTGGCCGAGATGCTCAAGGGCGGCGTCATCATGGATGTGACGACCGCGGAGCAGGCCAAGATCGCCGAGGCTGCCGGGGCGGTGGCGGTGATGGCGCTCGAGCGCGTGCCGGCCGACATCCGCAAAGAGGGCGGCGTGGCCCGCATGGCATCCGTGCAGGTGATTCGCTCGATCATGGAGGCGGTGAGCATTCCGGTGATGGCCAAGGTGCGCATCGGACACGCCGCCGAAGCGCAAATCCTCCAAGCGCTGGAGGTGGACTACATTGACGAGAGCGAAGTGCTGACGCCCGCCGATGAGGAGCACCACATTTATAAACACCCCTTCGAGGTCCCGTTTGTGTGCGGCGCGCGGAACCTCGGCGAGGCGCTGCGGCGGATTGCCGAAGGCGCCGCGTTGATCCGCACCAAGGGCGAAGCGGGTTCGGGCAACGTGGTCGAGGCCGTGCGCCACATCCGCGCCATTGTGCGCGAGATCAAGCTGCTCGCCACGCTTCCCGAGGAAGAGCTGATGAGCGAAGCCAAGAAGATGGGCGCTCCGTATGAACTCGTGCGGCAGGTGGCGCGCGACGGCCGGTTGCCCGTGCCGAATTTCTCGGCCGGGGGCATCGCTACGCCGGCCGACGCGGCCCTGGTCATGCAGCTTGGAGCCGAAGCCGCCTTTGTGGGTTCGGGCATCTTCAAGTCTTCCGATCCGGAGCGCCGCGCCAAGGCTGTTGTAAAGGCCGTCACGCATTACAACGATCCCGCCGTGTTGCTCCAGTGCTCCGAGCAGTTGGGCGAGGCCATGAGGGGGCTGGACGTGGCTCGCCTCGAAGAAAAAGACCTGCTGCAAACACGGGGTTGGTAACCACGGACTTTGAGAGTCATTGGGATATTGGCGATTCAGGGAGACTTCCAGGCGCACAGCCAGGCCCTGGCGCGACTTGATGTCCCGTTTCGGTTCGTGAAGAAGGCCTCGGAGCTATCCGGCCTGGCCGGCTTGATCCTTCCCGGAGGAGAGAGTACGACCTGCCTGAAATTTCTCGTGGAGGAAGAGTTGTTCGAGCCGATCCGGGAATTCGCCGCAGGCCATCCCGTTTTTGGGACCTGCGCGGGCGCGATCTTGATGGCGGACAAAGTAGAGAACCCCTCGCAGGCGAGCTTGGGGTTGGTCCGGATGACCCTGCGTCGAAATGCCTACGGGCGGCAGCTTGCCAGCTCGATCCGAATCCTCGATCCCGAGCCGGAACTCGATTTAGGACCAGAGGCTGGAAGGGCGCTGGAAGCCGTTCTCATTCGCGCGCCAGTCATCCTGGAAGTGGGTCCTCAGGTTCGAGTTCTGGCGCGAACCGATGGTCGGCCTGTGCTGGTTCGGGAAGGGCTACGGCTCGCCGGGACTTTCCACCCCGAACTCACCTCGGATACCCGAGTTCACCGCTACTTCTGTAACATGGCCCTGGATTCCAGCGCAGAATAGATCGTTCCTTGTAAAAAATTGAGACGGATGGGAAGAAGGGACTGTTTGTGTCGCCCCGAGTGACGTATTTTGTCAATCCAGAAGGATGGGCTGGACCGGGAGAGGACCAATCGGCGGCCATTTTTCCGGGACGAATACGTTGATTATATTGAAATCAAGCGGGATAGGGCAGAAGTAATCATTCTGGTACACGATGTCTACAAGGTGGACAGATACTTGCTTCATAATAGCCGATAGTTAGTTCCTGGGTTTGGATCCCAGAGGCAGAGTTTGGAAAGTTTATGTTTGAGACACTCGAAACGGAGAGGGAGGGTATGAGATTGAGAAAAGAAAAGGGGTTTTCGCTGATTGAGTTGTTGATTGTGGTCGCGATCATCTTGATCATTGCGGCGATCGCGGTACCAAACTTGTTACGTTCCCGAATGGCGGCCAACGAATCTTCGGCGGCTGCCGGTCTGCGGACCATCACCACGGCGAACATAACGTATTCGTCCACTTACAACGTCGGCTATGCCGGAACGCTGACGGCCTTAGGTCCAAAAGTAGGTGCGTCGCCTACTTCAGCGGATGCCGACCTGCTCGATGGGGTGCTGGGCGTGGCTGCCCCGGTCAAGAGCGGCTACAAGTTCGTTTACCTTGCCGGACCCACCGGCGCTACGCCGACGACAATTGCTCCCAACGCGACGTTCACGACGTTTGCTACACCAGTTTCGCTCGGGTCTTCCGGCCAGAGCGGCTTCTGCGTGGACCAGACCAACGTCGTTGGTAAGGATACCACCGGCGCCGTCGCCGCCCCGCCCGCTACCGCATGCGATTATACGGCCGCGGGATTTCCGCCAATGTAATTCGCGGCGCGGATGCGTTCTTCCAGAGGAGAGGGTTCGGTACCCTCTCCTCTTTTTTTGGGTGTGTTCCTGTGGCGGGGGCAACGGTAGCCGCGCGGTTATTGGTCCGCGGCGGATTGAAGGGCGGCCAGCAATTTCCCAACGTCGCGGGCGTTACTCCAGTTCACCAGGAGGAAGACTCCCACATCGGGGGGCCCGTCGGCCAGCAGCAACGCCCGGTCTAACGACCGGCGGGCCTCCGGGAGATTTCCTTCTCCCCATTCCAGGAACGTCTTGACCACCCACAGGCTCGAGTCCCGAGGATTGCTCGCCAAACCAGCCTCCAGAGCGCGCCGGGCATCCTGCAAGTTGCCGGTGAGAACATAGGTTCGCGCCAGCTTTCCGAGCAGCTCCGCCTGGATGGATACCGGGGCCTTCGGCAGAGCCAGATGGTACGCGATCAATGCTTGCCGATAATCGTGCGCGTACTGCGTGTAGGCGTCGCCGAGCTGCGTCAGATATTGCGCCGATTCGTTCAGTTCCACGGCCCGAATCGCCTCTTGCATCCCGCGTTCCGTTTGGCCGTTCTCGAAAAAAGCGGCGCTGAGACTGGCGTGGCAATACGGGGAAGTGTCGCAGGTTTGTGTCGTCGCTTCCCACAGCGTCAGATTCTCTCTCCACACCGGCAGGTGCGCGTGCGTCTGCCACGCGAGCAGCAGGAGAATCGCTCCCATCGCAAACTCCAAACCCCAAGCGGCCGAACGCCCTTCGATCCGATTTTCGATCCGATCTAGGGTCCAAAACAATCCCTTGCTGAGCAGGACAAACGCTCCGATGGCCGGAATGTAGAGATAGCGGTCCGCCACCCAGATCGGAAAGGGAAAAATCTGGAGCACCGGAGCCAGGAAGACCAGGAACCACAGGCCCCAGAATTGAGCCGTGCGATGCCTTCTGGAGAGAAGGAATAGCAGGCCGGCCAGTCCAATCCAGGCCACGGCCAAGACCCAGTGCCACGCCTCGTAAACGCGGAACATGTGATAGGCGGAGAGCGGATACGGAACCAGGATCATGCGGACGTAGAACCAAACGAGCTGGGGCATGTTCAGCAGGTGCACGCCCAGGCTCCCGTAATAGCCCGCGCCCCGCGCGAGCTGGCCCGGCCGATAGAAGCTGGCCAGGTGGACGCCCACAAACGCGACGCTGATCAGAAAGAAAACCGCCAGGCTCCGGAGCCGCTCTTTTTTCAGATGCTCGCCCTGCTGGTAGTCCCACAGCAGAAAAATCGCCGGCGCCACAACCGTGTTGACCTTCGAGAGCATGGAAAGGACCAGGAAGACGCCGCACAGGACGCCCTCCCTCCAGCCTCCGTGTTCCCGGAGCCGCAGGAAGAACAACAGCGAGAGCAGGAAGAAGAGAAAGGCCAGCGTGCTCTTGGTCTCCGAAACCCAGGCGACGGTTTCAATGTTCGGCGGATAGACGGCGAAGAGCAGGCTCGTCACGAAGGCGATTCGCGGCGACTCCATCTTGCAGAGCGCAAAGTACAGCAGACAGACGCAGGCGGCATGGAGCAAGACTTGCCCCAGGTGGTAACCGAACGGCTCCATCCCAAACACCGCGTGCAGAACCGCCAGGGCCGTCAGGTGCATCGGCGCGAAGTGCCCCATGAAGCTCTGCGTCCAGATCGCCCGCAGGTGGTCCAGGGAGAGGCCCTGGACACGGTAGTTTTTCCCGATGTAGTAGCCGTCGTCCCAAACAAAATTGAAATAAACGGTGGAGCCGTAAAGAGCCAATGTCACGCTGAGCAAGACAGCATAGGGCAAGAGCTTTTGCCAGGAGACGGCTCGTTCCGGGAAATCGAGCAGGAAGGTTTGACGGTCCATACGCGCTCACGTCCGCTGCGCCGTGACGGTCAGCGTGCCACCCTGACCCCGCGCCGCGTCCCAGACGGCGCTCCCCAGCGCAGGCAGGGCCAGAACGGACGCGCCGGCCAGCCGGGCAAACTTTCCCCCTCCGCGCACCGACGGCTCTCCCTTCAACGCGGAATAGAGCCGGTTGTTGTCCGCCCACGCGCGGTTCATCCAGCTCTGGAGCGTCCCGTACCAATCATACTCGAAGGAGAACGTCGAGCAGCGCGCCGCCCGCATGCCGGATTTCTGGAGCAGCGTTTCGAGGCTGCGCCGCCGGAAGTGCCAGAGATGCCGAGGCAAGTCCAGGTGAAACCAATCCCGGCCGGCGGCCTCCGCTTGCGCGCCTCCGAAATTCGGCACCGCCACAGACAGCCATCCCCCCGGCTGCAAGATGCGGCGGATCTCCTCGAGCGTCGCGCGCGGGTTAGCCAGGTGTTCGAGCACGTGCCACAATACAACCAATTGGAAATGCCCGTCCGGGAACCGGCACCCGGCCAAGTCCTTGTAGAAAACGTAAGGCAGATCGTGCTGGCTCGGCGAAGGCCGCTCGATCCCGTAGGCCTCGTAGCCCGCCGCGCGCGCCACTCGGATCAATGCCCCACGTCCGCACCCGATGTCGAGCATCCGAGCCCCCGGTTTGAGCAGCGCCCGTAGCCTTCTCCATTTGAGCCTTGTCAGCGCCGCGATGCCTCGCTCGACCGGATTCAGGAACTTCCTTCGGTTTTTCCCGTAATACGTTTCATCGTAGAAACGGGCGAGTTCCTCCGGGGACGGCTGGGGATATACAAAGCCGACGCCGCAGGCGGGACACTCGAATAGCGGAAACGGTTCCGTCCCAAGCCGCGCCTGCGGAGGCTCGGGAGCGCCGCAGAGCGGGCACGCGCTCGGGGCGTTAGAGGAACTGCTTGAAGCGGTATATTCCGGAGCGGTGGACAAAGTATTTTAAGATCGTCTTCAAGATGCCCAGGCCGTAGACACAACCTTGGCCGAACCCCACCGACGAACAGTCGAAGCTGTAACGCGTGCTGACCGGGATTTCTTTGAAGCGGACTCCCTTGAGCACCAACTGCACAATGATTTCATTGTCGAAGAGGAACCCTTCGGAGTTGGCCTCGAAGTTCACCGCTTCCAGCGCCGACCGCCGGAAGGCGCGGTAGCCGGTGTGGAACTCCGAGAAACGTGTGCCCAGGGCCAGGTTCTCCGTCCCGGTCAGGAGCTTGTTCACGATGTACTTCCAAAGCGGCATCCCGCCCGCCAAAGGATCGCCCAGCATCCTCGAAGCCAGCACCGCGTCCGCTTCGCCGGCGCGCAGCGGCGCGACCAAATCCCCGACAATCGTGGGGTCGTACTGGTAGTCCGGGTGGAGCATCACCACAAACTCCGCTCCCCGCTGGAGCGCCGTGGTGTAGCAGGTCTTCTGGTTGCCGCCGTAGCCCCGGTTCTTGCGGTGGCGGATGGCCGTGATGGGGAGCGAATTGGCGATGGTCCAGGTGGAGTCCGAGCTGGCGTCATCCACCAGGATGATCTCATCGTAGCTGTTCGGCGGAACGCGGTAGTAGGTTCTCTCGAGCGTCCGGGCGGCGTTGTAGGCCGGCATCACCACAATCGTCTTGCCCGGCAGGCTCGCCGGCTGCGTCTGGTTCTCAGTTCCCGCTTGCAGCAGCGTCATCGCGTTTTCTCGGCCTTCTGCGGCGCATTCTACCACAGTCAGAAGTCAGAATAATCCGAGCCGCGCGCGTAAGCAAGCGGTCACAGAAGCAGGGAAGCGGGAATCGGGAGTGGCGAATGGAGAACCCCGAATGCCAAGTCGCGGCACGCAGCACTCCCCGCTCCCTCACGGTCGCGGCTCGGATTGCGCTTGCCCGGCCCCGGCAGACGCGGTAAGATGAGCCTAGCAAGAAGATCTCCGGAGCAGCCGGAGCGGGGGTGGAGCTCGATGCCCTGGCGATTCGCGGTGGCTGTCATCTTGATTTTGGGGACCGCTTCGGGTCCGGGCGGGTTTGCCGGTGATCTCAAACCCCAGTCCCGGCTGGCGATCCTGCGCGGGCTGATCGCCGAATTCGCCTCCGCGAAGACCCCGCTGCCGCGCGGGGAGAAGGGGCTGTTCCTCAAGACCGACGGCCAGATTGACCAGGAACGCCTTCGCCGCGAGATCACGCAACACGGCACGGCGGTGCAGCCGAACGTGCTGATCCAGATCACCAAGATTGAGTTCCGCGACAAAGAGATCGCCATCGAGATCAACGGGGGCGGCAAGAAGAAGACCAAGTGGTATGAGCGCGTGGAAGTCGGGATCGGCTCCGGCACCACTCCCATCTCGACCGGCAATAAACAGGGGACGCCGACCGGCTCGATGGTCACGCTGGTCTTCCCGGAGAAGCTTCCCGATCTGACGGTCGAGGAAGTGAAGCAATACCTGGCGCCCACTCTCGACTTCAATCCAGTGACGCCGATGCTGACCATGACTCGGCCGGTTCCGCCGGAGTTCCAAAAAGCCATCGAGGAGAAACGAGCCGCCGAGGGCATGGATCGGGACATGGTGGTGGCGGCGCTCGGGCAACCGACCCGCAAAGTGCGCGAGACCAAGGACGGAGTCGAACAGGAAGACTGGATTTACGGCACGCCCCCGTTGAAGGTGATCTTCGTGACCTTCGAGGAGGAGGAAGTCGTCCGCGTGCAGGAGTACGCGGGCGGCGTCGCCGGAGAGGCCCAGCCGCCTCTGGCATCGGACCCTCGATAGCCCCCGATATTCTTCAAAAGCCATGCAGATTCGAATCGAGTACTGCGCTCGCTGAAAGTACGAGCGACATGCCGTCAGTTTGACGCAAAGCATTTTGGAAGAGTTCAAGCACCGCGTGGCCTGTCTGCAATTGCAGCCCTTCTCCGACGGCCGCTTTGAGGTTTTCCTGAACGAAACCAAGGTTTTTTCCAAACTCGAAACCCACCGCTTCCCCGAGTACGAAGAAATTCGGAACGTCCTCACCAGGAAACATCATTAGCTAATCTGTCCGGCGCGCCAGCACGACCTCGGCGGGGATGCAGCGCTCGACGATCCGGCGGCATTCGATCACAGCAAATCCGGCGGCTAGCAGGCTATCGGCGACGCGGATTGGGCGGGAGCCGCCCAGCAACACCGGGATCATCCAATAGAAAGCGTTCCAGAGCCGGTCAAATCGGCGATTGCCCTGGCGCAAATAAATCAACACCAGCCTGCCGGAGGGCTGCAGAACGCGGCGCATCTCGCCGAGCGCGGTTGCGATGTCCGCCACGGAGAGCAAATCGAGCAGGTAAGAGGCGAAGACCAGATCGAAGCTCGCGTCCGCAAAGGGCAGAGAGCGGGCGTCGCCTTGGATCAAAGCTGGCATCCGAGCCGCGCGCGTAAGCGAGCGGTCAATTTCGTGATTCGCGACTCGGCATTCGAAGTTCGGATTTCCCGAAACGCGACTCCTTTCGGCTACGATCAGGGCAGGCCCGATTCCCGAATCCCGCTTTTGCAGCCTCCGGCGAGCGCGTTCGAGCATCGCCGGAGCCAGGTCGAGGCCGATTGTTATTCCAGCGGGATTTTTCCGCGCCAGGGATTGAAGCGCCGTCCCCGTTCCCACGGCAACCTCCAGCACCCGCTCGCCTTTCTGGACATCGGCCAACTCCAAAGCTGCTCGCAGCGACCGCCCTTGCGCGAATCTCTGCCACAGCCCGTACAGCGGCGCGAGGCGCGAGTACACCTCGCGGATTTCCCGAACGCTGAACCGCGCAGGAGTGGATTCCTCCATAGACACAATAATGGGTAGTATACGGGTCCAGTCGCCCTGCCGTGTGAGGCTTGCTGGAAAAAAGCGGTAGTGGGTGGGCGGGACACCATCTCGGATGTTAAGATTCCTCCGCGGCCTAATGCCAATACCTAAGGATGGTCCAGCCCCACCTTTCCGAAGCGTCCGGCTTGCGGTTGCGGTACACTGAGGGTGAGATGGCACTACCAAAACTCCTGGTTACGCGTTCGTATGAGGTGATGAGCGGCGCCGTGGTGTTTACAGGTACCCGGGTCCCGGTGCAAACGCTTTTGGACTACCTCGAAGAAGGGGATACGCTCGATCATTTCTTGGAGGGCTTTCCGACGGTGAGCCGCGAGCACGCGGTCGCTGTTCTGGAGTTGGATGGCGACAGGATTTGAGATCCTCAGCGAGATTAGAGATGTTGAGAGAATCGCGGCGGGCCGGGGTGTTTACATCCGACGCTATCTGGAGCGCACTTACGGCAAGGGCCGTTGGCGGAAAATGAAGGGCATCGCGACAGTTCGACTTGCGGACGGTACGATCTGCGAAGGCGAGATACACTGGTTTGAAGCGCACGGCATCGGTCGTAAGGATTTCAAAATCAAGAAGGTGGTCCGATGAGTGATTTTGTCATCTGCATCAATAATGACAGCAATCCGGCAAGCCTGATCCTAGGCAAAGTCTACCGCACGCTCCCGGATGCAGAGGCAGAAGCCCACCATATGCTCCGCATTGTTGATGAGGACCGGTCAGAGCCTAACGGGTATCTCTATCCAGCGGCAATCTTTGCGCCGATCGAGCTGCCGGAAGCGGCAAGACAAGTGCTCATGGCAGCAGGCGACTGAACGCGAACGATGGGATGGCGGACAATTCTGTGGGGGGCGCTGATCGTCGGGCCGTGTCTGGCGGCGGACGGGCCGCTGGACGTTCCCGCTCCGTTTCACCAGGCGTTCGAGCAGATTCACCAAGGGCAATACCAGCCAGCCCTGGCGGCCTCCCGCGACCTCGAGAAGAATTTCCCGAGTCACCCGCTGGCCAATCTGCTTGCTGCGGAAGCCTACTGGGGATTGATCTATTGCGAGACGGGTCGGATTAACGCGCGGCAGGTCTGGTATCTGGCGGATCGGAAAACCAGCCGTTGGGATGCGGAATTTTTCCGGGCCGTGGATCGGACTCTGGAGGCGAGCCGCCCGCTGCGGTCGAACCCGCAGACTACGGCGGTCGGGGCGTTTTATTCCGGACTGGCGCGCGGCGTGCGCAGCCGGCTCTACGCCTTGCGGACGCAGTCTCTGAAATCCGCTTCCGAAGCCAAGCAAATGCGCGCCGACCTGCTGGAAGCGGTGGCGAAAAATCCGCAGTTGGCGCCGGACGCCTCACTCGGCCTCGGCGCGTACAACTACTACGCGGACGCCCTCTCGCCTCTGTTGAAACTGGTTCGCTTTTTTCTGCGGATTCCGGGCGGCGACCGCGCCAGGGGTCTCGAGCAGTTGCGGATCGCCTCCCAGCAGGTCGCGCTCCTCGCCACAGAAGCGCAATTTGAGCTGGGGCGCATTTACGGCATCCAGGAAAGCAATCACACCGAGTCCCTGCAATTCTTCCAGAGCCTTGCGGAGCGATACCCCGAAAATGCGCTCTATGCGCTCTCCGCCGCGTATCAAGCCGAGGCGGCCGGGAACAAAAACCTCGCCATCGAACTCGCGCAGAAGGCTAGCGAAGCAGCCGGGAAAATGGACGGGGCGTGTCGCGAACGGTTGGGAGAGGCGACGCGCGGCGCGGTCGAGCGCCTGCAAGCAGCCGGCGGCCGCGAGAGCGCCACAAGATAGCCACAGAGAAACCGAGACGCGGAGAAAAGAATTCAGCCCGCATCCTCAGTTTTGAAATCCCCCCCCAAAAACCTTCTGCTGACCTTCTGCGTCAATTTTGAGGCGGGTTCCAGCTTCAAACGGTCTTGGGGACGCCCAAGCCCAACGGATGAGAGAGTTCGCTTCGAGACGAATGAGTGTATACTATGGGCAACTGGAAAACTGCAATGGATATCTGGAGTCAATGGAGCTTTGCGGCGCGTGCAGAAGACACGCCCGCCTTGCCGGCTTCGGAAGGAAAAATCTTGCTTCATAGGAGGTGCTTGTGAGTTCGACAAAGAAAACGGAACCCCGGAAACCAATGCCAGCCAGTCGGCGAAGTTTCCTGAAGCGGGGCGTCGTGCTTGCGGCCCTGGCTGCGGCTGGAGCCAGACCGGCGTCTCCCCAAGAGCCTGAAGATCCCAAGCGTCGCACCGATTATGTGCCGGAGGAAGAAGTGCCCAAGGACCGCGTCTTGCGCGATCCCTGGACCGGAGAAATGATGAGGGACGAAGAAGGGAACCTGGTCGTGGACTGGACGGGAACACCCCAGTGGGAAACGTACCGCAGGAATGCCCGGGCCATCGGCGGAGACCGGTATGGAAGAGTGGAAAAAGACACCCGCCTGTACGGCGCTCGCTCGCGCTACGTGACCACCTATCGCCGCGGGTTCGACGGCGGGTCCGGTTTCGGCTTTTCCGGTACGCCCTGCGCGCCCACTACCACCAAGACCTACTTCTATTCATTACAGTCGCCCGTGGATGCTCAATTGGGGGGCATCACTCCCAACGGCCTCCATTTCGCCGATGAGCACGGCGAAGTCCCGGATATTGATCCGCGGGAGCATCGTCTCACCATCTTCGGCATGGTGGATCGTCCGCTGACGCTGACCATGGACGACCTGATGAACCTGCCTTCGGTATCCCGGCATCACACCGTGGAGTGCAATTCCGACGGCGAGACGGGACACCTGCGCAGTCAGCCCTGGGCGACCGCCGGGCATTGCTTCCCGGAGCTGAGTTGCAGCGAATGGACCGGCGTGCCGTTGTCCGCGCTGTTTGATATGGTCGGGGTGAAACGGGGCGCCAAGTGGTTCTACGCGTCCGCGGCGGACGAGTACAACCAGACTTGGGCGGTTCCGCTTTGGAAGGGCATGGACGACGCCATGGTGGCCTACGGGCAGAATGGCGAGCCGGTGCGGCCCGAGCAGGGGTTCCCCATTCGGCTGCTCCTCCCCGGCTTCCAAGGAACGATGAACATCAAGCGGCTGCGGAGAATCAGGGTTACCGACGAAGTAACTATGCTCCACAGGATGTATGCGGAGGCGAACCAGAAGACAAATTCCATCCGATGGTTCAAAATGGAGATGCCACCGCAGTCCTGCATCCTGCGTCCATCCGGCGGACAACAATTGAGCCGGCGCGGATTCCAGGAGATTCGCGGGATCGCGTGGTCCGGCGGGGGCAAGATCACAAAGGTGGAAGTGACCGTGGATGGCGGGAGGACTTGGAAGGAGGCCCAACTCCAGTTGCCCATACACTCCAAAGCTCATACCCGGTTTACTTTCCCCTGGGCTTGGAATGGAGAAGAAGTGGTCATCGCCTCCCGCTGCACGGACGAGACGGGTGCGACACAGCCGACGACCCCCGAAGCCGCCAGAATCCGGGGTCTCGACGTGCAAACCTTCAAGACCACCGTTGTCCAGCGCAACAACATCCCGCAACCGTGGGGAATCGACAGGAATGGGAGGGTCACCAATGCGATATTTTCAATTTGAGCGATTCGTAGCCGTAATGGCCCTGTCCGCCAGCTTGGGCTGTTTGCAGGTAATGGCGCAAACACAGCAGAACCGGCCACAGACGCCGCCCATTACCGGCGTCGGCACTGCTCCCACTACGGCAGACATGGGTCCCGTTGCATGGATGGCCGGCCCTTCCGGGAAGGGACTTCCGGATGGGAGCGGAACCGCCAAGCAGGGGGCGCCGATCTATTTGGTGAAGTGTTCGATGTGTCATGGGGCAGACGGGCGCGGCGTGCATTGGCGGCCGATGGAGTTTTCTCCGATTGCAGGCCTCCCCATAGCTTTGCCGGCACGCAAGACCGAGGGACCCCATGAACCCTGGGTGCCGCCCATCACCAGCGCCGCTCCTTTTCCGGCGGTGATATTCAATACCATTGCCGTCGAGATGCCCATGTTCCGGGCTGGGACGCTCACCGCAGATGAGGTCTATGCCCTCACCGCGTTCATCCTCTTCAAGAACGGGCTCATCAAGGAAGACGAGGTCATGAATCGCGAGACGCTCCCGAAAGTCCAGATGCCCAATGGCAAGTACTTTCCCGCTTCGGACGACGTCTATATGGATATGAAGAAGCGGGGTTGCTACAAGACGTACGGAGTTTGCACCGGCGACTGATTCAGCCTAAAAGTAGCTGCCTGTGGCCCCAGCCTAAGCACACCGGGGCTCAAAAAGGCAGCGGCAAACAGAAGTCCGTACGATGTCCTTTTTGTGAAAAGTCATTCAAGAACGCAAATGGTGTCGTGAGGCACGCAAGAAGCTGCATCAGCGGCGGCGGTTTCCTCGGACGTTATCAAGATACTGAACGACACTCGTCTGTTTGACCTTGGAAAATATAAGAAGATTCAGGAGCTGATGGAGTAGGACAAGGACTCAGTTAAGGGATTCCTTGCCCTTAGAGAAGGCGCGAGCCAATCTATGAAAAGGGCGAAGTCCAGCTGAACCACTTGGGAAAGCGGGGCCACACGGGACATTTTCTGGTCCCTTCTTAGCACCTTAGAGGAATGTTTTGTCTTTCCCGTTCGCCCTGGCCCGCTGGTCCGTGCGGTCCCGGCTCAGTCACACGGAAGCCTGCAACAGGGCGCGCTCCGCCGCCGCAGGAAACTCGACGAAAATGAAGTACTCAGAGGGGTATAAATAGTCCTCACCCTCGTTGTCTATCACACGGATGTAATTCGACTTGGCAGCGCCTTCGTCAGGCAGAACCTGATAAATTCTGCGCGGGGTCAATAAATCTGGATCGTCCGTCTTGACGCAGATAACAAATTGTGCGGTTGATCTGGTACGCTTTGCCATAGGCTCAATCCAGGAAACGCTTAATTCGCAGCTTTCTTCGGCCAATGCCATGTGCTTCAAACCAATGCAGCTCGGCAACGCGTACGGTGGCGTCAGCCAGCCTAACGGTCGCCATTCCCTTTAATTTTCTCCAGCGCCCTTTTCCGTAGCGCTTTCGCAAAACTGGAAGCATGCGGATACTAGGCCCGGCCGCGATAGCTTCAATGTCGGTTATCGGACCGATCACCTCAAATTTCATTCATCTACATCATCTCAAGAACCACTCTGCTGTTCAAGTTGGAGAATTGTCCATTGCAACATGAGCCTGGCTAAGCAGGAACGCTCCCCAGGTTCAGAAGAACAGATATTTCCGCCACTGGCCGTTGCCGTGGGCCATCAGGCGCATCAGGTGGCGGCTGGTGTGGAGATTGAACGGGCGCGGCGTGCGCAGCAGCTTCATCGCGGCTTGTTCCGGCGTGCGGTCTCCCTTTTCGTTGTTGCAGGGGTGGCAGCAGGCCACCAGGTTTTCCCAGGCGGACTTGCCTCCTTGGGAGCGGGGGAGCACGTGGTCCAGGGTCAACTCGGCGGAGGGCAGCGCCTGGGCGCAGAACTGGCAAGTGTTGCGGTCCCGAAGAAGGATGTTTTTCCGCGACAGAGCGCGCGCCTGGTGCGGGATGCGCCGGTATTCGAGCAGGCGAATCACCGAAGGGATCGGCATCGCCATCCTGGCCGCATGAACGATCCCGTTGGTTTCCTCCTCGGCCAGCGCGACTCCGTTCAAGACCAGGATGATCGCGCGGCGCGCCGCGCAGACGTTCACCGGTTCGTAGGTGGCGTTCAACACCAAAACGGGAGATTGCAACATAACCCCAATGTCTCCATCGAGCCGATCCGCATCCTCATTCCCTCGGCTGGAGCATCGCCAAATAACGTCCCTGACTGCTATCCATTATAATACATCATCTCGCGCCGGATGAGCGCGGGCCAGCGTGCCGACCCAGACCCCGCGAGCGCCCGCTTTCCGCAGCGCCTGGGCGCAGGCATGGGCCGTGGCCCCTGTGGTCAGCACATCGTCTATCAGGAGCACGCGCCGTCCTCGGACGCGTTCCGGCTCCGGCACGTCAAAGGCCCCGGCGACGTTCTTGCGGCGCTCGGCGGCACGCAATCCGGTCTGCGGGCGCGTGTCGCGCACCCGCACGCAATCCTTAGCTCCCGAGGGAATGTTCAGGAATTTCGAAACCTCGGCCGCGAGCAACGCGGCCTGGTTGAATCCGCGCTGACGCTGCCGCCGCGGGTGGAGCGGAACCGGAATGAGCAGGTCAAACGACTGCTCCTCCAGCCGCCGCGCGGCCTCGGCCAAAAACCGTCCCAGCGGTTTTGCCAGCGGGCGGTAGCCGTCGTACTTCAGCCGCTGGATGAGCGACTGCAGAGTTCCCTCATAGGCCCCGAAGCTGCGCGCTTGCTCAAAAGCGAACAGGGCGTGCTGAACCGCATTGCGCTGAACCCCGTCGCGCTGAACCGCGTTGCGCCGGCAGACGCCGCAGTACGAAGTTCCCTGTCGCGCTGAACCGCGCAGCGCCGCCCCGCTCGACAAGAATCGTCCGCACCGAAAGCACTCGATTCCCTGGTAGGGCTGGGGAGCCGCGAGACAATCCGCGCACACGGGAGCCGTGGTAAAAACTTCCAGCGGTTGCTCGCAGACTCGGCACTGAACGGGGAAAAGGAGCGTGAAGAGAGAGTCCCAGGCGCTGCGGCCGAGGCGCAAGGGGGCCGCCACCCAGGTTGCTTCGGCAGAAGGCAAGCTTGCTTTGAAGACGTCCTCCCGAAAAACGGGGGATTCGATTCCGCTCCGTCGCGGGCGCTCCGAGGCGGTTTCCCTCGCGACGCAGCCGGTTACTGGAGAAGCCCTTGTTCCTGCTTCTCCTGACACTCGATGCAATGCCGCGCCCAGGGCACGGCGTCCAACCGCTTCTGTTGCATCTCGCCCCCGCACGCCACGCATACTCCGTACGACCCGGTTTCCATGCGCTGCAAAGCTTCCTGAATCAGGTGCAGGATGAAGCGGTCATCATTGCTCTTCTTAAATAAGAATTCTTTGGTGTAGGAATTGCTCGCTTTGTCGGCGAGATCCTGGGCCGGCTCTTCATCGGCCCGGCGGCCGTCTTGTTCGGTCCTGGAAACAGTGTCAAAGAGTTGTTCGCTTCGTTCCAGCAACCGTTTCTTGTAAAGCTCCAGACGTTTCTTTTCCATCAGTGCCTGTAAACCTTTTCGCTTTGCCCCGTGAAAGGAACCCCTAAACTTATTATCATATGCAGGCGCAATAAACGATGTCAAGGAGTACGAGGACGCGGTGATGTCTCAATTTGATCAGGGGGCTAATTTTGTCTAGCCCATGCCTTCAGGCCTGGGTTGGCGATCACCACCGATTCTCTTTGAGCCCCGTTCACGGGGCTTCCGTCCTGTGTTTGGGCTGCTGCTCGATGCCAGGCAAAAGCCCCCTAAAGGGGGCTGCTTATTTAGGTGGCACACAAACCCAGGCGTAAACGCCTGGGCTAGAGAAAAGATCGGCGAACATGGGGCAACGCAAACTGAGACACTACCGACGACGCGGAGGAATTCGCCGGACATTTCTCGGGGCAGCGGGCATCGCGCCGGGTGTATTCTAGAGTCATCCTGGGATCGGAAGGGAGAGAAGATATGCAGTTCGCCTTCGCACCGCGGAAGGAAAAACAATCCGCGGCGGGGTTCGTTCGCGTGGCGGGTCATTCGCCCGTGGGAGAGATCGCCGTCCTGTGTTCGGATCGAGGATTGCGCGAGGTAACGGTGCGCCCGCAGCGGGCGACTGCGCGCGTCCGCAGCCGCTTGGTCCCCGCAGCCGCAAAAGCACGTTCCGTCCAACCCCCGGCCAACGGCGGCGCGGCGCTGGCCCGACAGGCCCTCAGCGAGATTGGGGAATATCTGGCGGGCCGCCGGCGGCAGTTTACAGTTCCGCTCGATCTCGAAGGAACTCCGTTCCAAGTAAAGGTGTGGAAGGCGTTGCTCGAAATCCCCTACGGCGAGACACGCTCCTACGGGGCGATTGCGCGCCGCATCGGACGGCCCCAAGCGGCTCGCGCGGTCGGCAGCGCCAACCGCTCGAACCCGATCCCCCTGATCGTCCCCTGCCATCGCGTGATCGCCGGCGACGGGTCTCTCGGCGGCTATGCGGGGGGACTCGGAATGAAGACCCGTCTCCTGCGCTTGGAGCAAGGGAATGGAAACCGGCCGGGAAATTCCCGGCAATAAGCCGCTCGCCTTCGGGGTGGGTCGTTGCTGCTGTGAGCGAACCGTCGGGGAAATATTTCCCTTGATAAAAATGAGGCAAAGCGTCAATAATGAAGACAAGAACCATGTAAGAGGTGGATATCATGAAGAGATTCGGATGGACAGTGGGCGGGTTTTTGTGCGCGGTGAGTCTGGCCGGCGCAGTGCAGGCTGCGGACCAGTCAACCATTGCGGGCGATTATGTCGAGACGCGCAGCGCGGAGGTCTATGCCGGACCGTGCCTGGCAAATTCCGAAGTCAACCTGGCGGGTGACCAGGCCACGTTGAGCTGGCGCGTTCGGGAGGGAAGCTGGGACGGCGTGGCGCTCGACGGCTTGGGCGTGGTTGCGGTGGTCAAGGCCCGGGCCACCATCGGCGATCCCTACTCGAATCCGTACCCGGCCCGAGCGGTCCTGATTGTGGACGAGCGCGCTGGCACCGAGCAGCGCCGGGCGCTCGAAAGCTTGGCTCGCGCCAAGGGAGGCCGCCTGCTTGAAAACATCGTGGCGGTCGAGACCGCGCCAATTTCGCTCCAAGAACGCCAGCACGGCTCGGTCGCGCTGACCGTGGGCGACCTGGTGCGCATCGAGACGCGCCCGATGAAGGAGGGCGACCACCTCTGCGGCAACGAAGATATTTGCTATCTGCCGATGGCGAAACTCGACCACTCCATGCCCGTTTTCACGCTGCGCGATGAATTCAACGGTAAGGGTCTGGGCGTGACCTGGAAGATCAGCGGCAAGTCGAGCGCGTATGTGGGGAGCTTCCGCTACTGAGGCTTTGACGCGCATCCGTTCTTTCAAGACGGGGCAGGTCGGCAGCGCGGCGCGGATTGGTTTGGAAGGGGTAAGTTTGTTGTTTAGGCAAGGCGGGAGCCTCGACGGCTCCCATTTTATTTTCTGCGCGAAGCGCTGCCGGTTTGCGCGAGAAGCCTTCAGCAACCGCCGGGCGCGGTTGCTGAGCGGCCTCATTCTTGCAAGCGTGCTGGGAACGTCGCCCGGCCGGGCACAGCACGCAGCCTTGTATCGGTTGCAACCCGTTGCGGGCGCCCCGGCCGGCCTCGCCGAAGCGTTTGCGAATGCGCTCGACCCGCAGGGCGTGGCGCTGGTGACGGAGAACGGCGAGACCATCGGGGAACTCTGGCTGCGCCGTGAGGTCCCGCTCCAGGCCGATGCAGCCGGTTCCGATTACGGCGCGCTGGCCGAAGGGACCCTGGTCGGGACGCTGCGGTTTCCCAAGGGCGGTTCTGATTTCCGGGGGCAGCCAATCCCGGCCGGCGTCTACACGCTGCGGTCCGCACGCATCCCCGAGGACGGCAACCATCTGGGGGCCGCGCCCGAGTCGCATTTTCTTTTGCTGTGTCCCGCTGCCGCAGACCGGGACCTCGGTGCCGCGTTCGACTTCCAGAGTGTCGTGGCGCTCAGCCGGAAAGCCGCCGGCACAGAGCATCCAGCGCCGCTGATGCTTCTGCGACCGAAAGAGCAAACGGAGGGGCAAACGGAATTCCCGGCGATTCAACAAGGCGAGTCCGGAACCGTAGCCATTCGCATGAAAACCCGCGGCAAGCCCGCTGGGTCGGCCGGTGTCCGGGACTTCCCGCTGGCACTGGTACTGATAGGAAAGACAGAGTTGTAGTTGAATTTGCAAATTTCTTTTGCCTCTGGTAAGCTAAACGTTTCGCCGAGAGCTGGCGTAGCTCAGTTGGCAGAGCATCTGATTTGTAATCAGAGGGTCAGGGGTTCAAATCCCTTCGCCAGCTCCAGGAAATACTCTGGCGGCCCGCGCGGGCTGCCGCTGCGAGGGTTCACATCGGATGGAAGCAGGTCCTTCGGGAAACAGGATTTGCTTCCGGGGAGCGCCTCGCCGATGTAGCTCAGTTGGTAGAGCGCGTCCTTGGTAAGGACGAGGTCACCGGTTCAATTCCGGTCATCGGCTCCAGAATTTATTTTGGAGGCGGGAGTAACTCAGTGGTAGAGTCACAGCCTTCCAAGCTGTTGGTCGCGGGTTCGATTCCCGTCTCCCGCTCCAACGGTTCTGGCCGAAAAGATCGGGACCCCTTCCGGGGTCGGGAAGACACCCGGCGCGGAGGATGAGCCGAAGCAGTTTTGTTTTGTCTGCGTGGAAAGTTTGGATCCGGAAAGACTGGGAGGAGTTCGCCGTAGAGGCAAGGTGTTCTGGAACACAACGGCTCTCCGTAGTGTGCAGTTCGTGGACGGGTGGCCGAGCGGCTAATGGCAGCAGGCTGTAAACCTGCCGCCCCTTGCGGGCTACGGAGGTTCGAATCCTCCCCCGTCCACCAGTTTTTGGTCCGACCTTCCGAGTAATCGTTTCCCGCAACCCCAGCGCTGTGCTGGTTTGAAAACAGGGCCGTCCCGCCGCTCGGGACTTGAGGCATGGTCCGGCCCTGATGACGAAAAGAGGAGTCCGCCCCGTGGTCCCGCTCTGTGGGACGGCGGGCCGCATGGATTCTGGGTTCGAGGCGTAACGCTTGCTGATCCGGCCTCGGAACTGCTCGTCAGTTCCGGGAGCGCCGGCCTGATGAAAACGGAGTAGAAGCAGCCATGGCGAAGGAGAAATTTGATCGCACCAAGCCGCACGTGAACGTGGGGACGATCGGGCACATAGACCACGGCAAGACCACGCTGACGTCGGCGATCACGAAGGTGCTGGCGAAGAAGGACCCCAAGGTGCAGTTCCGCTCGTTCGACTCGATTGACAACGCGCCGGAAGA